>SMUX01179226.1_pt1 | contig 12877 bp, 18 predicted proteins | sample 2456431 | NCBI WGS metagenome assembly SMUX01 (sample SAMN11095930, study PRJNA526329) | marine sediment metagenome | biome: Marine sediment; feature: Surficial sediment; material: Deep marine sediment; isolation source: Hadal surficial sediment | place: Pacific Ocean | collected 2014-11 | depth... | reverse complement strand
CAAATACACATAGAATTATACTCTAATAATTCCGTTTTCAATCAAGAATTCAAGTCCAGATGTAAATGACTGGTCAGAAATTTGATCCTGTGACCACCAACATGCATTACTCTTTATCCATGATGGTATTTTTTGTGCATATCCTTCAACCAATGAAGTCTCTGGAACAATAATAACATCATTATCAATAAGATATTGAATAGCAGAAAGAAAATTTTTATCATTTATTTCGTCACTGCACCAAAATTTAGCTACATCTTTTATCCAACTAGGAATTTTTATTTCAGTAGATGTTTCAGGAATTACCAATGAATCTGTAGTATCCTCTTCAACAACACTGATTCCTTCCACAACTATTTCTCCAGTTTGCCATGGATGATACAAACAATAGTAAGGATATGTTCCTGATTCTAAAAATGTGTGAGAAAATTTGAAGCCTGGATTCAAGTCACCACTGTTAAAGTTACCATCAGAACCGTCAGAGGCAACTCCGCTTGTAACAGTATGAATGGTGATATCATTATTGAACCAACTGACAAATTCACCGGTTCTGACTTGTAGTTTATTTGGAATGTAGCACTCGTTTGTATCCTGGCATCCAGTAACTGAAGTTCCATATGGAATAACTACTTCTCCTCCTTTTGGAGATTCTAATTGAGGAGTAGATGTTGTATCTCCACTAGTAAATAGAAATGTAGTAGAAGCTGTTTGATCTCTAAAATTTACAATTACTTGATAAACTCCAGTTGATTCCCATGGTGGCATTATCGTTGAAATTTGAGTGGAAAATGTATTTGCAACGGTTGGTATGGCGCTAGAAACTGATGCAGAATTGCCTTCAGGATCAATAATTCTAATGGTAACTGGTATTCCTGCATAAACATCAGGATCTTTTACGTTGCCAGAAATGATTATGACATCACCAATATCGTATTCTGGCTTGTCTGTTAAAACAGAAATTGTTTGTAATTCAGGAGCAGATATTCCTTCAATTCCCTTATACTCAAATGTGGTTTCTGCAAGTCTATCTTTAGTGGAATAGATAGCTCTAAGTGTATACAATCCGTCATAAATCCAGTTTTCATCCCCAGCTGTAAATTCTAAAACAAATTTTTTGTAAGGCCCTACGGAAATTTTTTTGTTTGCAACCTCATCTCCTAGTGGATCGAAAATCATTAGAAATACTTGCGCGTTAGAAAGTAATTGACTGACTCCTCCAGTAATTCTAATGGTATCTCCTTCTTCATAATATGCACTTCCTGTTGAAACTGTAATTGCTGCTCCAGCTCCACCAACAAGTTCAATTTTAACTTCGTCAAATTTTGATGGAGTAGAGTAGATTACTTTGATGGTATACTCTCCATCTAAGAGCCAATTCTGCCCTGATGTTTTTAGTGAAGTATGAAATTTCCCATTACTATCAACATCAAGTTGAACTGTCTCTATAATATCATTAGTTGGGCTAATTACTTCTAATAATATATCTACATATGGCATAGGATTTAGTACAACGCCATTGACATAGATTACAGTATTATGATCATAGGAGGTTTTGTCTGTACCAATCGATATAGAAGCTCCATACGCAATAGTAGTTGTTGAAAAAATTACAAATGTAATTAGTATAAGAACCAAATGTAGAGCCATCTCCCTTAGTCGCACATGAGTTCGAAGAATTGATACTTGATAGGCATTCCTATCAAATCATCCCATTATCTAGTCAGAAATGATGTAATTGAAGATGTACTAAATCACTTGTAAAGTTTTGTGAATTTTACAACAATATTTGTCACTATCATAAATAATACAAACGCGATAAATTGTGCAATAATTGAGGCTTGATAAGCTTCAATTCCTATATTTAAAAAATGAAATTGCAAAAACCATCTACTAGTTAGATAAACTACCTCTCCAATTCCCACAGAGGATATAAGTTTCACAAAATCTGCTTTGAGATAAGTCCAATCTGTTTTATTTGATTTTGATTTGTATTTTTTTCTGTTATCAAAAAAATAAAGTGAAAGAAAAACAGAAAAATATGTTGCAAAGTCAACTACAAGCGTAATTGTTGTATTAAGATATGATTCAAGACTAGATAATTGTTGAGCTACTGCTGCTGAAACGATAAAATCTATACCTGCCGCTATTAACAGATTTTTGTTTAGTTTTAGATATTCTTTGTATTTTGATTTCAATACCAAATCTAGTATAATTATAATAATTTGAACCTAGTTTTCATAAACTACCAACCTTGTATTGGCCTCGTCTAATTTTTGATGCAATTCTTTGTGCCATTTTTCAAATCCATCTGGACTTTCAGGAAAATCGTAATAATGTTTTGTCAACCAACCGTTCATCTTCGATGTAAATTTTAGACCCTCTGCTAGCTTTTTGTTTAATGCACCACGAATCATCATTCCTAATTTTCCTAATCCACTAAAGTCAGGATGCTCTCCTTTTGAAATTGCTTCAACATCCATATTTCCTAAAAAGTGTTTCATTCCATAACTTATTTGATCATTAGTTAGAGTTTGAATTAGTCTTCTAAAAACTTCAAGCCCAGCAGTCTTGTAGCCGTATTCGTTGATAAAATCCTTATTGTATTTCCATAACCCATTCTCTGATACATCCCCACTTTGGATTGCATCCACAGTAACTTTTCCAATAATTGTTCCTGCCACAAGTGCTGGACCAATTCCTCCTGCATCAAGTGGTTTTGGCATCCATGCAGAATCTCCAACTAACATGTAGCCGCTTGCAACTAAACAATCATTTTGTCTTCGAACAGAAACTTGAAAGTTTCCTGAAGCATTGTTTTTGTCTATTGGATCAGTAGATAATCTTGGATTTTTAATTGCACGGTTTCGAGAAACATACTGATTTATCAGTCCAGTAACATTGTCGTTTTTCCCAAGCCTTTTGTTTCTTTTATCTAAAAGAGTTTTTTCAATACCTAGTCCAATGTTTACCTTATTTTCTCCTTTTGGAAAAACCCATCCATAACCTCCTGGTGCAATGTCTTGGTCAAGATGAATAATACAATAATCAGGATCAAATTCAGAAAGATCTTCCTCACCTTTATCAAAATACATAATGTGTCTTCCAGTTGATTCTATGTCTCTTCTATCGACTTTTCTCTCAATTTTTGTTGTGTTTTGAATTTGATTTCGAAGCATTGATGTAACTCCAGTAGCATCAATTACAATCTTTGAAGTTTTTTTGTAAGGTTGTTTGTTTTTGTTATCAACACCTTGTACACCAACAACATTATTTCCATCATAAAGTAAACCTGTAAGATTAATTTCAAAATCAAAATTCACACCCATTTTCTGAGCTCTTTGATTTTGAACTTCGGGAAGTATTTGTCGATTTAACATATATCCCTCACCATCAAAGGGAATTGAAGTTTCTCTATCTGGTGAAAAAGCCATAACTCCTTTTACATGATGTTCAATTTCTGGTTCAGTCCACGGTACCTTGATTCTTTCTGTCATAAAATCAACGGTTTCTTTGCTTACTGCATCACCACAAGTCCAACCACTTGAACTTTTTTGTCCGGGAGTAAACTGAGTACTTCGATCAATTACCAGAATTGATAATTTTTGATTAGAATAGTAGGCCACAGACTGGGCTGCAACTGTTCCTGTAAGTCCACCACCTGCTACAATAACATCATAGTCTGATTGCATAGCTACCCAGCAAGACCAACTTTATTTAAAATAATCTAGACTAATCATAAGGTTTTGGGTCGGTTCGTCGCGGCGTCTTCAAAGCGTTAGCTCAGACTGGAGCGGCTACTATCTCCTCATTCCCTAGAATTATTAGGTAATAATATTATTAAATTGTATCCAAAAAAATTCGAATAACTAGTTAGAAACCGTTAGGAGATGAGCATAATTTTTCAAAGTATTTTTTTTCTGATAAATCGGCATGAAAATTTTTAGTTTTATAACATCTTTTTCCTGTAAACTAACCACGCCTTGAATTAGATCTTGTTTTCCTAATCTCACATGTAAAGATGAATTTTGAATTCTATTTTCTAAATCTCCAATTAATTCATCTAACTGACCTTTAGGAATTTTCATTACCAATTTTTTAATAAAATTTTCAGCCTTCGTTTTAGTAATTTTTGCGTTTAGCATAGTAATAGGATTTTCAAAATGTCCAGTAAGATTTTTCTTGGAAAATCCTTCTTCTTTAACTTCAAATAATTTTTCAAATGCATCCAAAATCGTTTTGAGGTCTTCAGTAGCATGAACGATTATCTCAACTGTTACCTCAAGTTTGTTAGCCATATTCTTAGTTACAAAAGTTAGTAAATTATTTCTTAAGCCTTAAGAAGGGTAATTTCAGCTTCAGCAGTTCTAACTAACTTTACCTTTTCAAGACCAACATGTCGCATTCGAATTACTTTTTTGGCAGCTGCCATGATATCGGAGTTTACTTTTCCATAACAAGTTGCTTGAACAAACTGATCAATTGTCATTTGACTTATTGTCTTCTCCATTACATCTTTTGCAATTAAGCGAAAAGCATGTTTTCTTGATGTGTTTAGCGGTCTGTGTGTCAGAGCAATTATTTTAATTCTAAAAATATATCCATCTTTTGTTTTAACATCTAAACTAAAAGTAATCTTGGAGGAACCACGTCTAACGAGACTTCTCAAAAATTCCTTTGCATATTCATATCTCTTGAAAATGGTGGTGGCTTTGTCCCCTACTACTTTGTCAATTTGGAAGTAAATTTTGAATTGATGTTGAGACGGATCACCTTTTAGTATATCAAACAATGTAACTTCTATAACTCGTCCTTTAGCTGATTCATCATCGGTTATGGGAACATAAGCTATTGGTACATTGTTAAAAGAATCTGGTGCAAGAACTGTAACCCATCTTTTTTCTCGCCACTTGTCTTTTACCCTTGTCTTTCTTCGTGCCAACTAATACCGACCTTTAGAGCCAGAATATAAGTTGTACTCTAATTAGATAGTTTTTTTTCCAACGTATTTTTGCAAAATTTCGGGAACAGCTATATGTCCATCTTTTGTTTGAAAGTTTTCTAAAATCGCAACCAATGTTCTAGAGGTTGCAACTAGAGTACTATTTAGAGTATGAGGATATTTAGTTGGCTCATTTGTTTTATCACGAAATCTTATTTTTAATCTTCTTGTTTGATAATCCAAACAGTTCGAACAAGATACAATTTCACGATAAGCATTTTGCCCAGCCATCCATGCTTCTATGTCATATGTTTTTGCAGAAATTTTTCCCATGTCTGCACTTGATAAAAGCATCACCTTATACGGGATTCCAAGCTTTTGATAAAATTCTTCAGCTATTGTAATCATCAAATCATGTTCTTTCCAAGATTCCTCAGGTCTAGAAAAAACGAATTGTTCTATTTTTTCGAATTGGTGTACTCGAAAAATTCCCTTCTGATCCTTCCCATGAGCTCCTGCTTCTTTTCTAAAACAAGGACTAACTCCAGCATATCTAATTGGTAGATCTATACCTTCAATAATTTCATCAGAATGCATAGCAACCAAAGCATGTTCTGATGTACCAATAAGATAAAGATCTTCTCCATCAATTTTGTAAATAACATTTTCAAAATCTTCGGCTATTATGGCACCTTCCATAGAACTTCGGTTAATCATGTATGGGGGCTGGATTAGTTTGTAATTTTTCTCAGTGAGTAAATCCAATCCATAAAGAATTAGTGCTTGGTTTAGTCTGACGAGATCATTTTTCAAATAATAAAAACGTGCACCAGCAACTTTTGCTGCCCGTTCTAAATCAACTAAATCTAAATGTGTTGATAAATCAACATGGTCCTGAATTTTAAAATCAAATTGAGGTGTATTTCCCCATTTTCTTAATTCTTGGTTTGTAGTTGCATCTTTACCAATGGGTACTGATTCATGAATTAAGTTGGGTAAAGTTAAAGCAAGTTTAGAATATTCTGCATTAACCTGATTTTGAGTTGATTCAAGAGCTTCTAGTTCTTGAGAAACCTTTTTCATTTCTTCAAGAAATGAAGATGTATCTTTTCCATCTTTTTTTTGTTTTCCAATTTCTAAAGACACTTCATTTCTTTTTTCCCTGAGCTCATCTGTTTTTATTATTAGCTCACGTCTTTCCTTTTCTTTTTTTATGAGCTTATCAAAGTCATATTCTACTGCTCTGTCTTTGAGCATCTTTCGAATCTTATCAGGATTTTCTCGAATAATTTTGGGATCAAGCATTACTCAATCACTTTAAGGGAAACTTGAACATGTTCAAGAACTTCATCAACAGTAGCTATCAACTTTTTCATGTTACCTTGACTTTGAAAATTTAGAACAAGTTTGTTATCAATATTTTCTACTTGCAGAGTCAAGTTTTCTGGGAAATCAACATTGTCAGGTTCCAGTGCTTTTCGTACAGATTCTGCCTTATTTTTTGGTAGGTTGTTAAGAGTTACCCGTACTTTGCACCTTAGCGACATTCTCTTCCAAAAAATCTAAGAAACCATCCAATTTGTCTTTAGTTATTCTAGCTCCAGCAGCTGCATCATGACCGCCTCCAACTCCATTGAACTTTTCTGCTCCAGTTCTCATGAGATTACTCAAATTAATATCAGATTTACATCCCATCGATTTTCTTGAAGAAAATTTGATTGTTCCTTCCTCCCCATTTGTCCTCAATATTACGATTTTTCCAGCATTTTTTGGAGAACCAGCTAATAAAGAAGAAATTGTACCAGTCATTGTTTCAGGAACTACTCCTTCAGCATTTACCATGACAAATTTTTGAGTGTCGTTAGTTCGCCATCGTTCATTTCCAAGTATGTTCATGTAATTTCTTATCATCTTTCTGTATTCTGAAAGAATATTTTCTCCTTCTTTGAGCATCTTGTTTCTGTCTCCCATACAGATTGCAATTCCAACACCAGCTTTTCTAATTCTTCCACATGAGTTTAACATAGTTGAAAACTCTCGACCATCTCTCAAGAAGCTACCTCTATCTTCTTTTGGAAAAGTGTAAGTATATCCAATTAACTCATCCATGATCTCAGTAGCATTTTTACTAACTGTGAATTTTGTAATTGCTTCAATTACACTTCTCTTTTCTTCTTCGTTTAGCTCTGATGGAACTCGCCACCTACTCCCGTCCTTTAGCTTTATTCCAGAGGAATTTAGCAAAGCCAAACATGCATCTCTATTCCATGTGAGTCCCTCTATGAAAGGTTGGGAAGTAAACGCTAGTGCATCTGGGATAGGTCTTGTCTCTCTTCCAACTAATAACAAGTCCAAGTCAATTTCTATCTGACCAAGATTTTTTGCAGTAGATGCAATCTCAGAATTGATTCCAATAAATGATTTTTTTTCTCCCTGATCCTGTCTATCCCCAAGTGCAGAAACAACCGATATTCCTGCAAGGTCAATATTTTTTTCATCAAGTGCTTTTGCAGCTTCAAATGTCATTCCTCCAGCGGAAATTTGATTTCCTCCATCAATTCCATATTTCCACGCATTGATTACTCTCTCATTATCAAACTCCTCATCAGGAATTTGATGATGATCAAGAACAAACCAATTATCTCCTAGTTTCTCATCAATATCCTTTGCAAAACCTCCTCCCAAATCAGTAATGATGTGAAAGTCTCTAGCATCATTTTGTAATTTTTCAATAAGAGATTTATTGAATTCCTTTTCTGTTCTAACCGTGCATTTGGCACCAGAACGAATTAGGGCTTTGGTAATAATGCTTCCAGAAGTTATTCCATCACAATCTAAATGAGTTATTACTGAAATTTTCTTTCCAGATTTTATGATCTCCTTTATTTTTTCTTCAAAAAACGATAATGCTTTTTCAAAATTTTTTTCCATTACTCAAGTTGAGCGACAACGGACTTATATTTCCAATTTTTAGGAATTTTTCCAATTTTCTTATAATATACTGTAAGTCTGTGTACTTTGGCTTCAATTAATTCTAGGGATCTATTATTTCTCCGATCGGATTTATTTTTCTTAAGGTGTTTTTGCAAACCAACAGATTTGTTGACTATGTTTGCAAGATCTTCTGGAAGATCAGATTTCAAATTATTTTCATCTAAAACCTGAGTTATTCCTTTGTTAATAATTGGCTTGGCAAGTGGAATTGCATGCTGATCTCTTAGCTTAATTCCAATTTGACTAGGAGTTAGACCTTCTTTTCCATATTTTGTAATTATTTCTTCAATTTCTTTAGGAGTTTGGGTAATCCACGATGGTTTCTTTAATGTAATTGGTCTAGTAGAGTGAGATTTTCCGTGATTGTGTGTGTGAAGACGACCCATGGCATGCGATGCCTGTAGAACAAACTTAAACGTTACTTCAAATCCAACAGGTTAATTTTCAAAGTTGGTATCAAGAATAAAGTTAAATAGCAACTGTAGGTCTTTCTTCAACAGGTAAAAGATATGAATAAACCAATGCTAATTGCAAGCATCCTCGCCGTATATGTAATCAGTTATTCTGGAATTGCAGGATCAGCATATGCCCAATACGCCGGATCTGTCACGTCTGAAGCACCTACACTTGAAGAAACACTCGCGCTAGCAAAATTGAAAGTTAAAATTGCTGCAGAAAACCCCGCTAGTGGTTCAGGAACACCAGTCCTATCAGCAGATGGTGTAGTAGGTTCGTTAGTGATAACAGCAGCAATCTTTGGCGGAATTGCCGGAGTACTCTTCTATAAAGGAAAACAAGGAAAATACGCAGCACAAGGAAGAGGTTAAACCAACCTTCTTTTTCTTATTTTGTTAAAAATTAGTTTTTAGACATAACTAACGATCTCTTTTGATTTGATTGTAACAGAAATGTATATATCGCACATTTGTAGTTCAGATAGTCAATGATTCCGATACTGGGCACAGTGCTTAACTTTTTGTCATCCGTTACATTACAACTAGGACCAACCTATGATCCATTGTTTTATGACGTTATGGTATACATATTCGGAACAATCATGTTCACAGTATTCCTCTTATCCCTAATTGGATTCTGGTTAAGAGTTCACGGATGGGGATACAAGGACAACCGTGAGAAATGGGTTGATGAACTAGACCGTCACTTTGAGAAAGAAGGAATCGGTCTAATACCTGACAACGGAAAGTACTGGTAAATCTAATCTTTCAATTCTTTTCATTATTTTTCCTGAAATCATCGATGAGATAATTCAGCTCTACTGATCAGGTGGTAAAAAGTCCGTATCTTTGGATACGTCATATCCCTTTGATGTAAATTCTGCTTTATAGCTAGCTCCATCTACCAAAGGCTCACTGAGGTAATTGGTGGATTCAATGCCATTTACTAGAATTCTTGATTTGCCTTGGTCCACATCCCTCATAGGAAAACCACCTTCATGATAAGTTGTCCAAGTCCACAAAAAGTGGCCTATCTCAAATGGATATTCTTCTTCCCATTCAGCATAGATGGTTCCATCATTTGTTAATGTGTAAAGAGAATGTGTGCAACCATTCACTATCCCAATATTTGCAGGAATATTGGCCTTTTGACCATCAATAAATAATTCAAGTGTTACAGAAATTTTGAAAGGCGTATCTCTATCATCAATACAATCCTTGAGGGGATTATCTGTGTTAATTACCGACTGAACTACAACGGATGCACTTGCCGCAACTGCTCCAACACCTGTAAGGATTAGAAGGAACTTTATTGTTTTTTTTCGTTTTACAGGATCTCCCATCCCAGGCCAAAACATGCTCAAACTCACTCCAAATTACTTAAAGTCCTTTCTATGAAAATTTGAATTATTGATAGACCACCTCAAGGATATCAAACTGGTCCTGATGATCAGCAATGTAAAAAGTAATTTCATCAGAGTCAATTTCAAGCCATTCTGATTCTCCCTTAAACGGCAGATAATCCTCGATAAAAATATCCCCAGGTCCTGTGAGTCTTACTAGCATCCTTTCTTTTTTTGAATTTACAGAAAATGGAAGTTTGAGGACTTACCTCTTCTTTCATTTTGAATATTGATTGTATACTCTCTTCCTTCATTTTCCACCTTTCCTTTGAAATAACTTTCATAGATATTGAAAAATTGAATTTTGAAACCAAGACTCATTTTAATATTAATTCATAAATGTGATAGAAAATAAGATTTTGATTGGTAACTTAAACATATTTTAAATAAAATGAAAAATGAAGGTTGAGTTGTTTTTAGATTACTTGCCAGGGTCGTGTTGCGAAAGTTATGACATAAGCAATTCCAATTATAATTGATTGGTATGCAATATTGGTGTATGGAATTTCTTTGATGATATATTCCCCGTCTACAACAACCGTTTGTCCAGGACCAAGACCAGGACCTACATTTGCAACGTTAAGCTGTGTATGAACATGGTATACACCTGGTTCAAGAGCCATTGCACAAATTTTGTATGGAATTATTGAGTTTCCATCAATGTCAATGACATTGCCAGGTGGATCTCGTGATTGTATCTCCCATCTGTTACCTGCATTTGTTGATTCTGAAAAGATTGAAATCCATCCACGGAGGTTTCTTTCTACCAAACTCACAAGCTGGCCTGATAGACATAATGTCTCACCAGTCTGTAGTGATTGTCTGTTAAAGTTTTCATCTTCTATTCTGATAAAACGACTCTGGAGTTGTGCCTGAACGCCGTGTGCTTCAGCTGATGGGAGTATCATTTCTACCCAATTAAATCCGAGAGTACCAAATGCCATCAGAAAACCTAGCCCGACTATAATTATTCTCTTATTGATCATATCTATCACTTAATTACAAATTGAGCCAACAAAGAATGATATATGTTTTACCGTAAGAATGATCGCTCTGGAATCATGCTCAATGTTGAGCTTTAATGTATAACATCAAGGCTTGTTAAGATTTGAGTATAAATCTCACCATTTTTTAAAATTTTTTATAAAATTTTTATAATAGTTTCCTATCAATTATTCAAAAAATTTCAAGAAAATCATGATTATTATTACTCAGACCTTATATGTGAATGAAGGATTATGTAATACATGGCACAAATGCCGGCATTAATCCCAAAAGAAGTTGAGATTCAGAGACTGAAAAAGGTCTGGCTCATCATCATTGCTATGGGATCTGTTGCTGCTTCCGTTGAAGTTGATAACTTCGTTGACGGTTCTCTACATCAAACTTCTATCAGAGATAGTGCATTCACACCAGCTCATTGGTGGTTATACAGTCACTTTGTGGCTCTACCACTAGGATGGGGTGCAGCTGCAATTTATGATAGAAAAATACCAATTCTCAGAGGTCCAAACAACTCTATGAACACTGGACTGAAGATGACCATTCTTGGTTATCTAGCAACCATGTTCACAATTGGAATCAATGAGATGTGGCACTTCTGGTTTGTCGAGGAAATCTTTGCCGTGCCCAACCACTGGATGTTTAACATGGGTGTAGTTGTGGCATTTATTGGCGCTCTCGCATATGTCGTAAGAGTATATGCAAGACTGGTTGAACTTGGTGCAGAAACACCTGGTGAGAACCCATACATTGCAGAGATGTACAAGATGGCCCTAGAAGGCAAACTGTACAGCAGATCAATCCCATAATCAAAACGTGCAAAAATTGCACATTTTTTCTCTTTTTATATAAAAACAAAGATCGAGCTATGCTGAGTTTTTAGGAAAGACTTAATAGGATTTTGAATAATAAATACGCAAATGACTTTACCGAAGGGATTTGGTTCAGCAGGCGGTGGAGGCGCAGGAGCCGCAGACGTCGAACGAATGATTGGAAAACGTGTCGAAAACATGACTGGAATGATTACTCTTTCAGCCATCGCAGCATGGTTAGCTACCTTTGGTGGTACTGCTGCAGGATACTTCTATTATCCTTGGGCATATCCAACCAACAGTGGTCACTTTGCATTCATTGTGCTGTCGATCATAATTGGGTTAGGATACATCTTCTGTGTCAAAGTATCTCAGGAGGGTACCCAAAAGAATAGCAATGTTTTGGTAGCAACAGTAATTGCTGGAATGGCTATAGGAACCATCTTTATATCGATTTTCGTCGGTTGGTAAGAAAACCGAAAATCTAACTTTTTTCTATCTATTTTTCAATATTCTTATTATAGCGATCAAAAATAATCGCTAAAATTTTATATACTGACCGTATTATCTACTGCATAATGGTTTGGCTGAGACGATGTACTCACTACTTATTCATAATAGTAGTTGCAGTAAATTCAACCTTACTTACAATTAATGCTGGAGACTATATCTTCTACACTGATTGGGCATGGACTTCATTCGTTGTATTCTCTATTTCACAAACTCTAATGTTAACCGTAGGTGCAGTTTACTATCTTACGTTTACAGGTGTTGTGGGAACAGCGACATACTATGCGTTAATCATGACAGTGTATACGTGGGTTGCAAAAGGTGCATGGTTTTCACTTGGATATCCATATGACTTTATAGTTACACCAATATGGATCCCATCGGCGATATTGCTTGATTTGGCATATTGGGCCACAAAGAAGAACAAGCACTCTCTGATACTATTTGGCGGAGTACTAGTTGGAATGTCATTACCGCTGTTTAACATGGTAAACCTCATTACAATAGCAGATCCACTAGAGACTGCATTCAAGTATCCAAGACCAACGTTGCCACCATACATGACGCCGATAGAACCGCAGGTCGGAAAGTTCTATAACAGTCCGGTTGCGCTGGGAGCTGGTGCTGGTGCTGTGCTGTCTGTTACGTTTGCAGCGTTAGGTTGTAAGCTGACTACGTGGACGTATAGATGGATGGCCGCATGGTCAAAGTGGGACTAGAAAAACCCAATTTTTCTTTTTATTTTATTATTTAGATTTCAAT
>SMUX01155053.1_pt1 | contig 12886 bp, 11 predicted proteins | sample 2456431 | NCBI WGS metagenome assembly SMUX01 (sample SAMN11095930, study PRJNA526329) | marine sediment metagenome | biome: Marine sediment; feature: Surficial sediment; material: Deep marine sediment; isolation source: Hadal surficial sediment | place: Pacific Ocean | collected 2014-11 | depth... | reverse complement strand
CGGATGGGGATGCTTCACCACCTTTAGCTCCTCGCCAGGAATGTCTACTAAAACCCGATCCTCTTCGCAAAAGAAATGATGGTGGTGGCTGGCATTCGTGTCGAAGTACGTGCACGATCCGTCGACGACCACTTCGCGCAAAAGCCCTGCCTCGGTGAACTGGTTCAGGGTGTTGTAGACCGTTGCGAGCGCCACCCGGACGTTGTTCGCCCGCGCCTCCTTGTGCAGAGCCTCGGCGGTGACGTGCCGGTCGGTGCCGGCGAACAGGAGCCGCGTCAGTGCCAGGCGCTGGCGCGTCGACCGCAGCCCCGCGGCGCGCAACCTTTCAAGCGCGGCGGCATAGGGTCGCCTCACCGTCATACTGCCAGTGTGGGCGGACGCAGACAAAATATAAAGAGGAAAATTCGACTCGTATCGGATTCATTGGACCGATTTCAACCAAGATTTGCCGGTTGATTTCTTCCGGTTACCGACGACGGTAGCATACAAGGCGTTCGGGACGCGCACGGCTGTCGGCAATCCCAAGGTCTCCAAGAAATGCCGCGGAAAGCGCAAGCGCAAAAAGAAGAAGGGTTAGACGCACCGCGTCAAACGTCGGATATTAGGATCAATCGACCCCCCGCCGCCGGGACCGGGGGCGGGGGGTTATCGACCAGAAAGGAAGCGCCAACATGGCATTAGTAATCGATATTCACGCCCATCTGGTGGTGGAGGAATCGCGGAACATGATGAAGGCCGCCGCCGAGAAGGGCGATGTCGGCGCCGAGGCTTTGAGCCAAGGCGGCATCGGCATCTCTCAAGCCCAGGCCCAACGCCAGGCGGTGCTGGCTGACCCTGAGAAGCGCATCGAGGACATGGACAAGATCGGCGTCGATATATCCGCCCTCAGCCCGGCGCCGCCCCGGGGATTCTACGAAGCCGATTCCAACCTTTCCATGACCGTGGCGCAGCTGATCAACGACCGGGCGGCGGAGATCGTCAAGACCTATCCCGACCGCTTCGTCGCCATGGGGGTGGCGCCGCTCCACCACGTCGGGCTGGCGGTGGCGGAGATGGAGCGCGCGGTGGGCGCGCTCGACCTTCGCGGCATCCGTTTGCCGACCGAGATCAACGGCATGGAACTGTCGGACCCGTCCCTGGAGCCGTTCTGGGACGCCGCCGAGCGGCTCGAAACCATGATCTACATCCATCCCCAGGGCTTCAGCCATCCCCAGCGCCTCAAGGCCTATTACATGACCAACGTGGTGGGCAACCCGCTGGAGACGACGCTCGCCATGTCGCACCTGATCCATTCCGGCGTCATCGCCCGGCACCCGAACCTCAAGTTCTATTTCGCCCATGGCGGCGGCTTCCTGCCGTTCTACGTGGGCCGCTTCGATCACGCCTGGCGGGAACGCCAAGAATGCCGCGAACATACCGAGGCCCCGCCGTCCACCTTCCTCGCCAATATGTGGTTCGACACGGTGGTGTTCCGCCCCGAACAGATCCGCATCCTGGTGGATCTGGCGGGCGCCGGGCGGGTGATGCTCGGCACCGACCGGCCCTACGACATGGGCGAGCCCGATCCGGTGGCCCTGGTGAATCAGGTGGAGGGGCTGTCGGACGCCGAGCGCGAGACCATCATGGGCGGCGCCGCCAAGGCGTTGCTGAAGATGGATTGAGGGGGAAAAGGCCATCGATTCCGGCGTTGAGATCAAATGGGTTTTGCACCGGGTTGAGGCTTCCCACGGCGGCCACACCGGAACCCTCGATGGCGCGTGGCGCTTGACCGGGCCCACCAAAACCGGGCACAGTTTGGCGTCGAGCCGGATGAGCGAACGCATTGGTTCCATGGCGCTCGCCCAGGCGAAACGAGGGGGGAAATCACCATGCCGAGGACATTCAACACACTGATTTTCGGCGCGTCCTACGGGTCGCTGCTGGCGACCAAATTGTTGCTCGCCGGGCATGATGTCAAGCTCGTGTGCCTGCCCGACGAGGCCAAGCTGATCAACGAGCAGGGGACCCGGGTCCGCTTGCCGGTCAGGGGCCGCGAGGGAATGGTCGAGATCGATTCGCGAACGGCGCCGGGAAACCTGTCCGCGGCGACCCCCGACGCCGTCGATCCCGCCGGCTACGATCTTGTCGCATTGGCCATGCAAGAGCCCCAGTACCGCTCCCCCGGGGTGCGCCAACTGCTCGACGCGGTGGCGAGCGCGAGGGTCCCTTGCATGTCGATCATGAACATGCCGCCGTTGCCCTTCCTCGCGCGCATTCCCGGCTTTGAACCCGCCACGGTGACGCACTGTTATACCGACCCCGGCGTCTGGGATAATTTCGATCCGGCGTTGATGACCTTGTGCAGCCCCGATCCCCAGGCCTTCCGCCCGCCCGAGGAAGAGACCAACCTGCTCCAGGTCGGCCTGCCCACCAACTTCAAGGTGGCGCGCTTCGAGGCCGAGGAACACACCGCCATGCTGCGCCGGATGCAGGCGGATATCGAAGCCATCCGGTTTGATACCGGCGACGGAACCATCGAATTGCCGGTCAAGCTCAAGGTCCATGATTCGGTCTTCGTGCCCCTGGCCAAGTGGTGCATGTTGTTGACCGGTAATTATCGTTGCGTGCAGAAGAACGAGGCGCGCTCCATCCGCGACGCCGTCCATGGCGATATCGAGCTTTCGCGCTCGGTCTATGAATGGGTGGCCGAGTTGTGCCGCGCCCTGGGGGCCGCGCCGGAAGACCAGGTCCCGTTCGAGAAATACGCCGACGCGGCCTTGGGGCTGGTCAAGCCGTCATCGGCGGCCCGGGCGCTTTACGCCGGCGCCCCCAATATCGAACGGGTGGACTGCCTGGTGAAGACCCTGGCCGCCCAGCACGGCATGCAATCCGATGTGGTCGATGAGACGGTCGCCCTGGTCGATGCGCGCTTGGCCCAAAACCGCAAGGCCGCCGCCTGATTGACCGGGCGATAGTTCTGCTTAAACCGGCATGAGGAAGGTCATTGGCCGACCGCCGCGGGCGTTGGTTGGCCATCGATGAAAGCCGCGGCGTCGTTCAACACCGGGGCAATATCATTGAAAGGCCTGGCGAGCGCCAACAGGATCCCGAGGTGCCCGACGTCCGGGTAAATGATGTGGCGCGCGCTTCCCCCGGCGTCTCGAACCGCCTTGGAAAGGTTGACCGTATTGAAAACGAACACCGTATCGTCGTCTTTCCCGTGAAGCAGCAGCATCGGCGCTTCATCGCCGTCCACGAACCGGATAGGCCGCGCCGCATTCTCGTCGGCGAGATGGGCGAAGATGGGGGCAACGTTGGCGGTTCGCGACGGATAAAACGCGTACGGGCCGGCGAGACCGATGGTTCCGCGGATAGAGTTCTCAGGCACGCCAACGGCTGCCAGATAGCTCTCATTGAGGGTGAGCATGGCGGCGATATGGGCGCCCGCCGAGTGTCCCATCAGGTACAGCCGGTCGGGGTCGCCGCCGAAATCGGCGACGTGATCCAACACCCACCGCACCGCTTTCGCGCCATCTTCGACGAAGGCCGGGAATCGGACGCCCGGGAACAGGCGATAATCGGGCACGATGGCGACGTAGCCGCGGCTGGTCAGCGCCTCGGCGACAAAAAGATAGTCGGCGCGATTGCCGCCCCGCCAGCTTCCGCCATAGAAAAAGACGACCACCGGCAACGGTCCTTTGCGTTGCTTGGGGACATAGATGTCCAACCCATGGCGGACATCGGGGCCGTATCGAATTCCCGGTTTCACGGTAAATCCGTCTTCGCTAATGGTCGCATTGAGTAAAGTGAAGGCCGAGCACGCCGGAAGCGCGAACGCCGTGGCAAGGAACATCCATAAGCGACGAAACGTCATGGGCATGGGTCCGTCTTCACGACCGCACCCTATCGCCAATGGTAACCGGGCGGGAAACCCGCCATGCCCAGTAGATTAAGACAAGCTGGAAGGGCAGCCGCGCCCATAACCAAAAGGCCGGAATGTGAAAACCGGCGGGCTGAATATCGTACACCGCCATGTTGATGTTGGCGGGCAGGACGGCAAGATAGAGCAAGATCAGGCAGATGCCGGCCGCCCCTCTGGTTTTATGCCAAAGGAGCCCGAGCCCGCCGAGAACTTCAAAAATGCCGCTGAGATAGACGAGTTCCCTCGGCAGGGGCAGGGTGCCGGGCATGATGGCGACGTAGGCATCGGTCGCGACAAAATGCAGGGTGCCCCCAACCACCATGACCAGCGCCAGCGCCCCTCGGTAAAAAGCCAGTGAAGGAAGGGAAAAGGCCAAGACTAAAGAGGATCCTGCATGTGAGAGGGCGCGGAGTGTACCGCGGGAAACTGCCCTGAGAACAATTTTCAGGCGGGATCACCGTCTATCGGATCGCTATTTGGCGGCGCTTAAAGATTGGCCGTCCTGACGTCGACCACGGCGACGCCGCCGCCCTCGACCACACGCACGGCGCGCGCGAAAGCCGGCGCCAGGTCGTCGGGCGCGGTGATCGGCCCCTCGACGGTGGCGCCGTAACCTTCCGACACCTTGGCGAGATCCACCTCGGGGTCGCGGGTGGTGGTGCCGATATAGGCGTTTTCCGGCGGCCGCTTGCGGATGGCGGCGATTTTCGCCTGGTGTTCCTCGTCGTTGTACCAAGAGGTGTTGTTGTTGATCACCATCAACACAGGGACTCGGTAGTGGACGGCGGTCCAGACCGCGCCCGTCGCCATCAGGTAATCGCCGTCGCCGATGATGCCGACCGGGAACCGGCCGTCGTCGCGGCAGGCGAAACCCGCGCCCACCGAGGCGCCCGGCCCGTGGCCGATCCCGCCGCCGCTGGAATGGCCGGCGTATTGCCCGGCGCCGTCGAATTGCCAGACGCCCTCGGGCCAGGTGCGGTGGTTGCGCAGGGTCAGGTACCAGGGCTTGGCCCGGACGGCCTCCCAGAGCTCGGCGACCATGCGGCCGGGCGAGATGGGATTGTCGTCCCAGCGCGCCGCGAGAAGTTGCCGCTGGGTCTTGACCAGCGCCGCCTTCTCCCGGGCGATGGCTTGGGCGCGGCGCCCCGCGCGGGCGGCCAGGGCCTTGTCGCCCCGCCGCCGTTTCTTGAGCTCATCGATGATCTGCCCGAGGCCGGTCATGGGATCGGCCAGCATCTGCACCTCGGTGTCGGCGATGGCGCCGCCCACCCGGTTCCAGGTGCGGGACGCGAACTCGTTTTGCGAGAGGTCGATGACCCGTTGGCGTTTGGCGCCCTTGGTCTTGAAGGCATGGCGGCGGGCGCCGTAGCCGCCCAGGGTGGAGCGCACGTCGGCGCAATCGACGGCCAGCACCACGTCGGCCTTGGTCAAAACCTCGGACAATCCGGTCAGGTTCTGGGGATGGCTGGTCTGCATGCAGACGAAGGTGCGGTCGTCGCGATAGGCGGCGCCCAGAAGCTCCACCAGCTCCCGGATGGGGCCGGTGGCGGCGGGCAGGTAGCCGACCCGCCCGCCGACGATCAGCGGGTAGCGCGCACTGATGAGCATATCGACGACCTGATCGACGACTTCGGCACTCGCGGCGGGCGGCGGCGGGGCCTGGAAACAGCCCTGGTCGATGTCGTGGACGGTGATCGGGCTTGTGAGCTCTTGTTCTTGAAGGCCCAAATCGAAGGCGATGTAGACCGGCCCCTTGGGTCCGGTATTGGCGATCTTGTATCCGCGGACGATGGAATCGAGCACCCCGTCCACGGTCGACGCCTCGTCGTCCCACTTGACGAAAGGCCGCACCAATTCGCCCTGGGTGTTGGCCGAATGCAGATAGTCCACCGGCCCGCGCATGGCGTAATCGGCCGGGCCCGAGCCGCCCAGGATCAGCACCGGCATGCCCGCGCAATAGATGTTGAAAACGCCCATGGAGCCGTGCATCAGGCCGACCATGTCGTGCAGAATGCAGAGCGCCGGCCGCCCCGAGGCGGTGGCATAGCCCTGGGCCATGCCGGCGACGGTATCCTCATGGAGGCCGAGGATCACCTTGGGGGTCTTATTGGCGTTGTAATTGACCAGGGAATCCTGAAGCCCGCGAAAGCTCGATCCCGGGTTGAGGAAGGCGTAGGCGAAACCGTAACGCTGCAACAGTTGGGCCACCGCGTCGGAACCGTATTCCGGGCGGTTGCGTTTGCGGGTCTTGACCGGAACCTCGACCCTTTGGGCGGCCTTTATTCTGGCCGCCGGGGCCTTGCGTTTCGTTTTGCCCTTGGTGACGCGTGCCATGGCCTTTGCTCCCCTCGGTTTAAGTTTTTTATGGCCGACAAGATACCATAGCGGCCGTCTCGCCACCGCCGATTTCCATGATGACGATGATGCCGCCACCGGCCCCATCGAAGGGCTGCCGGCGGCCACCACCTTGCGCCCCTGCGCTGGCCGCCGGCGCACCGAAAGGGTGTGGTCGTGGGGGCTTGGTGTACCCTGCCACCCTGATCAGCTACCATGGTCAGGCCGCATCCTAATTGCGTTGAGAGACCTGTCCCATGCAGCCGTTGAGCGCATTTCCCGAGACCGACCGCCGCGCCGTCCGGGGCGTATTCCTCGACATCGACGAGACCCTGACGACCGACGGAAAACTGACCGCCGCGGCCTATGGGGCGCTTGAGCGTTTGCACGATTCCGGCAAGCTGTGCGTGCCCATCACCGGCCGGCCCGCGGGGTGGTGCGACCATATCGCGCGGATGTGGCCGGTGGACGCGGTGGTCGGCGAGAACGGCGCCTTCTATTTCCGCTATGATCAGGCGCAAAACAAACTCATCAAACGATTCTCGTTGGCCCCAGAGGCGCGCGCGGCCAACCGCTCAAAGCTGGCCGAGATCGGCCGGCGGATCCTGGCCGAGGTTCCGGGCGTCGCCATCGCCTCGGACCAGCCTTACAGGGAATCCGACCTGGCCATCGATTTCTGCGAGGACGTCCCTATGGTCTCGGCCGAAGCCGTGGACCGGGTGGTCGGCATCTTCGAAGCGGAAGGGGCGACGGCCAAGGTCAGTTCGGTCCATGTCAATGGCTGGCTCGGCACCTACGACAAGTTGGCAATGACCCGCATCATGCTCGCCGAGTGTTTCGGCATCGACCTGGATGCCGAGAAGCGGCGTTTCGTGTTTGTCGGTGATTCTCCCAATGACGCGCCCATGTTCGCTTACTTTCCCCATGGGGTGGGAGTCGCCAATGTCCGGGACTTTGCCGCGCGCATGGAAGCCCTGCCGGCCTATATAAGCGCTAGCCCATCCGGTGCGGGCTTCACGGAAATCGTCGATATTCTGCTTGGGGCGCCATGACTACCGCCCCCGAGACGCCCGCGAATCCGGTTGATTTGGTGGTGATCGGCGGCGGGATCAACGGTGCGGGGATCGCCTGCGATGCCGCGGGCAGGGGGCTTTCGGTGGTGCTCTGCGAACAGGGTGATCTTGGCGGCGCCACGTCGTCGGCCAGCTCCAAGCTGATCCATGGCGGCTTGCGTTATCTCGAACATTATGCCTTCCGCCTGGTCCGCGAAGCGCTTCGCGAACGCGAAGTGTTGCTCCACAAGGCCGCCCACATCATCCGCCCACTGTCCTTTGTCTTGGTGCATGACGCCCATATGCGGCCGGCCTGGATGATCCGTTTGGGACTTTTGCTCTATGACACGCTCGGGCGCCGCGGCATGCTCGCTCCCTCCCGTGGGGTGGATCTTACCACAGCGCCGGAGGGCGCGCCCCTGGCGGAGAGTGCCAAGAGAGGTTTCATCTACGCCGACGCCTGGGTGGACGATGCCCGGCTTGTCATCCTCAATGGCCTTGCCGCTGCCGAGCATGGCGCCCAGGTCCTGACCCGCACCGAATGCACCGGCGCACGGCGCGACCATGGCGTGTGGAGGGCCCAGTTGCGCGATCGGCTGAGTGGAACCAGCCGCGAAATTACCGCCCGTGCGCTGGTCAATGCCGCGGGACCGTGGGTGACGGGGATGTTGGGCCGCGCCGGCGTGGCAAAGGTCTGGCGCCAACGGCTCGTCAAGGGCAGCCACATCGTGGTCCCGCGTCTTTACGCGGGCGATCACGCCTATGTCTTGCAGCAGCCCGACCGGCGCATCGTCTTTGTGATCCCCTTCCAGGAGGACTACACGCTGATCGGCACCACCGATATCCCGTTTTCAGGAGACCCGGCGGAGGTCGCCATCAGCACCGAAGAGACCGACTATCTTTGCGCCGCCGTGAACACATATTTCCGCCCCACCCTGGCACCAGGCGACGTGGTGTGGTCTTACGCCGGGGTGCGGCCGTTGCTGGATGACAGTGAGGCCGAACCGGCTTCGATAACACGGGATTACATGCTGGATGTCGATTGTCCCGACGGCGCCGCGCCGCTGCTCTCGGTGGTGGGCGGGAAGATCACCACCTATCGGGTTCTGGCCGAATCCGCGCTCGACCGCCTCAGGCCATGGTTCCCCGGCATGGGTCCAAGCTGGACGGCCACCGCCACACTGCCGGGCGGAGATTTGCCGGCGGGCGGCGCCGGGGCGCTGGCGGCGGAACTCATCGCCGCCCATCCGTGGCTGCCACCGCCCCTGGCCCGGCGCTACGCGACCAGTTATGGCACAAGGGCAAGGGAACTTTTATCCGGCGCCGAGGGGCCAAGCGACCTCGGGACCGACTTTGGTTGGGGCTTGCACGAGCGTGAACTTGCCTACCTCATGAACACGGAATGGGCCCAGACCGTTGACGATGTTTTATGGCGGCGCACCAAACTGGGTCTCCGATTCACCGATGACGAGCTTGCGCACCTCGGCCGGCGCATGGGACAAGACTGATGCCGGGCGTCATGCATGCGTTGTACTGTGCCGTCCATCCCTATAGGCTTCGATCCTCGATCTATTTCAATATGCCTGATGCTTTAATTGGCAGGATTAAAGGGAGAATATCATGGTGGCATTACTGAAAAATAGGCGCGCGCTGATGATTGGCCTGTCGGGGGTCATGGTGACGGTCATGACCGCCTGGGCGGCATCACCGGCATCGGCGGCGTGTAAGAATCGCGGCGATCTGGACGTTCGCTATTGCGATGACAATGGCGACCTTGTGGCCGATACCCCCAAGGATTCCAGCAAGTGGCTCGACCCGTCTACGTTGATATTTTCCTACACGCCGGTGGAGGACCCGTCGGTCTACGAGAACGTGTTCACCGAGTTCATGGCCTATCTCGCCAAGAAGACCGGCAAGAAAGTGAAATGGTATGGGGCCGAATCCTATGCCGCCCAGGTCGAGGCCATGCGCTCCGGCCGTCTGCACATCGCCGGCATCTCGACGGGACCGACCGTGTTCGGCGTCAACCTTGCCGGCTACGTCCCCTTCTCCATCATGGGCAAGGGCGGAAAGATCTTCGGCTACAAGCTGCAGCTCATCACCCATAAGAGCACCAACATCCGCAAGGTATCGGACCTCAAGGGGCGCAAGATCGCCCATGTCACGCCGACCTCCAACTCGGGCAACCAGGCGCCGAAAGCCTACTTCAAGGAGATGGGCGTGGTCCCCGGCAAGGACTACAAGATCATCTTCTCGGGCAAGCATGACAACTCGATCATGGGCGTCGTCAACAAGGACTACGATGCCGCCCCAATCGCCTCCAGCGTGCTCGACCGCATGATCAACAAGGGTATGCTCAGGCGCTCGGACCTCCGCATCATCTGGGAGTCCGAGACGTTCCCGACCACATCCTACGGGTATGTCTACAATCTGCGTCCGGATCTCGCCAAAAAGGTGGTCGATGCGTTCCTCAGCTTCGACTGGAAGGGCACGGCCCTTTACAAGGAATTCAAGCCGAGGGATGGCTTCGTTCGCATCAATTTCAAGCAGCACTGGAAGCCGATCCGCCTGATCCAGAAAGAAAACAAAGTGATCTATACCCGTGCCGCGCTGGAGGGACTGAAGCTCAAGAAAAAGAAGAAGAAGAAAAAGAAGAAATAGCCGCCGTCTTATAACCCTGAAATGTTCCATGGGGTATTGCAGCCGCCGCCGGCTGCGGTGCCCCATGGCGCGGGGGCGCGATGCTGACCATCACCGACCTTGTCAAAGTCTACCCCACCGGAACCCGGGCCCTGAACGGGATCGACCTGACCATTTCCGAGCCACAGGTGGTCGCCGTGATCGGTTCTTCGGGCGCCGGCAAGAGCACCCTGATCCGCTGCATCAACCGTCTGGTGGAGCCGACCTCGGGAAAGATTGTTCTCGACGATATGGATATCACGTCCTTGAACCGCCGCAGGCTACGCGCGGCGCGGCGGCGCATAGGTATGATTTTCCAGGAATATAACCTGGTCGAGCGGCTGACGGTGATGGAGAACGTGCTGTCGGGCCGCCTCGGCTATGTCAGTTTCTGGCAGGCCTACCGCCGGCGGTACCCGAAAGAGGACGTGCGCGACGCCTTTGAAATTCTCGAGAGGGTTGAACTGGACGGCTACCAGAATACCCGTGCCGATGCGCTTTCCGGCGGCCAGCGCCAGCGCGTGGGCATCGCCCGGGCGCTGATGCAAAAGCCGGACCTTTTGCTGGTGGATGAGCCGACCGCCAGTCTCGATCCGCGCACCGGCCGGCAGATCATGCGGCTGATTTGCGAATTGGCCCAAGAGCGCGGAACGCCGGCACTGGTCAATATCCACAATGTGCAGCTTGCCCAGACCTTTTCCGACCGCATCATCGGGCTGAGCGACGGAAAGATCGCCTTCGATGGCTCCCCCGACCAGCTCGACGAAAAGGTGCTCACCATGATTTATGGCGAGGAGGACTGGAGCACCACCATTCGCGAGACCATTGATGAGCCAAAACCCCCGTCGGATGATGGCGATGTAGGCCCTGACGCGGTGATCGGATGAATGACGCCCGTACCTGGCGACCGCCGAGGCTGATCGGAAACCCCATATACCGATATGGGCTGGTGGCGCTGGTCGCGGCCTATGTCGTTTGGTCCCTGGGAACCATGGAAATCGATTGGGGCCGTATCGGCCGGGGCTTCCCGCGTGCGGGGGACATATTCGTGCGCATGTTCCCGCCCAGTTTCGAGCGATGGGAGCTGCTCGTCAAGGGCGTGGTGGAAAGCGTGCAGATGGCGCTGGCGGCGAGTTTCTTCGGCATGTTGCTGGCGATCCCCTTGGGGCTCTGTGCGGCGAGCAACCTAGCCCCGCGGCCGGTCTATTTGGTGGCCCGCGCCATTCTCGCCCTGACCCGCACGTTCCACGAGGTCATCGTCGCCATCTTCTTCGTCAAGATCTTCGGCTTCGGGCCGCTGGCCGGCGTCCTCACCCTGATCGTCGCCTCCCTGAGCTTCATCGGCAAGATGCTGGCCGAGGATATCGAGAATATGAATATGGGCTCCGTGGAGGCGGTGCGCGCCACCGGCGCGAGCTTTCCCCGGCTTCTGGTCTACGCCATCACGCCGCAGATGCTGCCGCGCTACCTGGGCGTATCCATTTACCGCCTTGACGCCAATATCCGCCATTCGACCGTGGTCGGCATCGTCGGCGCCGGCGGTATCGGCCAGACCCTGGCGGCGTCGTTCTCGCGCTACGACTACGATTTCGCCCTGGCGATCCTACTGACCATCATCTCCCTGGTGTTCTTAGGCGAGTTCTTCAGCACTTGGGTGCGGGGCAAGCTGCGGTGAACATGGCGGTCCCCGGCGATAGCCGCCCCGATATCTGGCGCCGGTACAGCCCGCGCCAGACCGTGATCAATTATACTTGGTATCTGGGGATCGTTTTCGTCGCCGTGTGGTCGGTGAGCAATCTGGACATCCCGTGGTTTTATTTTCTCGATGCCCATGTCCAGGCGGCCGATCTTTTGGTCCGCATGTACCCCCCCGATTGGGCGCATTTCAACCGTATCGTCGATCCCCTGATCGAGACCGTCCACATCGCGACGCTGGGCACCGCCATCACCTTCTTCATCGCCTTTCCCCTGGCCTTCGTGGCGGCGCGCAACACCACCCCAAATGCCGCCACCTGGTTCATCGGCCGCTTCATCCTGGTCACGTCGCGCTCGGTGAACACGGTGATATGGGGGCTGCTGTTCGTCGCCATCTTCGGCCCCGGCCCGGTGGCGGGTATCTGGGCGGTGGTGGCGCGGTCCATCGGCTTCGTCGGCAAGCTGATCGCCGAGTCCATCGAGGAAATCGATACCGGTACGGTGGAGGCCATCGAAGCCACCGGCGCATCGCGGCTTCAGGTGCTCTTGGTCGCTGTGATCCCACAGGTGCGGCCGGTGGTGTTCGGCACCCTGGTCTATCGCTGGGACATCAACATCCGCGAATCGACGGTGCTGGGGTTCGTCGGCGCCGGGGGCATCGGCATCCAGCTTTACGCCTCCATCAACCGGTTCGCCTGGCAAGAGGTGTCGGTGATGTTGCTGGCCATTTTCGGCGTGGTGCTGGTGAGTGAGTTGGTCTCGGCCACGGTTCGCAAGCGTATCACCTGAAGGCCCAAGGAGACTGCCGTAGCAGTTTGCCGGATTGGTGATTCATCGCCTTATGATGTAGTCACCGGCGCTACGTCTTTTTTTCGCCCCGCCCGCCGTCCGAGCGCCGGCGCTCGGCGGGGTCGTCGGGCTCGACCCAGGCGTCGATCATGTACCGCCCGCCGGCGGCCACCACCTTGCGCCCGCGGGCCAGCGCCGCGGCCAGTTCCTTGGCGGTCTTGACCGGGCCCTCGGCGTCGAAGCCCTGGGCGCGGGCAAACATGGCGACGTCCGGCGCCGGGTCGTCGATGCGCAATCCGATCCAGCGGTTCTCCGGCGCGCGCCGGCGGTGTTCGGCGATATGGTGCTGATGGGCCTCGTCGTTGAAGTACGAGTGGTTGTTCATGACCACCGCCAAGAGCGGAATCCGCATGCGCGAGGCGGTCCAGAGCGCGTT
>SMUX01067257.1_pt1 | contig 12889 bp, 11 predicted proteins | sample 2456431 | NCBI WGS metagenome assembly SMUX01 (sample SAMN11095930, study PRJNA526329) | marine sediment metagenome | biome: Marine sediment; feature: Surficial sediment; material: Deep marine sediment; isolation source: Hadal surficial sediment | place: Pacific Ocean | collected 2014-11 | depth... | reverse complement strand
CGGGGGTCCGGGCGGTTGGTGTGCTCGAGGCGGCGTTTATGGGTGAGCGTCGCGACCTTTTCGACGTTACCGGGCGCGACATCCCGCTCGCGCACGATCTCGAGCATGGCGTCGATCGCCGAATGGGTGCTGCCGCAGCAGGGATACTGCTTGATCGCCAGCCCGGGCTTGACGATGTCGAGCGGATCGGCCCAATGATCGAGGGTCCTTTGCATGTCGAAGGTTCCCGGGCCGTTGAACACGTTGAGGAACCCCTGCTTGTGCTCGAAGGCCTCGCCATTGGCGGTGAAGCCTTCGCGGGCGAGGAGGGCGGCGAACAAGCCGTTACGCGAACAATGGCCGATATGAAGCGGCTTGGTCATGGTGCCGAAATTGGCCTTGACCCCCGACGCCAGGGAGACCGCGATCGCCAGCGCCGTCTCGGTCTCGGCCACGGAGAGACCGAGAAGCTTGGCGCAGGCGGCGGCGGCGCCGAAGGTTCCAAGCGTCGCCGTCGGATGCCAGCCTTTCTCATAGTGGTGGAAGTTGACGCCGAGCGCGATCTTGGTCTCGGTCTCGAACCCGGCGACGTAGGCAAGGATGAAATCCTCGCCGCTCACTTCCAGGGTTTCGCCCAGCGCGATCAATGCCGGCACCATCGGCGCCGAGGGATGGCCGCCCATGGTGTTGTTGCAGTCATCGAAATCGAGCGCATGGGACGCGGTGCCGTTGATCAGCGCCGCATCCAGCGGGCTGGCCCGCCGGTCGCTGCCGAAGATGACGCAGGGGCCGGCCCCGGCGCCGGCGCCGGTCACCCTTTCGACCATCCCCATGGTGTCTTCGCGCGACCCGGCAAGGGCCACCCCGACGGTGTCGAGTATCCCGATCTTGGCCCAGTGAATCGCCTCCTCGGGCAGATCATCGTAACGCATGGCGGTGATGCGCCCCGCCAACTTCCTCGCCAGACCCATGGTTCTTCACCTCCGCTATCGAATATCCGCGCCATTCGAATATCCGTGCCATTTTCGGACCTTGGCGGTGTCCTTGTCAACAGCGCGCGCGGCCCCGTCGCGGCCACCCAGGGGCCGGTTGGCAGCCGTTGCGCCATGGTCCATAATGGACGCCGAATGGGGGCCGGTGCGGGGGCTCTCCGGAACCGGCGGCGCGGCGGCCACGGACGAGAGGATCATGGGCGATTTGCTGCGAACCGAGATAACCGATAGATCGGCATGGAAAGGCGCCGAACTGGCGGCCGATGATTCGTGGGTCCATCGGTTCTCGGACGACGAGATCGCGGACATCCGGGCGGCCGTCGGCGCGGTCAGAAGCCGTGGTCTCGGCCCCTTCGATTTCGGCGCCGAGGACTTCCCGCTCCGATGCTTCGGCGAGGTCATCGAGGGCATCGGTGACGATCTCGAGAACGGAACGGGCATCGTCCTCTTGCGCGGCTTCCCGGTCGATGATTTCGAGATCGACGAAGTCCGCACCTTTTATTGGGGGCTGGGGTCGCATCTCGGCACGCCGATCCGCCAGAACGCCAAGGGCGAGTACATGGCCGAGGTCACGGACCGGGGGTATGACCGCGCCAACAACAACGTCCGTGGCTACACCACCCACCAGAGGCAAAGGCCCCATTGCGACAACGCCGATGCGGTCGGGCTGCTCTGCATTCATCCCGCCAAGTCGGGCGGCGAAAGCATGATCGCCTCCTCGATGACGATCTACAACGAGATCCTGCGCACCCGGCCGGAATTTCTCGAACCGCTCTCAGCCGGCTTCCACTTCGACCTGCGCGGCGAAGGTGTCACCGGGGCGCGTAACGAAGTGACCCGCAACCGGGTTCCCGTCTTCAGTTACTTCCAGGGCAGGCTGAGTTGCCGCTACAACGGCAAGACCATCATCGACGGCATGGAAAAGGCGGGCAGCCCGCTTTCGCCGCTGGAGCTCGAGGCGGTCGAATATGTCCGTGAACTGGCGTGCCGCGACGACATCCGCCTGGACCTGAAACTCGCCAAGGGCGACATCCTCCTGCTCTGCAACCACTCGACGCTGCATGCCCGGGAGCCGTTCGAGGACTACCCCGAGCCCGCCCGCAAGCGGCGCATGCTGCGCCTCTGGGTGCATCTCGCCAACGGCCGCGCGCTGGCGCCGGAATTCGCCGAGCGCAACAACACCGGCCCGCGTGGCGGCGTCGCCGTTACCGAAGGCGCCGGCTATTGGGCCGGACCCTGAGCCCAAATCTCCCGGTGAGCGCCCCCTTGCAACGTCCCGGTCCGAGTCAGCGCGCCGAAGGCGGCCCGACCAAGGCATTGATCGGCTTCATCGCGTCTCTCGACCTCGAATCCATCGACGCGATGACGCTGGAACGGGCCAGGGCGCACACGCTGGACACCATCGGCGCCTGTCTCGCCGGTAGCCGCCAGCCGGTGACCGCGATCGCCGAACGCGCCGTCGGCGAGACCGGTAGCAGCGGCGGCGTGCCGGTACCGGGACTCGCCCGGCGCCGGGATATGCTATCGGCGGCCTTTCTTGCCGGCACCGCCTGCCATGGGCTCGAGCTCGACGACGGGTTCAGGGCCGGCGCCGTCCATCCGGGCGCCGTGGTGGTGCCCGCGGCCCTGGTCTCGGCCTATGATTCCGGCGCCAGCGGCGGCGATTTCCTTCGCGCGGTCATCGCCGGATACGAGGTCTCGGCGCGGATCGCCGCCGTCATTCATCCAGCCGCCCGCCGCCGGGGCTTCCACAACACGCCGCTCGCCGGCGTCTTCGCCGCCGCCACCGCCGCCGGCGTGCTTCGCGGCCTCGATCCCGGCCGGCTGGAACACGCGTTCGGGCTCGCCGCCAGCAGCGCGTCCGGGCTGCACACCTACATGCACGGAGGCGACGTCAAGCGCATCCATTGCGGCCTCGCGGCGCGGGACGGCGTGTTCGCGGCGCTGCTTGCGGAGAACGGATTCACCGCCGCCGAGAATGCGCTGGAGATCGATCAGGGGTTCTTTCGCGCCTTCGCCGGAGATGATGACGGCGGCGGCGATTTTGCCGGCGTCGATATCCTCGGCGCCGGCGGCGGTGGGGGTTCGGGATACGCCGTCGCCGAATGCTATCTGAAACCCCATGCCTGCTGCCGGCACCTGCATCCGGCGATCGATGGCTTGCTCGACATCGTCGGCGGCGAGGATCTTCAGCCCACGGAGGTAGCGGAAGTCAGGGTCGGCACCTACCGGATCGCGGCCCGGCACGCCGATGTCGGTTGGCAAGAGATGGCCGGCGCCCAGCTAAGCTACCCGTTCGCGCTGGCGGTGGCGCTCAAACACCGCGCCGTCAGGCTCGAGCACTTTTCGCCCCATCACCTCGCCGATCCGGCGATGGCGGCCGAGTGCGCCAAGGTGACGGTCGCCGTGGACGCCGATTGCGAGGCCGATTATCCCCGTCTCAGGCCCGCCACGGTCACGGTCCTCGCGCGCGATGGCCGCCGCTTCGAAAGGCGCGTGGACGAGCCCTACGGCGCCCCGGCCAATCCCATGACCGATGGGGATTTGCGCGCCAAATTCCGCGATCTCGCGACCCCCGTGCTAGGGACGGAGGCCACGGCGGAGGTGGAGGAGATGGTCGGCCGTCTCGACCGCCTCGATTCGGTGGCGCCGCTGATCGAGGCGCTTTCGCCCGCCGGCGGCTGACGGGTGGCGCCGAAGCAACGCCGAGGGGAAGCCGGAAGGAAGGCCGGAAGGAAGGCCGGAAGGAAGGCCGGAAGGAAGGCCGGAAGGAAGGTAAGTGAGCCAAGGCATCACGGATGAATTGCGGATCGTCGCGCCCACCGGGGTGATGGGGTCCGGCTTCCTCGAAAGCTCGTTCGCCGAAGCGCTCGACCGCGAGCCCCATTTCATCGGCTGCGACGCCGGTTCCACCGATCCCGGCCCCGCCAGTCTCGGCGCCGGGACGACCGCCTTTCCCCGCGCCTCGATCAAGCGCGACCTGAGGCTTATGCTCATCGGCGCGCGCCGGCTGGGGGTGCCCTTGCTGATCGGCTCGGCCGGGACCGCCGGGGGCGACGCGCATCTCGCCCATGTCCGCGCTATCGTCGAGGAGATCGCCGGCGAGGAGGGCTTGAGCTTTACCCTCGCCCTGATCCACGCCGAACAGGACAAGGACTACCTCAAGGAAAAGCTGCGCCAGGGGCGGATCAAGCCGCTCAAGCCGGCGCCCGAGTTCGACGAGGCGGTTATCGACCGGGCCGAGCGCATCGTCGGCATGATGGGGGCGGAGCCGTTCCTTGCGGCGCTCGACGCCGGCGCCGAGGTGGTCGTTGCCGGGCGCGCCAGCGACACCGCGATCTTCGCCGGCATCCCGGTGCGCGAGGGCTTCGACCCGGGGCTTTCCTGGCACGCCGCCAAGCTCCTCGAATGCGGCGCGGCGTGCGTTCAGCGGCGCAAGACGCCGGACTGCATCATGGCCGTCTTGCGCCAAGACCATTTCGACGTCATGCCGCTGGACCCCGAGCTTCGCTGCACGCCCCAGAGCGTCGCCGCCCACAGCCTGTATGAGAACGCCGATCCGTTCCTCATCACCGAGAGTTCCGGCACCCTCGACATGACATCCGCCCAATATGCCGCCATCGATGACCGTTCGGTGCGCGTCACCGGCTCGGGCTTCAGGCCGGCGCCGGTCTATACGGTGAAGCTCGAGGGCGCCGAGAAGGTCGGCTACCAGTCCATCACCATCGGCTCGATCCGCGATCCCTACATGATCCGCCAGATCGACGATTGGACCGGCAGGCTCCATGAGCGCGTCCGCGACCGGGTGATGGACGTGCTTGGCGGCGAGTTGGACGAGGGTGATTACCGCTTCGACGTCCGCATCTACGGCAAGGACGGGACCATGGGCGGGCTCGAGCCGGTGAGCGAAATCCGCGCCCATGAGCTTTGCCTGGTGTTCGAGGTGACGGCGCCGAGCCAGGAATTGGCGAACGACATATCGGCCATCGTCCGCCACCAGGCGCTCCATCTCCCGATCCCCGAATGGAGCGGCCTGATTACCGGTGTCGCCTTCCCCTATAACCCGGCCCATCTCGAGCGTGGCCTGGTTTACCGGTTCTCCGTCAACCACGTCGTCGAGCCGGACGACGCCCATGAGATGTTCCCGATGGAGATCGTCGATGTCGGTTGAGCCTTCGGCACATCGTCGGCCGGGGCCAGGAGGCTGACCGTGGCGAAGCTCGGCGATCTCGCAAGCCTGATCAGATCGAAGAACGCGGGACCCTTCGTGCTGACCTTCGATATCATGTTCGACGAGCCCGAGGTCTATCGGCGCGTCAAGCGTTCGGGCGCCCTTGGCGCGGAGGTGGTGGCCGGGCTTTACGATGTGCCGGCCGAGGACGTGCGGTTCTTCTTCTGCGACAACGCGCTGGCGATCAAGGCCTCGATCCCGCGGCCGGTCATTCAGGGTGATCTCGGCGACGCCGACGGCCATGGCGGCCAGCAGTTCGCGCCGCTGATCGACATCGAGATCGAGTAAGGGATCGATCGATCGCGGGCGTCATGGCGGCGCTGGCCCTTTGGGGCGCCGCCGGATAGAGTCCGTACGGGTTGCGTGTCGTCCCGATGTCCACGGCTTTGATATCAATTTTGGCGATTACGGGAGGCGCCCGAATGGCGACGCGCGGCAACGCATCACCGCACAGCCATCACCTTGAAGCGCAGGCCTTCGCGTTTCAAGAGGCAGCCGATAATCTCGAACAGGTTGCGGGCTTGGGGGTTCCCCTTGGGGCCGAACATGCGCATGAGGCTCTTGGGCGACTTGTCGGTGAGGCCGCCAAGCTTCTCAAAGCCGATTGTGGCGTTGATGTAGTCGCGCAGCACGGCCTTGCCGGTGTCCATGTCGCCGGAGAGCAGGCACTCGACCCCTTCCCTGAGCAGTTCCTCACGGAAGGCCGGATCGCGCCTGACGCGGGCCTGGATCGTCTCTTTGAAGTTTCGTGTCAGGGCCATGGTTCTAGGTCTCCCGTCGCTTGCGCTGTTTGTACTCCCGCCAGAGGTCCTGGGCGGCCTCGATATCCCTCTGCTGGCGCTTCTTGGTGCCACCGCCGAGCAGGATGATGAGGGTGTCTCCATCCTTGCCGAAATAGACCCGGTAGCCGGGGCCAAAATCTATGCGGTACTCGGAGACCCCGGCCCCGACTCTCTTGGCGTTGGAGAGGTTGCCTTGCTCCATGCGGGCCAGGGCCGTCGCTACCTTGGCCGCCGCGTGGGCATTGAGCCCGTCGAACCACCTGGCGAAGGGGCTGCGGCCTAGGGTGTCGATGTATTCCCTGATCTCGATCACCCATAGTAAGTAACATTTATGTTACCTTCGCACAAGGCTCAATGTCAAATTTGCCATGGCTGAGTGAGGAAGCTAGTCTGGCCTTCATAAAGTTCTGCCAACGTCTAATACCTGGCTGGCCCTTTGGGCCGTCGCCAGATAATGGTTCGTTAAAGTTGCGCGGCGGCGGCCTTAAGATGAATTTTGGCGGTTGCGGGAGGCACCGGTTTGGCGACGCGTACACTTGCCGGCTTCGCCGCCGATCTTGACTATGACGACATCCCGGAGCCCGTCCGCGAGCGCGCCGGCGTCTGTCTGACCGACACCGTCGGCGTCGCCCTGTTCGGCGCCGGCTTGCCGTGGAGCCGGATCATCATCGATTACGCGAGAGGCGCCGGTCAAGGCGGCGCCTCGACCATCCTGGGCGCGCCGGGCGCCAAGGTCCACGCCCCCCTGGCGGCGCTTGCCAACGGCGCGCTTGCCCACGCCTTCGAGCTCGACAGCCTGCGCAAACCGAGCACCGGGGTCCATCCCGGCGCCATCCTCGGCGGATCGGGCTTCGCCGTCGGCGAAGAGTTGAGGAGCTCCGGCAAGGCGCTGTTGACGGCGTTCGTCGCCGGTTGCGAGGTGATGTCGCGGATCGGCGCGGCGACCCGACATTCGAGCGAGCTCCTCGGTTTTCACGCGCCGGGCCTGACCGGGGTGTTCGGCGCCGCGGTGACGGCGGGGCGACTGATGGGGCTCAGGCCCGAGCAGATGACCAACGCGCTCGGCATTTCCGGCTCGCTGTGTTCGGGCGTGCTCAAGTTCGCCAAGTCGGCAAGCGGCGGCATGGTCAAGCGCCTGCATCTCGGCCGCGCCGCCGAGGGCGGGGTGATGGCGGCGACGCTGGCGCGCGACGGTTTCACCGGACCGGAGACCATCCTCGAAGGAGAGTTCGGCTTCCTCGCCACCTACGCCCGTGAGCCCGACGCCGGCAAGCTCACCGCCGGCCTCGGCGACAGCTGGGAGACGGAATTCATCTGCCTCAAGCGCTTTCCCTGCCACATCACCGCCCATACGCCGGTCCAGGGGCTCATGGAGCTTCAAGAAGAACACCGATTTTCCGGCGCCGACGTCGAGGCGCTGACCATCGGGGCGAGCGAGAAGGTGCTCAGCCACCATGTCATTCCCGAGCCCAAGGACATCATGGCGGCGCAATACAGCGTGCCATTTTCCGCCGCGCTGGCGCTCTATCGCGACCCGCGAGACCCGCGTTCCTTCCTCGACGGCGCCATCGACGATCCCGACATCCTGGACTTGAGCCGCAAGGTCAAGGTCGAGCCGTACGAGGAGGCCGCCAAACCCGGCAACGCCTGGGCCAGCCGCATCGAGGTCCGTTTGCGTGACGGCCGGGTCTTGGAAAAGACCGTCGACGATTTCGAGGGCACGCCGAGCCGGCCGATGGACGGCGACGCGAGGCGGCGCAAATTCACCACCTTGGCCGCCGGCCTCGGCGAGGCCAAAGCGAACGCGCTGTTCGAATCGCTCGAAGGGTTGGCCGAGCGCGCTTCTATCGTCGGCCTGCTGGAGTGATCGCCCCGGACGTAGAGGCTTAAGCGCGGCAGAGCAGGCGGGCGATGACGGTGGCGTCCTCGACGTCCTCGAGGTTGAGGATGCAATCGCGCAACTCGGCCGCGGCCGCCTCTTCCAGCCCATGGCGGGCGAGCTTAGAGAACTTCTCGACCACCTCGGCCTCGCTGGCGAACCGCTTTTCGCTGCCCCTGGCGGCCTCGACGGTCTCCTCCATCGCCGTGCCGTCCTTGAGGTAGACCTCGACCCGGACCAGGTGTCGATACCTCGACCCCTTGGCGGTGATCTCGGGATCGTGCAGCGTCGTCACCTTCTCGGCCACGGCCATGCGCTCCGGGTCGGCGATCACGTCGTCGCTGAACTGATCGACGAAAACGTCACCCTCGAGCAGCAAGGTGGCGACGCAAAAGGGCAGGTTGAGTTGGGCCGAGGTCATGCCCTCGGGCCGGTATTTCCAGCCGACATGATCGACGGTGACCTTGGAGCCGTAAACGACGATGCGATCCACGTCCTCGGCCCCGAAGGGGTGGCGGTCCTGCATCATGCGGATGGCGTCGAGCGTCGTGTGGTTGGAAGCGACGCAGCAATAGAATTTGAGGGCGATGCGCATGGTCTCGAACCGCTCGCCGAGCCCGCCGGTGAGCTCCGATAGGTCGAAGCGGTCGTGGGAGCGCGAGAAGGTGGTGCAGAAGCCGCCATAATCGCTTTCGAACACATCGAGGATGCCGGTAAATCCGGCCTCGGCGAAAAGCGCGCCGTAAAGGCCGCTTTGGGCGGCGCGCCCGGCGTGCAGGCGCTTGGCCATGGCGCCGTACTGAACGGCCATGAGACCCGACGACTGGGTGCCGGCGATGCCAAGCGCATGAACGGTCAGATCCTCCGGCAATTCGAGACCCCGCGCGGCGCCGGCGGCGGCGGAGAACACGCCCAAGGTGGCGCCCGAATGCCAGCCCTGGGCGATATGTTCCTGTCCCATGCACATGCCGACCCTGGGCCCGATCTCGTAGCCGGCGACGGCGGCGGTCAAGAAATCGCGTCCGGTCATCGGCTGTTTCCTGGTCTCGGCGACGGCGATGAGCGCCGGCAGCGTCACCGCGCCGACGTGGAGGACGCCTTGGCGGTGCACGTCGTCCAACTCGAATCCCTGGACCAGGGAGCCGTTGAGCAGCGCCGCGTGGGGCGCCGAGGTCCGCTTATCCGTGCCCCAAATACCGCAGCCCCGGCTGTCGTCCAATTGGGTCAGCCGGTCGATGAGAATCCGGCTCCACGGCAGCTTGGCGCCGTAAAGCCCACAACCCAGGGCGTCGAGGATCAACAGCTTGATGCGCTGGCGCACTTCCCGGGGAATATCGTCATAGACGAGATTGGCGACGAACGACGCGACGCCTCTCGTATGGGGGTTATCCCTATTCGAATCGTGAGCCATTGGTCCTCCCCGTGGCTTGTGTTCGCCTATGATCTTTCCAAGCCGGCGCACCCGCACCGACCACCGCCGGCCCGCCGCCGGGAGGCATAAGCGTCATTTCCCTCGCCGGCAAGTCGGCGCAGGGGCCGTCTCAGGGCGCGCGAACGGCGCGTTCCAGTTCAGACACGACCACTTCGAGCCGGTCACTCAGCGGCGAAGGTTCGAGATCGGAAAAGGCGTCCGCGAGGGCACGATAATACCAGAGAATGCCGTCGCGTCCCCCTTCGAAGCGGTCCCACAATGCTTCGCCATGTTGCCCGTAATCCCGCAAGATCGCGGCCGCGTTATGGAGCTTGTCGGCGAGCGATACCAGCCGCGCCGATGCCGTTTCGTTCGGGATCGAGGCGAGATAGCCTTCCTTGCGTTGCCGCCAAGGCGGGGGCGGGTCGTCGAAACTGTCGGTGCATTCGACGACGATATCGGCAACCTTGTCCCCGAACCGGTCCCGAATGCGTCCAACCGTTGCCATCCCGCCCTGGTCCTCGGCCGCGTCGTGAAGCAGCGCGGCGATCGCCTCGTCCTCCGAGGCGCCATATTCCAGGGCGATGCCGCAGACCCCCAACAGGTGGGCGAGGTAAGGGATATCGGTGCCCTTGCGCGATTGATCGGCATGGAGTCGCGCCGCCATGACGAGGGCGGCCTCGAAACGGGGTGACAGTCTCGGCAATGTGATCTCCTCCTCGAGAGAAAGGTACGTGACCCGCCTACTTCCAGCCTAGCACCGATCAACTTAGCCGAATTGGCGCGCCGGCGTCCGCATCTAAGGCCAGGGATCGCAAGACTGGGGTTGCCGATGGATGTGCCGGTACGGTTGCACAACGGCGCCGGCATCGCCAAAATGGCGCCGAAAATTCATGCCGGATCATTCGCTTTCCGTTTCCGGCACAACGAACGACAGGGAGACGATGATGAAAATACCGATGCTTGTGCTAACGATCGCCGTGTCAGGCGCCATCGCCGGCTGGGCGGTCAAACCGACGGAGGCTGAGTCGGCGGGGGGCAATGTGAAGATCACGGCGCTCGGCACCCATGATGGCGAAGTCTGCCGCCGCGACCGGGCCATACTGTTCGAGGACCCCAAGGGCGCGACACTGCTGTTCGATGCCGGGCGCTCGGTATTGGGGCCATCGGACCCAAGGCTTGGCAAGGTCGACGTGGTGCTGCTTTCCAGCGTCCATGGCGATCATCTCGGTGACCGCATCCCGCCCAAGCTCAACGCCGGGACCTGCGCCAAGCCGAAGACCTCGGTGTCGACCAAGCCCAACTCCAACACCGCGAATATCGCCGCCAAGAAGAAATCCAAGGTCATCGTCGGCGGCCAGATGCGCGGTTTCCTGCGCAAGAAGGTCGTCGCCGCCGGCGGCTCGGCGAAACAGGTCCAGATACTGCGGTTCGGCGGCAAGCGGACCGTCAAGGGCGTGAAGATCGCCATCGTGCCGGTGGTTCACAGCAACGGCATCTCCCCCGCCTTCCTCGACAAGGGGCTGGCGGACGCGCTCAAGCCCGATGGCCTTACCGCCTATACCGGCCCCGACAACGGATATATCCTGACCTTCACCAACGGTCTGGTGGTCTATCTCAGCGGCGATAGCGGGCATACCAGCGACATGGAGACCATCGTCAGACGCTATTACAAGGCCAAGCTGGCGATCGTCAATATGGGCGATATCTTCTCCATGGGGCCGGAAGAAGCCGCCTGGGCGGTGAACGAACTGATCAAGCCCAATGCGGTGATCCCGACCCACGCCAACGAAGCGGCGACCAAGGGCGGCAAGCTCGATCCGAAGTCCAAGACGGCGAAGTTCAAGAGCCTCGTCAAGGGTATCCCGGTGCATCTGCCGCTGAGCGGCAAGACCATGCAGTTCGACGGCAACGCGAAGTGCGTCGCCGGCTGTTAGAGGCACCGTGATGGAGTTGGGTTCAGGCCCCCTATCTTCTTTCAAGGGGGCCCGTTTCCCTGCCATGATGGTGAGTGCAAAGGACAGGCGGGCGGTGACTTTTCCCCGCCCGCCTTTCACTTTGGCGGGTTAGGAACCTGCCTTGCGCAAGCGCCGTGGCCGGACCGCCTCCGCTTCCCCCTCATGGGCGCGTTCCCAATCGGTGATGTAATCGCGGGTGAGCGGCACGATGCCGAGTTTCGCCGCCAACTGCAGCTGGAACACCATCAGCCCGCCATGGCGGAACGACGCCTCGCTGCCGGCGAGGTAGAATTCCCACATTCGGCAGAAGCGTTCATCAAAGAGGGCTTTGGCCTCGTCCCGGTTGGCCATGAAGCGCTCTCGCCAGAGCCTGAGCGTCTCGGCGTAGTGAAGGCGCAGGATCTCGATGTCGGTCATGCACAGCCCGGCCCGCTCGGCATGGGGGATCACCTCGCTCAAGGCCGGCGCGTAGCCCCCCGGAAAGATGTATTTGCGAAGCCACGGGTTGGTGGCGCCGGGCCCGTCGAGGCGCCCGACCGAGTGCAGAAGCGCCACCCCGTCGTCGCTCAGGAGATCCCGGATCTGCTCGAAGAAACGGCGGAAGTAGGCGACACCGACGGCCTCGAACATGCCGATCGAGACGATGCGGTCGAACCGGCCCTCGACCTCACGGTAATCCTTGAGCACAAAGCGCACGCGATCGCCCAGCCCCAGCGCCTCGGCGCGGCCGGAGGCGATCCTGTGATGCTCCTCCGACAGGGTGACGCCGGTCACCTCGGCGCCGGTCGTCTGGGCGAGATAGATCGCGAGGCCGCCCCAGCCCGAGCCGATCTCGAGCACCCGTTGCCCCGGCTCGATCAGGAGCTTCGCCGCGATGTGCCGTTTTTTGCGTTCCTGGGCGATATCGAGATCGTCCCCGGGCGCGGCGAAATAGGCGCAGGTATATTGCCGGTCGCGGTCGAGGAAGAGGTCGTAGAGGGCGTGGGAAAGATCGTAGTGGTGGGCCGAGTTGCGCACCGAGCGGTCAAGCGTGTTCAACTGCATCAGACGCCTGGCGGCGCGCCGGAACACCGCGAGCACCTCGCCCAGCCCATGGCCGTAGCCCCAGCCGACGTTCCTGAGAATGAGGTCGAGGAGGTCGTAGAGACCGCCATCCTCGACGGTCAGCCGCCCGTCCATGTAGCCTTCGCCGAGATGGAGATTGGGATTGAGGAACAGTTGCCTTTCGATCCGCCGGTCGTGCAGGCGCATCGTCACCGCCGGGGACCGGTCGTCGCCGAAGACGTGCCTCTTGCCGCCGGCGTCGATGACGGTGAGCCGGCCCTCCTTGATGAGAGCCCTGAACAAGACCCCGCAAAGCACGCGCCGCCTCCCTCGAATCGAGCACCGAGTCATGCCCCGATCGGCCACCCCGGCCGATCCGAACGGCGAGGATAGCAAAAATACAGGCGCCGGCCAATCGCGCCAGAGGCCCGGAACCGGGACCCCCGGCGTCCGGGACCGAACCAGCAAAGGGCGCGGCGCACACTACTAATAAAGAAAATATTGGCACGAATATTGTGGTAAATACTTGCAATTAAGAAAATTGGTTAACATACAGTAAATAAATGCTTGGAAATTGAGTTAAATTTGTGTTACATTCTTCCTGGTTCTCAGG
>SMUX01366732.1_pt1 | contig 12891 bp, 5 predicted proteins | sample 2456431 | NCBI WGS metagenome assembly SMUX01 (sample SAMN11095930, study PRJNA526329) | marine sediment metagenome | biome: Marine sediment; feature: Surficial sediment; material: Deep marine sediment; isolation source: Hadal surficial sediment | place: Pacific Ocean | collected 2014-11 | depth 0-1... | reverse complement strand
TGGCAGGGATCTTTTCCCAAAATTAAACGGTGCTTATAATATTGTCGTCTGGGATAAAGTACAAAAGATCGGTACAATAAATACATGCAAATTTGGACAACGGGTCCTTTTTACCAACAAAGTGCAGGGCGGTTTGATTTTTGGGTCGGAAGCCAAGGTATTTCCATACATTTCCAATCTCCCGCTGTCGCTGGACTACGAGACTTTGTGGATGACATTCATGTATGGCGGAGTTTATGGGTCAAGGACCTTGTTTAAAGGTGTCACCAAATTATTCCCCGGAACAGCTTTAGTCATAACGAAAGATTCAACTCAAGAATTTAAAGCAACAGATATTCCACATGAAGTTCAGCAAAAAACGAGTGAAAAAAAGAAAGTTTATTGGGAACGCTTAGACGAGTTGATGAGCAAAAGCACGAGTCGGCTCATTGCAGTTACCAAATCGCAAGTGGTGATGGTGGGCGGTGTCGATTCATCATTGGTTGCGGCTTATTTAAAGCGGGTCAAAGGAGAAGCCACTGCTGTAACGCAGGCAATGCCCGGCGAATGGAATGAGTCTGATGATGCGGCCCGTATCACAGGAGCGTTGGGCTGCGACCACCATAGTTTTCCCTACACTTTAGATGGAGATAAACTGATAAAAGACATCGGGGGATTCGTTGAGGTCACAGAAGAAGCCTCTTACTGGAATCAACTGGGTCCACCGCTTATTCATTTATTGCCCTTTATAAGAGAAATTGCCGATTCTTATCTCACCGGAGCCGAGGCGGACCTTCTTTGCAACTTTAGAAACAAGGAGCAAACTTCACTGCGGGGGGTTATCCGGCATGGCGTGTTTTGGATGGCTGTATCCCATTCGATGCGGAAACGGCTTCGAAGAATTTTTCCCAAGCCTGAACACATCGGGGAGACTGAAAGCGATACCAATATCCTCGACAGGGCATTGATGAAGAGACTCATCTCGATTGACTGCAGTGGTGCGGAAAACAACACTTACCCATTTCGAGGATATTACACCCACCTACCTCCGGGAAAAAATTTACAGAGACACTTTCTGAATCATGGATGGCAAAATATTCGCATTATTAGCCAGATTGCACAATATAGCGGCGCGGAAGCATTGTTTCCCTATTTAGATGATGATACCGCGTCATTCCTCCTTTCGATTCCTGATGAGCTCAAAGTTAACAAGGCTTTGTTACGTGTTTTACTTAAGAAATATCTCCCCGGAGATTTGGTTCCCCGCAAAAAGCGGGGCTATTGGTCCAGGACACTGCGCTGGCACTATGATGCCGGGTTTTTGGATTATGTGTTGGATCTACTTTCAGAACAAAAGTCGTTAGATCGAGATGTCTATAGCAGATCGGAGTTGTCAAAATTAATTGAAGGATATCGCTCAAAAGAAGTCACGCCCGTTTGGCATCCAGTGCTGTGGCAGCTTTTGCTGTTTGAGATTTTTTGCCGACGATTCATAGATGTGGACACTTCGAATAGTTCTCAACTTATTAAAAATATTCAGTGAACAAAAAGAATTAGTTTAAAACTTTCTATCATGCAAGTTAAACGACTTTTCCACAGAACTATAAACAGACTACTGGCCCCAGCTGGTATAAGGATCGTCCGTGTCACTTCGCCAACCATAGGCGGGCAGCCAATTTCGGATGAACAAGCGATTGCCGAGGCACAACGCCGTGGGATTTCCGCAGGTCTTTACCTTGAAGAACTTTTTGGAAAAATTGGCCGTGCGCAAAAAATTATTGATCGCATGAAAACAGTTGGAGCACTTTCGGAGGACCTCAGCGTCGTATGCGAGATCGGTCCCGGCTCCGGACTTTACATCGAGAAAATTCTGGGAATTGCAAGTCCGGACCGCTACGAAATTTACGAGATTGCCAGGAATCGTGCCAAATTTCTCGCTCGGGAGCACCCGGTTATTTCACAACCTACCGATGGTTGCACACTCACTCATACACCTTCCGCCACGGTGCAACTTGTTCACGCGCACGGCGTCTTCGTGGCTCTGCAATTCCTGACCAGCTACAGCTATTTCAAAGAGATTGTCCGGGTGACAGCTCCTGAAGGGTATGCTGTTTTTGATATTATTTCTGAGGACTGCCTCGATGAGGATACAGTAGATTTGTGGCTCAATTCGAACCTGCGCTACCCAAGTTTCCTCTCGAAGAAGTACGTTATTGACTTTTTTAACCAGCACGGTTTTCATCTTGTCGACGATTTTAAACTTCCTTTATTGGTTCAAGGGGACTCATGTTATCTTGTTTTCAAGAGAGAACCAAGCTAAGAGGACTATCAAATGTGTTTTAAATAAATAATTTTTAAGAAAAAAAGAAAGAGCAATTATGAAATATTATTATCACTTTCTCGCTTTCATTGGCGGCTTTAACATCATGCTGATCGAAATGTGTGGCTTTCGAGTTCTGCAAATCCATTTCGGTTCCTCAATCTACGTCACGGGTCTGCTGTTGGCGACCATTATGGTTTCCTTGTCCTTAGGATATTACTGCGGAGGAAAAATTTCAGAAAAAGCCAAAGACTTGAAACCTCTTCTTTTTCCCCTGATTGCTGCCGCCGGCTATATCTGTTTATTTGATATATTTCTGTCGGGAAAAATTTGTAGCGTGCTCTTTCGATTAGGCGGACACGTTGGTTATAAAGTTATCCCGCCAAGTGCGGCAACAATTATCTTATTCTCCTTCCCGATGCTTGTTTTAAGCCTTATCACACCGTTTTTAATAAAATGGCTGACCATAAATCGGCAATCTCTTCAACTCCCTACCTTAGGAGTTGGTGAAATAGCCGGACAATTGATGGCTATTTCTACAATCGGTAGTGTGATAGGAACACTGGTCACTTCGTTCGTTTTTCTGCCGTTCATTGGCATCAAACTAACATATGTAATCGCCATAGGTTTAACCCTCGTGGCCGTTACTGCTGGATTTTATCTAAGCGGTCTACCGGGAAAAAGGATCGGATCAATCGGAACACTTGCAATTATTTTGGTCATGGCACTTATTATTTCCGCCCCCAAATCGAATAAAGATACTGTTTATGAAGGCGAATCCCTCTATGGCCATGTTGATCTTCGCATCCATAAAGCAGGGACACGGGATGAGGTAATTGTTTATAAACCATCTAATATTTACACACATACCGTCTACTACCCAAACAACCGGCTGAGAAATTATTTTTTCCTTGAATTCATAAATTACGGTCTTCTATTCCATGCTGAAAATTATCTCATGCTTGGATCCGGGGGCGGTGCGGTCATGAAATTGTTACCGGAACTGGACTCGCAAGCCTCTATCATTGGCGTTGAGTTGGATCCAACAATTATAGACATCTCCAAAAAATATTTCGGAGTCATGACAAATGAGAAGGTTCGCCTTATTGACGATGACGCAAGGGCTTACCTGGAAAAAAATAAGACCAAATTTGATTATGTGATGGTTGATGTGTTCCGTAATGATAGCATCCCCGCACATTGTATTACCAAAGAATTTTACGACCTGGTTTTCTCACGCTTGAACGATGACGGCATCCTGTTTGTTAACACGAACCTCTTGTGGCAGTTTCTTACGACGGGCCTTGAAAATTATTATGATCCACTGGCTCATTTTTGTTCGACGCTTTTTCAGGCAGGGTTTCAGTCTATTTATTACAACAACCATTATAATCTTGGCTTGCTTTATGCTTTTAAAACAAAGACATCTCTAACAGAAATACGAGAAAAAATTAAGAAAGAAATTGCGGACGAGAAATTGGATATTGACGCCAGAATTTCATTGGCTTTGAATTATTTTAGCACCATACCTGTGGACGAGCAATGGCAAAATGATTCCCCTTTTTTAGATGATAGTGTCCCAGTGCATTTGATTTACTCTGTTGATCTCAGGAAATTTGGGGGTTATGAAAAACGGTTCAGGAAGGCATTCAACCATCCGGTTTGGAAAAAACGTCGAAAAAATGATAATCCAGATCTGAAAATGATCACGCTTCGTTATCTGGAAACGAAATTTAATAGCCCTGAACAAAAACAACTTAATAAATCGAAATACGCACAAGACATATTGGAATGGCTCGCCGCAAATGATGGTCTGTCTTCGCAGGCCGTTATCAAATATGGCTTATTGCGGGAGGTCGAGGAGCACCTGTTATCGAATGCTGAATTTGTAAGTGACCCTAAATATAAAGAAGTGTATCACCTGATTTTAGGTCAAAAGTTAGCCTTGGCGGGTGTCGAGAACGGAGACCGAGAAATGTTAGAAGAAGCTCTATTGCACCTCCAAAAAGCAATGTGAGAACCCGTGAAGAAGTTAAAGTCTAAATTCCTGGGCGATCTGCTTGCCCACTGGCTCCCATCTCTTCTCTGTATTGGCATTGCACTAACCCAAATGGTCCTGGCTCGAACCCAAAATTTAAGTCCATGGTTGGGCGGTGGTTTTGGCATGTTCTCCGGCTTAGATAGCCCCATGAACCGGGTACTTATTTGCGAAGCAATTGACGAAAACGGAAATCCTTTAACCATTTCCTTAAAGTCTTCGAAACATTTGAATGAAAGATTTTCTTTTTTTAGACTACTCACATTGCCCAGTCAATCCGAATTAAACCGTCTGGCTTCAATGCTTCTTGATGCTGATCTGCTCTTAGAAAAAAATGATGTTCTAAATCCTCTTAAATCGCCAGAAGTCCATTTAAATAGTATATTTAAAGATAAAAACGAAGCAATCCCACCCCTTTATCGCGTTCGTCTGGCAAATGAGCAGGAGGCTCATGGTACCGCCGTCCGGCTGCAAGCCTTGCGTATTTCAGTGTGGCGTCTCCGGTTTGAGACGCGCGATGCGCGGCTTTATCGAACCATAGTAGGTAAACCAGTCGAAGTTGGAAAATGGCGATAAATCACAAAACTAGTTGGCTACAAGAGGCCGTACGAGAGATCGTCGGCAAACAGCATTATACTTTGGTGCTGCAACTCACCGCCATCTTTTTTATCTCGAAAGGTCTAGGACCTTACCGGCCGGCTTACTGGGATGCGCCTGTCGTTGTTTTATGTATCATGTTTCTTCTCAACAAAAGATTCTTAACCAACAGAGGGCTATGGTTCCTAATCTTTCTCTATGTGATGGCGTTAAATTTTGTCTATTTTGAAATTTCAGCCAATCACTTTTATCTCATCGCCTACTGGTCATTGGCATGCGCTTTGGCCTTAGGAACTCACAATCAAGATAAAGATACTATTCTCAGACAGAATGCGCGAATGCTACTTGGCTTGTCTTTTTGCTTCGCGGCTCTTTGGAAAATCATGACAGGCGAGTACATTAACGGCTCTTTCTTTCACTATTCTTTTTTAACCAGATTTATAGATTCAGACAGTGTTCCGCTAATTACCTGGATTCTAAGCCCTGTTGAGTTAGCAGAAAATATTCGACTGAAACAAGTGTTGCAGCACCTTCCGGTTAATAATGGGTCTGTCGCATTAACTACCTCAAACTCGATTCGCTATTTTAGCCACCTGCTTTCCCTCTGGACCCTTCTGATCGAGGCAGTCATTGGAGTCGCTTTTCTTTTTAATCAACCAAAATTCATTGCCAGAAAACGTGATTACCTTTTGATGCTATTTATTTTAACGACTTTTATTTTCATTCCTATAGACCGTTTTGCCCTTATTTTAATTCTCCTGGGCTTAGCTCAATGCCCCCAGGAACGTCGGCGGCTTAAAGTCGCATATTTAACCATCTTCATCGTCATGCAATTTGTAGTGTTTGTTGATCCGTTTACAAATCATTTTGAGCAAATGTTCCGGTAGATTCAAAAAGTTTGGAACACCTAAACAGGACGTGCCTGAGCAGCCTGGACAATCCATATAACAAAAGTAGATAAACGTTATGGCAAGACCTATTATAGAGGGATTTCGACTTTCACCACAGCAAAAGCATCTTTGGTTAGTGCAAAAAAGTGAAGTGCCTTTGGATAATGTTGGAATTCAAGGCAATTTTTTATATTGGACTCAGTGCCTGTTTCGAATCGACGGTAACCTGGACGCAAAAATTCTAAATTTGGCCTGGCAGACTATTATCAACCGACACGAAATTCTTCGCACAACTTTTCAGCAGTTGCCCGGGATGACCATTCCAATTCAAGTTATTTCCGATTCCACGGCTGTGATAGACAATGAGCACGACTTGAGCGATTTGAAACGCAAAGCTCAAGATAACAAGATCGAGACGTTGCTTGAGGCGGCACGGCGGCAGTCTGTTAATTTTGACCAGGGTCCGCTCATAAAGGTTTCGCTTGTGAGACTCTCGCCAAAAAAGCATGCCCTTCTAATTAGCTTGCCTTCGCTTTGTGCTGATCGGGTGTCACTGAAAAATCTAATAGAAGAACTCAGTTCAGCTTATCAAGCTTGCAGCGCGGGCGAAATTCTCTCAACCGAACCCATGCAATACGTCGACTTCACAACATGGCAAAATGAATTACTTGAATCTGAAGATACCGAAGCGGAAAGAGCATATTGGCCTAAGCACAAAGCATCTGGTGCTCTCAACTTAACCATCCCTTTTGAAAATAGCTGTAGCCAGGAAGAAGCATTCAATCCGAACTCGCTAACCACACAGATTGATCCTAAACTCGCAGCAGGGATTAAAACCTTAGCTCAGAAATATGACACTTCGACTTCGGATTTTTTAATGGCTGGCTGGCAGGTTCTACTTTACAGACTAAGTGGACGGGCAAGGTTCACTATTGGGAAATCTTATGATGGCAGACCTTATGAAGAGCTCGAAGCTGCCATCGGTCTTTTTGAAAAATACCTGCCGCTTCATTGTCATTTTGAAGAAGATACGCAATTCAGTGAAATCTTACAGCAAGTAAATCAATTGACTGACGAGGCTTATGAATACCAGGAGTATTTTAACCCGGAAGAGTTCGTGGAAGAAACAGAAAACACCTCAAATTCAGCTTTTCTGCCGTTTTGCTTTGATTTCGTCGAACAAACAATCAAATATTCCGCTGCAAACATTTCGTTTTCGATTGACAAACTATACTCCTGTATTGACCGATTCAAAATCAAGCTTTTGTGTGTCCAAGGGCATGATTCCATAATAACAACCTTTCATTACGATTCAAATTTATTCAGTGAAGATGGGATTAAATACCTGGCGGGGCAATTTCAGACCTTGTTAGAAAACGCTATCAACAACCCTCAAGCAAAGATCCAGGAGTTAGAATTCCTAAGTGATACTGAACGCCAACAGCTGCTGATTGAGTTTAATAATACCCGGGTTGATTACCCAAAGGATAAATGTCTCCACCATTTGTTTGAGGAACAGGTAGAGCGTACTCCGGAAAATATCGCTGTTGTGTTTGAAGATCAACAATTGACCTATGCCGAACTCAATGCACGCGCCAATCAACTCGCACACTACCTTCGAAAGAAAGGCATTCAAGCGGATAAGCCGGTGGCGATTTGTGTCGAGCGTTCACCTGAGATGATGGTAGGGCTGCTGGGCATCCTTAAGTCCGGCGCAGCGTATCTGCCTCTGGACCTGACTTATCCGACAGATCGTTTAACTTTTATGTTAAGGGACGCGCAGACTTCGGTGGTGTTGACAAAAAAATCGGTAATTGAGCAGATTAAATTTACTGTTGAGAATCGTCAATTGACAGCGGTAACTCTGGACACAGATTGGCAAGCCATTGCTCGTGAGAGCGAGGAAAATCCAGCAAATGGAGCAAAGCCCGATAACCTGGCCTATGTTATCTACACCTCGGGCTCTACCGGCAAACCGAAAGGGACAATGGTTACCCACAAAGGATTGGTCAACTATCTGAGTTGGTGTACACAAGCCTATGCTGTTGCAAATGGACACGGCTCTCTGGTTCACTCTCCAATTGGATTTGACTTGACTGTAACCAGCTTGTTTGCACCGTTGATAGTTGGCAAGAGCGTAGTACTTCTTTCAGAAAGTCAGGGACCTGAGGCGCTCAGCACTGTACTCCGCAACGGCGGTAACTTAAGTATTGTGAAAATCACCCCAGCACATCTGGAGATATTGAGCCAGTTATTGCCAGCCGAGGCGGTTGCCGGAAGCACCAAAACGCTTATCATCGGGGGTGAGGCGTTATGGGGTGAAAATCTTTCTTTCTGGCTTAACCATGCACCTGATACACGGCTTATCAATGAATACGGACCTACAGAAGCTGCCGTGGGGTGCTGCGTCTATGAAGTTCCGGCTAAAGCGTCCTTATCCGGTGCAGTTCCGATTGGCCGCCCTATCCAGAACACACAACTCTACCTGCTGGATCCTTATCTCAAGCCTGTTCCTACCGGGGTTGCAGGCGAATTGTACATCGGTGGAGATGGGGTTGCACGCGGATACCTCAACCGGCCTGATTTGACTGCGGAGCGATTTATTCCAAATCCCTTCAGCGAGGAGGGAGGAGCACGGCTGTACAAAACCGGCGATCTCACCCGCTTCCTGCCCGAAGGCGTGATCGAATTTCTCGGCCGGATCGACCAGCAAGTAAAGATTCGTGGTTTCCGTGTTGAACTGGAGGAAATTGAGATAGTGCTTTCTCAGCACCCTGCCGTGCGTGAGGCAATCGTCTTATCTCGTGAAGTAGGAGATCACAAAATTCTAAGATCCAATCGCCTGGTAGCCTATGTCGTGCCTGAACAAGAAGAAGCTGGGGTTTCCCCGCCAACAGTCGTCGACCTTCGAAATTTTATTGAGCAGAAGCTGCCTGAGTACATGGTGCCTTCTGCGTTTGTCATGCTTTCCGCACTGCCCTTGACACCCAACGGCAAGGTTGACTTGCAATCACTACCCGAACCTGATGCGGCCCGCCCTGATCTCGGGATATTCATCGCTCCAGGAACTCCGGAAGAGGAAATTCTGGGCGGCATTTGGTCCAAAGTACTTGGGGTTGAAAGGGTCGGAGTCGATGATAACTACTTTGCACTGGGTGGCGATTCCATTCGAGCGATTCAAGTGGTCGCGCAAGCTCAGGAAAGAGGTTTGAGTTTTACCGTGGACCATCTTTTTAAATATCCCACGATTCTTGAGTTGGCTCGTTCACTCAAAACTGCCGGGTTCGCTGCTGCAGCGGTGCCAAAGAGTCAACCATTCAGTCTGATCTCTCCGGAGGATCGGATGAATCTGCCTGATGACGTGGAAGATGCCTATCCGATGACAATGCTTCAGGCAGGTATGATTTTTCACAGAGAGTACAGCCCTGAATCGGCCGTCTATCACGATATTTTCAGCATTCACTTGAAGGCGCCTTTTGATCTTGAAGTTTTGCAAACGGTGCTAAAACAGCTTTTGGGACGTCACCCTGCCCTGCGTACAGCCTTTGACTTAACCAACTATAGCGAACCCTTACAATTGGTTTATCAGACATGTGACATGCCATTTCAAATCGAGGACATGCGCGATCAGTCTCTCGAGCAACAAGAGGATGCAATACGCAACTGGATAGAGGCTGAAAAAACGCGCGGGTTTGACAGCACTCGATGCCCTCTTATTCGCTTCCAGCTTCACCGTCGCACCGAAGAGACATTTCAGTTCACCTGGAGCTTCCATCACGGGATTATCGACGGTTGGAGCGATGCCACCATGATCGCAGAGCTATTTCATCACTATTTCTCCATTTTGAACGGAGAGCCCATTCACATTGATGCGTCGAATTCGTGCTTCCGCGATTACGTGGCATTAGAACGACAGGCCTTAGCCTCGGAAGAGTGCAAACGCTACTGGGAGCAAAAGTTGAGCGACAGCACCCTTATGAGGCTGCCCTGCCTGATGTCTTCCGAGCAAGATGATCAATCTTTTCCCCCTCCCCGCCAGATTGTCAAATTGGAAGTTCCGATCTCGGATCAGATTTCTGATGGACTCAAAAGCCTTGCTCTGTCTACGGCGGTTCCTGTAAAAAGTGTACTGCTGGCTGCACACATGAGAGTAATGAGTCTGCTGAGCGGTCAGTCAGATGTTATTACGTGTGTGGTGTCCAATGGTCGACTTGAAAATCTTGACGGGGAGCGCGTTCTGGGGCTCTTCCTGAACAGCCTGCCATTTCGCCTAAAATTGCAAGGTGGAGCCTGGACGGACTTAATTTCGCACACCTTTCAAGCCGAACAAGAACTGCTGCCTTATCGACGATACCCAATGGCTGAACTTAAAAAGAGCCGGGGGGGACAACCCCTGTCAGAAACGCTCTTTTATTTCACCCATTATCATATCTACCAGGGGTTGCAAAAATGGAACGCTGAACTTTTAGGTACTATCTACCACGAGGAGTCAAGTTTCCCACTCGTAGCAAACTTCAGGATAGACCCGTTTACATCCCATCTCCATCTCGATTTGGATTATGATTGCACACAATTCTCTAATAACCAAATGGAAGAATTTGCCGGTTACTACACCAAGGTTTTCACAGCAATGGTCAATCAACCGTTTGAACGTTATGAGACCCGGTGCCTCCTTTCAACTCCTGAACAGCATCAACTATTGGTGGAATGGAACTCAACGCGGCACGATTTTCCTTTGAAGAAGTGTATCCATCACTTAATTGAAGCTCAGGTGGAACGGACGCCGGACGAAATTGCGGTAATTTTTGAAGACCAGCACCTGACCTATCGGCAATTGAATAACCGAGCCAATCAAATCGCCCGTCACCTTCAGAAACTTGGCGTGGGTCCTGAAGTGAGGGTGGGAATTTGTGTCGAACGTAACATTATGATGCTTGTGGGGCTGTTGGGGATTCTCAAAGCGGGTGGAGTATATGTGCCATTGGATCCGGCGTATCCGGCCGAGCGTATCGCCTTTATGATTGAAGATTCCGATATGTCTGTGATGCTTACCCAGCAACGGTTTGTCTTTCAATTGACAATTGATAATAAACAATTACCAACTGTCTGTTTGGATACGGACTGGCAAGCGATTACCCAGGAGCGCGAGGAGTCGCCTGCTACCGAAGTCAAACCGGACAACCTAGCTTATGTTATCTACACATCTGGCTCAACAGGCAGCCCCAAAGGAGTTGCCATCGCACATAACAATACAGTCGCTTTATTATATTGGGCTGAACAGGTCTTTTCCGAAGCGCATCGAGCGAGAGTCCTGGCCTCGACCTCCCTCTCTTTCGACCTCTCAGTTTTCGAGCTGTTTGTTCCCCTGAGCTGGGGTGGAGCGGTCATATTGGCCAAGAACGTTTTGCAGCTCCCCACTTTGCCACAAGCTGAAGACGTGACCTTAATTAATACCGTTCCATCACTGATGGCTGAACTACTAAAACACAGCAACCTGCCAGCGTCAGTGCTAACCGTGAACCTGGCCGGTGAGCCTCTGCAGACGCGACTCGTCGAGCAGATATATCAGCAAGAAACGGTCGAGCAGGTCTTTGATCTCTACGGCCCTTCTGAAACCACCACCTACTCCACGTTTTCCCTGAGGAGAAGCAATGGCCATGCCACGATTGGCCGCCCTGTTAGTAACACACAGGTCTTTCTGTTAGATGCCTTTATGCAGCAGGTTCCCGTTGGCGTGCAGGGTGAACTGTATATCGGCGGCTCTGGCCTCGCCCGGGGCTATCTCAATCGACCCGAGCTAACCGCAGAAAAATTTATTCCGAACCCCTTCAGCGACAACCCGGGAGCACGGCTCTATAAAACTGGCGATCTCGCTCGATATTTATCGGATGGCCAAATTGAGTACATTGGCCGGATAGATCATCAAGCGAAGATTCGGGGTTTCCGCATCGAGCTAGGCGAAATTGAAGTGATTTTGTCTCAACATCATGCAGTCGAGGAGGCTGCTGTCCTGGTACGGGAAGACCTCGAAAGTGATAAACGCTTAGTAGCTTATTTAGTCTCGAACTCAGAGCTGAACCCTGGAAGGCGGGTTGGACAAAGCGAAATCTCACGCATAGAAGCAAAGCTGCACCAAGTTTTACGCCAGTACCTTCAGGAAAAATTACCCAACTATATGGTGCCGCAAGCTTTTGTTTTCCTCAAGGAGCTTCCCCGTTTGCACAACGGGAAAGTGAACCGACAAGCACTTCCTGCTCCGGAGGGGATTCCTCTACAGTTGAACTATGAGCCACCTCAGAACGAAGTTGAACGAGCCATCGCCCAGATTTGGCAAGAAGTGCTTCATGTAGATAAGGTGGGCATCGATAATAATTTCTTTGACCTTGGCGGACATTCATTTTCTCTGATTCAGGTTCAAAGCAAGCTTCGCCAAATATTCAAGCAAGATTTATCTATTATGGAGTTGTTTAAATTTCCCACTGTTAATCTTTTGGCCAAATATTTCAATCAAGGAAAAAGCGAACAGACAGATTTCCAGAAAATCCATGACCTGGCAAAGAAGCAAAAAGAAGCGATGAGTCGGCAAAAACAACTTATGAGGGAATTTAAAAAGAACGATATCCACTTGGATTGAACATAATTCTGTAAAAGTATATTTGCTCTTAACTAAAGATTACGTCGATACTATGATAACTCCTGTCTTATGAACTTACAATATAAGTAGCTACCCATTTCTTTTTAAAAGCTGACGCAAACGTATTAACTCTAAATACACGGTAAAATCTTCAGCCCCCCTGTCACATTCCCAAGGCTAATAACCCTCTTGATACGAAGATATTATGAAGGTATCATTTCCCACTTTTCAGAATGCCAAAACACATACTTTTCCCTTTTATAAACAAAAAAGTCCGCGGAATATCGAGCCATTTTACTGTAGCAGGGAGGGATTCGAACCCCCGACCTTTGGGTTATGAGACCAACTCTCTGTTTACAAATAGTAAAGATCGTTGTATATAAAACAAAAAAGAAAGTGGTTTGAAAGTTTCCATGGTCCAAATACTACCATG
>SMUX01061424.1_pt1 | contig 12898 bp, 12 predicted proteins | sample 2456431 | NCBI WGS metagenome assembly SMUX01 (sample SAMN11095930, study PRJNA526329) | marine sediment metagenome | biome: Marine sediment; feature: Surficial sediment; material: Deep marine sediment; isolation source: Hadal surficial sediment | place: Pacific Ocean | collected 2014-11 | depth... | reverse complement strand
TATGCAAAGAGCTCTTGTTTCAGGAATAGCTATTGCATTGTTATGCTCAGTTGTTGGTTTATTTTTGGTTTTAAGAAGATATTCTCTCTTTGGTGATGCAGTAGCTCATTCGTCTTTTGGTGGAATTGCTTTAGGTCTTTTACTAGGCATTTATCCCATGTGGACTGCATACGTAATTTCAATAATTAGTGCATTAATCATTACAAGAATAAAACAGAAATTTGATATTTCTGGTGAAGCTTCTGTTGCAATTTTATTATCATCAGGAATTGCAATTGGATTAATTTTGATAAGTATTTCTGGAGGTTTTAGCATAGATATTTTCAGCTTTCTTTTTGGAAGTATTTTATTAGTAAGTGTTGAAGATACAATTCTAATTCTTGGTCTTACAGGAGCAATTCTAATTGTAATCCTTTTACTATACAGAGAATTGATTTATTCTACTTTTAATGAGGAGCAGGCAAAAGTAAGTGGTATTCCGGTAGAGAAAATTAACTATCTTATAGTCTTCATAGCAGGAATTACAGTAGTCACATCTATCCAGTTAGTTGGCATATTACTAATTTCTGCCTTATTTGTAATTCCAAATGTTACTGCAATTATGTTTGGTCGCAGCTTTAAACAAACAGCAATACTTTCAATTTCATTTGCAATTTCTGCAGTAGTAATTGGAATACTAATTTCTTATTTGTTAGACATTACTCCATCAGGATCAATTGTGATGTTGTCAATTACAATTTTTGGTGTAACTATTGGTTTAAAATCACTAGGATTAATCAATCGCTCTTTGAAAATAAAGAAATTATTTTTGTCGAATCACTTTGTTAATAACTAGTGGAACATTTGAGCGATCAAATGGTTTTACAACATAATCTCTTGCACCAAGTTTGATGGCATCTTGTACAATATGTTTTTCCTCAACAGATGAAATCATTATCACCTTTGCTGTTGGATCAATTTTTAGAATAGCTCTTAATGCTTGTATCCCATCAGCCTTAGGCATGTTGACATCCATAGTTACCAAATCAGGTTTAATTTTTAAAAATTTCTTAACACCTTCAATTCCATCAGCAGCCTCAAAAATTTCTGATGCAAGCCCATTACTTTTGATAATATCTTTTAAGACGCTTCTCATAAATGACGCATCATCAACAATTAAAATTTTAGAGGCAACCCCTCTAGTCATAATACTCTATATCTCCGTTGCATGAATTTAATTTTCTTAAATTAAGTAATAATCCTAAGTTTGTTCGACCTGAACATACATTTTTTGAAAAACTAATCATGTTTTTTTGAGTGATTTTAGTCAAATTCTCTTTCATTTTATTTACCTGCAATAAAATTGGATAAACTCTCTGTAGATGTTGTATAATTTCTAATTACTTTTTTTTGATCATTATTTGAAGTAGAATCTGATTTATTTTTTAATTTTAATTTTTTCTGATATATTCTATCTTTAGGATGTAGTGATAAAAATGAATTTTGAAGCTTATGACCCCAAAGTGTTTCATCCATTCCTAAAACAAGATAGCGATTAGGTTTTAAAACAATATGGAATTTTTTGAATATCAGATCTTGTGCTTCTTTTCCGTAATAGATTAAAAGATTTCTACAAAATATTACATCAAGATAACTTACAGGAAATGTTGTAATATCTGCAAGATTGAATGATACTAGATCTTTAATTTTTTCGATTACTTGAAACTTTGTACTATCGATTTTTTTGAAATATTTTGTAATTAGCATTGAATCTAAATTTTTCAAATTATCTATAGAATAGATACCTTTTAGTGCAGTTTGTAATGCGCGAGAATTGATATCTGTTGCCTGTATTTTGATTTTGTTTTTAGGATTATCAAGAGATTCACTAAACATTATTGCTAAGCTGTATGGTTCTTCTCCTGATGCACAACCACAACTCCATATACGTAATTTTTCAGATATTTTAGAATCTTTTAACAAATTGGGAATAATTTTATTTCCAAAGATTTGCCATACTTGTTTATCACGATAGAATCTTGTAACATTAATTGAAAGAGAATCGTATAATGATCCCACTTCATTAAGATCTGAGTTTAGAAGTTGGGCGTATTGTGAACTGCTTGTCATATTCAACATCTGCATTCTAACACCAATTCTTCTTGTAAGAAATGCTGGTTTAAAGTAAGATAAATCCAATCCACGTTTTTTTTGTACAAATTCTGTAATTTCTTTAAGATCTTTATCTGAAATTGAAATATTCACAGTCAAAATTAAGTTTCCTCCTTTTGTAATTCTTTTACAAAATCATCCAGCTCTGAGTTTGGTGAACCAGTAACGAAGGACTCTGGATCTAATAATGAAGAAAATTCTGAGGAATTTTTCTTACCATTTTGATTAAGAATTTTTCTTGCATCTTTAGTATTTTGGACTATTATCATATGTATTCTAATTCCACTTTTTTCACCTACAAGCTCTGCATCAGTAATGATAGCAGATTCAGTTTCTGTTATGACCTTCTTAGTGGATTCTTTTACCATAGATTCTAAATCACCTTGTAAGTAATTGGGAGTAGAAAGATCCACTCTGAAGCCAGTTCCTTTAGACATTGCATTGAAAAATGAACCTGTTAAAATATTAGCAACTTCCTGAATTGCCGAAGATCCCATTTCATCAATTTCTCTAATTTCATCTCCCCCAAGTAGTTTGGCAACAATTTTTTTTGCATATTTCACCTTCATGGCATAACAAATCTCAATGTGAATGTCACCTTTACCTACAAGTCGTACTCCACACATTTGAATTTCATCTGATGATAGCTTAATGTTTTTTGGATTGAAAAATCGTTTATCTAAAACCATTACTTTGTAATTAATTGGTTCTGATAGTAAAGTTGAAAGAGATAATGAAGTTTGTGATGCTATATACTCATTAATAATTTTAGAAAAAGTCTCAATTTCTTTTGGTTTTAGATTTGATGTTTCATCCATTTTATTTTCAAATCCTAAATTAATATCCCTGGATCAAGTATTAGCGCAACTTTTCCATCAGGAAGGATTGTTGCATTATGGAAAGCATTTTTTGAATCTGAGGTATTACTAAATTTTTTAATTACAATTTCTTGTTTACGTTCAAATGAATCTACTACAAGGCCATAAGGCTTCCCACCTATGTCGACTATTACTATAGTAACTTCATCTTGAACTACGGATTGGTCTTGTTGTATTTCTAGTATGTCAGAAACTCTAACAATTGGTACAATTTTTTCTTGATATTCAATAACCTCTATTCCATGTACACTTTTTATTTCGTTTTTATTGATTTTTAATGTAGTTGTAATACTAGTTAACGGTAGAACAAATTTTTCATTTGAAATGTTAACTAATAATCCACCTATGATTGAAACACTTAGTGGTAATAATAAGATCATTGTTGTTCCTTTTCCCATTTCAGTAGTTATTTGAACATGTCCTCCAATGTCTTGTACTTTATTTATTACAACATCCATTCCCACCCCACGTCCAGAAATATCAGTTATAGTTTTAGCAGTTGATAGTCCTGGAGTACCCAACAACTCTATAGTTTTTTCATCAGAAATTTCATTAGCTTCGTGTTGTGTTAAAATTCCATTTTCTACTGCCTTAGCTTTTACTTTTTCTAGATCAATTCCTTTTCCATCATCTTCAATCTTAATGGCAATTTGTTCTCCTACATGATAAGCAGATAATTTTATGTTCCCTGCTTCAGACTTTTTCAAAGTTTTTCGTTCTGAAGGGCTTTCTATACCATGATCTACACAATTTCTTAGAATGTGTAAAAGCGGATCACTTATTGCATCTAAAATGGTCCTATCAAGTTCAAGCTTTACCCCATCTATTTTCAAATTAATTATTTTTCCTAGTTTATTGGCAGTATCTCTAACTACTCTTTCAGATCTTTTGAAAATTGTATCAATTGGAATTAGTCTCAGTTTTAAGGACTGATATTGCAAGTCAGATACCAATCTCCCTAAATCAAATAATGCAGTTTTTGATTTAACTGAGCTTTCATTTCTAAGTGTATTTTCTAATTTCATTTTTGAAATTATCAATTCTCCTACTAAATTTACAAGAGAATCAAGATCAGACATCTTAACTCTAATAGTAGGTAATTGAGTAAGTTGCATTATTTCATCATTTTCAATTTGCTGAGGTGTATCAGGATTTTTAAGAATTGATAAATAAGATTCTAGATCTATTTTCTTATTTTCATCATTGATCATTTGCTGTATTATATCAATACATTTGAAAAGTGCGCTTGCAAGATTTGGTGATAGTTTTTGTTCTTTCTTTCTTACAGAGTCAAAAATATTTTCAATATTCTTACACAAGTCTTTTGTTTGTTCATATCCCATTGTAGCTGCCATCCCTTTGATGGTATGGGCAGAACGAAAAATCAGATCTACATGATCTTTTACATCTGGCTGTTCCTCAAGCTTCAGTAAAGCTTGATTCATTATATCTACATGCTCTAAAGCTTCACTAAGATACATTTCACGATAATTATTGTCAGACAAGTCGCTCCACTAATTCTTGAATTGTTTGAGGAATTTTTTTAGTTGGTAATAATTTATCTACTGCACGTAGATCTACTGCAGCCTTTGGCATTCCATAGATAACAGATGATGAACTATCTTGAGCTATAGTATTTCCTCCTCTTTTCTTTATAGTTTTCATTCCAAATGCACCATCGTGTCCCATTCCTGTAAGTAAAATTCCAATTGCATTAGAACCAAAGACTTCTGATGCTGAAACCATAGTCATGTTGACAGCAGGTTTTACTCCAAATCTTTTTGGTCCATCTATTAGCTTAATTCTCATATTGGATTCAACAATCATATGATAACCTCCTCTAGCAACCAACACTGCTCCTTCTTTGATTATGTCACCATCTTCAGCTTCTTTTACAGGAAGTTTACAGGTTTCATCTAATCGAAGTGCAAGTGATCCAGTGAATTCTTTGGGCATGTGTTGCACGACTAAAATTGCAGCTTTCAAATCTTCTGGAAGTGCAGAAATTATTGATTGGAGAGTATTAGGACCTCCAGTGGATGAACCTATAACAACTACTCTAGTTGCAGCATTAGGTGCTGGGATAGTTTTTTTCTTAGGTTTTAATTTTTGAATATTTTTTACAATTAAATTCTTAGGTTCAGATTTGGACGCAATTTCAATTTTTGAAATTAAGTCGTCTTTTAGTTCTCCAATTTGATCTGGATTTGTTGTAGATATAGGAACAAAATCTAATGCTCCAGTTTCTAATGCATCTAAAACAATTTTGGCACCATCTTGAGAAAAGCTGCTAACTACAATAATTGGAACAAGTTTATCCTGTTTTACCACTTCTTCGATGAATGTTAATCCATCCATGGTTGGCATTTCAAGATCGAGCAAAATTACATCGGGTTTATTTAAATTAAGTTTACGTAAGGCTTCAGCTCCATCTCTTGCAGTATTAGTTACTTTGATGTTATCTTTAGAAATTAGATCACTTAGAAGTTGAGTCATGTATTTTGAATCATTAACGATCCAAACATCAATTTGATCTTCAACAGATTTTGTCATCAATTTTTATCATTCCAAATTCAAAAAAATTCATGATTACACTTTGTGTAAATCATGAGTAGTGGATTATTTTGGTACCTCCCTTGAATTGTCTTTTTCTTCATCTTCCCTGAAAACTTCTTGGAGTTCTTTTGGTATGTCGTATTCGGTATCTTCTAGATTAGATTTTATTTCAGAGCTTGATGTTTGATTCTTTTCCTCATTTGTTATCTGAATTTCTTGTTGAAATCCCTCATCTGAATTATCTTCAGAATCTTCAAGTAATGCAATAATATCTAAAAGAACCAGTAATTGGCCTTGGGTTTTTGCAATTCCTTTAATGTAATGGTATGATTCAAAAGAATCTGATGGTACCGGCTCAATTTCTTTAGTAGATATGTGCATTACATGCTCTACTTTGTCAACAATTAATCCATAAATTGAATCTCTTACATCTGCAATAATTATTTTATAATTTGCTTGATTTTTTAAATCAGCCTCTCCAAAACCTAATCGTTTCTTAATATCAATTACTGGAATAATTAATCCACGAAGATTCATAACACCTTGGACATATTTTTTAGCTTTTGGAACTGTTGTAATGTGTGTAAAATTTCTAATTTCTTTAACTTGTTCTATTGGTACTGCATAATTTTCTTTTTTTTTAGTAGTTTCATTAACTAGACTAAAAGTAATTACTTGTATAGAGTCAGCGGGAAGAGTTTCAACTTTCAATTTTTTCCTCCGCTTCCGTTTCAGAGCCAGTAGCCTGTTCAAATTCATCAATAAAACTATTATCTTGAGATTCTTCGTTTTCTTTGTTTTTTGAAAAATTATCAGGTACTGATTTATTTAATGAAGGTAATTCAGATGATGGAACTTTAAAGGATCTAACCTTTTTTGCAAGTTGTTCAGCCATTAAAGCAATATTTCGGTTTGAAGATGAGATTTCTTGAGTAGCAGTGGTTTGCTGCTCTACTGCTGCATATGCTTGGTCTGTTGCAAAAGCATTTTGTTCTGCTACTGCTGCTACTTCTTGTACTTTATAACTAATTTTAGATAGCGCATTAAGAGAAGAATCTACTACTGAACGTCCCTCTTCTATTTCTATAGCACTATCATCAATCGAAGCTACAGCTATGTGAATGTCTTCTTGTATTTCTCCTATTAATTTATCAATTTCTTCTAAGGATTTGGCTGAACCTTCAGCAAGTCTTCTAACTTCATCAGCTACTACGGCAAATCCTCTTCCTGATTCTCCCGCTCTAGCTGCCTCAATTGCAGCATTCAATGCTAACAAATTAGTTTTTTCAGAAATTTCTCTAATTACTTCGACAACAGATGTGATTTTTTCACTTTTTGCTGCCAGATTTTTTACTTTTGCTGAAGATTCGTTGGTTAACTCGATTATTCTAGACATTTTTTCAGCAGCAGTTTGACCTTCTTTGGAATTTTGATCCATTACACTATCCACAATTGCTTTTGCTTCAGCAAGCTCTGATGCTTGTGATTGAGAACCAGTTGCTATTTGTTGTACTGTTGTAGAAACTTCTTCTACACTTGCACTTAGTTCCTCAGAAGCTGCTGCAGATTCCCGAGCATCTCGAGCAACTTTATTTGCAGTTTGGTTTACATCCATAACAAGTTGACGAAGACTTGTAACCATATTATCCAGAGAATTAGTAAGTTCGTTTATCTCAGGAGTAGAATTTGTTCTAGTAACTTTAACATTTAGATCTCCTTCACTAATCTTTTTTGTAATCTCTGCAGCATTTTTAATTGGTATATAGATATTATTGCTAATTAGTGTTATTAAGATAAAAGTGCCTATGGAAACGCCAATCATTATTATCATAGCAGTAATAATGTTATCAACTAGTATTTCTTCTCCATAATTTACTGAAAAAATTGTATATGCACTGCCAGCTAAAATAGTGACTATCAAAACAAGTTGTAAAACTAGTGATTTACTATTTACACTAAGAATTGTTGAAAACTTTCCTTTGCTACTCACAATTCATCATTTTGGTTTGAGCCAATAACCCTACATGTGTATGATGTGAACGAACATTTTTTTTAAAACATTATATGAAGAATCAAAAAACTAGTGATTTGGGGATATAATATCACCTAAAAAAATAGATTTTTAAAAAATTTAGAAGTTTGATTAGGCTCCAGTGTCTCCAAAGTCCAATATGGAAGTTTCGAGGAAATTAGTCATCAATATATCCATAGCAAATACTGTCACAGATCCTAAAACTGCAAGTAATGCTATGTGAAAAAAGACTGTTTTATACAATCCACCCTGAGCAACCTTTAGTGCTGTTGCACTTAACACTGAGGTCATTAGAATCATTATTGGTAAAATCATTTCCATAAATGCAGGATTAATCGGTGATAGAGGAAACGCATTGTTTGAGATCTCAATTGAGCCAATTAAATCAAAAAATATTGCTGTTAGTTTATTCATCAAACCAAATACTCCAAGAGTTAAAACGTGTAATACAATTATGATTGTTTCAAATGTTTTTACAGTCTGTGATCTTTTTCCACGTAGCTCATTAATTTTTATTGTAATATTAGCAACTGTATTACCTGTTTCATTCATATCTCCACCCTTATCCAATGCAGTTGATATGACCTGATTTCCATTTGCAATTATTTCACTACCACAATCTCTTGAAAATAATTCAAAAGCATGTTGTTGTTCCACTTTATTTTTAATTCTATTTTTCAATGAGATTACATATTTTTGAATTGGACCAAAGTCACTTCTTAGTACTGAATCTAATGCTTGACCCATTGAACCTACAGTTGATAAAATTTCACCAAAATGTCTTATAAGTTCAGGATACCAATCATTGACTTGTTTTATTTTTTGTTCCATTTTTCTTGCTAGTAATCCTGGATAAAACAGTGGTGCTAGTGATATACCTACGATAAGACTTAGTGGGACCACTTGTGATATTAATAATACTATTCCAATTCCTACTCCCGCTCCTAATGAGAGATAAATTTTGATCCTAAATTTTAGATCATCATCTTCTCTGCTATATCCAAGTTTATCTCTAGGAAATAAAAAGTACATCATAACTACAAATGTGCTCATAGTAATTCCTACTCCTAACAAAGAGTATACTAAAATTAATTCAGCAGAATCAGCTCCTGTTAACATTGTCATAATAGAGTTTGCAGCAATCATAAAGGCAGCAGTAGACATTAAGGTGTAAAACATTTCTAGAAATAATTTTTGCATCTCTAATTTTCTTTCATATTCAATTGTAAAGCTGAGTAATGTACCTGTAAGCTCTGCCTTAAAATATGTACTAAGACGATCACCGAGTCTTATAACTTGGGCAAATTTTACTAAAAGTTGTTTTAGTTGGTCAGTGGGCTCACTAGAGATCTTCAATGCAACCATTTCAAGTGATTTTGCCAAACCATAGGTCCAACCTACACCTAAACGGAAAGCATCTCTGAATGCAGAGGAATATTTTCCGTACTCACTACTTGCTGCAGTTTTAACCAAGTCTGTGGCTTCAGTTTCCCCAGTAGAAACTGAATAAAGGTAGGCAATAAAATAAACAAATTTTTCATCATTTTTTTTTAAATCATTTGCAGATAATGACTTTAGAAGTGATAATTGCATTACAGCGTATCAAGCTCCTTTAGAAATGCCTCTAATCCAATCTCTCTACAATGTGAAATGGAATCAAAAACATCATAAAAATTGAAGATCTTCTTTTCAACCATTTTTTCAAGGATTTTAGCACGTAAAGCTAATTCTTCATACAAAAGACCCTCATCTCTTTTATCCATTCCTCGCAATTGCATAAGCTTAGATGCAAATAATGCACTGCTTCCCTTTCCTCTAAATTTAGTAGTATCAGTACCAGGATCCCAATTAAAAATAGGTATGAACATGATGTTGTTACCTTCTGGGTTGTATCCTAAAATTTCATTAATTGAAATAACTCTTCTTACTCTCTTTCCTCCAGGTCCTTGCACTGCACTTTGGAAAATTGCAATGTTAAGGTTATCCATGTGAGTTTTTGGAACGTTGATTGGGTCGTTAGAAAGTCTTTGTATAAGAGATGTCATGTTTGCAGCGTGGAATGTACTAATTACTGGGTGACCTGTCTGCATGGCTTGAAATGCAATATTTCCTTCTGCACCTCTGATCTCACCGACTATGATATAGTTTGGTCTCTGTCTTAAGGCGGCCTTCAATAGATCAAACATTGTTACACTTGAGTAGTCGTTTCCAGTGTACCTTGTTACTTCTGTGATCCAGTTTGCATGTGGTAAAGTAAGTTCAGGGGTATCTTCTATAGTAACAATTTTCCAGTTTGATGGAATAAACGCAGTAAGCGCCATTGCAGTTGTAGTTTTACCTGAAGCAGTTTCTCCACAGATAAAAGTACTCATTCCTTCAGCTAACATCATCCACATGTAGGCAGCTTCATTATAATCAAAGGCTTTAGAGGTTAACACTTGTGTAATTGAAAGAGGAGTACTTGCGAATTTTCTTATTGTAGTGTTTGTTCCTTTTCTGCTAATGTCTTTACCATACACTATGTTAATTCTAGAACCATCAGGAAGACTTGCATCTATTACAGGTTTAGCATGAGAAACTGTTTTTCCAAATTGTTCTGACATGCTAATTATTAGCTCATCAATTTCTTCTTGACCAAGAAACAATGGAGATTTTAGAGCACCAAATGACTTGTGGATAACGTAAACATTACCTGCTCCTATAATTGAAATATCTTCTAAGTTAGGATCAGCAAGAAAGGGATCTAATATTCCTGTACCTGCACGTTTTTGCAAAAAGTGATATTTGAATCCTGGATAGTCCTTTCTAGAAATTGGTAAGGTTTCAAGCTTGTATGGATCACCTAGTTTTGAATAATCTATGAGCTCATCGGTAATAGTGATATTTTTTTCAATGTAGCTTTCTACCATGTTGAATCGTTCAGTAATTTCAACTGGAGGATCTAAATCACCTGATTTTGCAGCAAACATTCCATCTGCCATATCCATAATTACACGTTCAGGCAAATCTGGCTCTATGATTACATACTCCATGTAACCATCATCAGATGATGTATGAGGATTAATGTGAATGAAAGATTGATCAGATACTGGATACATTACATTTGGTTCTTTTAGCTTTTTGTGTTCTGGTTTGAGTTGATCGGTAAAAATTGGTAAAGGATTTCCTTGAGTTGTATAATTATCCAAGTATCTTAGCAAATGAGGTGTTTTTTTAAGAACTTCAATCAAGTGTTCGTCTTTTACTTGAGAAAAATCAAAGGGCATGATCTACCTCCTCCTCTACGCGTTTGCCATTGAGATTGGTACAACTTTAATTCCAAATATTTGATTAACCTCAAATGCAAATCCAGATTCGGGTGTAGTATCAGCTCCAATTAATTTAACAATTTTACAAGTTTTAACATCTTTACCACCGATATTTGTTGAACCAAGTTGTAAATACACATCTACACTTCCGGTAATTCTTTGTGCAATATCGGGAGGAATGTCATTAGGATGAACAGTAAGTATTACAGTCATTCCACTTGCTACAAGATATTTACATTGTGTAAAGAAATCTAAAATTTTTGTTGGATCAGCAAATACTGTTAGTAGTGATAAAGAATCAATTATTACAACATGTGTTTCTTTGAAGCTATTACTAATGTATTTACTAATTACAGGTAATAGATATGCAGCTTGTTCTTTATTCCACTTAATACCATATACATGAAGTGGCATAATAGTTAATTTGTTTTGTAAAAATGCATGAGAAAAATTGTAAGTTATAGCTTTCATATTTTCGATATATTCTTTTACTGTGTTTTCAGTAATGCATAGAACTTTTTTTCCACTTGCAAGAAGACCGTGCATAAATAATGCAACTATTGCACTTTTTCCTGTACCGTGTCCTCCTTCAATTAACATTAAAGTAGGAATTGGTATTGAATCGCCGAATTGCCTATCGATTTCTTCATTTCCAGTATGGAATTTTTCTGGCAACTAATCTTCCTCCAATAGTGATTCATGCAAAATACTACCTACTTCTAATACAAAGTCCAATACTGGATCAACACTGAAAAATCGATATAAGATCGTGTTTGATTGTTTTGAACGAAAGTATCAGAGAACTAAATAATTTGGTTTATGGATTGTCATGTCGCCATTTAAGATATATTATTGCGTTAAAGTCGTTAATAACCAACAATCCACAATTGTTTTCCAAACCCCACATAGTGTATTGATTACCATCTATGTCGAGGTTAAGATTATTAGCATTGTTTGCTTCTCCGCTAAGTCCAGCTATTTCAGCTTGCAAATTATAAGGTTCATCGACGATATTACTCGATGTACCCCAAACCTCAAAATCATATGTGCCTCCACCACAGTCATTGTTATCTATAGAGACCCCATAACCTACCAATGTCGCGTTGAAGGGTATGTAAAGTCCCATTCCTGGAGTATCAGAATCCGTACCCACTCCGTTACCCCATTCCACTGCACAATTTTTTTCAGTATTTGGATTATCACCAGGATCACAGTCACTACTTTCCTCACCAAACAGAACCATCGTTTCAAGGGATAACCACTTGTCTCTTGTTGGATCACAAACGTATGAAACTCCAGTATCTGTATCAACAAATGTTCTTCCATATACTGAAAATTCACAAGTTGCCGGTGGAACAGAACTAGCATCATGCCAACTTCTTTTGGGTGCTGGCAACATTGCAACTTCTCCATTATCGGTACCTACTGTAACACGAACATTACCACTGACTAGACTTTGACTAACTTGAGTCCAAATCTCTGCACTTTCTCCATCATTTAGTATTCCTTCATCAAGAAAATCACCTGAAATTCCTTCAATACACCACTCACCAACTGAAGGAACAACTCCTTGACACTTACCACCAAAGGATATTTCCTCAAGTTCGTCCCCTGAAGCGCTTTCGTATTCAATTATTACATCAAAGTCATCAAAATTCCAAAGTTTTTCTGTATCATCGTTATTCAAAGTAAAATTTACACGAGGTGTAGTAGAGGCAAAAAGTGTCTCTAAACTAATGTCTGTGTCTGAGATAGATTTTTCAAACTGAGCTACTTGTGATGTAACTTCCCCTATTGAAAACATTTTGTCCACTAATCCAGGCATACTTAATAATATTAACATGATTACTGTTAGAACAATTCCACCCGAAATTGCAACACTTAGGCCCATTTAATCACCTCTAAAAACTGAAGATTAACTTGGCAAGGAGAATATTTGTTCATCAGAAACTCCGTTTGATGAGATAACCGTT
>SMUX01157702.1_pt1 | contig 12903 bp, 15 predicted proteins | sample 2456431 | NCBI WGS metagenome assembly SMUX01 (sample SAMN11095930, study PRJNA526329) | marine sediment metagenome | biome: Marine sediment; feature: Surficial sediment; material: Deep marine sediment; isolation source: Hadal surficial sediment | place: Pacific Ocean | collected 2014-11 | depth... | reverse complement strand
TGCGGACTCGCGGACTCGCGGTTCGCCTAACCCGGCTCGAAGGTGATCCGGACCTTGCCGCGAGCCCGGCCCGGGTCCAACTCGATTTCCAGGCTGCCGTCGGCGCGGCTGGCCACGCTCAGCCCGTGTTCGCGCAGGGCCGCGGCGCAGGTGTCGTCGCGATCCAGATTGCGCAGGGTTTCCGCGTTGGCGCCGGCCGCACTTAACAAATCCGCGAGCGTCGGACCAGCGGGCGGGTCGGACGCCTCCGGGGCGCCGGCGCCGCGGAGCAGGTCGGCAAGCGTCGGGCCGGCAGGGGGCGGGGGCGCGGCCGGCGCCGGGGGATCGGCCGGGTCCGGAACCGGGACCTCGCCGGGACCGATGAAGTCTTCCGGCGCGACCGGGGTGAGCGACACCAAGAGTTCGTCCAGCACCGCGTCGAGATGGCAGGCGAGCGCGAATTCGGCCGCCGGCGCGCTGTCGTCTTCGCCGGCGAAATGCAGGCCCAACCCCTCCTGGGTGACCGGATCGTACCACAGCGCGCCGGAATCGCCGTGCCGCGTGAGTTCCAGATTTCCCGGGTTGGCGTGGTCCTGGGTGCGCAGCTTGAAGCCCTCGATCCATTGGTCGTGGAACCCGTACCTGACCTTGAATCGGCCGACGCCATCGACCCGGCCGTCCGTGACCCCGGTCGTGCGGCCCGACTTGGCGGCCAGGTCGCCGAGCCGGGCGCGGCGGGTCCGTTGGATCTGGATATCGCTGCCATAGAGCGCGGTCCGCATCTGGCGGCCCTGGGTCAGCGCCGCGATCGCCGCGTCGCCCTTGATCCCCAGGTGCATGCGGCGCAGCCGCGCGATGACGTCGAGGTCGCGCCGGCCGCCGTCGATGCGGCCGGGCTGGAGGATCTGGTCGCCGGCCTCGGCGAGCGCCGCCTCGGCCAGGACGTGCTTGTTGCTCAGGATGCAAGGCGCGCCGTCGGTCCGGTCGTAGACGATCGCACCGATGGTGCCGGCGGTGCCCAGGTGGTGGGAAATGCTGAGCCCGGGTTGGACCGGATCGCGCCGGTGGCGCCGCGCGGCCAGCGCCAGCACGCCGTTGCCCGAGGGGGTATAGCTGCCCTGGATCACGTCGAGCGGCACGCCGTCGATTTCGGCGGGCAGGAGTTGGGCCGGGTCGACCAGGCCGGGCGCCAGCTTCTCGCGCAGATGGACGCGCAGCACCACCTGCTCGCCGCGCCGGCCGTCCTTGTACTTGTAGCCGATATCGACGCCGGTCACCTCGGCGCGGTGGCCGAAAGCGCGGAGCGCTTTCTCATAGGCACGTTGGACGGTCTCTGTCTCGGCCATGGCTCCCCTCCCGAAGCGGCCGTCTCGGCCCGCTCGGCGCGCTTACGAGAACGCCTGGATGCCGGTCTGGGCGCGGCCCAGGATGAGCGCGTGGATGTCGTGGGTGCCCTCGTAGGTGTTGACCGATTCGAGGTTCATGACGTGGCGGATCACGTGGTATTCGTCGGACACGCCGTTGGCGCCGTGCATGTCCCGCGCGGTGCGCGCGATGTCCAACGCCTTGCCCGCGGAGTTGCGCTTGGCGAGCGAGATCGCCTCGGGCGCGGCCTTGCCCTGGTCCATCAACCGGCCCAGGCGCAGGCAGGTCTGCAGCCCGATGGTGATCTCGGTCTGCATGTCGGCGAGCTTCTTCTGGACCAGCTGGGTGGCGGCCAGGGGCCGGCCGAACTGCTTGCGGTCGAGGGTGTACTGGCGCGCCGCGTGCCAGCAGAACTCGGCGGCGCCGAGCGCGCCCCAGGCGATGCCGTAGCGCGCCCGGTTGAGGCAGCCGAACGGCCCCGTCAGGCCCTCGGCGCCGGGCAGCAGGTTCGCTTCCGGGACCAGGACGTCGTCCATCACCACCTCGCCGGTGGTCGAGGCGCGGAGGCTGAACTTGCCCTCGATGCGTGGGGTCGAGAGTCCCTCCATGCCGCGCTCCAGCAGGAAGCCGCGGATCACGCCGTCCTCGGTCTTGGCCCAGATCACCATGACATCGGCGATCGGCGCGTTCGAGATCCAGGTCTTGCCGCCCTTGAGCAGGTAGCCGCCCGCGACTTTCTTGGCGGTGGTGCGCATCGAGCCCGGGTCGGAGCCGGAGTCGGGCTCGGTCAGCCCGAAGCAGCCGATCGTCTCCCCGGTCGCCAGCTTGGGCAGGTACTTGCGCCGCTGCGCCTCGGTGCCGTAGGCGTGGATCGGGTGCATGACCAGGCTCGACTGCACGCTGAGCGCGGACCGATAACTCGAGTCGACTCGCTCGACTTCGCGCGCGATCAGGCCGTAGCAGACGTAGTTCACCCCGGCACAGCCGTAGTCCTCGGGCAGGGTCGCACCCAGGAAGCCGAGCGCGCCCATCTCGTTCATGATCTCGCGGTCGAAATGCTCCTCGCGGTTGGCGAGCAGTATCCGCGGCATGAGCTTTTCCTGGCAGTAGTCGTGCGCCGCGTCGCGCACCATGCGCTCGTCTTCGCTCAATTGCTCGTCCAGCAGCAGCGGGTCGTCCCACTGGAACTGGGTCCGGGCGGTCGCCTCGACCGCCGTCGAAGCGGCGCGGTCGGTTTGGGCCATGGAAGTCGTCCCTTTGTTTCGATGTTCGGGCAAGCGGAGCCTCGGCATAATCTAGCCGATCCACGCGGCCAGGAAAGGGCCGGGACTGGGGAAAACCAGCCCTCCGTTCCAGCGCTATTCGTTAACGCATTCTTTGCCAAGCCCGATCATGATCCGGCCATGTCCAGGCGCGGCGACGTCATCATCGAATTCTACCAGGTGGGCGCCTACGTCAAGGTCACGGCGGTGGATACCGCGACCTATACCGAAGTGTCGATCGTGGGCGATCCGACGCGCAGCGAGGACGCCCTCAAACGCGCCGCGATCCGCAAGCTCGAATATATCCTGGAGCGCGACCGGAAGGCGGGCGGTGCGCCGCGCGGCGGCCGCGCCTGAGGGAAACTAACTCTTTGAATTCAATGCGATTCAGCTTTCAAAGTTCACCACGTGACATGTGGCGAACTTTGGCGCCATCACACTAGGCCCGCTTGGCGCCCCGCTTGGCGCCGCGCTTGCGCCGCGGCTTCTGGCCCAGGCCGATTTGCTTGGCGAACTCCGAGCGCCGTTTGGCGTAGTTCGGCGCCACCATGGGGTAGTCCGGGCCGAGCTGCCACTTGGCCCGGTATTCATCCGGCGTCAGGTTGAAGCTGGTGCGCAAGTGGCGCTTGAGCATTTTCAGCTTCTTGCCGTCCTCGAGGCAGACGATGTAGTCCGGCGTCACGGACCTGCGAATCGGCACTGCCGGCTGCAGCGGCGGCGCGGCCGTGCCGCCGCTGACGTCCGTCAAGGACGCGTGAACCGTGCTGATGACCCCCGGAAGGTCGTTGGCGGCCAGCGGATTGTTGCGGACGTAGGCGGCGACGACGTCGGCGGTCATGCGCAAGAGTTCGCTGGTCGGAAGTTGTTCGGATGTTTGATCGGCCATTTTAGTTTTCCGTATATTGTCCCCTGTGTGAAGCAATCAAATTGGCATGAGAAATAAATGCTGTCAATTTCCGAGTGCTCATAATAGCGACCCAAATAATTACTGCAAATCATTTGAGTTCGGTCAATTTACAACCTTGAGGACGCCTCGGCGAAGGTTTGTAGACCGGTCCGTAGAGCGCGGCGGCCGCCGCCGGCCCCGGCGTGCCTGCCGGCGCCCCCCGACGGCACTCGTGCCGAGACCTTGTGCCGGGTTTCCATGGGATGGCGACATATGGTAGTCTCCTTGCTCTGTTTTCCGCCGCCCGCGGCCGAAATCGGGATAGCCATGAAACCGATCGCTCTGGCCTCCGACCATGCCGGTTACGAACTCAAGACGGTGCTCGCCGGCGAGCTCGAGGCTGCGGGATATACGGTCCTGGACCTGGGTACCGACGGGCCCGAATCCGTGGACTATCCCGACTACGGACACGCGCTCGCGGCCGCCATCTCCGAGGGCCGGGTGGAGCGGGGCGTCGCGGTCTGCGGCACCGGGATCGGCATCTCGATCGCCCTGAACCGCCATCCGGGGGTGCGCGCGGCGCTGTGCCACGACGACACTTCCGCGCGGCTTGCGCGCGAGCATAATGACGCTAATGTGCTGGCCCTTGGCGCCCGGCTGATTGGCAGCGAGGTCGCCAAGGACTGTCTCAAGGTTTTTCTCGACACCGAGTTCGCCGCGGGGCGCCACGTTGGGCGCGTGGCCAAGTTGGGATGACGGTGTCGGGCGGTCCTTGGTGTTGGGGGAGGATGACAAGACATGAGCGTTGCTGACGCCGTGTCCCCGGCCACGGCCGTGGGGGGCTTTTTCACCAACGGCCTGGCCGCGGCCGACCCGGGCCTGGCGGCCGCGGTCCGCGGCGAGCTGCGACGCCAGCGGGACCAGATCGAGTTGATCGCCTCCGAGAACATCGTTTCGCTCGCGGTGCTCGAGGCGCAGGGGTCGGTGCTCACCAACAAGTATGCCGAGGGCTATCCCGGGCGCCGCTACTACGGCGGCTGCGAGTTCGTGGACCTGGCCGAGCGGCTCGCCATCGACCGCGCCAAGAAGCTGTTCGACTGCAGCTTCGCGAACGTGCAACCCCATTCGGGCGCCCAGGCCAACCAATGCGTGCTCTTGGCGTTGTGCCAACCGGGCGACACCATCCTGGGCCTGTCACTCTCGGCCGGCGGGCACCTGACCCATGGTGCGCCGCCCAACCTCTCGGGCAAGTGGTTCAACGCGGTGCAGTACGGCGTGCGCCCGGAGGATGGCCTGATCGACTTCGACGAGGTCGAACGCCTGGCCCGCGAGCACAAGCCCAGGCTGATCGTCGCCGGTGGCTCGGCCTATCCGCGGATCATCGATTTCGAGCGTTTCCGCGCCATCGCGGACCAGGTCGGGGCCATCTTCCATGTCGACATGGCCCACTTCGCCGGGCTGGTCGCGGCCGGCATCCATCCGAGCCCGCTGCCCCACGCCCAAGTGGTCACCACCACCACCCACAAGACCCTGCGCGGCGCGCGCGGTGGCATGATCCTGTCCAACGACGAGGCGCTGGGCAAGAAGATCAACTCGGCCGTCTTCCCGGGCCTGCAGGGCGGCCCGCTGATGCATGCCATCGCCGCCAAGGCGGTGGCGCTCGGCGAGGCGCTGCAGCCCGAGTTCAAGACCTATACCCGCGCCGTGGTCGACAACGCCCGAATCCTGGCCCAGACCCTGTTAAACAACGGTTTCGACATGGTCAGCGGCGGCACCGACACCCACCTCATGCTGGTCGATCTCCGGCCCAAGGGGTTGACCGGCAAGGCGGCCGAAGCGAGCCTCGATCGCGCCGGGATCACCTGCAACAAGAACGGCGTGCCTTTCGATCCGGAAAAGCCGGCTATCACCTCGGGCATCCGCCTGGGGACGCCGGCGGCGACCACGCGCGGCTTCGGGCAGGCGGAGTTCCGCCATGTCGGCGAGATGATCACCCGGGTACTCGATGGCCTGGTCGCCAATCCGGACGACAACGGCGCCAAGGAAGCGGAGTTGCGCGAGGAGGTACGCGCGCTCTGTGGCCGGTTCCCGATCTATCCGGAACTGACCGTCTAGGACAACTGGCCTCAGGAGGCCTGGAACAACTGGCCTCAGGGGGGCCGGGGAGTGAGGGGGGAATGCGCTGCCCGTTTTGTGGTAACGACGACACGCAAGTCAAGGACTCGCGTCCGACGGAGGACAACAACGCGATTCGCCGCCGGCGCCAGTGCGTCAACTGCGGCGCGCGCTTCACCACCTTCGAGCGGGTCCAGCTGCGCGAGCTGACCGTGGTCAAGAGCAGCGGCAAGCGCGAAACCTTCGACCGCGACAAGCTGCTGCGCTCCATGACCATCGCCCTGCGCAAGCGGCCGGTGGAGCAGGATCGGATCGAGCGGGTCGTCAACGGCATCGTACGGCGCCTGGAATCTTCCGGGGAAAGCGAATTTCCGACCACGCTGGTCGGCGAGTTGATCATGGATGCCCTCGCCAGCCTCGACCAGGTGGCCTACGTGCGCTTTGCCTCGGTCTACCGCAACTTCCGCGAAGCCCGCGACTTTGAAGAGTTCATCGAAAAGCTCGACGAAAAGTCCGAGTGATCGGGCCGATTCCGAACACATGGCTGCCGCCTTGGCCCTGGCCGCGCGCGGCTTGGGCCGGGTCGCGCCGAACCCCGCTGTCGGCTGCGTGATGGTCAAGGACGGCCGCGTCGTCGGGCGCGGCTGGACCCAGCCCGGCGGACGCCCCCACGCCGAAACCGAGGCGCTGACCCGGGCCGGGCCGGCCGCGCGCGGTGCCTGCGCCTACGTGACCCTGGAGCCCTGCGCCCACCACGGCCGGACCCCGCCCTGTGCCGAGGCGCTGATCGCGGCCGGCATCGCGCGCTGCGTGGTCGCCCTCGAGGACCCGGACCCGCGGGTCGCCGGCAGCGGCCTGGCGCGCTTGCGCGGCGCCGGGGTCGAGGTCGCCGTCGGGCTGCACGGCGAAGCGGCTGCGGACCTCAATGCCGGCTACCTCTCGAACCGCGGCCAAGGCCGGCCCCTGGTTACCCTGAAGCTGGCGACCACGCTGGATGGGCGGATCGCGACCAAGCGCGGCGACAGCCGTTGGATTACCGGCGCGGCGGCGCGCGCCCGGGCGCATCTGCTGCGCGCGCGCCACGACGCGGTGCTGATCGGCAGCGGCACCGCGGTCGCCGACAATCCGCGCCTCGACGTGCGCCTGGACGGGCTCGAGGCGGCCGCGCCCTTGCGGGTCGTGCTCGACGGCCGCCTGCGCCTGCCGCTGACCCACGACCTGGTGATCCGCGCCAAGGCGCAGCCGAGTTGGCTGATGACCCACCGGGATGGTCCGCGCGACCGGATCGAGGCCTACCAGGCGGCCGGGGTCGAGGTGATCCCGATCGCGGCGGACGACGGCGGCAACCTCTCGGTTTCGGCCGCGCTCGCGGCCCTGGCCCAGCGCGGCGTGACCCGGCTGCTGGTCGAGGGCGGCGGCCACGTCGCCGCCGCCTTCCTGCGCGCCGGCCTGGTCGACCGCCTGGTCTGGTTCCACGCGCCCAAGGTGATCGGCGGCGACGGCGTCCCCGCGGTCGCCGGCTTCGGGCTCGAGGACCTGACCGGGGCGCCGGGCTTCGCGCTGCGTCACAGCTACCGGATCGGCGAAGATCTGGTGGAAAGCTACGCTCGCCTTAACTAGATACTAGGCCATGTTCACGGGCATCATCACCGACCGGGGCCGGGTCCGCGCGCTGGAAGCGCGGGGCGACACGCGCGTCACCATCGAGACCGGCTACGACACCGCGACCCTCGCGCTCGGCGCCTCGATCGCGTGCTCGGGCGCCTGCCTGACGGTCGTGGAAACGGGGCCTGGGGGCGACCCCGGGGCCGACCCCGGGGCCGACAGGGGGGCCTGGTTCGCCGCCGACGTCTCGGCCGAGACCCTGTCCAAGACCACGCTCGGCGACTGGGCGCCGGGCACGGCGGTCAACCTGGAGCGCGCGCTCAGACTCGGTGACGAGTTCGGCGGGCACCTGGTCTCGGGCCACATCGACGGCGTCGCCGAGGTCTGCGAGCGGGCCGAGGAGGGGGGGTCCCTGTGCCTCGCCTTCACCGCCCCGGCAGCGCTCATGTCCCTCATCGCCGTCAAGGGCTCGGTGACGCTGGACGGGGTCTCGCTGACCGTCAACCGGGTCGAGGACGCGCCCGGCGGCGGCCGTTTCGAGGTCAACATCATTCCCCATACCGCGGCGCTGACGACGCTCGGCGCCTGCCGCCCGGGTGCCCGCGTGAACCTGGAAATAGACCTGCTCGCGCGTTATGTTCAACGCCTGCTGCTGAAGGAGAAGCCGTGATGTCTGGCGCGACCGAGGAAGCCTGGCGCGTGACCTTCGGCGAGATGGTCTCGCCGATCGAGGCGATCATCGCGGAGGCCCGCAACGGCCGGATGTTCATCCTGGTCGATGACGAGGGCCGGGAGAACGAGGGCGACCTGGTGATCCCCGCCCAGATGGCCACCCCGGACGCCATCAACTTCATGGCCAAGCACGGCCGCGGCCTGATCTGCCTGGCCTTGACCCGGGAGCGGGTCGCGGCGCTCGGCCTGCCGCTGATGGCCCAGAAGAACGAGACCCGGCACGAGACCGCCTTCACGGTCTCGATCGAGGCCCGGGTCGGCGTGACCACCGGGATCTCGGCGCCGGACCGGGCGCGCACGGTCGCGGTCGCCATCGACACGGCCACCAGCGAGCGGGACATCGTCTGCCCCGGCCACGTGTTCCCGGTGGTGGCGCGCGACGGCGGCGTGCTGGTGCGCACTGGCCACACCGAGGCGGCGGTCGACCTGGCGCGCCTGGCCGGGCTCAATCCCGCGGGTGTGATCTGCGAGATCATGAACGACGACGGCACCATGGCCCGGCGCGACGACCTGATCGCCTTCGCCCAGCGCCACGGGCTCAAGATCGCGACCATCGCCGATCTCATCGCCTACCGCCGGCGCTACGACCGGGTCGTGGAGCGGACCCTGACCGGCACCCTGGAATCGCGCCACGGCGGCATCTTCAAGAGCGCGGTCTACCTCGACAAGACCACCGGCGTGGAGCACATCGCGCTGTGGAAGGGCGAGCTCTCCGGCACCGCGCCGGTGCTGGTCCGGGTCCACGTGCTCGACGTGCTCGACGACGCGCTCGGCGAGCGCACCAGCGGCAAGGCCGGGGAGCTCGAGCAGGTCATGCGCATGATCGACGCGGCCGGGCGCGGCGTGCTGGTGGTGATCCGCGAGCCCTCGCCGACCAGCCTGTCCGACGGCATCAAGGCGCGCGGCGGCGGTGCCGAAAAGAGTTTCGGTGAGCTGCGCGAGTACGGTGTCGGCGCGCAAATTCTGCTGGACCTGGGGGTCGCCAACATGATCGTGCTGTCCAACACGCAACGCAATCTGGTCGGCCTCGATGGCTACGGCCTCACGGTGGTCGAGCAGCGCCCGATCCCGCTCGGCGGTGCACCGGCGGCGGGGCGCTAGGCGATGGCGAAACCCGATGCGCCCCACATCCTGATCGTCGAATCCCGGTTTTACGAGGATGTCGCGGACCAGCTCCTGACGGGCGCGAGCGGCGCGCTGGAGGCGGCCGGCGCCAGCTTCGAGCGGGTTTCCGTGCCCGGCGCCTTCGAGATTCCGGCGGCGATCCACATGGGCCTGCGCGCCATGGAGTTCTACGCCGCCCGCCGGCGTTTCGACGGCTACGTCGCGCTCGGCTGCGTGATTCGCGGCGAGACCAGCCACTACGATCATATCTGCAGCGAGAGCGCCCGCAAGCTCCAGGACCTGGCTTGCCAATACGCGCTGGCGCTCGGCTACGGCATCCTGACCTGCGAGAACAAGGAGCAGGCCTGGGAGCGCGCCCGGGTCGACGGTCGGAACAAGGGCGGCGAGACGGCGCGCGCCTGCCTTGCCATGCTCGAGATCAAGCGCCAGTTTCACCTCTATCCACGCTGAGGATGCGGGGAGGGTATGGGCCATGACCGGGTCAGACACGAGGGGGCCAGCCACGAGGGGCAAGCCGAAGAGCGGCTCCCGCGCTGGCGCAGGCGCCAAGGGCGGCGCCAAGGGCGGCGCCAAGCAGAGCGCGGCGCGGCTGGCCGCGGTCCAGGCGCTCTATCAGGTCGAACTGACCGCCGCCCCGGTCGAGGCCGTGCTCGCCGAGTTCCTCGCGCTCCGGCTGGACGAGGAGGTCGACGGCGTGTCTCTGGCGGCCGCCGATCGAGGGCTTTTGGAGCTGCTGGTGCGTGGCGTCGGCAAGGAGCGCGACGAACTCGATGACATGTTGGCCGCGGTGCTCGACGAGGACTGGCCGGTGGAACGCCTGGAGACCCTGCTGCAGATCCTGTTGCGGGTCGGCGCGCTCGAGTTGTCGAGGCGGCCGGAGGCGCCGGTCCGGGTCGTGATCTCCGAATACGTCGATCTGGCCGGCGCGTTCTTTGGTGGCAAGGAGCCGGGCCTGGTCAACGGCGTGATGGACCGGCTGGCGCGGGCGCTGCGGCCGGAGGCTTTCGAAGCCCCTGGGGCGCCCCACGGGGCCAACTGAAATCCCGGCGGCGAGTTTGGACTTATACCAAAGGTCCTTAGTAATGACCCATAGAGATCGCGCGGGCGATGCGACGGGCCAAGGGGCGGGCAGGAGGGAGGCCGCAGGCGATGTGGGACATCGGCAAGGCTTCCCGACGCCCTCGATACGCCCACTGCCGGTTCGCCCGCGCGACCGGAGGCGGCGGTTTCCCCAATGCTTTGAGGCCGGGGCTTTCGGCCCCGGGGGCGGACGGCGTCCCGCATGGCTTGCGATGCCCCGCATCGCCGCGCCACGCGCTCCTGGCCGAAAACCCCAACTTGGAAGTATGGGGGAAGCCGTCGCTATGGGTCATGACTAAGGACCTTTGGTATTAGGAGCCGGAATGCGGGGCGAATTCGAACTGATCGCACGGTATTTCGCGCCGCTTGCCGAGGCCGCACCGGGCGCCCAGGGCTTGCGTAACGACGCTGCGCTGTTCGATCCGGCCGCCGACGACAGCTTGGTCCTGACCGTCGACGCCATGGTCGCGGGCGTCCACTTCCTGCCCGAGGACCCGCCCGAGACGATCGGCCGCAAGCTGCTGCGGGTCAATCTCTCGGATCTGGCGGCGATGGGCGCGCGGCCCCGCGGCTACCTCTTGGCGACCGCCTTCCCAAGGGACATTGACGAGGCCTGGGTCGCCGCCTTCGCCGCGGGCCTGGCCGAGGACCAGGCGATCTTCGGGGTCGCACTATACGGCGGCGACACCGTCTCGACGCCCGGCCCCCTGACCCTGTCGCTGACCGCCTTCGGCGAGGTGCCCAAGGACCGGGCGTTGTCCCGGGCCACGGCGCAGGCCGGGGATCTGGTCTACGTCTCGGGTACGATCGGCGACGGACTGCTCGGCCTCGAGGCGTTGCGCGGCGGCCTTCCCGACGTGCCGGAGGACCACCGGGACTATCTGACGGCGCGCTATCGCCTGCCGGAACCGCGCCTGGAACTGGGCCGGCGTCTGGCCGAAGCTGGGCTGGCCAGCGCCGCGCTCGACGTCTCCGACGGGCTGGCCGCCGATCTCGGCCACATCGCCGAGGAATCGGGCCTGGCGGCGGAGATCGAGGCCGGCGCGGTGCCGCTCTCGCCGGCCGCGCGCGGGGTGCTCGAGGCGGCGCCGGAACGCCTGCCCGGGCTGCTGGGCGGTGGCGACGACTACGAGCTGCTGTTCACGGCCGCGCCGGACCGGGTCGGGGAGGTGGCCGCGCTGGCGGCCGCGCTCGATCTGCCGCTGACCGCGGTCGGCCGCATGGCGGCGGGCCGGGGCCTGAATGTGCGCGATCCCGCGGGAGCCGAGGTGACGCTGGAAGGGACCGGCTGGCGGCATTTCTGAGATCCGGAAATCCTTATTGTTGACAATGAGTTAACTTCTTCTTCACCAGCGATCCGCTATGACCGGGGTGGGACGCGCCCCGCGCGCGCCGTCTACCGCGATCTACTGGGTCCGGCCATGAAGATATTGGTGATCCTTCTCGTCTTGTTTCTCGTTCTCGGCGGCGGCGGCGGCGCCGCCTGGTGGTTCCTCCTGCGCGACGCGCCGGAAGGGGAACAGACCGAGGTCGCCGAAGCGGATGCGACCGCGCTGATCTCAAGGGTCCGGGTCATCAGGCTCGACCCGATCATCCTTCCAGTGCTCCGAGAGGGCCAGGTGACTCTCCACGTCACCGCGGTGGTGGTGATCGAGCTCACGGGATCCCTGAAAAGTGCCGCGATGCGCGACATCGCCGAGCCGCTTCGGGATGTCATGTTGAGCGCGCTATACGGCATCTATTCGGTGCGCTACGTGCAGGAGCGCGGCTACAACATCCCGGTGGTGCGTGAGCGCCTGATCCTGGCCGCCGAGCGGGTCTTGGGAGAGGGTGCGGTCAAGACGGTCCGCCTCCAGGACATCACCAAGCGGGTGCTCAACGCCGGCTGATCCTTGGAATAATACCAAAGAGCTTTGGTATATGCCCGGGAGCACCATTCCCGGTGAAACACCCGCCGTTCACTACCGGTTGCCTTCCCGCAAAGCTTCTGGCATTTTCCGCGCGTTTTCCGCACCCGCACAACGGGGCACTGGAGTCGGGCGCTGACGCGCCGGCTCGCCACAAAAGGGAAATCCAAATGTCGACGGAGTTGCTGTTTGTGCTCGCCTGCGGCGTGCTGGCGCTGGTTTACGGATTCTGGGCCTCGCGCTCGGTCTTGGGTGCGGATGCCGGTTCGGCGCGTATGCAGGAGATCGCCGGGGCGATCCAGGAAGGGGCGCAGGCCTACCTCAAACGCCAGTACCGGGCCATCGCCATGGTCGGGGTCGTGGTCTTCCTGATCGTGTCATTCGCTCTCGACCTCACGGTCGGGATCGGGTTCCTGATCGGCGCCACGCTGTCCGGCTTGACCGGCTTTATCGGGATGAACGTTTCGGTGCGCGCCAACGTGCGCACCACCCAGGCGGCCCGCAAGGGCCTGGCCGAGGGGCTGGCGATCGCCTTTCGCGCGGGCGCGGTGACCGGCATGCTGGTGGCCGGCCTGGCGCTGCTCGCGGTGGCCGGCTACTACGCGGTCCTGCTCACCATGGAGTTCCACGGCCGGGAGCTCATCGAACCCCTGATCGGGCTCGGATTCGGTGCCTCGCTGATCTCGATCTTCGCGCGCCTGGGCGGCGGCATCTTCACCAAGGGCGCCGACGTTGGCGGCGACCTGGTGGGCAAGATCGAGGCGGGCATCCCCGAGGACGACCCGCGCAACGCCGCGGTCATCGCCGATGCCGTTGGCGACAACGTCGGCGACTGCGCGGGCATGGC
>SMUX01149270.1_pt1 | contig 12915 bp, 11 predicted proteins | sample 2456431 | NCBI WGS metagenome assembly SMUX01 (sample SAMN11095930, study PRJNA526329) | marine sediment metagenome | biome: Marine sediment; feature: Surficial sediment; material: Deep marine sediment; isolation source: Hadal surficial sediment | place: Pacific Ocean | collected 2014-11 | depth... | reverse complement strand
GGGGAGCTGATGCGTCGAACCAGCATCGAAGCGAGCGTTACCCGACACGAAGTCAGGCTGATGGACCCGGATCTATTCTCTTATCCGTTTCTCTATATCGCAGGGAAATACGACTTCGAACCCTTCTCGCCGGAGGAAGTTAAAAGAATGAGACGATTCCTCTCTTTCGGAGGTTTCCTTCTGGCCGACGACGCCCTGGGGCAGTCGGGCTACGGGTTCGATAAGAGCATTCGTAGAGAGATGAAAAGGGTCTTTCCGGACAAAGAGTTAAAGCGGCTACCCTCGAGCCACGTGGCAATGCGGAGCTACTATCTCCTTAGAAGAATCGGGGGAAAAAGAATGGTTCATCCGTACCTGGATGGCATCAACATAGGAAACATCACTCCATTCTTCTACTGCCACAACGATCTCGGAGGGGCCTGGGAGAGGGACGAGCTGGGCAATTGGGTCTCTTCATGCACTCCCGGCGGCGAAGAGCAGAGGAAGGACGCCTTTCACCTAGGGATAAACCTCATCCTCTACGCCATGACAGGGAATTACAAGGAGGACCTGATCCACGTTCCCTTTATCCTTAAGAGACTCACTCGATAACATGAACATGAGCGACATCTTCTTTGTCGGTGGCATTCCCTGGTGGGGGACTACCCTCATTGCCCTGGGAGCAGCTGCCCTCTTGATCCACCAATATTTTATCCTGAGGGAACGTCTGAGCATAAGGCAGAACACCCTGTTAATCCTGCTGCGAGGCGCCGTTTATACCTTGCTCATCCTATTCCTCCTGGGTCCCGTCTTGGTGGAGCAGCGGATTTCCAAGCTACGTCGTCCTCTCGTCCTCCTCATAGACACCTCACAGAGCATGGGACTTCCATCAAGCCAAGACGGGGATGGCAAGAAGAGCCGAATGGACCTGGTCAAGGAAAAACTCTTAGGGGGCAGGGACTCTCTGATCGAGAGGCTGGCACGAGACTATGACCTTCGGCTTTTCCGCTTTGACACGAAGCTGGTACCGATCGGGCTGGCTTCCCTTAAAGAACTCGAGGCCCATGGGGAGGGCACTAACCTCCTAGAGGCACTACAGGAGGCCGAGCGAAATGCCGGAGGCGCCGCTGGCATCATTGTCTTGAGCGATGGCATAGCGAACGGGGGTAAGGATCTTGCAGGATCCTTTTCTCTTCGCTTGCCCGTCTTTTCAGTCGCCGTTGGAAAAACCGAGGGATTTACTGACCTCCGCATCGCGGATCTCCTTTCCCCTGAGCTGGCCTTTCGAGGAAGGGAACTCAAGCTCAGTTTTACCGTTAAGGCATACGGCCTTACCGGAAAAACGGTCCCGCTCTACTTCACCCGGGGCAGGAACCTGATCTCTACTCGCTCCATCACCATCGATCGCGACCCCTTCGAGCAGCAGATAACCTTAACCTATACCCCCAAGAAGATCGGCCCCCACAGCTTCACCCTGAGTCTTCCTCTCCAGGTGGGAGAACAGATTATTCAAAATAACAAGAAGGAATTCAAAATAGTCGTACATCGGGACAAAATTCGAGTCCTGACCCTTTCCGGCACCCCTTCCTGGAACTATCGCTTCCTGCGCCTGGCCTTGAAACAAGATCCCTTCATTGATCTCGTTTCCTTCGTTTTTTTGAGAACTCCCACCGACGGCGTCGATGTTCCCGAAAATCAGCTGAGTTTGATCCCGTTCCCCATCGATGTGATCTTCCTGCAGGAGCTTAAGAACTTTGATCTTATAATCTTCGACAATCTTTCCTATCGTTCCTACTTCAACAGGCGCTATCTGGAAAAGGTCAGGGATTTTGTCCGAGATGGCGGAGGATTCGCCATGCTGGGAGGAGTAAACTCGTTTGGCAGCGGAGGGTATTGGGAGAGCCCACTCGGTGAGGTTCTGCCAGTAGAACTAGACGGGGAGGAAGGCTACGAAACAGGGGCCCATCTCCGTCCGGTCCTGGAATTTGCAGGTAAGGCCCATCCCATTACTCGTATCTTTCCCGATCCACTAGCCAACCATGAGGCGTGGAAGAAGATGCCTCCTCTGACCACTTTAAATCGGGTCGCCCGACCTAGAGGAGAGGTGCTCCTCTCGGCTGCACCCAGCCGCGCGAGCAGAGGATGGCCGTTATTGACCGTGGGGAAATTCGGCAAAGGAAGGACCTTGGCCTTCTTGAGCGATGATTTCTGGCGCTGGAACTTCATTGCCGTGGGGAGGAAGGAAAGCTCCCAGGGTCATCAGAAGCTCATCCGTCAGGCAATGCGCTGGCTCTCCCAGGAACCCTCGTTTGAGCAGGTGAGAATAACACTGATCGGCGGAAGCAGGAGACCGGGAGAAAAGATTGAGATCCGTGTTAAGGTCTTGAAGGACGACTTTACCCCGACCTCCCATGCCAACCTTCGGCTCCAGGTCCTCGGCCCTGATGGGGAACGGATCCCACTCGAGGTTGCGCCTGAAAACGTAGAGGGAGAATACATCGGGGAGTTTACCCCGAATATAGAGGGCTCATACGGGCTCGTGGCGGAGGCCGAGCTCTCAGGAAAACCCTTGGGCAAGGACCGAAAGAATTTTCTGGTTACCTTTGCTCATGAAGAGATAGAGGACGGATTGCCTCGGGTGGAGCTCTTCAAGAGGATTGCAGAGCTGAGCCATGGGGAGGTTATACCGGTATCCCAATGGAATGAGAAGAGCTGGGAGCGCATCGTGTCAAAACTGGAAAGGCTTAACCCTTCCCAGATTGTAGAGAGACGGGAGACCCCATTAGCGAGCATCCCCTGGCTTGCGGCCCTCATCCTGCTGCTCCTGGGAAGCGAATGGTGGCTGCGGCGAAGCTGGGGGCTGGTCTGACACAGTGGGAAGTAAACCCCGTACCACGGACATACGTCCATGGTTTTGGGGCGCTGCCCTTACAGGGAGGTCGAAACATTCACCCCGCTCCAACCGTGCTGGATAGGGGACGCATTGTTTTTCACGACGGAGTTGGAACGGGGTTCATCCCCGCGCTTACCCCGATCCGACAAACAAGAATAACCTAAATGCATTTTTGGGCCGTAAGTGTTTTAACCCCAACGTCTTATGCCAGTTGTTCAATCCGGATCGGGGCTTACGCACGGGGCGTTCTGTGGTACGGGGTAAACAGTGAAAAGCAAAACGCTTCATCTACTGATCCTCATAGGATTTCTGGTCCTGCCTCGTGAGGCCACTGCTTTCTGTCACGAGATCGAATTAGTCAAGAAAACGGTGAAATCCGACCTGGTTTCAAGGCCCTCCTCCGCTCTTTGGCAAGTCACCGATCGCTCATCGCTCTTCACTCCCTTGGCGGCCAAGAGCGACGGGGACTCTGTCCGTATAAAATGGTTCGGACATGCCACATTTCAAATCACCTCATCAAACGGGACCCGCATCCTCACGGATCCCCATATAAGGGATTATTTACCCGTGCCCACCCTGCCCCAGCACATCGTTACCACAAGTCACAACCATACCCCCCACAGCAATATCTGGATGGCCAGGGGAAATCCTGTAATCCTTGAAGGATTATCCCAACTGGATGATGACTGGAACGTTATCCATAGAAACATCCGGGACGTTTCCGTCTACACGGTCCCGGCCTACCATGACAAAAGCCAAGGACTCCAGAGAGGAAAGAATGCCATCTTCGTCTTCCGCGTGAATGACATCTGCATAGCCCACCTGGGTGACCTGGGGCACCAGTTGACCCCTTCCCAGTTGAAGATGCTGGGAAAGATTGATGTCCTGCTCGTCCCAATCGCTGGCGGGATGTACACCGTACCTGCCGACGAGGCACGAGAAGTCACCAAACAGGTCAAACCTCGAATCGCCATTCCAATGCACTACTGGTGGGAAGGTGGAGCAGAAGAGTTCTCCGCGGGTTTTCCACGCGTCAGGGTAATCAAAGGCCACACCCTCAAGATCTCCAAGAAGCAACTCCCCAAGCAGACAGAGATTGTTATCCTCTCCTGGGACAACGATTGAGACTGCCCGTAAGACAGTTGACCTCCGTAGTGTTTTGAGCTAATCGAATCCAGACCAACTAACAAGAGATAAGGAGACCTGAGCTATGAAAGCCATCCGTGTCCATCAAACTGGAGGACCCGAGGTCATGAAATACGAAGAGGTCCCCCTGCCCGAGCCAGGTGCAGGGGAGGCACGGGTCAAGCTTGAGGCCATAGGACTTAACTTCATTGACACCTATCAGCGCTCCGGTATTTACCCCTTCCAGGTGCCGTTCTCCCCGGGGATGGAGGGTGCAGGGATCGTGGATGCCGTCGGAGAAAAGGTCACGGAGGTTAAAAAAGGTGACCGTGTAGCTTACGCTATGGCACCAGGATCGTACAGAGACTATGCCCTCGTCCCATCGTCCAAGCTGGTCCCGCTCCCGCAGGGCCTCGATATCCGCTCTGCCGCGGCGGTCATGCTTCAGGGGATGACCGCCCATTACCTATCCCACAGCACCTATCGGCTTAAGAAGGGCGTTACAGCTCTTGTCCACGCCGCGGCGGGGGGGGTTGGATTGCTTCTCATTCAAATAGCCAAGCGACTGGGCGCGACAGTATTCGGTACTGTCTCAACCGAGGAAAAGGCTCGTCTGGCAAAGCAGGCAGGCGCCGACGATGTCATTCTCTACACCCAAACTGATTTTCTCGCGGAGGTGAGGAGGCTCACCAACGGCAAGGGGGTGGAGGTGGTTTATGATTCCGTCGGCCAGAGCACTTTTGACAAGAGCCTGGATTGCTTGAGTCCAAGGGGATACCTGGTGCTGTTCGGACAGTCCAGCGGACCTGTTCCACCGTTGAACGTGGGGACCCTGGCAGCAAAAGGATCGCTCTATGTAACGCGGCCAACCCTAGCAAATTACGCAAACAATCGGGAGGAGCTACTCGAAAGGTCCGGAGACCTATTTAACTGGCTCGCAGCGGGAGAATTAAAACTTCGTATCGACAAGACGTTCCCTTTGTCTGAGGCAGCCGAGGCCCACAGACAGCTGGAAGGCCGAAAGACCACGGGCAAGGTCCTGCTGATTCCGTAATCGAAACGGCGGGCATGTTCCCGCAATAATGATCTGAGGGAGCCGATTTAAACCGAGCTCCTGGCGTCTTGAGCTACCGTCTTTTCCACACGGGTGTACGTTTCTCAGCGAAAGCGCGGGAGCCCTCTCGTTGATCCTCCGTCGTAGAAAGTGTTAGAGACAATTCGCTCTCAAGCTTCAGTCCCTGTTCGATCGGAAGCTCGATTCCCCTGGTGATCGCTTGCTTTATCGCTATCACCGACAGCGGGGCGCCAAGGCAGATTTTCGTTGCGATCTCTCCTGCAGCAGCCATGAGCTGATCGACAGGGACAACTCGGTTCACCAGCCCCACTCTGAATGCCTCAACGGCATCGATAGGCTCACCCGTGAGGCACATCTCCAGCGCTTTGGCAGTCCCTACCAGGCGAGGCAGGCGTTGCGTACCCCCTCCCCCCCCCAACCGCCCACGACGTACTTCCATCATCCCGAGCTTCGCATCCTCAGCTGCGACACGCATGTCGCATGCCAATGCCAGTTCAAGACCGCCACCCACGGCCCAACCACGAATGGCAGCAATCACCGGCTTGTCGACCGCTGTCATGGCTTGATGATGCGAACGAATACGTGGCTGGTTCCGAGCCCGGCGCTTTTCCAAGAGGGTAATCTCATTGGCATCCCGCGCTCGCTCCTTGAGATCTAATCCAGTACAAAAAGCTCGCCCGCCGGCACCCGTGAGAATGACCACTCTGACTTCTGGGTCGCGCGTGACCTGTTGGCATAAATCAATAATCTCCTCCGTCATCTGGGTGTTAATCGCGTTGAGAACTTCGGGACGATTGAGCGTGATTGTGCCGACGTTATTGCGTTTCTCGTAGATAATCGTCTTGTAATCCATTATGAATGCTCCTTGCCCATATAAGATCGAAAAGAGATGCGATTAACCAAGTTATATCGAACACGGGGTTTGAATCCCCGTGTTCGACCAAAGGGGAGAGCTTCCACTTCTCCCCCCTGTGGAGTAATGGACCGCGACTCCACGGGGGAAACCCCATCGGCTTTGTGCCCGCCTCAATAGGCGGGGTTTACATTGAATGGTTCCGGCCGGATGATGATTACCGAGCAGAGCCATCCAGCCCTTCCATCAATGAGCAAATACAGGAAGGGCATGGACGGCAGGGCAAAGAGGACTCCGAAGAATCAAATCAAGTTATATCACCCACGGGGTTTGAACCCCGTGGTCGACCAAAGGGAAGAGCTACCGCTTCTCCCCTTTGGAAACCCCATCGGTTTTGTGCCCGCGGCAAGCCGCGGGGTTACCCAATATTTTTGCAACTAGCCTCTCTCCCTCGGATACAAGGCATCCATCATCTTGCGCTTGTGATGCAGCGGTGTGCCCAGGTACTGGTAGAGCGTATGGGCCAAGACGCTATGGGCCATCAACACATGGCCGTAGTCCGTACCAGGCCCAGCGTGAACCATGTGGGAGAAGTAACAAGCCTGGTAGTACGCCTCGCTGGCTACCGCCTTGGCCTCATGGACACTGGCAGTGACTGGCTGACCGGAATCGAGTTTCCACAGTGTCTCGTAAGTCACCCAGCGCGCTGCGTCAAGGTGAATCGACAACTCTACACAATGGTCTTGGACACGTTGGAAACGGCCAATCGGCTGGCCAAACACTACCCGGGTTCGGGTGTATTCCGCGGTGAAGTCAAAAATCTCCTGGCACGCCCCGACCTGGTACGCGCAGAGGATGAGGAGCGCCTTTTCCAGGGCGTTATCGAGAATCTGCCAACCTGTACCGGCCTCACCCAACATGTTGGAAGCAGGTACCTGCACCTTATCAAATCGCACCTCGGCAATCGATACCATGAAACCGACGTGAGGTGTGATCGATATCCCCGGACTCTCTCGGTCCACCAGGACAAGCGCTATCTCGCCATTCTCCGTTCGTGCCGCGCAGATGAAGCTGGTTGCGGCCTCGGAGTCGTATACGAACCTCTTAGCGCCGTCGAGTACAAGGCCATTGGTTGTCCTGGTGAGTCGCGTTTCAACCGCCTCAGCCCCCCAGTGCACTCCCTTGTCTGTGATCGCAGCGATAACAATGGATTGCCCGTTACAAATAGTGGGGAGCAAAGACTTTTTCTGCGCCTCGGAAGCACCTTCTAAGACCAACAGTGCGCCAAGGACGCCGGAGGAAAAGAATGGACCGGGCACCGGCGCGCGTCCCAGCTCTTCAAACACCACGGCACAATCGGTGAAGGAAGTGGCAGCACCACCGTACTGCTCTGGGATCACCATTCCGGACCATCCCAGTTCGGCCGCCTTGTGATACAGATCGATTTGAGAAGTCTCTTTTTTACGGAACCACTGGGTGATAATATGAGAAGGCGCCTCGGCCTTTACGAAGTCGGCAGCCACCTTTTTGAACATGCCCTGTGTTTCGTTGAGTCTCAGGTCCATGAGCTACCCCCTTGGTGCAGTTAACCCCGATCCGAAATTAATCAGTCCCAAAAATCCTCACTAATGCATATCAGGCCGCAACAAAGACCTGTTTGCCCCGTACCACAGAACGCCCCGTGCATGAACGCAGGGATGAATGTTCTAAACTCCCTCCAAGGGCAGCGCCCCAAAGCCACGGACGTAAATCCGTGGTACGGGGTTTGTAGTGCGAACCTGCAACTCACCTCCAGTATAGTCGCAGACCGAAGATCATAATGTCGCCAATTGCTGCCATATGTTACTCCAAACGGGTTATGCCTCGATTATTTTTTACGAATCGGGGTTAAATGGTAGTGGGCGCTTTCTCTTTTGTCGGGCGGCCCAGGCCGACGCGTCGGGCAAAGATCAGCCGGTCCGTGTCCAGCGTGCCACCACCGTGCAATTGCCCAGGTCCGGTGCGCACGGCATACTCAAAGTCCACAACCTCGTGGACCGATAGATCCTGCACCAGAGCATCGTAGCCCATGATTTGCTGCAGCCGTTCGCCGTTGCGCAGGCGCGCCATGCGCTGAAAGTACCTCTGCTGGGCGCCGCCATAGGGGTGGGGTTGCCGGGTAAAGCGGTGCCAGAAGTTGCGCTGGTTGAATCGCTTCAGGGTGTTCAAATCGATCATCATGTCGGCAATGAGTTCCCTTATCCCCGTGTCATCCATGAGGGGTCTTCCATCGATTTGCGTCTTCCGGCAGTACTCCACCACCCGCTCGATTAGAGGGTCTACTCCAACCCTCCCCTCACCACCGTGCTCGAGCTCGAGGTGGGTGTTTGCCACTTTCCAGCCCTTGTTTTCACCGCCCACTAAATATTTCGCCGGGACGCGGACACCGTCGAAGAATACTGCATTTTTTATCCCCATCATGAGGTGCATGTGCTGGATGGTGATTCCCGGGAGGTTCGCCGGGATATACAACCAGCCCAGGTTCTCGTGTCTGGGACCGGACGGATCGGTACAGACGAGTGTCCATAGAAAGTCCGGCGGTAGGTGGTGCCCCACCATGGTCTTCTGGCCATTGACCACGTAATGGTCCCCGTCCCTTATCGCCTTGGTATTACAGGTGGCGATATCGCTACCTCCTTGAGGTTCGGTGAGCACCTGCCAGCACACCACTTCTCCGCGAAGCAGGGGGGGTAGGAACTCCCGTTTCTGCTCTTCAGTGCCCCACTTCAGGGTGACCGGGGCAACGATGCGCGCTAGGGTGTAGAACACGTGGGTTAGGCCAAGGCCATAACGCTCGATTTCGGTCTCCAACACCAGCTGATGGTCGATCTTTAGTCCGGACCCTCCATACTCAATGGGGAACATCGGGAACAGCCAACCTTTCTCCCCTAGCTTGCGGCCCAGCTCCCGCCGGAACTGATACTCTTTATCATTCTCCCGGGTCGACCAATTCGCCGACCATCTGAGACCTTCGGACCCCTTCATGTGCTCCTCAAGCCACTCCCTGACTTCCCTCCTGAACGCGCTGATCTCCGGGGTGTCCGGTTGTAGATTAAAGTCCATAGGAAATTCCTCCCTCTTAAATTCTTGACTCGGGCTCTAAATTACCCCACGTGCACGAAGCCCCTGGATTGCTTCCTTGTCATAGGCAAGGTGAGCTAAAATTTCGTCTGTGTCTTCACCCAACAGGGGTGCCGGCCGGATGAACTGCGGTGGCGTATCCGATAGTTTCACGGCGTTGCCTACCAGAGTACTGGATCCCATTTTGGTGTGATGAATCTCCTGGAGTACGCCTAGGTGCTTAATCTGCGGGTCTTGGAAAACCTCATCAATCGTGTGAATGGGAGCGTTGGCTACGCCGTTTGCGTTCAAGGCCTTCAACCAATAGGCACGAGGCTTCTTCCGAAACTCCTCCTGGAGGATTGGGACTATCTCGTAGTGGTGCTCCCATCGGCCTCTCAGGGTCGCGAACCGTGGGTCCTTCAACAGGTCCGTGCGTTCGGTCACTTTGACCAGTCCCTCCCATGACTCCTGGTGCCCTGAAAGGTGGACGACCAGAGGAAGCTGATCGCTAGAGATGAAACAGAAGATCCGGCCTCTGGGAAAATTCTCGCGGGCGACGGCCTCTCCGCCGTTCAGGTAGTCAACGACGTGGGACTCGATAAAGGCCAGGCTCACCCGAAGGAGTGATGCGTCAACGAACTGGCCTCGACCCGTCTTGTGTCGGGCCAGCAGGGCCGCGAGAATACCATACGTAGCGAACACGCCCGTGGAATGGTCGGCGATAGAAACTCCCACAACATTCGGACTCTCCAGGTCCGTAACCAGGCTCAGCATTCCGCTCAACGCCTGGCCGATGGTGTCGAAGCCGGGTTTATCCCGATAGGGCCCGCTCTGACCAAATCCAGTGATAGAGCAATGGATCAGTCTTGGATTAAGTCGGCAGAGCTGCTCGTAATCGAGACCGAAAGAGGTTCTCGTTTTAGCGCGGATGTTTTCGATCAGGATATCCGCCTTCTCCAATAACCTTAGGAGTATCCGCCTGCCTTCCTGATCGCGCAGATTGAGTGTGATGCTCTTCTTGTTCCTGTTGAGTGCTCTGAAGCTCGGGCTATAACCCTGATACTTTGGGTTGCGGCCCCGATGAGTGTCCCCCTCTCCCGGCAACTCGACCTTGATCACCTCGCACCCAAGGTCACCAAGGAGACTCCCACAATACGGGCCGGCCACGTGTCCACTTACTTCGATGGCGATTGTCCCTTCCAGCGCTGTAACCATAGTTTTGAAATCCTTGTTCTTCCTCTGCTCACTCTTTACACGATATCGCCGTCAAATCAGCGCACTAGGATTGCCGTAGAGGCCTGAATTTATAAAGAGTAGTGTCCTCTGTCACGTCCTCGAAAATCACCTCCACCGGCATGTCACACTGAGACTCTTCAGGCGCGCAATTCACCAGGTTGCTCACAAGCCGAGGCCCTTCGTCCAGCTGGACCACCACCAGCACGTAGGGGACGTCGTTTCGAAAGCCCTGGTGATAAACGCGGTGATAGACCCCGAAGGAGTAGATCCTTCCCCGACCGCTCGATCTGGCCCACTCCCAATCCGTGCTCAAGCATCCCGGGCAAGTGGCGGTGGCCGGAAACCAGTATGACGCGCACTGATTACATCGTGGCAGCAGCAACTCGTGCCGCTTGCAGCCCTCCCAGAAAGGCTTGGACTCCACTGAAGGGATGGGCAGTGGCTTGGTGTATTCGCTCATGATGCTTGCCTCCCCAGGATGAGTGCAGACTGGCACACGGTGTTACCCCCGTGACCGGTCACAAGCGCAATCTTGGCGTCCTTCACCTGGCGGTCCGGCCCGTACTCGTGCCGGATCTGCCTCACCCCCTCCAGGATCTGGAGCATCCCCTCGACGTGACCCTCTGATAGCTGGCCACCCGACGTATTTGTTGGTAAGGCACCTTCCGACTCCAGGGCACCCGAAGCTGCGAAAGGACCACCCTCGCCCTTTTTGCAGAAACCATAATCCTCGAGCTGGAGAAGCACCATGTGTGTGAAGCAGTCATAAGCCTGGACGGTGTCCACATCTTTTGGGCCAATCCCGGCCATCCGATACGCGGTCTCCCCCGCCTCTCTGGCGCCAGTGGTAATCATATTGTCATCCGCAAACCACCCCTTGAGACGGTTCCCGAACCCGAACCCCAAAATGATCGCCGGTGGGTGCCTCAGGTCCCTGGCACGCTCCGCTGAAGTCACAACAACTGCTCCTGCACCGTCGATGAATACGCTGCAATCGTACAGGCCTAGCGGGTCGACGATGAGCCGCGCGCTCAAGTAGTCTTCTATGGTGAGGGGCTCTCGAAGGAATGCGCAGGGGTTCCTGGTTGCGTGGTTTCGAAACGCAACAGCGATAGCTCCTAGATGCTCTTTCGTAGTACCGTAGAGATGCATGTGACGTTGGGCGGCAATGGCATATCTGACTGGTGCGCCGAACTGCCCGAATTCCGGTCCGAATTCCCTGTTTGACTGGGATTCATCCCTGGTAGCAACCAGTCTCTTGGCCTCGGCACTGCGATGGGTCCGGGACCAAGTGTCTCTTCCGTACCCCACGACGACCGTGTGACATAGCCCTGCGTCAATGGCCATGCATGCCATTGTCACACCGAGGATTTGACTCGCGCCACCGTTATCCGTAGAGGTGCTAAAGGTCACGTTCACCCCGAGCGCCTTGCCGACAAGTTGATGATGACAGTAGACGTCATCGGGCCCTCGCGTAATCAGACCGTCAACATCAGTCTTACTCAATCCCGCATCTTCAATGGCGTTTTTAGCAGCAACGGTAAAAAGTCCGATGGGCCCGAGATCCGGCACCTTGCCAAGCTTGCTCTGACCCACCCCGACTATAGCGTACTTGCCTCTGAGGTTATTACTCATATGGCCCTCTTCCTAACTAATTTCATCTTCGAGTCTAGGAGGTTTCGAAGAGTATCCGATGACTGAACTCATGTCAATAAAATGGCTAATGCGGATAACGAACCCACGGGCTTGAGCCGCAATTTTCCTTCCGCCACCATAAAGCTTTTGCCCTGCTGGTCTTTGACGAGCTTCGGGCAAGAGACCGGTAAGGTTCCTGAAGAAGTTCCGCCCAAGGAAGGAGTTTTTCCTGGACATGTCCGTCTGCATCAATAATACGAATGTCAGCCATTCCTGTCCCTTTTCCCCGTCCTTACTACCGACTCTTAGACGCGCTACTCATCACTCATTGCCGGTTGTACAGTCGCACACAGTTGTCCCATAGAATTTTTTTCATTGAAGCCTCACTGATTCCGGGAAGCGCCATAAATTCCTCTACCGCGTGTGGAAAGTGAGCGTCAATGTGTGGATAATCGGTGGAGATAACAATATTGTCGTCACCAAGGCGCGGAATCACATCGGCAACCAGATACTCATCCACATCCACTGAGATAAAGCACTGTCGCAGAAAGTATTCACTGGGCTTAAGGGACAACGGAATGTCCGCCAAAACACCGTGAAGTTTTGCTCTCTCGTCCAAACGGTAGAGGAGCCATGGTAGCCAGGCGCAGTTTCCCTCTAGGAAGGCAACTTTGAGGTTAGGAAATCGTTCAAGTACTCCGCCGGCGCAAAAACTTGAAACCGCGAGGATTAGCTCAACCGGGTTGCGCAGTGCCGTTGCAACAATGCATGCATTGGGGTGACCATACAACTCCTGCGCAACCTGGTCCTGCTTGGGACTTGCGGGCGGATGAAAGCAGAGGGGTACCCCGAGGCGTTCAATTTCGGCCCACAGAGGATCGAAATAGCGGTCGTGAATGCGCCGGCCATTCACCGGCTCGGGGCAAACCGAAAGCCCGACGGCGCCTTTCTCAACAATTCGCCGGGCCTCGTCCACAGCCAGGCCGACATCGTGCAGAGTCAGTAGACCTGACGGCT
>SMUX01291957.1_pt1 | contig 12924 bp, 12 predicted proteins | sample 2456431 | NCBI WGS metagenome assembly SMUX01 (sample SAMN11095930, study PRJNA526329) | marine sediment metagenome | biome: Marine sediment; feature: Surficial sediment; material: Deep marine sediment; isolation source: Hadal surficial sediment | place: Pacific Ocean | collected 2014-11 | depth... | reverse complement strand
GGCAAATCCTACAAGCTCAAGATCATCTATTACGATGACGAATCGACCCCCGCCCGCGGCGCCCAGCTGGCCGAGCGCCTGATCAAGCAGGATAAGGTCAAATATCTGTTGGGCCCGTACTCGTCGGGCCTGACCAAGGCCATCGCGCCGGTGACCGAGAAATACAAGGTGCCCATGGTCGAAGGCAACGGCGCGTCGCTGTCCTTGTTCAATAAGGGCTACAAGTACTTGTTCGCGGTCCTGTCCACCACCCAGTTCTACCTCAAGGAAGCGATCAACCTCGCCGCCGAGCAAGCGAAGAAGACCGGCCGCGATCCCAAGACCCTGAAGGTGGCCATGGCGTTCGAAAACGATCCGTTCTCACAAGATGTCCGCGCCGGCGTCGTTGAGGACGCCAAGCGCCACGGCATGAAGATCGTCATCGACGATAAGCTGCCGCCGGAAATCAACGACATGTCGGCCACCCTGGCCAAGGTCAGGGCGCTCAAACCCGACATCCTGCTGGTGTCGGGCCATTCCAAGGGCGCGGCCCTGGTGGTCCGCCAGGTTGCCGCCATGAAGGTGAGCGTGCCCATGCTGGCCATCACCCATTGCGATTCCGCCAAGGTCATCAAGAAGTTCAAGGTCAAGGCCAACTTCATCCTGTGCGCGTCGCAATGGGACCGGAGCCTGAGCTACAAGGACGGCTGGTTCGGCACGGCCGAGCAATACGCCCAGCTCTTCGAAAAAACGTATAAGTATTCACCGCCCTATCAGGCGGCCGAATCCTCGGCGGCGGTATTGACCTTCGTCGATGCGTTCCAACGGTCGGGATCCCTTGATCCGGAGAAGCTGCGCAATGCCCTGGCGGCCACCAAGATGCAGACCTTCTACGGCAACATCAAGTTCGACTCGACGGGCAAGAACATCGCCAAGCCCATGGTGCTGTATCAAATCCAGAACGGCAAATACAAGGTGGTCGCGCCCCTCAAATGGGCGACTTCCAAACTGATCCATCCCGCGCCTAAGTGGAACAAGCGCTAACCGATCGTAGGCTGGGAAACGGGCCGTCGGCAGCCATCAGGCGGCCCGTTTTTTTTACCACTCCCTTATCCTCACCCGGGTACGTTCGTGGACAATGTTCTGATCCTGGTCAATCAGCCCGTCATTTTCCTGCAGGTCGCCATCGACGGCATCCTCTTCGGCTCCATATTGGCCCTGGTCGCTTACGGCATGGCGCTGGTCTGGGGGGTGATGAAGGTCATCAACATCGCCCAGGGGGAGTTCGTGATGCTGGGCGGTTACGTGGCCCTGAAATTTGCCGATGCGGGCCTGTCTCCGCTCTGGGCCGTGCCGGCGGCAACCGTCATCCTGTTCGCCGTGGGTTGGATTTTGTACTGGCTCGTGGTCCGCTGGGTGGTGGACAAGGACATCTTCATTTCCCTTCTCGCCACGTTCGGGCTGTCGATCTTCCTCCAGCAGATTGTCAATCAGATCTTCTCGGCCGATGTACGCACCGCGGAATCGGGCCTGGTCTCCCGCAGCTTTCTTGACGACCGGCTGGTGGTGGCGGAGATCAAGGTGCTGGCCTTCGTGCTGGCCGCCATTGTCGGCGGCATATTGTGGGTGTTCCTGGCGCGCTCGCGCCTCGGCCAGGCCATCCGCGCCACCGCCCAGAACGCCCGGGCCGCGCGCATCATGGGGGTCGACACCAATCACGTCTATGCCATGACCTTTGGTCTCAACGCCGCCATCTGCGGCGGCGCGGGCGCCCTGGTGGCGATGACCTGGGTGATTCATCCCTATCTCGGCCTCTCTTATCTGGTGCGGTCCTTCATGATCGTCGTGGTGGCGGGACTGGGCAATCTTCCGGGCGTGATCGTGGCCGGTCTGGGGCTCGGGGCGGCGGAGAACTTTGCCGGATTCGTGTTCGGCGCCGAATACCAGGCGGCGTTCATTTTCTCGCTGCTGGTGGTGATCCTGGTATGGCGCAACTGGCGCCTTGGGCGCCAGCGCCGCTACCTCAAATAGAGGCCTGCCATGAACCGACAGGGAATGCTCATTCTTGCCGTTCTCGGCGTTGGCGCCGTCATCGGCGCGCCCTTCGCCATTCCCGCCTACATCACCCAGCTTTCATTTCTATGGCTGATGGTCCTGTTCGCGCTGACCTGGGACATCATGGGCGGCCAGATGGGCTACAACTCCTTCGGCAATATCTTCTTTTTCGGAATCGGCGCCTATGTCTGCGCCGTCATACAGAGGGATGCGGGCCTCGATTGGCACGTCGCCTTCTTTATCGGCATGGCGGCAGCGGCCGCGCTCGGCGTCATAGCGGCGGCGATCCTGGGGTCGGGAATGCTCGGCCTGCGCGGTCAGTACTTCGCCATCGCCACCTTGGGGCTCGGCATCGCCGGCGGCGAAATCGCCTCGGGCTGGGATTACATCGGCGCCGGATCGGGCTTGGTGCCGCCGCTTTACCCGGGCGTCCTGGGGGCGCGGGAAATGTTCTTCTACTTCCTGTTCCTGGTTCTGGCCATCATCTGCTTTTTCACCCTCCGCCGGCTTTATAGCGGCCGCTTCGGCCTCGCCATCAACGCCATCCGCGACGACGAGGACAAGGCCGAGTCCATGGGACTGCACACCACCCGCTACAAGACCATCGCCTGGTGCGTATCGGCCTTCTTCCTCGCCATGGCCGGGGCCGGGGCCGGCAACATGATCGGCTTCATCGACCCCCGCGACGTCGCCTTCGCCGGCTTGACCTTCGGCGTCTGGATGGTGCTGATGGCGATTCTCGGCGGCAAGGGCACCCTGTGGGGGCCGGTCTTGGGGGCGGCGATCTTCCATATCACCCAAGAGCTTTTCTGGACCTATCTCCTGGGCTGGCAGCGGGTGGCGCTGGGCTTGCTGATCATCGTCATCGTCGTGTTCTTCCCCACCGGCATTTTGGGCTGGGTCAGGGAACACTACCCCGAGAAGTTTGGCCAAGCCGTCGATGCCGAGGCCCAAGGTGCCGCCATGGGCGAGAAGGCCGAGCCATGAGCGCGCTGTTGGAAGTCGAAGGCGTGTCCAAGGTCTTCGGCGGCGTCATCGCCAATGCCGATATTACCCTTGCCGTGCCCGAAGGCGCGATCGTCGGGCTGATCGGCCCCAATGGCTCCGGCAAAACGACGCTGTTTTCCTCGATCGTCGGCCAACATGCCATCGATGGGGGCTCGATTCGTTATGAGGGCTCTGAGATTTCCCGCCTGCGGGCGCCGGAGATCGCCCGTCTCGGTCTGTTGCGCACCTTCCAGCAGACCCGCATCTATGGCGGGATGGATTGCCTCAAGAACATGCTCATCTCCATCCCCCACCGGCGCGAAAGGTTGATCGACATGCTGTCCCGTCACACCGCCGAGCAGGTAGAGGAGGCCGACCGGCATTTAGAGTTCGTGGGGCTCTATGAAAAGCGTTTCCTGTTGGCCGGCGACCTTTCCTTCGGCCAGCAAAAGCTTCTGGAGTTCGCCATGGCCCTGATGAACGGGCCCAAGCTTCTGATGCTGGACGAGCCCACCGCGGGCATAAATCCGACCCTGATCAACGGGCTTATCGACCGCTTGAAGCGCGTCAATGAGGAAATCGGCATTACCCTGTTCGTGATCGAGCACAATATGCGGGTCATCATGGACCTGGCCCAACATATCTATTGCCTCGCCCATGGGGAGTTGCTGGCCGATGGAACACCTGACGAGATCCGGGGCGACAATCGCGTGATCGACGCCTATCTGGGGGCCCACTGATGGCCGGCGAACCAAAGGATCCCCGGCCCGGCGCCGAAATGGTGCTGTCGGTGGATGAGGTGGCCCGCCAGGCCCAGGCCATCGCCGGCGAGGTATCGCGCGAACGCATTGCCGGCCTCGCCGGTGGCGCGCCTATGGTCCAGATCGATGATCTGGTGGCGGGCTACGGCCAGATGGAAGTCCTGCACGGATTTTCCCTCGCCATCGCCAAGGGCCGCTCGCTCTGCCTGATCGGGCCCAACGGGGCGGGCAAATCGACGGTGCTCCATTCCATCTATGGCTTCACCCGCATTACCGGCGGCACCATCACGGTGGGCGGCCAGGACGTGACGGCGCTCAGCCCCAGCCAGAAACTGCAAACCGCCGGAATCGCCTATATCCTTCAGGACAATTCCGTTTTCCCCGACATGACGGTCACCGAAAACCTGCTCATGGGGGGCTATCTGTTGTCCTCGGGCAAGGCGGCGCGGGAGGCGGCGGACCGCGTGCTCGATAAATACCCGCCCCTGGCGGCGCGCCGCCATGAGCGCGCCGGAATCCTGTCGGGCGGCGAGCGCCGGCTGTTGGAAATCTCGCGCGCGCTGATCATGGACCCGGAGCTTCTGTTGGTGGATGAGCCCTCCATCGGACTGGAACCGCGCTTCATCGACATGGTGTTCGAGATTTTGGGTGCCCTTCAACATGAGGACGGCAAGACCATCATCATGGTGGAGCAGAACGCCAAGAAGGGCCTCGAGTTCGCCGATGTCGGTTATGTGCTGGTGTCGGGCGACCTGGCCATGGCCGGGGTGGGCAAGGAACTCCTGGAAAACGAACGGGTGGGGCGCCTTTTCCTAGGCGGTTGAGCCCGCCCCTGATCGATTGAACCTAGGGTGCAGGGTCGCGGTCCGCCGCCGCGCAAATCGGAGCCGGGTCAGCGGAACGCCTGGATGCCGGTTTGCGCCTGGCCCAGGATCAGGGCGTGGATATCGTGGGTGCCTTCGTAGGTGTTGACGGTCTCCAGATTGCACATGTGGCGCATGACCGGATAGCTCTCGGAGATCCCGTTGGCGCCGTGCATGTCGCGCGCGGTCCGCGCGATGTCGAGCGCCTTGCCGCAATTGTTTCTCTTCAACAGCGATACCGCCTCATGGGACAGCCGCCCCTCGTCCATCAGCCGGCCCGCGCGCAGCGCGCCCTGAAGCCCCAGGGTGATCTCGGTTTGCATATCGGCGAGCTTCCTCTGGATCAACTGGTTGGCGGCCAGCGGGCGGCCGAACTGCCGGCGGTCCAAAACGTATTGCCGGGCCCCGTGCCAACACGCCTCGGCCGCGCCCATCACCCCCCAGGCGATGATCAGGCGCGCCCGGGTCAGGCATTCCAACGGCCCATTGAGGCCGGCGGCGCCGGGCAGCAAATTCTCCTCGGGCACCATGACTCCGTCCATCTCGATGCCGCCGGTCAGTGACGCCCGAAAGCTCAGCTTGCCCTCGATCTTGGGCGCGGTCAGTCCGGCCATGCCCTTTTCCAGGATGAAGCCGCGGATGTCATCATCATGGGCGGCGGACTTGACCCAGACGATGAAGACATCGGCCAGGGGCGCGTTGGAAATCCACGTCTTGGCGCCGCTGATCCGGTATCCGCCGTCGGCCTCCTCGGCGCGGCTCGCCATGGACAGGGGATCGGACCCGTGATCGGGTTCGGTCAGCCCGAAGCAGCCCAGCCACGCGCCACGGGCCAGGGGCGGCAGGTACTTTTCCCGCTGCGCATCGGTGCCGAAGGCGTTGATGGGATGCATCACCAGCGACGACTGGACGCTCATCAGCGAGCGGTAGGAGGAATCCACCCGCTCCAGTTCCCGGGCGATGAGACCATAGGTCACGTACGAGGCGCCGGCGCCGCCGGTGGCCTCCGGCAGGGTCACGCCGAACAGACCGAGGTCGCCCATTTCTTCGACGATTTCGCGATCGAAGCGTTCTTCGCGGTAGGCGGAGACGACGCGCGGCGCGAGCTTGTCGCGGGCATAGGCCTGGGCCGTGTCGCGGGCCATGCGTTCTTCCGCGGACAATTGATCTTCCAACAACAGAGGGTCATCCCACTGAAAGGACATCGGCCCCAGGAACCCCTTGGTTAGCGATCTGCCGCGAAGGGCGGCCCTGGTCCCAACGCTATCACATTCGCCGTCGGCCGCGCGGTCCGTTTTCGAATCCCGGCGCGCGGTCGCCGCGTTCAACAACCAATGTTCGGAGAAACGCCTGGTCAGGGGGCCGCGACCTGAACGGCAGATGAATGATGCGTTCAGGAACGTTTCAGATTGGTTGTCGTTTACTAGGCCCATCAACCAACCTTGATGGAAAGGGATGTGCCATGTTGTCGATCAGAAAGACCGCCTTGGCGGCCGCGCTCAGCCTCCTCGCCCTGGGACTCACCCTGGACGCCGCGCGGGCCGGTGAAGGCCGCCGATATACCCGCGCCGAAGCCAATCAGGGCGCCAATATCAAGGTCTTCCACAAAACGTCGTACACGCGGCGCCATAAGGCCGGCCGGCGCTCCAAGGTGGGGCGGCGCCACTATCGCCGTTGGCGGGACAACCCGCGCCGCTGGACGCCGCCGCGCAGGGTCACCCGTAAGACCCGCACATACCACCGTTCGGACCGGCGCAGGGTCACCCGTAAAACCCGCAGAACCCGCCATTGGCGCTGGCACCGGCATTACCGGTACTGGCACCGGCATTACCGGCACCAGCACAGGTATTGGAGACCCCACCGCCATGGCGGCGACAACGCGCTCTTCGGCACCGTGATCGGGGCGGCGCTGGGCGCCATCATCGGCGATAGCGTTTCCCAGGGCCACGGTAAGGCCGCCGTGATCGTCGGCGGTGCGGTGGTCGGCGGGATCATCGGCAACCGAATCGGCCGCTCCATGGACGAGGCCGACCAGCACCATGTGACGGTTGTGCTGGAAACCAGCCGCACCGGGCGGTCGGTGGAATGGAGCAACATTGATAACGGCAACCGCTACACCATGACGCCCACCCGCACCTACCGCAACGCCCGGGGCGAGGATTGCCGCGACTACACGCTCTGGGGCTGGATCGACGGCTATGAGGAAAAACTCCACGGCACCGCCTGCCGCGCCGAGGACGGCAATTGGCGGACGGACACTTAGAGCACGGTCGGGGGCAAGGGGATCGACCATGGGCCGTATGGAATGTTGTCTACTCCTGGGTGCCGCAATCATCATGTGCCCCACCCCCACCGGTGCGGCCGATGGGGCCGCCAAGCGATTGACCGTCACCGTCGTCGCGACCGGCCGGATCGATGACCATGCCACCACCCGGGCGCAGCGGGCCTTGACCGAGAGCCTCGGCGCATTGGGTGCGCGGGTGACGGTGCGCGCCATGGCCGAGGCCGGTTCGTCTCCGACGGCGCGCCACGCGGTGGCGGTGGAACGCCGCGCCGCCGCGCCACCTCGGCTCGACGTGGTGATCGGCCTTTCCGCCAAACCGGTGCTGAGCGCCGGCACCTATACCGCCCATCTGGCGATGTCGCTCCGCGCGACGCTCTACGCCCTGAACGGTGACCGCCCGCCGCGGATCCTCCAGGCCCGGCGCAAAAGGCGCCTGCCTGCTTTCTGCCCTAAGGCCTGCGTTGCCCGCATCGGCGCGCGCATGGCCGAAGAGCAGGCCCGGGCCCTAGCGCCGGCCATTTTCCGCCAAGCCCGCAGGGTCGCCACGAGGCCTGCCCGCCGCCTCGCGTTTCACGGATTTTCCGAGCGGGAACTCAGCGAAATCCGCCAATACCTGCGGGTGTTTCCCGGTTTCCGGCGGATGGGCCACGGGGTATTGCGGGCCAAGGACTGGGTGATCGACTATGGAAGCCGCCTCGATGATGGCGCGCTCGGCAGCGCGCTCAAGAAGATGCTCGGCCATATGGGAATCCCGGCCGGTGTCTCGCGCCGTGGCCGCGGTTTTACCGTCGCCCGCCATTGGGACCCGGCCCAACCCGGACCCGCGTCACGGCAGTGGTGATGGGGCCCAAGACCCAATGAACCCAACAAGGAGATGAAAATCATGGGCGTTTTGAAACCCACGTGGGCATTTGCCGTTTTTCTCGGTCTCATCGCGGTGGCGCTGACGTTGGCCCCGGCCCAGGCACGGGCGGCCACTCCCAGCGCCGATCAGGGTGCATTCAGGCATTTCGCCCAACGCCTGCTGGCCGGGATCGGCGCGGCCAAATTCTCCGATATCCCCGCCATAAGCGGCTATGGGCGGCCCAGAATCGCGGTGCTGCCGTTCTCCAGCGACCAGACCGAGGTGTCGCCCTCTCTCGCCAGCGAGTTCAACGCCCGGCTGTTGGCCGAGCTCACCCGCCAAGGATCCCGCTCCTACCGTTTCGTCGCCCGCGCGGCGCTCAAGTCCATCATCAAGGAGATCGACACCATCGGCGAGTTGGACACCGGCAATGACGGGCGGGTCAAGGATCTGCTGCGCAACGCCCGGGTGGATATCCTCATCGTCGGCCGGCTGAGGGCGGAGCACGCGGGCTTCGTGCTGTCCTATGAAGCGGTCAGCGTGGAAGACGGGACGCTGTTCGCCGCCACCGGGCCGCGCCATGTGGGCGGGCTTTCCGGCGCTCAGGCGACGCCCTCATTAGCGCTGAACACGCCGATCGGGATGGCGCCCTTGGCGGGACCCGACCCGCGGCCGCGGCCAACGGTCCGCGACGCCCAGCGGCTGCTCGGCGCGCTCGGCTACCAGCCCGGGCCCGCCGACGGCGTGCTCCGGATGAGAACCAGGGCCGCACTGCGTGCGTTCCAACGCGATCATGGCCTGGCCGATCACGGCCGGCTGACCAGGGGAGTCATGGGCCGGCTGCGCCGAACCTGGCGTCGGGCGGAAATCGCGCTCTGATCCTTTCATAAGGCCTGATGAACCAACCGGGAGACCAACGTGCACGACGGCACCCAAGGAAATGCGATGACCGAAATCGCGCTGGCCATGGCCATGGGATTTTTCTCCGTCATGGTGCTGACGATGATCTCCATGGGCGTGGGTTTGGGCCAAAAGCGCACCATGGACACGGTCATCTTGGCGCCGCCGGCACCCCAGTCCGCCGCCGCCGATACCGTGGAAAAGGGCGAGCTGCTGGTCATCTATGACGGCGAACGCTATCTCAACCACACGCTCCGCCCCCTGGACAGGGCGGCCATCGCCCGCGCCTCCCGGGTCATCCTCGCCGTTCCGCCCGACCTTCCCATGGCCGCGGCCATGAAAGCGCGCCAGGGGCTCGGGGCCAAGAACCTGGTGGTGACGATCCTGGATCACCGCTGGCGGCGCGCGCTTGAGGATCGGGATCATGGCCAACCGTAGGTTTTCCCGCCCCCGCGCCGCCATGGCGAAGGCGACCGGGTCCGTTGTCGCGCCATTGGCCGTGGTGGCGGTGCTGGTCGGCGCCTGGGCCGGTGACGGCAACGCCTATGAGAATTTCGGCGGCCGCGGCAGCCACGGCTTGGAGATCAGGGCCCTGGTGGTGGAGGAAGCGGCGCGGATGCGCATCGCCCCCTCTCTCGCCCTTGCCGTCGCCCATGCGGAATCCAATTTCGACCCCCGCGCCCGGAGCCACGCCGGCGCGCGGGGCGTCATGCAGATCATGCCGGCCACCGCCAGGTTTGAGTACGGGATAGAGCCCGCGCTTCTTTGGAACCCGCGCATCAATGTGCGTCTCGGCCTCCATTTCCTGAGGCGTCTGCTCAACCGTTACCGCGGCCGGGTCGATCTAGCCCTTTCCTATTACAACGGCGGGGCGGCGGTCGGCGATCTCCCCAACGCCCGCGTCATCCCGGCGACCCGGTCTTACGTCACCCGGGTTGAGCGCCTGCGCGCCCATTACCGCGCTCGCCTGCGGCGCGGGAGGGTCTGACATGGCCGGCATAGCGACCCTCGAACGGCTGTCCCGGGCGGAAATGGATGGGGAGCTCGCCGCGACCCTGGATGCGGTGGGCGAAGCCACGGTGCGCGGCCAACTCAAATACCCGCCCCGGCTCCATGGCAAGCTCGCCCGCGCCATCGCCTGCCGCGCCTACGCCGGCCCCATCTTTGAGCTGACCCACCTGATGGCCGCGGCCCAGTGCGTGTTTGGCGACCGCGGTTACGAATCGCTGTTCTGGGACCAGGGTCCGGCTACCGCTGAGCGCTTCCGCCAGGATTTCGAGCGCGCCCTGACCAACCCCCCCGGCGCGGCGGACCATATCCATTCCGACGGAACCGCCATCCATGCCGCCTACGCGGATGGTGCCTTTACCCTCACCTATGCCCGCATGCCCTTCCTGTCGGCGATGCTGGACTTTCTGGTCGCCGCCCTCGGCTATGGTGCGGTCGACGACGCGCTTAGGGACGCGCTGGGGCCGCGCTTGAGCCGGGCGACGCTGGCCCGGGCCGCCAACCGCATCACCCGGTCGCTTTACGCCTATCTGAAGCCACGCCTGCCCACCGCCCAGGCCCAGCGCAAGTACCGCAGCCTGATGGCCTTCTTACTGGCCAGAACAAAGAAGGGCACGGTGCGCCCGGAAGACCTGGACGACGACGACGCCTTCGATTTCTGGCAGGCCGAGTCCGTCAAAGCGGACGGCGCGGGGGATTGGAAGACCTTTCGCACGGTGTTCCGCGCCTTCGTCCATCTACGCGAGGCACTTCGCGCCGCGGCCGATCATGAGGCCCTGGCGTGTCCCCTGCCCATCGACCCGGAAAGGGACGCGGGCGGCGTCGACCCCGGCCAGGTGATGGCGGCCTGCGCCGCCTTCGCCCGGCGTAAAGACCCCCTCGAGGTGCTTGGCAGCGCCCCCGCCAAGGCCATCAAGTTCCTCAACAGACGGGAGACCGACGGCATTTCGCTGATCATGGACTCCGGTGATGCCGCCCTGGCGATGCCCCTTTCCCTCCTCCGGGCCGAGGTCTTCGGCGCCGTACAGGCGGGCATCAGCCAATGCCTGCGCCGCGGCGATGATGGGCGCGCGGCGGTGGCGCGATCCTGCGACCCGGACGACGAGAGCTATTGCGGGCGGGTGGAGATGCTGGACGAGACCCTGGCCCATATGGAAAAGGCGCTCCATGCGGCCTACCACGTGTTGGCCAAGGCACGGCACGGCGACGCCATCGCCCTGTTGCTCGGCCTCAACCCCAACATGGATCTCCGCCCTCTGGCGCCGGCCCTGGCCGCGACCGCGCGGGTGCGCGGCAACGTGGTGGCGTTGGGCGCCCAGGCCGTGCGCGACGAATTCTTCGCCCAAGCCGCGATTGCGCCCGCCCATTGCCCGGAATTGGGCGCTTTCGTCGCCCGCTGCGCGAGAGCCCACCGCCGCATGGCGCGCAAGGGATTCACCGGCTTCGATGCGGGCGACCCCGAAATCGTCGAGGGCTTTGCCGCCGGCGCCGGCGCGCTCCTCAGGATCAGGGACGCCGTCGCCCGTTACCGGGCGCGGCTCGACCGCCTGATGCCCGACGCCGGTGACCGGGACCGGCGCTATCGCGCCGATCGCGGCCTTTTCTTCACGCAATTCCGCATTCTTTACGGAGGCACCCCATGAAACCAACCGCGTGCGGGCCCGCCAAGGGCCACGGCTTGGCCGAGGCCGTGTTCGTGGCGCTGGATTCCCTTGACCGGATGGCGGCGGCCCAAGGCCCGCAGGATGCCCTGCCCCGCGCCGGGTTCGACGCCCTGCCCCGCGCCGGGTTCGACTCCCACCCCCGCGCCGGGTTCGACGACATCTACCGTTTCGCCAACGACCCCACCATGACCATGGACGACGCTCTCGCCCGCTCGCTCTCCGCCGATGCACGGCTCAGGGCCGACCTCCGCCATCTGGTGGAACGCGCGGCCAAGGGCGGGGGCCTTCTGGCGGCGGCGGCCAGCAGCGGCACCATCACCACCCGCCACGGCACTTCCTTTCGCATGACGCTGCGCCAATCGCGGGCCGATGGCAACCAGATCTATGTGCTGATCCACCTTGCCGGCAAGGGGACCATGGCCCCCCGGACCCTGTTCGTGATCGACGACGATTCCACCTGCCGCAAGGTTCCCCTGCCGAGCCCGCTGGATGGCACCGTGCAGCTCCTGTTGGAGGCCGATTCGGAGATCGTCGCCGCGCTCCGGGACCCGACCACCGAGGTTTTCATCCAATGAAGATGTTCAGGCTCTATATCGGCACCACCGACGGCCCCACCGAAATCCAGCGGGTGACGCCCGAGGACCCGGAGGTGCGCTCGGTGGTCTGCCTGGACGGCAAGGCCATCGCCCTTCCCATCAGCGACGATTACGACGCCTTCGTGCGCCGTCCCACCGGCGTGGTGGAAGCCCTCACCGGGCATGCCGCCTACCGGGTGGACATTTCCCACCCCATCAGCGGCGGATACAGCTGGCAGCTGGGCATCGCCGTCGCCCACCTGCTGGCCGGCCGCCGCTGCCTGGCGGGACCCGAAGACAAGGCCGGGGAGGCGCTCTGGCTGACCGGTGAAGTGGATCACAACCTCAACATCGGCGCCGTCGACGATGTCGGGCTCAAGCTGACCCGGGCGATGTCCATGCTGAAGGCGCTGATCGCCGAGGGCGTCACCGTCACCGTGGTGGTGCCCGACCCCTCGGCGGCCGAGGCCCGGGGCACCCTGGCGGCGGCCTTCGCCGATGGCGACAAGGCGCCCCGGCTGGTGGCGGCGGATCATCTGGACGATGTTCTAGCGGCCATGGGCGCGCCACGGCGCGCGAAAAACTTGGAAGTGCGGGGGTTTGCGCTCAGGTCCGGGCGGCGCGCGTTGGGCGGCCTGGCCCTGGCGGCGACGCTCTTTGCCGTGGTCTTGGCGACCGCGGCCGCTTGGCCCCTTGGCGGCGAAACCGGCTCGTCCCCCGCCCCGCCCGCATCGACCGACGGCCCCGCCACCTTTGCCGAGCCCCTGGCCGCGGCCCCCACCGGCGCGCCGCCGGCCATCGCCCTGATCGAATTTCGGGCACCGGCGGGCAGCGACTGCGCCGCCGTAAACTTCAATCACGCGAAGCCCGTCATCGCGCGCCACCTTATCGCCCCATCGCCCAAGGCCCCATCGCCCAAAGAGGGTGCGGCGCGCCAGGCGCGGGAGGTCAATCCCGCCGGCCTCTGCGACCTGCGCCATCGCATCGTCAATCCGGGATTGGCG
>SMUX01078343.1_pt1 | contig 12931 bp, 10 predicted proteins | sample 2456431 | NCBI WGS metagenome assembly SMUX01 (sample SAMN11095930, study PRJNA526329) | marine sediment metagenome | biome: Marine sediment; feature: Surficial sediment; material: Deep marine sediment; isolation source: Hadal surficial sediment | place: Pacific Ocean | collected 2014-11 | depth... | reverse complement strand
TTAGTGCAAGTATAAAGTAGTTATTAGTTTCTTTCATAAACTTTTTATTCTCAAACCTCTCCATCCCAAAAGCTTTAACAACTTTTACACCCGATATCGATTCCTGCAGTATACTTGTAATATCAGCCAATTTAGATTGAATGATAGAAGTTTGTTTTTTTAATATCTTACCAATCCATACAATTATTAAAGTTGAAACCGGAACGATAAATATTGCAAGTATTGTTAACTTCCAACTAATACTGAATGCAATGCCAAAAAAGACAAATATTGTTACAGGTTCTTTTATAAGATTTGAAAAGGTTGCCGAAATACTTGACTGAACTATATTTATATCATTAGTGAATTTAGATATAAGGTTACCGACTTTTTCCTTTTTGAAATAATTTAAGGAAAGTTTATTAAGATGTATATATGCCTTGTCACGCAAATCACGCATAGCCCCGTACTCTACGTGCGCCATAAAATAAGCCTGCAGATAACCGAATATATTTTTTAGTGAAAATGCTAATATAATTAGTATACAAATATTGGTGAGTATATCGACTTTATCGCCACTAAGAATATAATTGTTAAACCATAAAACAAAATCTTCCTTAACATTAATCAGCCAATCGGGTATTGCAGCAGAGGTACCATCAAGCGAAGAACTTTCCAATTCCATTTGTGTTGATGCCGATTCCTGAAATAAAGTATCGAGCAAAGGAATCATTAAATAGATAGAGGCACCGCTTAAAATAGCGTACAATATTGAAAAAGCAATAGATATAACAACATGTTTCCAATAAGGTTTTACAAAACTTAATATTCTTAAATATGTGTTCACTGTAATAATAAAATATTAATTGATTGGAATACCGGTTAATCCACAGCCGCCTCTTATCTTAATTTCCCCAACTTCTTCTTCCTTAAGAAAATTATATAATACGATAATAGATTGATTTAGAAAACTATCATTAAATATCAATAAATCATTTACCAGAATGAAATTCTTTCTGCTTCTACTATTCCAGTTCTTTACCAATTTTTTATCGGCAACATTGTAAACGTATATTGAGTATGCGGGATTAGAAACATTACCGGAAGTCTCTGCACTGGATGTAAAAAAAACATAGCTTTCATCATAACTCCACTTAATATTTCTTAATGTCTCCCCTGTGGAATCAATATAAACATTCTGCCCGCCGTTGCTAATCTTCAATAAGATAGAATCCTTAACATGAGTAACACCAAAATTTCCCGATGGAGATAAAAGCGAAATTTTTTGAATATCAAACTGTGGATATTCATCATTAATAAAATCAAAAGTTTCTACATAATCATTTAAAAGTTTTCCAAACGGACTATATATTTGATTGATCTTTATGATGTACGATGCAATTTTTAAATCAAATCTTGTAAGCTGGATATTATAATTCATCCCAACCCATTGGGCGAGGACTTGCACAGCATCTCCGGGTTCAGATATTAATTCAACTTCAAAAAATTCTGTGTCCAACCGATACAATTTAATCCCGTGAACAAAAGACACACCTTTACTTATTCCAATTTTTTTAACCGTTAAGAAAAATGCGTTTTTAAGATCATCACTGTATAAAAGGTTAACAACAGTTTCTTCGGGTGTATACCAAAATATTTTATATTCATTGTTGCTAAACTCAAATTTATAAACAGCAGCTTGACCCCCATACATACCTACGAAAAAAAAATGATCTGCTGTTTTTGATACGCCAGATTCTAATGCATAATGATAATTCTCAGGTTTGTAATTATCGTTAGTTCTTTCGCCACACGAGATAAGACTCATCAAACCCGCAATAAATAATATTCCGGTTAATTGAAACCGCTTAAACATATCCGCCAATCTTAAGAAATAATTGTAAAATGAAGTTAACAATTTTCATAAAAATTACCCATAAAGGACTATATATGAAAACTAACAAAAGAAGGGAACCATACAATCCAAGATTCAAGAACTTTGCGGTAATTTTATTTGGAAAAAGATCGAACAAGATATGTGAACCGTCCAATGGCGGGATGGGAAGGAGATTAAACGCAAATAAAAATACATTCAGAAATACTCCGTACCAAAGCATAGTGTTTATAATTGAATTTTGTACCCCAAGCCGGTTTTCTGAAATAACAAATAGTATAAACAATAAAACCGAGAGGATCAGATTTGAAAGCGGGCCGGCAAATGAGACCACCAGATCATCTTTTAAAGAATTTCTAAAATTATTTCTGTTTACCGGAATTGGTTTTGCCCAGCCAATAAGTGCAAAACCCGATGCAAAGGAAGCGAGAGGCATGATCACAGATCCAATCAAATCAATATGCTTGATAGGATTTAATGTTAACCTACCCAGTTTTTTTGCTGTATTATCTCCAAATTTATTTGCCATTAGTGCATGAGAAAACTCGTGAACCGAAATGGAGAGAAAAAAAACAGGCAAAAATATAAGAAAGCTTATAAGTCTGTTACTTAACTGAATATCCGGCAAAACTACCCTCTTGGATGAAAATCTTTGTGAACTTGTTTTATGTAATCCCTGTCTATATGAGTATAGATCTGTGTGGTAGAAATATCTGCATGACCCAGCATTTCCTGAACGGCTCTTAAATCTGCACCACCTTCTAAAAGATGAGTGGCGAATGAATGTCTGAAAGTATGTGGATGAACATCTTTTTTAATAGCCGCTGTTTTAGTGTATTTGTCAATTATTTTCCAAACTCCCATTCTGGATAGTTTTGTGCCCCTGTTATTTAACAATAAAATGTTTTCGCTTTTCGCTTTTTTTTCTAACAAAGGTCTGCTTTTCAAAAGATAATTTTCAATCCAGGTTATTGCGGAACTGCCAATCGGGACAATCCTTTCTTTGGATCCCTTACCGAAAACTCTTATTACTTCCTCCTCCAAAAATAGATTCGATATTTTCAGATTGATAAGTTCAGAAACACGCAGACCGCAGGCATATAACAACTCGAGCAGGGTTTTATCCCGCAAACCTAATTTACTTTTAACGTTGGGTTCGGTAAGGATAGAATCAATTTCTTCAATAGTTAATACTACGGGCAAATTTTTTGAGAGTTTTGGAGAACTTAATCTTTCTATGGGGTTTTCCTGGATATATTTGCTTTCAAAAAGATATTTGAAAAAACTTTTAATTGATGAAAAGTACCTTGCGGCAGTAGAATTTGAAAGACAAACTTCACTTAAAGTTTTAAAGAATTCTATTAAATGAGAAAATGTTATATCCGATGGATCACTGATACCTTTTTCACTAAGATAATGTAGAAGTGATGTTATATCATTCTTGTAAGATGAAATTGTATTCCCCGAAAGGTTTCGTTCAAGCTTTAAAAAGGAGAGGTATTCTTTCAGAAAGGTTTCCATTATTTATCTTTTTCTTCATTCGTACCTTTTTCCAATTCATCCTGTTTCGGGTACCGTATCCTTCGATAATGCTGGCTTAAAAGAATATTTAAAAAAGATTCTTTCATATAGGCTATATCCTGAAAAGTTAAAGGTGAATCATCCAACTGCCCATCATCAATCCGCGCGCTAAATATACCATCTATAACATTTTCTACCTTATCATTATCAGGTTCTTCGATTGACCTGGCTGCTGACTCACAGCCATCGGCAAGCATTATAATAGATGCCTCCCTGGAATTGGGCTTTGGACCGGGATACCTGTAGTCATCAATATTTACTTTGTCTTCCCCGTAAAGTTTTTTGGCTTTTTCAAAAAAGTATGTCATTGTGGCTGTGCCATGATGCATCGGAATAAAATCAATTATTTCTTGCGGCAGATTATTCTCTCTGCCTAATTGGATGCCTTCCTTAACATGATTTACAATTAGCTGAACGCTTTCCTCAGGATTTAAATTCTCATGTAAGTTCTGATTATCCAGTTGATTTTCAACATAATTCTGTGGTGTTATAGTTTTTCCAATATCATGATAATAGGCGCCAACACGTGCTAGTAAAGGATTTGCACCCATTTTCTCAGCAGCAGATTCCGCCATTGTTCCCATCGTCATTGAGTGATTAAATGTGCCTGGGGTTTTCCTTGCTAATTCTTTGAGTAAAGGTCTATCAAAATTAGATAATTCGAGCAAAGTAAGATCGGTTGTAATACTGAACATCTTTTCGAAGAAAATTAGTAAACCGTAAGTAAGCACAGGGCTAATCAGCGCATTTGAACCTGCGAATGCAAATTCTACAAGCATTTGATCAACCGGTGCAAAACGCTCCAATCCAAAAGCAATTATAGATAAAAAATATCCCAACAAAATAATCAGGAATGACCGGAATATCTGCGAACGATTTTTAATATCTCTTACGGTATAAACAGATAAACCTCCGGCGATCATATTCATCGCAGCAAAAGTGTAATCATTTCCACGGAGTGCACCTGCTATTAAGGCTAATATAACTGTGCTAAAAAAACCCATTCGTGAATCGAAGATGATAGTAAACAGCATAGATGCAGCAGGAATAAAGATAAGAAATTGAATTGGTGCCTGAACATTTATCTGATTCACCAGATAAGTGATGAAAGAAACAAAAACAAAAATCAGTGAAATTAAAATGAGTTTATTGTTTTCATTAAATATTTTCTTCCTTAAAAGCACCAGGTACACTCCAAGCAAGGCAAGCAGCAAAGCAATGTGAAGGAATTCACCCAGAAACTGTAAGACAAGACCCCCCGCAGCTACAGTATCTCCTTTTGCTTCTTTGTAAGATTCTATTTTAAGTTTCGTTTCCTTTGTAATCCTCTCGTGCGTTGCAATTATTCTTTCATTTTCATTTACAATCCCAGAATACTTAGAAACATTATTCTTGGCTTGCTCAATTTCCTCTTCTGTTAATTTGGAGTTATACACCAGATTTGGCACAAGGAAATGTACAGTGTACTCAAGTAATGCACTCTCAATATCATCCGTGTAATTTAATCTTGCTATCAGTCGTGCCGCTTCATCACGGATATTGTTATAAAACCTATAATTATTAATTGTTCTTATTCTATCAACATTTCCGACTCTAACCGCAATGCTATCCCTTGTTTTTTCAGAGGACGTAATACTTAAAATCGCCTTTTTATAAACTCTGATTAACACAAATCTGGCAGTGGCAAATAGCTCTCTAAGTTTAGGACCTTTAGTTTTAACAAGATTTCTTTCTTTTAATCTTATAGATTGAAATTTTGCGAACGATTTAGAACTAAGGAAAGTTGGGTTGGTTGTATCAATTGAATCTTTAACGATATTATTATCAAATACTCCCACTAAATAGCTGTTATAACTATTAAGTGAATCAATACTTTGCTTTTCTATTCCGACATTATCTATAAATACAGGATATACACTTTTTTCAGCCGCATGTAATTCTCTTTGATAAACATCTTTAGCCTTAATAATCGGGAAACTGAATTGAGCAATTAAATCATCAAGCAACCAGATTGTGCCTTCAGTAACATCCGATTCTATTGATTCTCCCTTTGGGAACATCAAAGCGATTAAAAATACAGTGGTAAGCGCGATTATAATTTTATAGAATAGACTTTTGGGTGTAATTTCAATTGGTAGAATAGACATTTTTTAACCTTTTTTTGCACTTAAAAGCATTTCAAAAAATTCTGCGGCACCTTCTTTATCATTTGTTTTTGTCGTAACATAATCAGCCTTTCTTACTAATTCAGGGATTGAATTTGCTACTGCAATTTTAATAGCTTTAGATTCAAACATACTAATATCATTATACCAATCGCCCATTACAACAGCGTACCGCGGTGGTATTTTTAAATATTTAAGTAACCTTTTCAATCCTTTACCTTTATTTGAGCCGGCTTTTCTTATTTCCAAATAAAACACTCCTTTATATCTTTGTGATCTGAAAAAGGATGTACTGCAACCAATAGTATATGGAAATGTAAACTTATCTGTTACAAACTTAATTGTTTCCCTGTTCTCACCGATAAAAACAATCTCCAATGTTTTATCCAAATATTTATCATAAGAATCAACTTGTTCGTACCTGGCACCAAACTTATTTAATGTTTTAGGAATAACCGAATTATGTTCCGTATAATATATTGCATCGGAATGACAGAGTGCAATATTTAATAAATAATTTTCAGCATAGGATATTGCTTTCCTAACATACTTTTCTTTAATGAAAGATTCAAAAATTGTTTTACCGCCGGGGTAATCTACTATTACACTCCCATCAAGCGAAATAATAGGGTTATTTATTTCCAGTTCTTTTGCAATATCTGTAACAGCCGAATGAAGTCTTCCTGTAGAAAATGAAAAAAGAACATCGTACTTGTGCAATTCTCGTATAAGCTTTTTAGATCTCTCACTTATCGAACCATCATTTTTAAGTAATGTCCCATCGAGATCGGAAACTATTATTTTAACATTCTTTAATTTTTCTTTGTCAGTCATATTGCCATTATTTAATAGTTGTACCCCATCCTAACGATGAGAGATTTTTGTAAATGATCAAAATTGAAATCGCAGCTAATACGAACGCAATTGTTACTTCAGTGTACATCCCGAATATCAGACTGCCGATTCCAAATAACATAGAATAAACCAGCACTACTCCAAATATCCAATTTATTAACATCTTTATAAAATTTTGGTCACCTTTAACATCAGGAAGCTGTTTTGAAATTTTATTCCAGAGTAATCCGCCCGGATGAATTTTCCTGTAAAACGATTTTAAAATTTCTTCATCGGTGGGCTTGGTAATAAATGTAACTACAATCCAAACGATTGTTGTTGCAGGCACAAGTATAAGAAGAGTATCGGGAAACTTTATTCCAGAGCCCAAAAGTATAGGATAAACAATAAACGGAGTTACCATGGCAGATATTTCTGACCAAGCATTAATCCTCCACCAAAACCAGCGCAAAATTAAAACCAAGCCAACTCCTGCGCCACATTCCATTATAAACTCCCAGGCACCTGAAATCCTTGTAATAAATAATGTAACTATTATTGAAACAAACATGAGAATTATAGTTGTTACCCTGGATGAAGATACATAATGTTTTTCATCCTTTTTTTTATTTATGAATCTCCTGTACAGATCATTAATGATATAAGAGGTCCCCCAGTTAAGCTGTGTTGCAATAGTACTCATATAAGCTGCAAAAAAAGCTGCTACTAATAAACCCTTTAAACCAATCGGCAAAAAGTCTCTCATTGCATAAATGTAACCCATCCCCTTCTCACCCTCCGAAAGCTCCGGGTAAACTATCAAAGCACATATACCAACAATTATCCATGGCCACGGGCGTAATGCATAGTGTGCTACCTGAAAAAACAAGGTGGCAAACAGCGAATGCTTTTCATCTTTAGCGGACATCATTCTCTGCACAACATACCCCCCGCCACCGGGTTCCGCACCCGGATACCAAGATGCCCACCACATTAGTCCAACGTAAGCTAAAAAAGAAGTTATAGTTAAAGCAAATGCGCCTCCAAGTGATTGTGCATCTGTAATTGTCGGGAAAAAATTAAACACGAACTCCGGAAGTTTTTCCTGCATCCCCGCAATTCCACCTACAACTGAAGAGTTAGCCACAATTATTGCTAAAATTATACTTCCAGTCATGGCAATAACAAATTGGAACGCATCTGTAACCACAACGCCCCACAGCCCGGATAATGCTGAGTAAAAGGCAACTATTAACATACAGGCAAAGACGTAAAAATATACCTGGTCTTCACTTATATCAAATAAACCGACCAGAATTGTTGCAAGAGCTTTATTCACCCAGCCCATTATTATTACATTCATTATCAGACCAAGATAAACAGCGCGGAAACCCCTTAAAAATTTTGCCGACTTTCCTGAATATCGAATTTCAGCAAACTCTACTTCGGTCATAATCCCTGCCCTGCGCCAAAGCCTGGCAAAGAAAAACACAGTTAAAATTCCACCAAATGCAAAATTCCACCATATCCAGTTACCCGCAATACCGTTTTGGGCAACCAACTCTGCTACTGCCAATGGGGTATCTGCAGCAAATGTTGTTGCAACCATGGAAAGCCCTGCAAGGTACCAGGGCAGGTTTCTGCCGGAAAGAAAAAACTCATTTGTACTTTTGCCAGCGCGGCGTGAGTAGTATACTGCAATTCCTAATGAAAAGACGAAATAGGCGATAACTACCAGATAATCGAGAAATTCCAAGAATGATTCGTTTGACTATTTTAAAATTGTTCTTGGCATAATATATGAAATACATAACTTATTTTAGAATAAAAACATATAAAATATATTACTAAAACTTATATTTCACTGAAAATTTTAACTGTTTGATTGATAATAATCTTAAAAATATTATGAACCTGTTAAGTTAAATGCATTGTGATTTTACAATTTTAAATACAAATAAAGAATGAATATTTATATAATCGTCGCAATATCGTTAGTTGTTTTTATTACTCTTATACTAGTCATAAAGAATAGAGCAGAATCAAAACATAAATTAAGTTATAAAGATATGGCGGTGTTCGATAAAATTATGGGTGAGAATTCTGAGAAAGGAATTAGAACGAAAGAGATCAGATTAAATAATAATGAACTACCTGAAAACATTGCAAAAAATATTATTTCAAGTAAGGAAAAGGAAAATGGAAGAGAGAGCGTTCCATCCTCCCATAAAGATGATCACCGGGTAGATGCATCGGGTACCGAAACGATTTCGGCTACCTCTGTTAAGACAGACAATCAAAACTATGAAATGGGATTGTTACTATTAGAAAAGAAAAGATTTAACCAGGCTATTGATTATTTCAGTAAAGCTATCGAACTAAATCCTGCTGATGGGGCTCCATATTATTACAGGGGTATGGCAAAGAATAAACTTAATTTATTAAATGATGCAATTGAAGATTACACTGATGCAATGTTACGAAAACTAAACATTGTTGATGTTTTTTACAGAAGAGGATATTGTAAGTTTAAATTGGCTGATAATTGTGGCGCATTAAAAGATTTTACAAAATATGTTTCTATTGATAAACATAATCCGGAAGCATATTATTATAAAGGATTACTAGAGTACGAGGCGGAAAATTATTCTGTTGTGATAGAGGACTTAAATAAAGCTATTGAGCTAAACCCAAATCACGAATCCGCTTATTTTAAAAGAGGCATGGCTAAAGAAAAAACAGGCGATAAGAACGGTTGCTGCAATGATTTAAAAACCGCCGTAGATAAAGGTAACCTGGAGGCATATCATTATCAAAAAAAGTTCTGTGGCTAAGAAATTATTCTCCTGATTGAAATTGTGAAATTAATAGACCGACAATCATAGTTACTGTAACACCAATTATTGTGTACCAGGTCCATCCAATATTTGAGAAAAATATCACTAAAATCATAACAACAATACCAGTAGCAAATCCTGCCAATGCGCTAATTTGCTTCACTCTTTTAAATAACAATCCAAGCAAAAAGGTACCCAACAAACCACCGTATGTAAAAGAAGCAATACTAAGAGCAATTTCAACAACTGCAAGTGAGCTTCCCATAAACATCATTGCTGAAAGTGTTAAAAGTATTGCCCAAAATATTGTAAGCTTGCGGGAAATGCTTAATTTTTTTTTGTCATCAATACTCTTCCCGAAAAATGGAAAGTAAATATCCATCATAGCTGAAGACGATAATGAACTCATTGATCCGGCAAGAGTTGACATTGCCGCAGCAAATAAACCAGCGATAATTATTCCGGTTATACCCGGCGGAAGTGCCTCAATAATGAATTTGGGAAAAATTTCATCAGGTCTAATATCCAGAGATCCATAATAAGCATAAAGCATAACGCCCAGAATTAGAAATATTGCAAACTGAAAGATCACAATAATTCCGCTGCCGATAATTGCTTTTTGTGCTCCCCTCAGATTTTTTGTAGCAAATAATCTTTGCACTATCAATTGGTCTGTGCCATGCGAAGCCATAGATAGAAAGGCTCCACCTATGATTCCTCCAAGAAGAGTATATGGATCGCTGAAGAATCCCGCAATACCATCATCAATACCAAAATTAATAATTGAAAATTTATTTCCTGCTGAAGAAGCACGCACTACAGTTGCCCATCCATCCGGTAAAAGATTTAACAGGTAAACTGCCGCAAGTATAGCGCTGCCCAAATATAAGAACATTAAGATCACATCAACTTTAATTATTCCTCGCAACCCCCCTGTATAAGTATATATCAGCGAAATTATAGCTATGATGATGATCGCAATAATCGGATCAATATTTAAAATGAGGTATAATGGAATTGCTGTTGCAAATAATCTAACTCCGTCTGCGGCAGTTCGTGTGAAAATAAATACTATTGAAGCAAATGTTCTTGTTTTCGCTCCAAAACGATTTTCTAAATAACTGTAGGCTGTCTTCAGTTCACCTTTGTAATATGCCGGAAGAAAATATTTTGCTACTATTAACCTCCCGATAAAGTATCCAAATGTAACTTGTAAAAAATTAAGATTAGTAAGGTATGCCAGACCCGGTATTGAAATAAATGTGAGAGTACTTGTTTCAGCAGCAACTATGGAAAAACAAACTGCCCACCAGGGAACTTGCTGAGATCCCAAAAAATAATCTGTGGTCGATTTTTGCTTTCCCCCGGAAATAGAGCCAATTATGACTATACCAATTAGAAAAGTAAAAATTATTACATAGTCAATCGTGCTTGCTTCCAAATCTTATCTCTCAATTGGAATAATTATTAAATTGATGATGATATAAAAAAAGCATCCTTATGAATACCGGATGCTTCTAAATAATTTTATATATTCTGCAAAGTATGCTGAAGTTAAAAGTATATTGATTTCACTACTAATTTATTTTTTGTAATTGTTCGAATGCTTCGTCAACAGTATTGCACACGGGTAATACTCTGTCTAATTGTGTGATTTGAATTAGCGAATAAACCTTTTCGGAAGGAGCTGCTAATCTCATATGACCATCATTAATATTAAGTATCCTGTTAGCAACCAGGATTGCACTCAACCCTGAGCTGTCGCAACTTTCTACATCACTCAGATCAAGTATGAATTTATTGGCGCCCTCTACTTTTAAAAGTAAAGTAAATTCTCCTTTTAACAACCCTGATATATTGGTATCGAGACGTTTCTCATTTAATTTGAATATGGTAATGTTGTCCTTACGTTTTATTTCAAAGTCCATTATAAAATCCTATAACATTTTAAGACAATTTAATAAATTTTTATAAGATATTTTCAGATTAGTTTCATTATTTGATATCTGAATATTATATGTTTTGTCGGAGAGTCTTTTTGTAAACCCGATTCTAATCTTTGCAGATATTTTCCCGGTTATATAGGAATAAAATAGCTGTTCCTTCCTGTTCAGATCAAGTATTACATCAAATTCATTCTTCAATAATTTTAAAATCATCCTTTTAGAGGGAAGATTTATTTTATTTATATCATTCAAACCATGCCCAAATGCTTTACTCCTATAATGCATAGGTAATAAACTTATACGATAATCAAACGTAAGAATAAAAATTTCTTTGTTTAATTCTTCAAGAAAAGTTAGAACATCCAGAGAATATCTAAAATCCTGTTCGTCTTCTGGCATGAGTACAAGAAATGCATATGAATCGTTAATTACGGTGGAAAATGATTGCTCGTCAAATCCATGTTTGTCTAATGTATAATTAACAAAAAAATTTGCTGCCTTTTCTTTTAACATAGATGGCTATTTCGTTTTAATATTTTTAAAATGATTATACAGATCATTTTCGCTTAATAATTTAATATTTAATTTTTTTGCTTTTGTTAGTTTCGATCCTGCTTTTTCTCCTGCAATAACATAGTCGGTGTTTTTACTAACGCTGCTTGTAATCTCTCCACCAAACCGCATAATTTTTTCGCCTGCTTCTGTTCTTGTATACTTTTTTAATGTGCCGGTTAGAACAAAAGTTTTTCCACTAAAAAAATTATCAGGAATAAAAGAAGTTTCTTGTTCTTGCAATCGTAAGTTCAGCCCAAAAGACCTTAATTTTTCAATTGTATCCCGGTTAGCCGGGTTTCTGAAAAATTGAATCACACTTTTTGCTATACTTTCACCAATATCTTCAATTGTCACTAATTTTTCATCGGTGGCATTAATTAAATAATCAATTGATTTTAAATTATATGCGAGTTTTCTAGCCACACCCGCGCCAACATACCTAATGCCTATTGCAAATAAAACCTTATCAAACGGCCTTTTCTTACTATTCTCAATTGCTTTAAAAAGGTTAGCTATGCTTTTACTACCTAATCTATCAATAGATACTAATTCATCTCTTTTATTATTAAGGTTGTAAATATCCGCAAAAGTTTTTAAATATCCTCTATCAACAAAAATATCTATAATTGCTTCTCCCAGTCCCTCTATATCCATTGCCCCGCGAGCGGCAAAGTGTTCTATTCTTCCTTTCATCTGCGCCGGGCATTCAAAGTTTTCACAATATAATACAACTTCATCCGGCGGATTAAATAGTGGGGTTTTACAAACAGGACAAATTTTTGGCGGTTGAATTTTTTTACTGTCACTTTTTCTTTCACTCATTACAACAGAAACTACTTTCGGAATTACATCTCCGCCTTTTTCAATTATTACCCTGTCTCCTTTTCTAATATCTTTTCTACAAATTTCATCAATGTTGTGCAACGTAGCTCTTTTAATTGTTGAACCAGAAAGCAAAACCGGGTCGAGTTCTGCAACAGGTGTTACAGCCCCTGTTCTTCCAACCTGCCAAACAATTTTTATAATGTTTGTATAAGCCTGCTTAGCCTGAAACTTGAAGGCAACAGCCCATTTAGGTGATTTAGCTATATTACCCAAAATATTCTGTTGTGCAATTGAATTTACCTTTATAACCGCGCC
>SMUX01044681.1_pt1 | contig 12931 bp, 9 predicted proteins | sample 2456431 | NCBI WGS metagenome assembly SMUX01 (sample SAMN11095930, study PRJNA526329) | marine sediment metagenome | biome: Marine sediment; feature: Surficial sediment; material: Deep marine sediment; isolation source: Hadal surficial sediment | place: Pacific Ocean | collected 2014-11 | depth 0-1... | reverse complement strand
GCACTCCACATGACGAATCCCGGCGGGCCGGCCTGTAGGATCGGCACAATCGCAACCGCCACCATTAATAAGAGACGACGTGGCACGATCACGTGTTGTTGCTCCCTCGCGTTGCCCGTCCGGCTGACAGGCATTGGTAGCCCTCTTGCTCCAGGCAGGTGACGTCGACCCAGGTGCTGAACGAGCTTCGCTCTTTGTCGCTGACCGGTCAACTACATTGTGGCCGCGGTTGTTCGAGTTGGCGGCGCGGCTCCTGCGGAATCTTCTACTTCGAGACGAACCCCCTCGATCCCGTCGTCTTCGTCGCGGTCTCGGCGTTGCTCGTCGGGGTCTGCCTGTTGGCCAGCTGGCTACCCGCGCGGCGCGCATCGACCCGGCGACGGTGCTGCGCTTCGAGTGACACCCTGATCCGGCTGCATTGACTGGTATGATTCCGCAGCGCGTTCCCTTTGTCCGACAGGAGGAGTCGGTGCACCGTCAGTGGGCTCTTCTCACGCTCGCCCTCGCCGCCACGGCAACGTTAGGGCTCTCGGCCGAAGCAGACTGGCCGCAGTTCCGCGGGCTGCACGGAGGGGTCGCCGAGGACGACCCGTCTCTGCCTGACACGTGGGGGCCGACAGAGAACATCGTGTGGCAGATCGACATCCCGGGCCGAGCCTGGAGCTCGCCGATTGTCTCGGGCAACCACGTCTTCGTCACGTCGGTCGTCAACACGACCGGCGTCGAGACGCCACTCAAGCCGTTGAGCCAGTATCAGTCGCGCTCCTTTGGTGGCCCGATGACCGGGCGCGACCTCGAGACACCCTCGGTCCCGCTGCGCTGGGTGCTCTACGACATCGACTTCGTCACGGGCGCGGTGCGGTGGGAACGGACGCTGCACAGGGCGGTGCCGAACTCCAAACACGAAAAGAACAGCTTCGCGTCGGAGACGCCCGTGACGGACGGCGACCGGGTCTATGTCTACCTGGGGTATGTCGGTCTGTTCGCCTTCGACATGGATGGCACGCCGCTGTGGTCGACGCCGATGGAAGCGTTCGAGATGCGGGACGGCTGGGGGTCGGCCTCGTCGCCGGTGGTACATGGGGACCGCCTGTATCTCGTCAACGACAACCTGGAACAGTCCTTCCTCGGCGCCTACGACACGGCGACCGGATCGGAGGTGTGGAGGGTCGACCGGGACGAGGCGTCCAACTGGTCGACACCGTTCCTCTGGGACAACGACGTCCGTACCGAGATCGTCACGACGGGCTCAGGCGGTGTGCGGTCGTACGACCTCGAGGGCCGGTCTCTGTGGAGCCTGTCGGGGATGTCGTCGATCCATGTGGCCACACCCGTCGCGCGCCACGGGCTGCTGTATGTCAACTCGGGCTACACCGCCGATGCGCACCGGCCGGTGTATGCCATTCGCCCCGGTGCGAGTGGTGACATCACGTTGGTGGACGGAGCGACGAGCAACGCGTATATCGCCTGGGCGCATCCGACACTCGGCTCATACAACCCGTCCGCCCTGGTCTATGGCAACTATCACTACACGCTGCTGGATCGCGGCATCCTGATCTGTCACGACGCGAGAACCGGCGAAGAGGTCTATCCGCGTCAGCGCGTGTCGCCGGGCGGCTCGCTGTTCACGGCATCACCATGGGCGTACAACGGCAAGATCTTCGCTATCAGCGAGGACGGCGACACCTACGTCGTCAAGGCGGGTCCCGAGTTCGAGCTCCTCGGGACGAACTCGCTCAACGAATGGACGCTGGCCACACCGGCCATCGCCAACGGCAGCGTGCTTATACGCACGGTGTCGACGCTGTACCGCATCTCCGAGGGCTGAGCTGGAGTCTGTACGCAGCGTGCCAGGCGAGAGACAGCGCCGGTCGCAGGCACCTGGCCTGTCACCACGGGCGGCGCGCGGTAGGATGTAGCGGCATCGCCCCGTGAGGCGGGATGCCCACGACGGCGAGAGTAGGAGGCACGGTGGGAAGCATCGAACAGCAGTGGCGTCGGGGATTCTCACGCCGACAGGCGTTGTGCGGTCTGGCCTCGTTTCTGGCCGCGTCGCCCCTGTTGCACGCGCAACGCGACCCGTACCCGCTCGGCCCGCATCGACGGGTCCTCGGCTTCGATGAGATGCGTACCGCGTTCGATTTCGAGCCGGTGTTCCACGACAACGTGCCGCTCGCCATCTACGACTACACGGCGCACGGCACCGATTCCGAGTTCACGCTCTACCGCAATCGAGATGCCTTCGACTGGGTCGAGCTGGTCGGGGGTGGGGGTGTCACCCCCGCGGAGGTCGACACGTCGACCGAGCTGTTCGGGGTCAGGATGGACAGCCCGATCATGCTCGCCCCGACGGCGCGCCAACGGGACCTGCATCCCGATGGCGAGCTGGGGATGCACCGCGCGGCCACGAGCGCGGCGATGACCATGATCGTGAGCAACGTCTCGAGCTTTCCGTTCCCCCAAATCGCCGAGGCCGCCGACGGACCGCTCTGGTTCCAGCGCTATGCGACGCGCGATCTCGAGGGGAACCGGCAGGTGCTCGACATGGCGCAGGACGCAGGCTGTCAGACGGTTGTGGTGACCATCGACCAGCAGGCGTCCTACTACGAGCGCGACCTCCACGACCGCAACCTGGGTGGCGCCCCGCGCCGAGCGCGTCGACGCACGCCTCAGAATCCCCCGAACCCCTATCGGGTCGGTGCCGGTCGGCTGTGGTACGAGTGGACGCTCTTCGACGACCTCCGGCCGATGATCGAGGTCCCGATGCTGGCCAAGGGCATCCTGACCGGCGAGGGCGCGAGAAAATGCCTGGAGCACGGTGTGGACGGCATCATCGTGTCCAACCATGGCGGGCGATCCCTCGATTACGGGCCCTCGACCCTCGAGGTGCTCGAGGAGGTCGTGGAGGCGGTGAGCGGTCGGGTGCCGGTGCTGATCGACAGCGGGTTTCGGCGCGGGGCCGACGTGCTGAAGGCGCTGGCGCTGGGCGCCGTTGCGGTGTGTCTCGGGCGCGCGTCCCGCTGGGGTCTGGGCGCGTTTGGTGAGCCGGGCGCACGGAAGGTGATCGAGATCATCAACACCGAGCTGGTCCACGCCATGGCCGCCGTCGGGCGAACCACCATTGCCGCAATCGACCGGAGCATCGTGAGAACCAGTTTCCCGTAGCGAACCCGTAGAGCAGAGGTGCGAGGGAGATGAAGGTCGACCGACGGCAGACGCTTCGACGGCTCGGTGGGTTCATGGCGGGCGCCCCCCTCATGACACAGCGACCCCGGCAAGGCGCGCCGGCGGCGCGTCTCGCCCCGGTCGGCGAGCTGGTCAACGTCCCGGAGTTTGAAGCGATGGCCGAGCTCGTGCTATCGCCCGACCGGTTCACCACCATCAGCGGCGGCCACCGCGGGTCGTTCGACCGGATGACCCTGCGACAGCGGCTGATGGTCTATGCGATGGATCTGGACCTGACCACCCAGCTCTTCGGCTACGACATGTTCGCGCCGATCCTCGTGGGACCGGTCGGCCACCAGCGCGAGCTCCACGCAGACGGCGAGCTCGCGACCGCGCGTGGGGCGTCGGCCGCCAAGACGGTGATGGTCGCCAGTCGGCAGTCCAGCTATCCGATCGACCAGATCGTCGCCGACTCCAGCGCGCCGGTCTGGTATCAGGTGTACGCCGAGGGGGACATCGGGGCCACGCGAGACGATGTCGCGCAGGCGGTCGACGCCGGCTGTTCGGTGCTCTGTGTCACGGTGGGGGTCTCGTCACTGCAGACCCCCGTTCGCACCGATTGGCGTGCGGTCGAGCAACTCGGCCAAGCCGCTGGTGTGCCGGTCGTCGTCAAGGGGATCATGAGCCCGAACGATGCCGAGACCGCTCTCCAGCACGGCGCGCAGGGGGTTGTGGTCTCCAGCCACGGCGGGCTGGTGACGGGGGACGGCGCGTTGCCGATCGACGTCCTGCCGGCGGTGGCCGATGCCGTCAATGGACGAGTGCCGGTGCTCGTCGACGGGAGCTTCCGGCGGGGTACCGACATCCTGAAGGGCTTGGCGCTGGGCGCGACGGCCGTGATGCTTGGCCGGCCGCCGATGTGGGGTCTTGCCGCCTACGGCGCCAGTGGAGTGCAGACCGTGCTCGAGCTGCTCCAGACCGACCTGGCGAGGAACATGGCCATGACAGGTCGCCCCACCATCGACATGATCGACCGGGAACTGGTCCGCATCGATTCACGCTAGCCGGATTCTCTGAGCAGGGTTCAGATGAGGGTGAGCTCGAGCACAACCGTGTTGCCCGCGATTGCTGGATGCTGTGTGTTGCTGGTGGTCGCGGTCGGTCTCTGCCATCCCCTGCGCGCCCAGGCGCAGCAGGTGCCCCGGTACGAGGTCGATCCGTTCTGGCCCAAGCTGCCGCTGCCCGACCACTGGCTGATGGGCGGTCTGGGCGGGATGTGCATCGACGACCGCGATCACGTGTTCATCCTCAATCGGCAGAACGTGGTTCCTGAAGACCTGGATGGGGCGCGCCTGGCGCCGCCGGTGATCGAGTTCGATCCCGATGGCAATGTCGTCCGTTCCTGGGGAGATCCGAACCTACTGGGAGACCGGCTTCATGATTGCCACGTCGACCAGGACCACAACGTGTGGATTGTCGCCTCCGGCACGGGCGTCGTCCAGAAGTGGTCGAGCGATGGCAGCGAGCTCTTGCTCCAGATCGGGGCATCAGGTGTGTATGACTCGTCGGATGGCACGCGCGCGGGCCGCCCACTGAATTCCGACCGTGCCCAGTTTTTCCTGCCCGCCAGCATCGACGTGGATGCCGCAACCGGCGACATCTACGTCGCCGATGGGGAAACTCCGACCGGCAACCAGCGGATCGCTGTCCTGGACCGCAACGGGCGGTTCCTCCGCCAGTGGGCGCTCCACCGTACCGAGGCCGAACGGGACCTCACCCCGTTGCCTCACTGTCTTCGGCTCGCCGACGACGGCCTGGTGTATGTCTGCGACCGGCAGGCAGATCGGATCCAGGTGTTCGACCGGATGGGCACCTTCATCCGGAACATCGACGTGCCCTGGCACCCCTACACCTCACCCGAGGGCCGTCGCAGTGGCACGCGTGGGACAGCCGTCGTGCTGGCGTTCTCCTCCGATGCGGATCAGCGCCTCATGTTCGTCGTGAATCAGAACAGTGTGGTCATCGACGTCCTGGACCGCCAGACCGGGCAGGTCCTGTCGAGTCTGGGTGGAGGCCCGGGACGCTATCCCGGGCAGTTCACGCTGCCGCACGGCATCGCGGTCGATTCGGCGGGCAACGTCTACGTTGCCGAACAGGAAGGCCGACGCATACAGAAGTTCAGCATCGTCGACCCCTAGCAGTCCGTGGTGAAAGTCCCACGTCGCACTGCGCGTGGCGATGCGCCGACCTGGCAAGGCGAACGGATGCGATCGCCGTCTGTGCGGGGCGGTCAACGAAGAGATCGATCTTGACGGGAGCGGCGTACGCCTGCGGCGACGGACCGACCCGTCGCGAACGCACGAAGTAGCCAGGACGAGGAAACGCTATCTCAACCCCTCAGTGGCCGCCCGCTCCTGGGCGCGATATCCGGAGAGGATCCCCTCCATGCCGATGTTGCCTTCGTGGCAGGCGTACTCGAAGAGTGGCTCCGCGCTGTGCTTCAGCGGAATCAGGACGGTCCAGGGGCGCGTCCAGGTCGTCTGGTCGTCGAACGTGATCTCGTAGTGGAGCGTGTCGGGACCAACGCGCGTGAATCGCTCGGTGAGTCGAAACCCCGCGGCGGCGCCCCAGAACAGGCCCAGGTCGGAGTAGTTCGTCGTCTCGACGACGAGCGTGTCACCCTCCCAGTGTCCGCGCGAGTCGCCATGCAGCTGGCGGATCTCATCGCTGACGTGCGGCGGCCCGTCGATCGGGATGACGCGCGCGTCGTGAATCATCTCCATGAGAATGACGACGTGGTCGCGACTCTGAATGATCTGGTAGTAGCTGTTGTATCCGGCCAACAGGTTCGGGACGCCGAACGTGAGGCAGCGCTCGCTCAACGGCCGGTCCGCCCACGAGTCGGCCTTCGGCGCGATGATCGGCGATGGCACTCCTCGCCCAGCGCGCTCGGCGTCCGATGTCCGCGGCGGAATCTTCCCGTCGGCGGGATCGATGACGAGCGACGTCCGATGGTGATCGAAGTCGCGGTCGGCGAGCCAGAACTGGTTGTAGTTGCCGGTGGTGTCGTAAGAATCGGCGTCACTGATTCCGGCGAGCGCCGCCTGCACGAGCTGGTCGCCGAACTGGGCGTCCAGACCGCTCGCGGTGACCTCGGCGACCGCCGCCTTCAGCTCGGCCAGATCCTCGTCGGTCAGCGTGGTCTTCCCCGCCCACGCATCCGGCCGCTCGAGCGGCGTCACACTGTTGTTCGCCCAGACGCCTTCGAGGTCCGGCTGACCGTCGGGCGTTCGCGACACCGTCCAGCCATCGGTGGACGCCTGTGCCGCCGCGGGCACGGGGCCGAGCGCGACGAGCGCGACCACCGTCACTCCGACCACGCGCATCCATCTCTGCATCACCACCTCCTTGTGTCGCCTGGCGGCCTGCCCGGCTCCACACCGGAATGTCCATGTTGGCCACCCGGATCAGCATCCTTATACACCGATCTTCTTCCCCGCCGCAAGATGTCAGCGGTGCCCTCGCGCGTGCCCACCGCGTCTACTGGCTGCTCAACCCGGTCGCGTCTGCCACCCTCCGCAACGCCGCCGTGTCGAGCCGGTGCACTTCGCTGCCGAAGCACAGCTCGGTGTGCCGGACGCCCGCATTGAGACGGTACCCGGGCCGCGTGCCCTCGAGCTGAAGGCCCAGCTTCTGGAGTAGGGTGGCCGATCCGGTGTTGCCTTCGAGACACCCGCCCTCGATCCGGTAGGCGTCGCAGAGCTCGATGGCGTATGCGCAGAGGAACTGCCCCAGGCGCGTTCCCACGCCGCGTCCCCACGCCTTGCGCATGAGCTGAAAGCCAATCTCATATCCGTTCGGACTGGCCTCGACCCCAACGACTGCGCCGTGGCCCAGGAACTCACCGTTGAGGGCCTCCACTGTGAACACCGCCGTGCGTGGTGTCTCGCCGGCAGCACGTTCCTTGGCCTGTCGGTCGAGGAGCGGACCGAAGTACTCCCTGACCGCGTCGAGGGACATCGGCGTGAACCAGAGCCACCGACCGACCTCGGGATCGGACAGAAGCTCGGCGAAGGCCGGAATGTCCTCGCGGTTGGCGTAGCGATAGCGCTCGGTTTCGTGAGTCCAAGCGTCACTCATCCTGCTATCGTACATCCGGCAACAGAGACCGCTCGACCACGCGCTGGACCAGTGCGCTTGCGACCCGCGATGCGCACCGATTCGTCCCGATCGGTGCCGTTCCGGTGACCGTCGATGGCTCGACCGACCGGTCACGCCCGTCACCTGGTGACAGGCATGGAGGCGCCGCCCGGATTCGAACCGGGGATGGGAGCTCGGACCGCCGTTCCTCACGGCAACGCGAAGATGATCACGTTCCCGGTCGCCGCCGGCGTTGGCCAGAACGACGACGTGTTCCCCGCCATCACCGCGATGTACTGCGTGCCGTCGATGGCATACACCGCGTTGCCGCCGTTGATGGGCGCGCCCGTGTTGAAGCGATACAGCTCGGTGCCATCGGCCGCATCGAAGATGACGAAATCACCCGTCAGCTCGCCCGTGATCAGGAGCCCCCCCGACGTCGTCGTGACCGACGCCAGCATCGGCTGCGGCGACTGGTAGTTCCACCGGATGGCCCCGGTCGACGCGTCGACGGCGGTCAGCCACCCGCGCGCGTCATCGTAAGGATCGCTGCGCACGCCACCGCCGATCAGGCGGAAGGTGCCAAAACGGTCCGGCTCGTCGAACGATTCCGCTCGCATGTAGGTTGAGCACCAGTCGACCGCCGGCGTGTACAGCATGTTGAGCACCGGATGGTAGGCCAGTCCACTCCACTCCACACCACCTTGATAGCCTGGACACGCGCGGACCCCTTCCACCGTGAGCGGCGCCGACGTGTTCTCGCGGCGCGTGACCGGCACCGCGAATATGTGCTCCTCGGTGTCGCGGTCGAGGACATGCAGCAGCCCGTCCTTGCCAACGGTGGCCACCATCTTGCGCCGCTGACCGTTCACCTCGATGGTGAACAAGGGGCTCGCCTGGGTAAGGTCCCAGTCGTGCTGGTCGTGCGGCACGACCTGGTAGTACCACTGCAGCGCCCCCGTGCGGGCGTCGAGGACGACCAGCGAGCTGGTATACAGGTTGTCACCTTGGCGCACTTCGGTGAAGAAATCCGGCGCCGGGTTCGCGACCGGGATGTACACGCGCGCCTCCTCCGGATCGAAGCCGAAGGGGGTCCAGACCGCACCGCCGCCGATCAGCTCGCTCTCGGGGTCGGACCATGTCTCGGCCCCTGGCTCGCCGGCGTTGGGGATGAGGTTGAACCGCCAGACTGGGGAGCCGTCAGCCAGGCTGAAGGCGCCGACCCACCCCCGTACGCCGAGCTCGCTGCCTGCGGGTCCGATGATGACGAGGTCCTCGAAGACCACGGGCGGCATCGTGAACGACGCTCCCACCTCCGGGTCGGCCGCCGGCGTGTCCCAGAGCAACTCGCCGGTTTCGGCGTCGAGCGCAATCAGAAACGCGTCCACGGTCCCCCGAATGACCTTGCCGTCCTTGAGCGCGACACCGCGGTTGTTCGGCAGGTTGACGTCTTTCGCCTTGGTCCTCCACTCGTGTCGCCACTTCAGGTCGCAGGTCGTGGCATCGACCGCCATCGTGGAGGTGCCCGCGGTCAGATACATGACCCCCTGATAAACGACCGGGTTCGTGTTGAATGGCCCGGTGAAGGCGGTCTGATAGATGCAGATCGGCCGCAGCGACGCGACGTTGTCCCGATTGATCTGATCGAGGTCCACATAGCGCTGCGCGTCGTAGCCGTGTCGTGTCATCAACCAGTCGGTCGTGTTGGTCGACGCGGCGTTCAGCTCGGCCTGTGTCGGACCCGGCTGCGCCACGCCGTTTCCGGCGGCGCCGGCGATCATCACTGTCAACACGCACGTGACCCGGACATTCCTCATCCTCATGCTCCTTGCGACGCTGTGCCGCTCGGTCTGGCATCGCCGGCTGGTACGCCGACCGAACTGGTCAGCCGATCATACGTCGTAAGACACCGACGGAGTGGTGTCGAGTTGACGACACTGCGGATAATCGACGCTCGAGATAGTGCGCTCGATGGCCGTCGTGCACGTGGCATGTTGTCCACCAGCTGAGCGTGGATGTCGGCGATCTGCTCGGGACCCATGCCAGGCTCGCGTGGTCGGTCGGAGCACCCATCGCCGGGCAGTGACGGCGCAACGACGTGGTAGCGCTCGCAGCCCGTGCCTGATGATCTCGGGTGGAACACGGTATCCTTACGAGGCGGAGGGCAGGCGACGTCCATCGCCCGACTCTGTCAGCCGGCCGTCACCTTGACGATGCCCTCAGCCAGCACCCGCACCACCTCTCCGATTCCGACTCTCGACCCCATGTGAGAGACGTCGTGACCGTTCAGGCCATGCCTCTCTCTGTCCGTGTCCTTCGTCGGGTGTGTCGTGTGCTGGTGGCGTGCGTCGTAGCATTTGTCCAGCGAAAAGCGCGGCCGACCCGCTAAATCATTACGCCCGAGGCGGGTGCCGGCGGACACGGCCATGACTGGATGGCGCGGCATCTCTCTCGTCTCGCTCCGGCGCGCGACGTCCACGACCGATTCCCCGGGTGCCTCAGTCCGGCAGCGCGAACACGTAGAGCGCGTTGCCGCTCGACGGGTAGCGCACCTCGGGCGCCAGCTCGCGCGGCGCCATCCGCGGGCTGCCGCCGCCGAGACCGGCCGCGACCGCGACGTACTGCCGGCCGCCGGCGCGGAAGGTGATGGGGAAACCCTGGACCGACGTGCCCAGACGCGTGCTCCAGAGCTCCGCACCGGTCTCGACGTCGAACGCCCGGAAGCGCCGGTCGAGATCGCCGACGAAGGCGAGCCCGCCGCCGGTCGACAGCACGCCGGTGAGGAAGGGCGCGCGCTGCTCGACGCTCCAGACCTCCGCCATCGTCTCGACGTCGTACGCGGCGAGCTTGCCGAGCCGGCCGTCGGTGCCCGGCATCTCGTAGAACGGGCGCGCGCTGATCCCGACGCCGCCCGAGCCCTCCTCGAGCGCCACGGCGCGCCCGACCATCTCCATGCAGGTCTGGGCCAGCGGCAAGACGAGCAGCCCCGCGCCCGGGTGGTAGCTCATCGGATGCCAGTTCTTGCCGCCGGCCGTGCTCGGGCAGGCGGGAATCGGCTCCTCGAGCTTCGCATCGATGATGTCGGGCCGGTAGGTGACGGCGCCGGTGTCGGGATCGATCCGGGTGAAGACGTTCTGAAACACGGTCTCCTTGTGGGCCAGGAACGCGCCGGTCTCCCGGTCGAGCTTCCACAGGATGCCGTGCTTGCCGGCGCTGAAGACGACCTTGCGGCTCCCGATGTCGACCAGCACACGCTCGTACACCTCGTCGAGGTCGAGGGTCTCGCCCGGCACGTGCTGGAAGTACCAGACGAGCTCGCCGGTCTCTGGCCGTAGCGCCACCGTCGAGTTCGTGTAGAGCGCCGCGTCGCGTGTCCTCATCCCACGGCTCGCCGCGACCCACGGCTTCGGCTGCGCGACGCCGTAATAGATGAGGTTCAGCTCGGGGTCGTAACTGCCGGTGATCCAGGTGTCGCCGCCGCCGCGTAGCACGTTCGACAGGTCGGCCCAGGTGTTGCCACCCGGCTCGTCGTCGCGCGCCACCGTGTTGAACCTCCAGAGCTGCCGTCCGGTACCGGCGTCGTATCCGCTGATGAAGCAGCCGTCGCGGGTAAAGCGATCGCAGCCGGCGAGCCCCTGGACCACCGTGCCGCCGACGACGATCGGCCCGCTGGTCTGCTGGTAGCCCTGTGCCGGGTCGGCGATCCGGGTGCTCCAGACCCCTGCGCCGGTGCGGGCGTCGAGCGCCACCAGGCGCGCGTCGGACGTCGCCAGAAACAGCGTGTCCTCGAAGATGGCGAGGTTCCGGCTCGTGCCGGAGTAGCCGCGCGCGTCTGCGCCGACCTGATGCTCCCAGATCAGGTCGCCGGTGGCGGCGTCGAGCGCCTGCACGACCATGCCGTAGCTCACCAGAAAGAGGACGCCGTCGCGGACCAGCGGGGATGGAGCACTCCAGCCGCCGTCGTTCATCGACCAGGTCCACGCCAGCTGCAGCCCACCGACGTTGTCGCGCGTGATGTCCGCGAGCGAGCTATGGCTCCAGGCCCCGTAGTTGCCCCGGATCATCAGCCAGTCGTTCGGGCTCGGCTCACGTAGCTCTCTGTCGGTGACCGGACGGAACCCATCCACCTCACCGGTGACCGTGAGACCTTCGGCCGGGAAGTCGAGACGCGCCGGCGGCGGCGGCGCGGGCGCGCCTTCCTGCGCCACCCGCACAACGTCGTCCGGCGCCTCACCGGTGGCGACCGAGTTGATCGCGACCGTCGTCTCGGTCGTCAGCGGCACGTTTCCGGCCAGCGCACCGTTCCGACGCAGGATGTAGGCGACGATGTCGAGATACTGCTCCTCCTCGAGGCCGCCCGGCCGGTCCTGCGGCATCGAGATCTGAATGCGCTGGAAGAGATCGCGCGGGCTCGAATCGCCCCAGAAGGTCATGAAGTTGCCGCCGGCGAGCGGCGGCGCCTCGAATGCGCCACTGAGGTCGGCCAGATGGCAGGAGGCGCACTCGCGCTCGTAGAGCACGGCGCCGTTGTCGGCTTGCGCCGCCGTGTGGACGGCGCCTCCTGGCGTCTGCGCCGCGCCGGGCACGTCGAGCGGGCCGAGCGCGATGCAGATGCAGACGGCGGCGGTCAGGCCGTGGGACACCCGCCGTCCCCGGCCGATGGTCATGGATCGCATTATCAGATCAGTCCTGAGCCTTCATTCTGGCGTACCCCGCGGCAGAAGGAAGGACGACCGCGAGACCGTCCGGGGCTGCACGCACCGGTCGATACGCTGGAGCGCTGCTCACGGGGCTCTCCGCTCGAGCGCATCAATCCGGCAACGCGAACACAAAGATGTTGTTGCCGCTGCTGGGTCGTAGCTCCGGCGTCATCGCGGCCCAGCGCGAGGCGTTGCCACCCGTACCGGTCCCGGCCACCACATACTGCCGTCCGTCGACCGCATAGGTGACGGGGAATCCGCTCACGGGCGACCCCAGGTTGATCTCCCAGAGCACGTCACCCGTCTCGTCATCGAGCGCGCGAAACCGACCGTTCACGTCGCCCACGAACACGAGGCCGCCGCCCGTGGCCACGAGCGACATCGTGGCCGCGCGTTGCTCGTAGATCCACGTCGTCTCGCCGGTCTCTGCGGAGATGCCCCACACGGCGCCGAGCTGATCCGTGCCGGGTGCCAACTCGTTACGCATGCTGAGGCTGTACAGCGACCGCCCTCCATCGTCGAGCGGCACCATTCTCGCGCAGGCATTTCGGAGTGGCATGTACATCGCGTTCGTCCGTGGGCTGTAAGCGCCCGCTTCCCAGTCCTTCCCGCCCATCGCGGTTGGGCAGGTGAAGACCTCCTGTCCGATGCCGCGAAAGACGACCTCCGGGTTCTCCGTGACCACGCCCGTCGCCCCGTCGATGTGACTGATCACGTTTTGAGCCACGGTGGGTGTCGCCCACAGGAACTCACCCGTGACTCGGTCGAGGGTATACACGACGCCGGTCTTCCCGGGGATCCCGGTGATCACCCGGCGCTCCTCACCTGGTTGCAGTCGCGGATTGATCCAGCGCACCACCGCAGGGTTCGGTCGTACGACGGTGTCGACCAGCAAACGCTCGAACGGATGGTCGAGATCCCAGTGG
>SMUX01185652.1_pt1 | contig 12943 bp, 13 predicted proteins | sample 2456431 | NCBI WGS metagenome assembly SMUX01 (sample SAMN11095930, study PRJNA526329) | marine sediment metagenome | biome: Marine sediment; feature: Surficial sediment; material: Deep marine sediment; isolation source: Hadal surficial sediment | place: Pacific Ocean | collected 2014-11 | depth... | reverse complement strand
GAATTCGCCGTCATCAAATACGGGGGCTGGCGCGGCGTCGGGTGACGGCGAATTCGGGCCGAGGGAGGGGTCATATTACACCACCGGAACCCCAAGTGATCCCGTCAACTGGATCAACTTGGTCGTCCTGCTGATCGGGTTCCTCGCCATAGTGATCTTAATTTGGCACGCCTTCCAGCGGATCCTTAAGGAGTCCGGCAGCAAGAGTGAGCGTAGTAAATGGCGGGACGACAAAGAAGCAAAAAGCAATGTCCGCAATCTCAAGGTGTTCGGCAGGACCGCCTGAACGATCTCCCCAGGGGCGCCCATGATCGCCCTCCTCGGCATAAAGACCGGGCCGGCATGCTCTTAAGCTCCGGCCCTTTTCCGTGGGTGGATGTGGCGACCGTCAGACGACGGATTATCGGCCCAAGCGCCCCACCCCCGGCAATCTGAGGGCCAGGTCCCCGAAATCGACACCGATCGATAGGCCGAGGATATTCACCTCCAGGCCTTCCTCGGCGGAAACGAGAAACCCCAGAAGCCCGAACAGCGACACCTGCAGGCCGCCGCCGCTGGGTGTCACGGCGACGAAGGACAATCCCGGCAGGTAATCCTTGCCGATGGCCGTCGGCGGCAAATCGGCCTTCAATTCCGGCACGCGGCGCAAGACGTAGGCGGTGAAGGTGTTGCTGTTGGGCCCGGGCCAGGTTCGGTACCGATCCTTGTAGGGGTATTGGGCGACGGCCTTGCGAATCTTGGCAATCGCCCCTTGTGCCGCCTCTCCCCGCAACTCCGCCAACAGACGGGGACGCGACCCATACCAATACCGGTCCGGTGCGCCGTTATGGATATTGAGGGCCCTGCCGCCGTGGCGCACATGCCAACCGGTGACCTCATAAGTAGTGTAACCGGCGGCGTCGGCCGGCTTGACCGTGATCCAGGTATGCACCGCGAAGGCGCCGCGCCATTTAAAGGCGCGCGCGGCATAGACCTGCACCAGCGCCTCGGGGTTTGAAGCGGGGTCGGGCGCCAGGCCCGAGACCCGCCGGCTCGCTTCGGACCAGTCGCCCTCTATGCTGACCTTGCCGCTGGCCACCAGGGCGAACGGCCCCAGCAGCAAAAGACCAAACAGGATTATAATGTTGCGACAATGCTTCATGCCAACCTCGAGGCCGGCCCGTTGCCCGGCGGGCTGGGTTCTTTTTCCATCCTACCATGGCAGGCCTACTGTGGCATGGATATGGCGGCGAGCCCAATCGGCGGCAATCTAGAGCACTATTCCGTGCCCCGGCCCCAAAAGCCGCCTAAAATGCCTCCATGCGATCGGCACCCCCACCCGGCGGCCGACGGACCCTTGTCCGCTGGCTCAAAAGCACATCCAACCGCTCTTTCGTGCTTTATCCCATCTGCATCGTCGCCTTCGAGCTGGTCCTGCGCGGCGGCGATCTTGCCCTCGTTCCCTGGGGCGCACCGCTCATGATCTGGGGATATCTGCAATACCTGCTGGTTGGACGATACCGCGCGCGCATGGGCGGCGGCGGCCCGGGGCTCGGCGTCCCGCCGCTCAGGATCGTCGATCGGGGCCCCTATCGGGTCCTCCGCAATCCCATGTATCTTGGCCATCTGATCTTCATGGCCGGCCTTGCCATCACCTTTGGGTCGCTGCCCGCGGTGGCTTTGGTCGCCTTCCACATGGCCTGGTTCAATTGCCGCGTGTTGGAGGACGAAAGGCACCTGGAGGAAATATTCGGTGCCCAATTCGCCAGCTACAAGGCGCGGGTGAAACGTTGGATCCCGGGCATTCTATAAGGCGCGCGCGGCGAACACGTGAAATACAAAAGGTGCCGACATGGCGAACTCCGGCTTTGATGCGCGGTCCAAAAGCCAACGCGTCGCCGCGTTTATCGTTGATTTCGATCTCGCCGATGCGCCCGCTGCGTTGATCGACATGGCCGAGACGGCTTTTCTCGATACCGTGGGAGTGATGCTGGCCGGAAGCCGCGAGCCCGCCGCCGAGATCGTCTGCGACGTCATCGAAGCCGAAGGCGCGGCACCGGCCGCGTCGATCGTCGGGCGGAGCGCGAGGACGTCGCCGCAGAACGCCGCCCTGGCCAACGGAATCGCCGCCCAGGCGCTCGATTACGACCTATCGTTCATGAGTGGGCAGTCGGCGGCGGCAATCATCCCCGGCCTCCTTCCCCTGGCCGAAACCATCGATGCCCGGCCGGACGACCTGATGAGCTCGTTCATCGTCGGGGCCGAGGTCTGCGCGCGGCTGGTGCGCTCCTTCCCGACGCTGTCCAGCGAGGGCGGCTGGCACGGCGCCGGCATCATCGGCGCGATCACCGCCGCGGCGGCCTTCGCGAAATTGACCAAGGCGCCGGCACAGCAGATCCCCGCGATCATCGGCATCGCCGCGTCCATGGCCTCGGGCCTGGGAGAGAACTTCGGCACCATGACCAAGCCGCTTCATCCCGGCCTGGCCTCGCGCAGCGCCATGATGGCGGTCTTCCTGGGCGCGCGGGGATTCACGGCGAGCGCCACGGCCATCGAAGGGTCCCAGGGATTCCTGCCCGTGTTCGCCCGCGGGCTCCATTGGGATTCGGCGCCCTTCGATGATTTGGGGGATACCTTCAACCTTCTCGATCCCGGTTATAAGATCAAGCCGTTCCCATGCGGCGGCCTGCTGCACACCGCCATCGAGGCCGCCCTTCATCTTCGCGACGACGCACAATCGCGCATCGATCGTATTGCACGCATCAGGGTCGGTGCGACCAAACACGCGGCCGATCGCGCCATCGACAGCTATCCCTGGTCCGAGGACAGTGCCAGATTCAGCCTGAAATATTTGATCGCCACCGCGCTCATCCACGGCCCGCCATTGATCGAAGCCTTCAGCGAGGAAGCCATGGCCGATGAAAAGGTTCGCGCCCTGGCCGAGAGCGTGGAAGCCGTGGTCGATGACCAATTCGCGGGCGTCACCGGGTCGGGATACAGCCCCGCCCGGGTCACCATCGCCTTCGAGGACGGCGAGAAGCTGGAGGAGGTCGTCACCCACGCCAGCGGCTCCAAAGAGGCGCCCATGAGCGAAGACGCGATCAGGCAAAAGTTCTTTTCCTGCGCCACGCGGGCGGTGGCCGACGGCACGGCGTCGGAAATCTATTCATACTTCCGGAATTTCCGCGACCGGGAGAACCTGGCCGATCTCTGGCCGCTGCTCGCCGCCGATGATTAGGGCAGGGCGTCTTCTTCGGGGCTCTCGATTTTGGTGATAGCGGGGAAGCGCCGCATCCACTCACCCACGATGAGCAGCGCAGCCACGCCCCCCACGAAAACCGATCCCACCGCGCCGATCACCGCCGCGACGACGCCGGATTCGAACTGGCCCAGCTGGCTGCCGGAGGTGACCGACAGGTTGCTGACGGCGGCGACGCGCCCGCGCATGGCGTCGGGCGTGCGCAGCTGGATGATGGTCTGGCGCAGCACCTGGCCCAGTGTGTCGCCGGCGCCGACGACCAGCATGCAGGCCATGGACAGGATCATATTCTCGGAAAACCCGAAGACGATGGTGGCCACGCCGTAGGCCGCGACCCCGCCGAACAGCAAGCGTCCGGCCCGCCGCCTGACCGGGAAGCAGGCCAACACCACCGCCATCATCAGCGCGCCCACCGCCGGGCCCGCGCGCAGCATGCCGAGACCGCCAGGGCCGACATCAAGGATGTCCGTGGCGAAGATCGGCAGAAGTGCCGCCACCCCGCCGAAGAAGGTCGCCAGGAGATCGAGGGACATGAGCCCCAGGATGACCGGGGTCTTGAAGATAAATTGGAGGCCCGAAAAGACGGTGTGCCAGGTCCGGTTGCGGGCATCGCGGTCGCCGTATTGCGGCGGCGAAAGGGCATAACTGGCAATTGCGGCGATGACGGTCAGCGCTAGGCACACCCCGTAATCGACGGACGCGCTGATGACGAGGATCACCCCGCCCAGCAACGGACCGACCGCCGCCGATATCTTCTGGGCCGAGGTGGACAGGCTGATGGCCTGGGCCAGCGCCTCGCGGGGAACCATGGAAGGCAGCAGGGCCTGCTGGGTCGGGCTGTCGAAGGTGCGGGCGATGGCGAAGATCAGGAGAAGCCCGTAGAAACCCAACAGCGGCGGCGCCGCCATATTGCTCAAGACGATGAAGCCGGCGGGAACCAAAATCTGGCTGGTGAGGCCGATGCGCAGGATCCAGCGCCGGTCGTAGCGGTCGGCCACCTGGCCCGCGAACAAGGTCAGCGCCAGCGCCGGCAGGAACTGGATCAGGCCGATCATGCCTAACTGAAGCTCGCTTCTCGTCAGCTCCCAGATCTGGAAGGACACGATCACCCCGATCATCTGACTGGCGGTGTTGGACGATATCCGCATGATGAACAGGAGACGGAACGGCCCTTCGCGGAACAGCGCGAGGGCGGAGATCTTGGTGTCCGTGGGACCGGTCATGGATCGGGCGGAAGGGACCTTCGATGTTGGGTGAGGAATTCACCCGTATCCTAGATTTACCGCCAAACGGAGATTTGTCACGCTAAAAGGGCGGGCCCGGCCGAGACCGGACGGCAAAAACGGCGGCACCCCCACCCGGGCGCCGCCGTAATCTTGCCAATCGAATTGTCGGGAATTCAAAGGGCTTAGGTCACCTCGTCCAAGGGCGTCTCCTCAAGGGCGGCATCGACGATCTCAAGGATACCTTCATCGGGTTCGAGGAGTGCGACCAAGTCGGCCCTGGTGGGCGTCGCGTCCAGCGCCTCATCGATGGCGGCGGTGGTGCCCTCGGTGACGGTTTCCTCCGTCGGTTCCGGTTCGTCACCCGCCGGATTCGGATCATCGATCACGGGATCGGAGGGATCGGCGGGCGCCTCTGTGCCGTCTCCCTCACCCGTGGGGGCGGGAATCCCGGCCGTGTCCTCGGGACTGGGAACGGCGGCCGGCGGGGTGAGGTCAAGGGAACCGTTAGCCAGGCCAGAGACCACCTTGCCGAAGGGCATATCGGCCAAGTGACTATATTCCGCCATCATCATCATCTCCCGCGCGCGGTGGGCGGTGGAATGAGCCGAATTGCCGGGGGCCGTATATATGGCGTTGTTGACGATTTCTTGTGCTTCGGGGCTGAGGTCGACCGGGTCGACGATGGTGCTCCCTGTCCCTGTGTCACCGGCGGATTTTCCGTGATTGGGCCCCGGAACATATGGGGCGGCGTTGGTCCGCTCTAATTGTTGTTGATGAGGGTTTCCGTGTACTACCTGCATCCGTCTCTCTCCATGAGTTTTGAAATGGTGCTCGGCGCGCCCGCCTTCATGGCAGGGGCTGCGTCGAACCAATGCCGCGATGATCCCTGAAATTATCTAAAATTTTATGAAAATTCGAAATTTCCCCGGCGCCGGGCGTGAATCTCCCGCTTCCGACACCGGAGCAAGGAGGCATCGGCCTGGTCTCGGGCACCTCCTTCGCCTCTCCCTACGTCGCCGGAGTGGTGGCGTTGTGGCGCCAAACGAACCGCGGAGCCACTTCGGAGGCGCTGATCAACGATTTGGCCCGCCATGCCATTTCCTTAGGCCGCGTTAGACGAGACCCGGTGTTTGGGTATGGACTGATCCAGGCCCCCAAGGGGTGTGGTTAGAGACCAACGATGTCAGCGAAACGAAGGAATTTGCGCGCAATGGCCCATGTCATGAGGATTCTATGGCCTGGAAGGGCGCCGATCATCGCCATGATCGCCGCGGCATTTTTCTTTGCCGGAATACCCGGGGCCACGGCCTGCATCATCGGGCCTGATAACTTCTGCCCGCCGGGAAGCGATCGCATCAGGCTGCTTTACACCATTCGGGACCAGACCGCATTGTTTCAGGTTCTCGCCCATCGCACCATGGCTTTTCCCCAACAGACCGCAAGGACGGAGCCAAAGCCCGTGCAACTCGCGTCCTTGGGCAACCACCAGGTAGCGGCGCGTCAGACAGAACCCGCGCCTTGGCAAATTTGGTTCAGCGGATCCTATGGAAACCTCGAAAATGATCACATCGCGACGGATCACTCGGGCGATCTTTACACCGGCATCGTTGGCATCGATCGCAAGTTGGGCAAGGGACACACACTGGGGCTCAGCGTAAGCCGGGACCGCATGGATCTCGACACCGGGTTTAATTTCGGGCGCTATGAATCCGATGCCGTGACCGTCGCGCCCTATGGCGCCGTGCAGCTGACCGATTGGCTTGCGTTGGACTTGATGCTGGCCTACACCCGAATCGAGATCGATCAATCCCGCCTCCTCGTGGTTGGCCCGGGGAACATTGATTCGACCGCCGACAGCCGCCGCTGGTTGGGCCAAGTGAGCGTCACCGGGACCAAGGTCTTCCGGTCCTGGTACACCAGCGGCAGGCTGGGCGTTGTTTATAGCGATGAGAAGATAGACGGCTTTACCGAAAGCAATGGAGACATTATCCCAGAGCGGAACATCGAACTTGGGCAGGTGCATCTTGAAGGACGCGCCGGCGTTTTTTTTTCCGGCGGTGCGGCAACCTTGGGCGCGACCTATATCTATGATTTCGATCCCTTGGACTTTTCCGTGAGTTTTGGCCAGCCCACGCCCGACGACGACCGCGATGGCTTGATGCTGAACGCCAGCCTGACGCTGTTTCACGCCCGGGGGGTAATGTCCAATTTTGCCCTAAGCCATGAGTTCTTGCGTAATTACGTCGCCAATACATTTTTGATGGCTAGCCTGATTGTGAGATTCTGAACCGCGGGTTTCGCCGGCGGCCGGGGCCCATGGTTTAGCGTGGGCGTTGTGGTGCCCTTCACCCGCCTTTTACGGACGATCCTCTCCGGGATAATTTGAGCCAAACCATCCAAAGCTGCGCTGCCAAACTGCCCAACAATGCGCGACCACCTCGGTTTACTGGCACTTCGCTGCAGTCGCTTTATACTCCGCCTGAAGATCAGCAGAAGGATACCCACCATGGCTACGATCGACAGGGTCGCCCCGTTTACCGTCACCTCGCTCGAAGACCTGTGCGAAATTTACGACGCGCCGCTCAAGACCACAGCCAACAAGGAAACCGACCATGTCACCGAGCCGGGGCGCGCCTTCATCGCCGCTTCGCCGTTCCTGATCTTGGCGACGGCCAGCGCGGCGGGTCTTGATTGTTCGCCGAAGGGTGACGCGCCCGGCTTCGTGCAACTCCTCGATGATCGCACCATCTTGATCCCCGACCGGCCGGGCAACAACCGGATCGACGGGATGAAGAATATCATCGACAGCCCCAGAGTCGGGATCATCTTCATGGTCCCCGGTTCCAATGTGACCTACCGGGTCAACGGCACGGCCAGGATCAGTATCGACCCCGACCTGCTTGGCCGGTTCGAGGTGCGCGGCAAACGGCCACGGGCGGTGATCGTCGTCTCCGTGGAGGAGGCGTTCAGCCACTGCCCCAAGGCCTTCGTCCGCGCCAAGCTCTGGGAAGCTGAAACGAAAAACCCGCCGGGTACTGTACCCACCCACGGCGGCTTCGCCGCCCACCGCGACGGCGGCGACAAGGCCTATGCGGAAAAATACGACGTGGAATACGCGGAGCGTATGAAAAGCCGACTTTACTGAGGCAGGGATGCGACGCACCGCTACCACCAACGTGCGTATGAAGAAATAGAAACGTGATCGCAATTCAATCAGCGGTCGTCCAGATAACGAATCTTGGGACCAGTCATGGCCAGAGTATCTTTCATCCCGATGGTCGTTAGTCGGCAAATGCGTTCCCGCGAGAAGCCCCTGTGGATCGGCAAGCCAATTCCAAAAAAGTTCGCCATCAAGGAAGGCTGGTCGACATTCCTATTCGGTATCCCCTGGACTGCCGTTGCCCTGTACTGGGAATTTTGGGCGATTGAATCTGGAAATATGATCTTCGTGCTTACCGGTGTCCCTTTTGTCGCCATAGGCCTTTATTTCCTTACCTCTCCCCTTCAAGAGTATCGGCGTGCACGGCGAACCACTTATATCGTTTCGAACCAGCGTCTCATCGTTCTCAATGGGTTGTGGCGCCCAACCACTGAATCCTTTGCCCCTTCGGACATTGGTTCCCTGGATGTTGACGCCGCGCACGATGGAAGCGGCACCATCATCTTTCAAGAGACGCGTGAATGGCGCGGACAGGGGGGATGGTTTTTGAGAAAGATCGGCTTCAAAGCCATACCTCAAGTTCGCCAGGCCGAAGATCAAATCTTGAAGCTCAAGGGGCAGGGCAGACGTGAGGCATCTTCAGAGGAACCATCTCTAGACAGTGTCGAAAATTACCGTGGCTACAAAATTGAACGCGTCGGGGATAAATGTTGCGTGGGAGATGCCACATTCGCCGATTCGGCAAGCGCCAAAGCCCACATTGATGCAAATTGGGCGCGATCGGGACAGTAGCGGAGAGATGCCTCACCAAGGCTGGTGTTTTCTAAGGTCCGCTATTGGGCAGCCAGTTCAGCCCGGTTAATCTGGCATTGCCACAAGGCGTATTTTCCCGAAGTTTTCGTGATCCCAGTTGTGACCCTAAACAACAAAGGCTTAGAGGAACAAACCTCTAAGCCATTGAAAATATTGGGGGGCGATGAGGGACTCGAACCCTCGACCCGCTGATTAAGAGTCTTGGGTGATGGATCACAGGGGATACCGGCGGATAGAATGGGACAACAGGATCAAAGGGTTAAGCCAACAACGTTGTCCTGGCTTATCCTGGAATACCCTAGTTTTTCACCGGGAAGTGCACCAAAATTGCACCACGAAATTCGCCCCCTACCCTCCTAGGCTGAACTTCAAATTGATATTGTCTGCCGCGTCCGCTCTACAAAGTCCCGGGGGACTCGTACGGAGTCGTGAGATGATTTCTGGTAGATGGGGTAATAGGTGGAAGCTGAGGCGACTCTGTGGACGGCCTCTGAGGGCCGTTTACCCAGTCATATCTACATGTCTACATGGGGGAGACTGATCACTGGCCGGTCGCGATTCAACCTTGATGTCTAATGCCCTGTCGTGACGCCACCGGCTGTGCTGTTAACCTAATGTCTGCTTTTAGCCAAAAGCGGACATTAAGATAACCTCCGCCATTAGCCAAATGCCGACAGCAACGCCTATCGTCTAAGCCGCTGCGATAGCGGCGATGAAGAGTGCACAGGCTGCGGTGGAGGCCACGGTTCGCACGTGGTTCCAAGCCGTACAAACTTTAAGATATCTTGACCAATCAGGCGCGGCCTCAGCACTGGCAGGATCCACGGCGGCGAGAACATTGTTGAGCGGCACGTTGAAAAGGATCGTGCAAAGAAACATGCCGACAAAATAGATGCTGCCGGCTGCCAGCATCGCCATGGCGCCGGGCTCGCCCCAGCGGAACAAGGCACCGCCAGCAAGCACTAGGCTCGCCAGCGCCGTACCGAAGAAAAGGGCATGAAGAGGGAACGGAGGATCGTTGAATTGATAGACTGCATGGCCGAAATGCCATGCCCCCGTGGGATGCGTGCAAAGGCGGTCATGATGAAGGTGGAAAAAGCAAAGAAAAGCCCAGCGACCAACCCGCTGCCTATGGCAGAGAACCAAAGCAGAGTCGTGAAAATGTATTCGGTCATTGTCGTGCGCTCCAAATGCCAGGTGCGGTTTATCCAAGATGGTGGATCACGGGCGTCGCCATGTTGGCAGCCGCTCATGGGAAAGCATAGCTCCGAAATCCGTTAGCCTTATGTCCGCTTTGGGTCATAAGCGGTCATAACGCTAACGTCTCCTTTTAGCCATTAGCGGACATTTGGTTAGGCCCTGCTGATAGCCAGAAGCGGTCTTTCCCGAGACCGACAGCAGTAGGTTGAAATACAGTTTCTCCAATTCCCAGGGGCTGGTAGCTTACGAAATTCTTAGGGACGGAGGGAGGCCTATGAAAACCTGGAGGCCGCCCTGCCGGAAAATACACTCGGCGGAGGTACGGTCGAGAGGTCGTAAGACATGAGATATGAAGAATAATAACAATACGAGCGTTCAGATCCGCCTCGACGTGCCTTACGGTGGCGGGCCGCAGGAGAATCTTTGCGTCGACATCTATCTGCCTGCGGGTGCCGGTATGCACCCGGCACTCCTTTGTTTGCATGGTGGCGCCTGGCAGCATGGCTCCCAAAGGCAGTACCAGAGTTGGGGGCCCTGGCTTGCCGAACGAGGCTATGCCGTAGTCGCGGTGGACTACCGCCTCTCGAGTCAGGTCAGTCCAGCTTGGCCAGGCGTGTGGGAAGATGTCTGCCGGTCGTTGGATTGGCTGATCGCGAACGCATCGTCACTGCATATCGACCCAGCGCGCGTCGGCACCGTCGGAGATTCCGCGGGCGCCCATATGGCGGCGATGCTATCGCTCCATGAAAGGACAGCGCATTACATTCGCGCGGTGGTCGGAGTCTACGGCGTTTACGATCTGCCCGATTGGTGGCGCGTCACGCAGCCGCCGAAACGTACCGACGATCCCGTGGGTAGGCTTATGGGAAAGCCTTATGGAGAGATGAAAGAGGATTACGAGAGTTTCTCTCCGTTGCATCGATTGCGAAAGATCGCAGGTAGGCCCTCAGTCAAATATCTAATCATATACGGCGACCAGGATCCGAGAGTACCTCACAACCAGTCGGAGCGATTTCTTTCCGCGCTGCGCGATAAGGACGCTGTTTCCGAAGCTATGCTGATTCCAGGTGCGGGTCATTCCTGGTTTACCTTCGCCGATGACCATCCGGCGCGCCGGCGGGTAGACGAGGAGCCAAATACCACCGTAGCTCCTGCGCTAATCCGATTTCTTGGGGAAATGGGGTCTTCGTAGATTTGGTCCGCCCCCATCAGCCGGTCCGGTTTCTATGCTAGTCCAAAGGGGTTGGAGGGAAGGCCTGGTCTGGCCGGAATCTGTTATGTCCGCTTTTAGCCAAAAGCGGACATAAGCATTGTCATTTCTTTTTGTTCCTCGCCAACCACTCTCGTGCGAGCTTCTACGCCTCGGCGATCTGGGCGGGGATGGTGCAACAGGTCAGAAAATTGGTGGGGGGCTGTTCGTTGATTACCGTTGTTCTTGCTTCATTAGACATTCCTTCTCAGCCTTCCGCACCGCCTCCAGTCTGCTGTATCCGCCCACAGGCACTCCCTGACGGTATCTAGTATTCATTTGGCGGTCCACTTTCACCTGTGCCAAGGCAGCGCAATGCTCCTGCAGGAATTCAGGCTTCAATTTCATGACGTGAAGACAACCAGGCAGAAGCAATATGGAAAGCAGAATAAGCTTACGCACCGCTAACCTCCTGATTAGCTTATTCATGGTTGGATGAAAGCCTGCCCTTTGGGGATGGCTAGTGTCAAGCAAGCCACAGCCCTTATCAGCCTGCTCAGTACGGTCGTTAACCTCATGTCCGCTTTTAGCCAAAAGCGGACATGAGGTTAACAAGCCAAAACATCGATCAGCCCGCCACCACAAACGGCACACTTCAGGAGCGAATCGCGCCGAAGGGTGTGATTGGGAAAGCGGGGAGAGAAATCTCCCCGCCCAGCGATTGCCGACCACGCCATGGTCCCCGAAACCGACAACATCAAGATAACCCCCAAGGGCCGAGATATGGGGCGTGCGCCCTGTGTTTATGCCTGCACCTAGCATGAGAACGGTGCCGGGTGTTATGTTTGCGAAAATACTGTGGGGTAAGGTGATTGCCGGTCCGAAGGACCGGGTTCAAGTCACGAAAGAGCAAGCCGAAAAGCAGGGAATGAATCATGGTTGATCTCGTCAACGAGCTGGAAGGCAAGGTTGCCATTGTCACGGGCAGCGCCCGTAATATCGGTCGTACCACCGCAGAAGAGTTGGCCCGTGCCGGTGCTGCCGTGGTGATTAATGCGCTTCAATCAAAGGACCTCTGTGAAGAGGTTGCGGACGGAATCGTCAAAAGCGGCGGCAAGGCCATCCCCTTCGTTGCCGACATCACCAAGGACGAAGACGTGGCGCGCATGGTGGATGAAGCGGCCAGCGCCTTTGGCGGCATTGATATCCTGGTCAACAACGCGGCCAGCAGAAGCAATATCCCCTTTGTCGGTCTCACCCTTGTGGACTGGGAGGCTGCACTGGGGGCCGCGTTGCAGGGGTCTTACCGCATGTCGAAAGCATGCGTCCCGCATATGATCGCCCGCGGTAGTGGATCGATCATCTCTGTTGGCGGTATGACGTCCTACCAAGGAGGACCGGGCCGGGCCCATGGCATGGCGTCAAAAGCCGGTCTTCAGGGACTGACACGGGGCCTTGCCATCGATTTGGGGCCGAAAAATATACGCGCGAATATTGTGGTGGTCGGCGCATTCGACACTGACCGATCAAGCCCGAGTGCGTCGAAGTCCGCGGTGCCGGAGGGGCTTGATATCCCCCTTGGTCGCAAGGGCGTGCCCCAAGATCTTGCCAATTTGATCCGGTTTCTGGTGGGGCCTGGCGCCAGCTATATCAGCGGACAGACCATCCACTGCAACGGGGCGGCTCACATGCCTCTATGACGATGGCCCCGCCACGGGATCAATCTTGGAGGCGCCTTCCCTCAAAACCCTTTTGGACTAATTTAGAAACTGGACCGCTTGATGGGGGGTTAAAATGTCTACGGATGATATTACCGGGCGGCTGGCACGCTATATGGTCGAAGCCCGGGAGCGGAGTCTCGCGCCCGACGTGGCGCGCGAGGCCAGGCATCGCATCCTGGACACGCTCGCCGCGATGGTGTCGGGAGCCCATCTCAAACCAGGGAAAATGGCGATCCGCTTCGCGCGGGCGCAGGCCGGGGTCGAGGAAGCGAACGTCCTCACCACCGACATCAGGACCTCGGCTATCAACGCCGCTCTGGTGAACGCCATGTTCGGCCACGCCGACGAGACCGATGACTTCCATCCCGCGACAAAAGCTCATCCCGGCTGCGCCGT
>SMUX01027820.1_pt1 | contig 12945 bp, 22 predicted proteins | sample 2456431 | NCBI WGS metagenome assembly SMUX01 (sample SAMN11095930, study PRJNA526329) | marine sediment metagenome | biome: Marine sediment; feature: Surficial sediment; material: Deep marine sediment; isolation source: Hadal surficial sediment | place: Pacific Ocean | collected 2014-11 | depth... | reverse complement strand
TTACCCCTTTTGTAGACCCCCACCACGATAAAGACGAGTGCTATCACCACAACCGCCACCAACCCAACCCTCAGGCCGAAAACGATGGACCCCATAACCGAGATGACGATCTCTTGAATCTGTTCATTCATAGTTTACATCGAATCCGTCCACACGTGTGGACCACTAATCTGGTAGTTTCGACCGTTTGTCATTCCTTCGGTGGCATGGCCGGAGGGGGATCTGGGTAGAACATCCAATCACCCAACGCGGTTCTCTCCCCCCACAACCTCACGTTCCCGCCCCTGCGCGTGGCCTCATCGTTTGCGCCTCTGAGGAGCCTCTCCCGCTTACGAGTCCATAGCATGCTGTAATAGATCGCGGGGTTCCCCGCCAGGATCCCGATCATATCCTCCCCGTAATAGATCCCGTGGATCTCCGCCTTCTGGATCGTGCTCCACTCAATAGGCCGCGGGTTTCCCAGAATCCTCTCGATCATAAGGTGGGACCCGAAGACAGCCACGAATATGCCCACGACCGCGAACGACCTCTTCCAGCCCTTCAAATACCAGCCAAGAGCCCCCAGTGCCACCACTGCCAGGGTGGCCTGCAGTGCCCATGCCTGCAGTATCACGTTCATCGCCCAGGCCGCCCAGACTGATGTGGCGAGCCCGCCAGCCCTCGGATCTCGATCTTCTCTTTGTGCACGCTGTGCGGGAGAAGGACCCCGTTTGAGTCCAGGCTAAACCTGACCAGGGTGTCCTCGATGCCCTCGGTCCCCATAACCGTGGCCCCGTTCAGGATCTCTTTAAGCTGCTTCCCGTCGTACAGCCTTATGGCCCACCGCACACCCACTTGTCTGATGTAACCCCGGAAGTAGTGAAGATTGAACACGTACTCGCCCCTGCGCAAGTCCCTGCATACAAGCTGCTCATGGTTGCCATCCAGGGGGTCGTTCTGCTTGCCAAGGTCATCCCTCAGCAGGTTGCAGCTCTGGTTTCCAAGGTTAGAATACCCCACCGGCACCAGGCCGGGGGCCTTGACCCACATATCCACGTCCACAGGCAGGCCCGGCTTCCATTCGATCTCGAAGATGAGCTGGCCCGAAGCCTTGGTCTCCTCGACGTCCGTCGATTTCTCTCCCGGGGGGTTGACCCAAGGGATCAATATCACGACTGCAGCCATGAACGCCGCCAACGCTAGAGTGATGACATCGCGAAACGCAATGTCGAACAGCCCCCCCATTTACTTATCGCCACCCAGGAGCTTGTAGTTCATGAAGGCCCACATCGCACCGGCCAGGCCCACCAACGTAGTCCACAGGGCTACACCCAGGCCACCGATCATGGTGGCCACCATCCGCCCGGCGCTTTGTGCACTCGTCATGGCGGTCTGGTCAACCTCCTGCAGCGCCAGGATGAACCCGATCACGGTCCCCATCAGCCCCATCAGGGCCATGACCGTCGACCAGGTATAGATCCATTCAATCCCGCTCATCCTTGAGTCCCACACTTCCTCACCAAGGCTACGTCGGGTCCCATGTGATGCCAACCACATGGCATACGTCAGGGTGAAAAAGCACACGATCATGATGCCCACCGACAAGTAGGTCGGGTCGTTCTTCAGCATCGCTTCAAGGAACCCGTGCCTGATCGCCACCACCAGGGCAGAGACCCCTGCCATGTTTACTATAGCCAACCTCCAGAACTTCCAACTCATCTCAGTCTCCTCTGGTTACCTGCGCCATCGGGTCCTCGACTACGCACCTCGGCCGGATCTCGCGATGCCGTTCTGTGATCGCCTTCTGGATCCTCTTCGCCTTCAACAGAGCCTCCCTGGGACGAGTAGCGAACACCCTGATGGCAAACTTACCGCGTCTATCGTATGCCGCGTATCTCTTTATCAAGGCGTTTCCTCCGTATCTTCTCCTGGCGCATCACTTCCCGACGTCTCTCATTGATGATCCCCATCACGAACCCTGCCACCAGGAAGATCGCCATGGCCACTGTGCAATCAGCACTCATATCCCTACCTTGCCGAACTCCTTGCCTGATTCCGTGGCCACGAAGTCCGCAAGTCCTATGTCCTCCTGCCTCACGAAGCCCTTGGGTAAGTGTCCCTCCCTGTAAAGCTCAACCATGGCGCAGACCCCGGCAGAGGTCAATCTCTGGATCGCGCTCTCCCCGTTCCACGGGAAATACGACTGGCGAAAGCCCATCGTTATCCCACTCTTTTCTGTCACCCCAACCTTTACTAGCACCAAGTCATTGACAGATGGCTTCACCCGCTTCAGCACCCGAATCAACTCTTCCCGGGTCATGCCCAGATCTTGGATCAGCAGCTTCATCACCTGCATGTGCCCCTTCCATCTCAGCGTCTTGTACTCCACGAACTGCACCGAGGTGCCCTGTAACGTCTCGTGCAGCGTGCCGATCCCGCCGGATGTGTTGAACGCCTCGACTTCCTCACCTGCCACGAAATCCGGCACCGCGTTCCGCAGGGAGTCTATCTTCTGGATCTTGCCAGCCCACAGCACCTCGCCCGGCGTCAGGTACTGGTTGACCAACCCCTCCACCGACCACGTTGGTCTGTGGTGCAGGGCGTTGTCCGGCACTGGGGGCAGAGCCCCGACGCGTATCTGCACAGCGTGCGGCTCTTTGAGATTGTCCACCATGTGCTTGGCCAGGACGGACACGAACCCGGGAGCCAGCCCGCAGGCAGGCATTACAGTCCAGTCCTTATTCGCCTTGGCCTCGTCCCGGCAATGGTCTAGGGACTCCCGGTCTTCCGACAGGTCAAAGTATGTAACCTTCCCCAAGGCCGCTGCCAAGATCGCCCCGTAATTGATCGTATAAGGCCCAGCATTGACCACCACGTTCACGTCCGGGGCTAGGATTACCATATCAGAGTGTGCCTCTTTTATGTATTTCACGGGCCCCGGCAGGGCCATCACCTTAGAGTCATTCAACGGTAGGATGTCAGTCACTACCACGTCGAAGTGCATCTTGCATAACTTTCGAGCTATCGCCGAACCTATCGTCCCGGCTCCTAGAACCTGTACCTTCATCCTGCCTCCGCATCAATCGGTGGCTCGATCAACGGACCTAGCCATTGGTACTCGTTGCCGTACTCGTCAAGGTTGTACCATCCGTCGTCCCCGTGCTCCTCAACAGACAGCACGTTGTGTACGACATCAATGAAAACGTGGAACACCCTAAGAGTCCAATACCCCTTCTTGTCCCCATGCAGCACATACTCCCGCTTCCTGACCCAATAGTACCCGGGTTTCTTCGGCAGCTTCTTAGACCAGCAGATTACCTTCTCTTGCTCCTCGTCAGTCATCTCGCACTCTTCTCCTCTCCGGTGATGCAGGTATTTCCAAGGGCCCCCACCACGAACATCTGTCGTCAACCACGCCTAGCATGGCCCCAGTCATGCCTTTCAGGTCGGTCATTCTCATCCCCATGTGATCTGACTCCCAGATCTCCACCAGTTTGACCACCCCAACATAGTTGGACATCCAGTAGTACCCGGGCTTCGTTGGCTTCTTATACTGCCACACAGTCCAGCACCTTCTGCATTACCTTCTCGGCCGCAATCATGGGGTCCTCCCGTATCTCATGCTCCCAAATCACTAGAGTCCGCCACCCCAGCCTTCTCAGGCTGTAGCAGTTCTGCATGTCCCGGGCCCGGTTCCTGTGGATCTTGTTCTCCCAGTAGTCCCGTTCCTTGTACGGCAGCTTGAAGTGCTCAGGACAGCCATGCGAGAAGCACTCGTTGACAAAGATCGCCAACTTATACCTTTTCATCACGATGTTGGGGGTTCCTGGCAGCCTCTTGTCATGCAGTCTGTACTTGCCGCCCAGCTTGGTAAGGGCCGTCCTCAGTGCCATCTCTGGCCCAGTGTCCACCGAACCGATGGACGCCATGACGGCGGACCTCGTCTCTGCATCAATCACTTGATCTGCAGCTCCGCGTCTAGCTTGAAGATCTCCGCCCTTTTGTTAATCAGCACGACCGTGAACGTCGTCAGGTTCAATACCGAGGCCATGTCCGACGCTAAGTCGACAGGAGCCCTGACACACAAACACGCGTCTCCCTGGTACTCGAACACCTCGCCAAGCTCCAGGTCCTCCACGGTAGACTTCCGGCTGAGCCCGCTCGTTATCTTCAATTTAGACATTAGCCCCACCCCGTCTCTTGACAGAAGTCCCGGGTCTGTTCATAGATCTTGGAAGGGGTGACGTCCCTGTGGACCAAGATGGCCATGGTCAGCAAATAAACCCACAACACGTCCTCGATTTCCGCATCCAATGCAGTCCCGCTCTGCAGCCTGCGGACAGCGGACCATACGCTGGCCCAGGTGTCATCCCCGTCCCTGAACTTCGCCAGACCTTCGTTATCCCTGGCAAGGATCTCGCACCGCTCGTCCGCGGTCCGCTCATCAGCACGTGCCGACATCCCGATGGCTAGGAGCATCAGGCCCCCGGCCACCAGGACCATCATCAGAACCTGCCTCCGCCCCACCTTCACGGGGTAACGACTATCGTCTTGGTTCCTGCGGCGGTCTCCCCTGCGGGAGCGCGACAGTCGATAGTGATCTCATCCTTGCGCTTGCTGGCTTCGGTGTGGACTTTCGAGATGTCACACCCTGCCTCACTGATGCGGTCGATCATGTCCGACGCGTCGAACCGCATCTCGATGCGGACCTGGCGCCCGTCCCTAACTACTTCCTCGGTCGTCGGTTTTTTCGCAAACGACCCGCACCCCGCCAAGGTTAGCAGGACTGCAGTGCTTGCCGCTATTAGTACCAGTAATTTCATGATTTTCCTCTCTCTCTATCTCTTTGATGACCATCGCCACCATTGCAACTTGCTCCAGGGCCCACTCGTAGTCGATACCGATTAAGCCCAGGTGCACCCTAAAGGCCGGCGCCGAAAGATAACGCCTTGCCTCAGCCCTCCATGAGTCATTGGCAAGGATCAAAAAGGCATCAATGAACGCCCTCTCGATGATCGCCAAGATGAACAATGACTCTGATGTCCGAGTCTCCTGAGCTGCGCCGTTCATGCGCTCCATGACCCAGGTAGTGACTTCGGCCTTCCGCTTCTTATACCCCCGCATGATCTTTCGGTTGTCGGTCCCTGCCCAAGAAGGCCGTCTTCTGCCATCCCACGTCCGAGAACTTCCCGCGTGGAACGGGGGTATACGTGTAGAACCCTTGGCTGTCAGGGCCTGACGACACCTCGAACTGCCTCAGGAAGCCCCAGCGCTTGAACCGCCGGCCGTGTATGAACAGCGTCCATACAGGAACCTCCTGCTGTATGCCGGGAATCTTGACATCAGTCTCATATAGATCCACATGGTGGAACGTCTCACCCTTTACCAGGTTGAACCACTTGCGCTCGAACTTGACGTACTCGCCGCCCAGCCACCTGGTCTCCAGGTACTTCCCTGTCAGGATGAAGCTGATCGAGGTCCATGGGTGGTCGTGCGTCTCCCCTTCCGGGTCGCTACTTACGAATCTGTGCAGGAACGCCGTCCACCGCCAAAACTTAAACAGGTAGTACCGCTCCAGGTAGGTGATCCCGTCGGTCCGCTCGATCACGCGCACCGGCAGCCGGTCGCTGATCTTCCGCAGAATGCTCTCGATCATTTTTCGACCGCGGTGATGTGGTACTCGGGCAGCGCTTTAGCCAGTGTCTTGACCGCATCGTCAGGACCCATGTCCCGAAGGCTTTCCACCAGGCCGCTCTGCTTCTTAACCACGACCTTGCCGCCGTGCAGGAAGCTCGTGCAGACGTAGTACAGCGCCACAGCCTTGGCCTTGGTGTTACTCTGCTCCATGGCCTTCTCCAGGGCGTCCTCGATGTTCTCGATCTGGTCCTCATGGACCTTGAAGCTCATCGTCTTCGTCTCGCTGGTCTGGGTATCGCTGGGCGAGTCGCTCCCGTTCTTCTTTTCCAGGACCCGTCTGATTAAGTCAGCCAGCTCCGTGACGCTCTTGGTGCGTGCGACCTCCAGCCACTTCTCGCAGTTCTTCTTGCTCATCACCCCGGCTTTGGCCAACAGCCTCAGCTTGCACCACTGGACGTCCCGGGCTTGTTCCCACGGGATCTCCAACTCGACCAGGACGTTGTATATCTGGATGAAGTGCAGTCCCTTGCTGCGCCTGAACCCGAACGTGTCAAAAACGTAGTCCCCGAACTGCTCGTAACCGGCGCTCTTGTATAGCTCCTCGCCGTGGATCCTGTCCAGCAGGCCCCCCAGCTTGAAATTGTCACGTTCCACGCCGTCTGCCAGCTCCCTGGCAGTGTCAAGGACCTCTTCTACCTTCAGGCCCTCGATCTCTTTGACCACCACCGCGATATAGTCTTCCTTCGGCTTGGTCTTGGTCTTGCGCTTGTTTTTACCACCTAGAATCGCCACTGTGGGACTCTCTTTCTTAGCCATAATTGTCCTCCTTCGACATTATGTACACCATAACACACCCTCATCATTTGTCTAGGTCCACACGTCCACACGTGTGGACAATCATTTCTTCTGCTTTTTCGCCCATCCTTGGACCACTTCCTGCCTCCACTTTGGGTTCTTCCACATACCTGGGGCCATCAACTCGACCCCAAACTGGGCCAGCCCAAAGGCATCTATCACGTCCAGCTCGTCGTTCTCGAACTGCCAGGTCTTGTATACCGCCAGGCGCATCTGATCCTTCTGGGAGTTACCCTTCCCAGTCACGAATTTCTTCAACGTGCTCGGAGGCACCTCGATGAAGTCGATGCCCCGTTCCTGCAGGAAGTACCTAACCATGGTGCCCAGCGTCACCAGGTACGTGTGGCCGATCCTGCTGGCCATGCTATAGCCCTCGATCACCGCCAGGTTCGCTTCCTGCTTGTGGGCATAATCCGCGATCTCAGCCCCCAACCAGGTGGCCCTCTTCAGTGAGTTGTCATTCTTGTCGACGCTGAACGCCCGCCAGTCCATGTAGTCCGACGTAATGCTCCTCACTACGGCCCCCGTGTTGGACGCTATGTCCAGCCCGATCACTCTACTCATCTTTGTATCTCCCAAAACAGTCAGGCGCCACACGGCAAAACCTCGCCCGGTCGTCAAATCCGCTCTTGCATACCCTACCCGGCAGGTGCAGAACCCCTTCCTTGAACAACTTCAATTCCTTGGCCTTAGCCATGATGCCCTCCAGGGCTGCGTCGTCCCGCTCCACGATGAACTCTTTGAACGGGCTGAACTTGTCCTTGTAGTTGACGTCGATGGCGTCCGAGTCTTTCTTCCCGAACATGCGGCCCTTGTAAAGAATGTGCGCCACGTCGGTGTTGATCCTCTCGGCCCACTCATTATTTGCCGTGGCGATCAGCTTCAGGTAGAGCTTCGTCCTCCACAAGTGCTCAGCAAACGGAGCTTTTAAGCCAACCCACATATCCTTGTCCATGATTTTCAGCTCTACGAATCTCAGCTTGGGCTCGCCGACCTCCACCAACATGTCCAAGCCGCCCCAGATCGCCAACTCGTCGCTGAATAGGACAACCTCCTTGTAGGAGAACTTGCCCCCAGCGCAGTGGAAGCACTTCTTAGGTCTGTGCTGGAACGCCATCACGTAGTCGCATCGCTTGCACACCCAGTGCCCGACTACAGCGTCGCCCATCCACTTCTCGCGAATGAGGAACTGCATCATCTTGCCTATGTCGAACGTCGTCTGCTGTGACGTACCTAACCACTCTTCCCGAGGGGTCTTACCCGTCAGGTCATACAGCGCGAACTGTCTCGGGCAGAACTCTTCCTCCTTGGTGAGATCCGACGCGTGCACGATCTTGTAATCCCTGGGCATCCGCTTGCCGGGGATCCGCTTATGAAGCATCCTCTTAATCGAGGGTTCCTCATAATCCTCAAAAATGCTCGACAAGAGCCCGCCTCAAGGTAGTCCAGTAATGCTCCGGCACCGCCACCCATGCCAGACCGGGCCTCGGCTCGCCGTTCTCGTTGATGAACTGCATGGACAGCACTGGCACCTGTTCCTGGGTCATTGCTTCCTCCAGGATCTTCAAGAGCCACTCTCTCTCGATCCTTATAGAATCCCCGACTGTAGTCTTGATCTCCAACCTCACCACCTCGTCCTTGGCGTCCGCCGGGTCGCCCGACAGTATGCCGGACGCCACCGTGAGCTTCAGTCCCAGGCGCTTGGCCGTGCGTTCCTCTGCCAGCTTGGCTGCCGTGTGAATCATAGCCCCTCGATGTCTTCCTGGTCCTCGGTCATGTTGTTCCTGGCCAAGGCCCGCTTGATAACATCGGCCTTCGTGGCCTCAAGATCCAGGGTCTGCACCAGCTCCCTCAGGGTCTTGAACTGGACACCGTCCCAGATAAACCCCTTCCCGTTCTTCCCCCTCTTCAGCATGCCGTACATCTCGGCCCGCTTCAGCATCGTATTGATGAAGGCTGCCTCGCCGACTTTGATGTTCTTGTGGGGTAGCATTGCCATCTCATAAACCCCCGCGATACTAACGATGGGGATCTTGTACTTCTTGATGTCGAACGTAGTCTCGCGCCTGGCCACCATGGCCGGGTGGATCTTCTTTTCGATGATCGGCTTCCCGTACAGCCTGACCCTCAGGGAGCACACGAACCTCCAGGCATGGCCCCCGGGCGTGGTCTCCGGGCCGCCGTACTGGCCGATGTTCGTCCTAACCTGATTAACCCCGAGGAGTGCGAGCTGCCGCTTTTCCTTCTGCACGGCGCCAAAAGCGGAGGTCACCTTGTTCACCAGCTTACTCATTACCCGGGCCCGCGGGGCCATCGTGTCCTTCTCGGCGCTCTTGTCGATCTCGGCCTGGGTTGTCAGAGCCCCGATGGAGTCAAACACGATCAGCACCACATCCTCCGCACGCATAAACGCGTTGACGATGTCCACCGCCTGCTCGGCATAGTCCGGCTTGATAACAATCAGGGCATCGTTGTCGACGCCCATGGTCCGCCCCCACACTGGATCGTACGTCCGCTCGATGTCGATCAGGACACACTTCTTGTCTGGGAAGAGTCTCTGGGCACTGACAATGCACCGCAGCGCGAAGTTAGTCTTGCCGCTGGCCTCCTTGCCATACACCTCGCTCACTCTGTTGAACGGGAGCCCTCCGCCGACCGCCAGATCGAACTGGAAGAGTCCAGTCGGCAGCCTCGCGATCTCCTCGAAGCCCTCAACGACGATGCCATCACCATAAGATCTTATCAGCTCGCTGATAACCTCATTGGTCTTAGTCATCCATCAATTCCTTGAGGAGGTCGTCGCCTTGCACGATCTCATCCAAGATGGGCTCCTTGCTGGGACTCTTGCTGAGGGGCTCCTTGCCGGAGTCATCGTCCCACGGCGCAGTGTCTAAATCACCCGGTTCCTGGGCCTGAGGCGTCGTTTCCGGCGGTTCCTGCAAGTTGAGGTCTCCGTGGGCCTCTTCCTCTGCCTGCTCGGTGATTCCCAGGGCGTTCCTGACCTCAACCACCGCGTCCTCTAACCATTTCACGACAGTGTCCTTCACCATTCCATGGACGACGTCGACCTCGTCGTAATAGCAGGGCCTGTCGAAGCTGCAGTCGACCCGCACGCTCTCGTAGTTGCCCTTGTTGATCGTCATGCCCATCGAATATCTGACCCTAGCCATCTCGGTGATGGGCTTATTGGTCTCCCGCTTAGTCACGGGAGCCTTCTTTTTGACCACCTTCTTGGATTTCTTCCTAGACTTGTTACCTTTGGCGGCAGATGGTGTATCCGTCGCCGTCTCACTCAAATCCGATCTGCTCACCATTCCCTCCTAGTCTCTTCTGCCTTTACCATACGTGCGCTGGGGCTCATTTTTACCAGCTCCAACATCAACCCTATCTGGTGCAGCTTGTACACCCTGTGGCTCTCAGGCCCGCCCCCGCCCTGGGAATGAGGGATGATCCCCTTCGCCTCCCAGCGTCTGATCGTCCTGATAGAGCACCTCAGATACTTGGCGACTTCGCCGATCCTATACATCCGGATCCGCTCACCATTCACCAGGCGCAGCGACCCTTCGTGCTTCGGGTTCTCCCTCTTGTACTCCCTAGACCGTTCCTTGACAGTGCTTCTGTACTGGGCATCAGTCGCATACTTCGCCCGCCGGTCAGCGTTGTGCTTCTCCCGGTGGGCCCTGTACCAGTCCCTCGATGCCTGGTTCTTCCGATCTAGCGCAGCCTGATCTCTGCCCCTTTCTGTGTGTACCACTTATGCCTCACTTGCCAATACTTAGAATATAAATAGCTCGTACTGTCCACAATGTCCAGGACAGTCGGCCTCTTCTTGCCCTCGTGCTTGCGCAATATGCGCCCCACGATCTGCTCGATGCCTGCCCTCGGGGTCCCCAGGACCGCCGTATCCAGGCTCGGTATATCCGTGCCGTACTCCGCCATCTTGTAGGTGGCCAATAGCACGGGCGCTTTCTTAGCCTTTTCCCGGGCTTTCACGGTCATGCCACCCACATAGTAGGCTATGTCCTTTCGACCGATTCCTGCCTCCAGTAACACGCTTTTTATCAGATCCAGATGGTCCCGCAACGCCGAGAACACGATGGTCTGGCGACCCATATCCCTGCACTGCTTCACGAACCGGGCGATCATCTGGTTCCTTGGCTTGCTGTGAGCGATCAGCCGGATCACGTGCGCGTCCTTCTTAGGTTCGTGCGGGATAGCCATGGCCTTGCCATTCACCATCCGCAACGGCATTTTCCACGGGCTCTCCATCCTCAGGATCACCGGCTTCAGGTAGTCCATGTCCGTGCTGACCATGATGGGCCCCACGTGAGATTCAAAGACGATGTCCCTCTCGTCGCTTCGCTTCCCTGCCGTCGCCGACATGCCGACCCTCAGCTTTGCCGGGATCTGTACCGCCGACTGTGAGAACTTCTCGGCCGACATGAGATGGGATTCGTCCCACACCACCAGCCCGAAGTCCTGGAATATCTGCTGAGGGTAACGGTCTTCCTTACACAGGGACTGCACCATGCCTATCACTACCGGGCATTTTGCAACCCTAACCTCATCCCCCTGGATTATCCCGACCCTTGCCGGGGACAGCCCCAGCAACACCCTCAGGGCTTTCAGCCACTGGGTCGTCAGGTCCTCCTTGGAAACGATCACCAGCGTCTTCCTGCCCACCTTGGCGATCACGTCAACCATGCACCAGGTCTTCCCGAACCCCGTAGGGGCCCTGATCTGGAAGCTCTGACCGTCCAGCAACAGCGCCACACTCTCGTCCACTATCCGGGCCTGCTCGTCGTTCCAGGGTACGAACGTACTCTGGAACATGCACCTCTTCCCTTCCCTCGTATAATCAGCGGTGTATCGCCCCCACGTGGCCAGCCCCCTCGGGACGATGCACTTGCCCCCGAGGGTGGACGTCACTAGGCTGTAGGGCTCCCCGAACCTGTCTACCTGCTTATGGTAGGACGCGGGGACATCAGATTGGGAGTACAGGGCCCCAGCCCCGACCGCCTCGGCCGGGGCCTGAATCGGCTCAATCATTCAAGACCTTCGAGGTTGAACTCCGGCTCGCCGCCGCTGGATTCGTCAGTCACCACAGCAGTAGGACTGCCCTCGGATCCCACGATGTCCTTGGCACCGAAGCCCATCTTCCTCAACTCAGCCGGCTCCACGTATGGCACCGCCTTTTGGTAGTCAAGGATCTCGGCCTGGTCGCCGAACGCCTTCCGGATCTTCTCCAGGGAGTTCTTGCCCTTGTAGGTGTAGATGGTCCCGATCTTGGCCGTGCGCTGCCCCTCGGGTCGGATGACCTTGAAGGTGCATCCTGTCAGGGATCCGCCGTGCTCCTTGGCTATTGCCAGCAGCATGCCCTGGTTGTCTCGCTTGTAGACAAACAGCCTGCGCCGATTCTTGACTTCCTTGCCCTCCTTGTCTTTCCACACGCTGTGGTCAATGATCGTCATGACCCCAACAAACGCCAGATTGTGACCGTCCTGGCACAGCGGACAGGCTTGGTCACCATGGTCGCCGCTGGCCACACAGACGTACTGGTCCGAACCCTTGCGACCGTCACTGCGACGGACATCGTGCTCATAGTACATCGGCGTGTCGAAGATTCCGTCGTCGGTAATTTTACCGTCTAGGAAGGTGATGATCCCATCGCTGTCAGGGGTGAGGTAGAAACGGTTCCCCGCCTTCCTCGCTGCAGCTTTAGCTTTTTCTGTGGCAAGCGCCTCCTTTGCATCTTTACCAGTTTTCAAAAAATTCATACTCATGTGTTTGTAGCCTCCGGACGTATAACAAAGTTGAACGTAATAGGCGGACGGCATTCTAGTCCAGATCTACCAATCCGTCCAGAGCAATCAACACCTCGTCGATAGTCATGTTGCCCCCATCCTGTCCTCTCTTCAGTTCCACGTGTTTGACCCTCCTCCCCTGGCCTCCCAGGTATTCCCCAAACCTTTCACGCGCCAGATCCCCGGCCTTATCACCATCGAACATCGTGACGAAGCTCCGGATATGGCTGATCCTGTTTAGCTTTTCGTCGTTCATCCCCGACATCAGCGGGGACAAGACATTCCGGTATACCCTCATCACACTCATGAAGTCGAACATCGACTCTGCCACCACCACGGTCTTATCAGTATCAACCAAGTGCTCGCCCAGCCAGCACTGAGGGTTCGAGATCTTCCTGTCCCGGTCGCGCCAGACGTACATCAAATAAGGGATGTATTCATAGTCCTCATCACACTCTTCGGGCTTATAGACTGCCCGTCCGTGCAGCCCCATCAGATGGCCCGCCCAGTTCCTCACCGGCACGCACACTCGGCGCCTGGTGAAGTCGTATCTGAAGTCCAGATTGTTGACGTGCCTCATGTCAACCTGCCGCCTCCGCAGGTAGTCCACGGCCTCCTTAGATCTGCGCCAGCTCCTGAACCCGTCCAGCCACCAGAGGGGGAACTCTAC
>SMUX01123085.1_pt1 | contig 12959 bp, 15 predicted proteins | sample 2456431 | NCBI WGS metagenome assembly SMUX01 (sample SAMN11095930, study PRJNA526329) | marine sediment metagenome | biome: Marine sediment; feature: Surficial sediment; material: Deep marine sediment; isolation source: Hadal surficial sediment | place: Pacific Ocean | collected 2014-11 | depth... | reverse complement strand
GTAGGGGGTTAGGCTTGTGAAGTGATTCTGCTGAAAAACCCCCATTTGCGAAAATCTTGGGGGATCAAATATCATTAACCCAGCCCAGAAAATCGATTGTAGGGCATTTGTGAGCGAATAATCCTTTCGTCATGTTTCGGAAAGACTTTTTCAGCAGAATCAATATAGAAGTCTGACCCCAGATCTTTTTGAACCTCTGAAGTCCTTTGCCAGTGCTGAAGATAATGAACACCAAGAAAAATATGGGTTTTACCCTTATAGAATTGTTGGTCAGCATAGCTATTATTAGCATTCTTGCGGGGATCGCTATCCCTGCGTATTTCGGTTATCGCAACAATGCCAAACTTAGCGTCATAGCATCCGACCTGAGGACTTTCGGGATTGGCTTCGAAGGCTATTTTGCCACGAATGGATGCTATCCTCCAGATTCTCACAATGATGCGCCCTATAACTTAAAGAATGGTTATGGAACGGAAAACTATCTCCCCATCGGGGCCTGGACCACGCCTCCAGCCTGGGGAGGATTCTATAATTGGGAGGGCCCAAACAATTACCCCTATGCAGGAATTTCACTGTTTGGGACCACAGCGTCAGCATCAACGATGAGTAAACTCGATCGCATGATTGACGACGGAAATCTGACTTCAGGCAAATTCAGGCAGACCCCAAATGGAAGATATACCTATATTGTAAATGACACCCCTGACGCCGCCTGCCCCTAAAGATACGATTCGATTGTGAATTCGGGAGACAGTTCCCAGGAGTATTAAGTCAACGTTCTTCTCGGGGTCTAACCAAATGCGGATTGCCCATTAGGTCGAATCTGCGTTGCAGTCTTAAGTAGCATTTCCTGCCTGAGGTGCAACAGGCCTTGGGACGTCGGCCTGGCGTCCCTCGGTGTACTTTCGAAGCTCGGGAGTCCGGTGGAATAGAAAAGACGCGTAGGTTAGCACGATGATGACACCTGTGGTGATTGCCAGTGGGGCGCCGATAAAGGTCGCAAGCGTGCCCGACTGAATACCGCTCATAGGGCCCAGGCCCCGATGCACCATCATGTTCATGGCCATTACGCGGCCTCGCATTTGCTCCTGAGCCGAGAGCTGCAGCATAGTGTTCCGGAGCGTTCCTCCTACCACATCGATCAAGCCCACAAGCATCAGTATCGTCATTGAAAAAGACATCCACGGCGAAAGTGCAAAGAAGGCGACCATAGTGGGTTGGAGGAATGCCGTCACCATGAAAACCGGCCCCTTCTTTTTAACGTCACCCATCAACATCAGGACTCCGGTGGCGAGAAACGCCCCCACCCCGGGTGAAGCATAGAGAAGGCCTAGACCAGTGGGTCCCACCTGGAGAACGTTACGGGCAAAGACCGGCATCAGCTCCTGGTAGGAACCGAAAAACGTGTGCACCGCCTCAAGGGTTAGGATGCCAAAGATGACGGGATGGCGCTGCATGATCTTCAGCCCATCAATGATGGATCGGGCCATGGATGTACCCTTGGGTTCCAACTCCGTGGGATGGGCGCGCATCATAATGACAGAGAGCAGCACCACGGAATGGAATATGGCGTAGGCAAAGAAGGCACCGGCGATACCGACGGTGCTTATGGCGAAGCCACCAATGAGTGGCCCCACCAAGGCCGTTACGCGCCGGAGGATAGAGGTGAGGGTGATGGCGCGCATCAGATCTTCCCTAGGCACGAGGGACGGGATCAATGCGTGACGGGCGGGTGCGTCAAAGGCGGCGACCGTCCAGCTCACGAAGCTGAGCGCGTAGATGTGCCACACCTGTATGACCCCCAGCTGGGTCAGCATGCCAGGTATAAATGCGAGGAGCGTGGCGAGACTTTGGGCAAGTATCAGTAGCCGGCGACGGTCCATGCGATCCGCTAAGGCGCCACCGTATAATGACATGATGAGAAAAGGCACGGACATAAAAACGCCGTTCAATCCCAACATGAACGGTGAGTTGGTGAGTTCAAGGATGAGCCAGCTGCTAGTAAGCTGGTGAATCCATGAGCCCATGGCACCAAAAAGCCAGCCACCCCACAACAGCCGGAAATCGCGATATTTAAAAGGTCCCACGAGATTAATCAAGACACACTAAGATCTGACCACCCACCTCCCACTAGCAGGCTGCTGAAAAAGACTCATATGCCGCCAGCCTGCCTTAAGCAGGCGTTTAGGATGGTTGCGCTCGATCGCGGTGGGAGTCATTCCCGCTCCAAGCGGAGTCGCTCCAACGTACCGCCTAAGTACGCCTCCGCTCGTCGATTTTTCACGCGCCGCTCGGCTGAGCTAGGTCGGAGCCTCGCCTCTGAGATCTTTTTGACCTGCCTGCAATCAGCTTTTTTCAACGACCCGCTGGTGAGTTTGTACCAGATATTTTTAAAATTTGGCAGAGATGGAACGATGCTCAGTTATCGGGGTTAGAGCTTTAATATTTTCTTTAATCTCCGTGCAACCCAACCACACCTTTACTTGCGGTACACCCGCTCGCTGCCGAGATGGGTCTGCCAGCTCTTCAGATCCTCATAGTTAAGTCGCTTGCTTTGGGTCCGAGGGTCTCGCGCGGACATGCGTAGGATCTTGAGTGGTTTTTCTGACGCGGACTCAAACCAGTAGTCCTGCCCGTCAGGAATAAAGATCCCTTCCAGCGGATCCAGCTCGAACACGTCGTTGTCCGTGTTACCGTAGAATCGAGCGCGGCCTTCCAGGACCAACCATGCAGCGTCTTGCCCGGTATGCGCGTGCCTGTTCGTCTCGCCTCCCTCGAGGACCACCTGCATGCCAAGCCCTAAGAGAGTGCTGTCGGCGCCAGTAATCAGCCTCTCGGACTTCTTGGGGCGGCCCTTGAAGTCCTGGTCAGCAAACTCGCATTTGAAGGCCCTCATCTCTGGTTGTTTGTTTGCCATGATCGACAACTCCTCCTCAATTATTTAGTCCCTGGCATGACAAGCAGAAGTGGCCTGGTGCCATTTTGTTGCTTAGTTCTGCCCGTTCGTCGTCAGGATGCTATGGAACTGAACTTTGCTAAAACGCTAGTTTATAATCCTCGAGATGTCAATGAAATGCAATGGATCGTTTAGTCTATGGCTCATATTGGTTCATGCATCCATGTTTAGTAACCGAGGCGGAGTTGGTGAGATCTTGTGATAGGGGTGCCGAGGTTTACATTGGTAAGCATATGACGTGGAATCAACTATCTAGCTGTGTTAAAAGTCAACGCGGTTCTGTTCTAAAAAATGAGTCAGTATAGAAGAGGAGAATAAGCTATGAAACTTTACGGCTTTACCCGTTCCCCGTTCACGCGCAAGGTTCGTATTATTCTTAGCGAGAAGAATATCCCCTACGATTGGGTCGAGTATCAGCATCGCCATGAAGATCCACGCTACGGCGAGATGAACCCCTACAGGACTGTGCCGATCCTGGAACTCGATTCGGGAACTTTTATCTATGAATCCACAGTCATCAATGAATATATAGAAGAAACGTATCCGGAACCCTCCCTCCGGCCTCGTGAGCCCGAAGAGTGCGCAATCGTGCGTCTCTGGGAAGACTTCGCAGACTGCCATCTCTTTGCAACGCTTAATCTGGCTGTCCGCGACAGGTTCGAATTTACTCGAGAAGGTCCCAAGCTGCGAGATCCCGAAAGTGTTGACACCTCGGCGACACGGGAACACCGCTCCGCTTTTGAAGGGGAACTCAATCGGCTCGAAAACCGCCTGCAAGGGCGTGATTACGTTGCTGGCCGGGGTCGTGGAGCCTATACGCTTGCGGATATAGCGTTGGTACCGCCCCTATTGGGCTCTGCCGCCAGACTCGACTTCAGCGTTACCGAGAACCGGCCAAACCTGAATTCCTGGATCGAACGTGTACGGACCCGGCCGTCGGTTCGGGAAATCATGCAGTAAAAGCGGATTCAAAAGCATATATATAGTAAATTGGCTCAGGCCCTTCCAGGGTGTTGAAATACCCTGTTTACAGGGCGGTCAAAAAGGTCCCAGGTGCAAGGCGCGCGAGAAATCGACGAGCGGAGGCGTACTTAGGCAGTACGTTGGAGCGACTTCGCTTGGAGCGGGAATGATTCCCGCAGCGATCGAGCGCAACTATTCTAAACGCCTGCTAAGGGCGGGCTGGCGGCAGATGGGCCTTTTTCAACGGTCTGTTCCATCTTGACAATGCTCGTTCCCAACTGCTATCCGATGTGCATGGGACGCTGGCTCAAGGTTTGGCCCGCGGCCCGAAAACTATTCCCACCGAACGAAAGGAGATCAATCATATGGCAAAGCCGGCTAGAAGTGAACCGAGCACTATCAAGAAATCCGATCGGCGATGGCAATCGGACGTTATCGTAGACATGATCAAACGCTACGGGTTCGAACACATCGCGTTGAACCCGGGGGCCAGCTATCGCGGACTGCACGATTCGCTGGTCAATTATGGCGAGAACGATCCGCAAATGCTCCTCTGCCAGCACGAGAAGATCGCCGTACAGATCGCTCATGGCTACGCACGCGTGACGGGTAAGCCCATGATCGCCATCGTCCATGACCTTGTGGGTCTGTTGCACGCGCCCATGGGCATTTATTACGCCTTTCTGGACCGTGCGCCTGTCTTCATCATCGGTGCCACAGGTCCAATGGCCGAGCTCAAGCGCCGTCCATTCATAGACTGGATCCATACGGCAAATGTTCAGGGAGAAGCAATCCGTAATTTCGTCAAGTGGGACTACCAGCCAACCACGGTAGACGGTGTTCCGGGGGCATTCGCACGAGCCTACTCGGTCATGATGAGCGCACGCCAGGGACCTGTTTATATGTGCTATGATGCAGGCCTCCAGGAATCCGAACTGGACCACGACGTGGAGATGCCGCCGGAGGGCACCGCTTTTACCCCGGCACCTATGAGCGCGGACCCCGTGGCGTTGGAAAAGGCCGCCGACACTTTGGCCTCTGCCAAAAGACCCGTGATCATCGCTGATTTTGCCGCGCGGCCGCCCCATGGTTGGAATCACATGATTGAGCTGGCGGAAACACTCGGTGCTTCCGTATGGGATATGAATTCCAGGCTCAATTTCCCCAGCGATCATCCGCTCAACCTCAGCATGGATCAAGAAGGCTGCTACAAAGATGCCGATGCTATCTTGACATTGGACATCGCTGACTTCGAGCGCCCGACCCATGCGCGTGATATTTCAACACGCACCGTTGTCAGTAAGGTCCCGGCGAATGCCACCTGGATTGATATCGGTTTTACGAACATCGAGATTAGCAAGTGGTCCATGGATTATGCGCGGCCCTACTATGCACACCAACGTATGACCGCGGATGTGGTCACCACGGCTCCACAGCTGACACAACTCCTCAAGGCGCGGATCGCCAAGACTCCGGGGCTGGCTGAGAAGATCGCCAAGAGGACAGAAGAAGTCGGCAAGCGCCACAATGAGATGCGAACCAAATGGCGCAAGGACGCGGAGAAGGATTGGGACGTCAAGCCAATGACTACCTATCGCCTCGCCTTAGAGGTGTGGGACGTTATCAAGGACGAGGACTGGGTCTTGACCGCAGGTGGGTTAGCGGATGCCGCGCGGAAACTGTGGAATTTCGACCGGCCCTATTGCCATGGTGGTCGCGAGCTTGGCACCGGCACTCAAATCGGCACCTCCCTGGGTGTGGCCCTTGCCAACAAAGGAACCGGACGGCTCGTGGTTGATTTGCAGCCGGATGGGGACCTGATGTTCGATGCCGGAGCTCTATGGATCGCGGCGAAGTACGAAATACCGATGCTCATCGTGATGTTTAACAATCGCGCCTACTACAATGACTGGAACCACCAGATCGTCATGGCTAGGGTCCGCGGTACCGACCCGGCACGAGCCCATATTGGTATGGACCTGTACGGGCCCGATCCGGATTTCGCAGGATTGGCTCGCTCCATGGGCTGGTATGGCGAAGGACCCATTGAAAATGGCGATGAACTGAAACCGGCGTTAAAGCGTGCCATTGAGCAGGTCAAAAAGGGTAAACCCGCTCTGGTGGACACCATTACCCAGCGCCGAGAGCACTAATCCGACTGCAACAAACCCCGCGGCGTTTCGCGTCGCGGGGACTCCCCTCAGAGTATATGATTTGCATAGGTTCAGGCATCCCGTGGAAATCATCGCTAGCTGATGCTCCACAACAGCACTAGCAGGCTGTTGAAAAAGACTCATATGCCACCAGCCTGCCTTAAGCAGGCGTTTAGGATAGTTGCGCTCGATCGCTGCGGAAATCATTCCCGCTCCAAGCGGAGTCGCTCCAACGTACCGCCTAAGTACGCCTCCGCTCGTCGATTTGTCGCGCGCCGCTCGGCTGAGCTAGGTCGAAGCCTCGCTTCTGAGATCTTTTTGACCAGCCTGCAACCAGATTTTTTCAACAACCTGCTAGAGTTTGATTTAAGCTGTCATCATCTCGAAATCTGCAGATGAGTGCTGATAGCTACGAATTTGTTGCGGAGATACTAAAATTTGAACGAGTCATTTTAAAAGGTTCATCAGAATGGCTTTATCGTCCACCTTTGCGGAGTATGTTCTTGACCAACTGGCAGAATCCGGAAGCATAGTTTCGCGCAAGATGTTCGGTGGTCTAGGCATCTATGTTGATGACGTGTTTTGTGCCATGGTAGGTTCGTCCAATCGTTTCTACCTCCGCGCAGGTCCCAAGAATATCAACGATTTTAAAAAGGAAGGCATGACACAATTCTCTGGCAGGGGAGGTGCTGGTATGCCGTACTATGAGGTCCCAGAGCATGTGCTGGAGGACTCGTCCATTCTTAGCGAGTGGGTATCTAAAGCGAGGGCCGAGGCCCTACGCGCTAAGAAAAAGTAGCCCTTTGAACCATGTTTTTGAGTATTTTCCAATGGGTGTTAGCATTGTTGCTTACTGTTGCAGGTCTCGCGGGACTGGTCCTCCCGATGCTTCCGGGCGCGCCAATGGTCTTCGCCGGTTTATTTGCGGCGGCTTGGGCAGAGGACTTCACTTACGTAGGTTGGCGGACGTTAACCGTGCTTGGTTTCATGACTCTATTGACCTACGTCCTCGACTTTGCTGCGACGGCGTTCGGAGCTGAGCGCTTCGGCGCATCCGGCTATGCCATCGCAGGCGCAACCGTTGGCGCCATCGGCGGACTATTTTTCGGCCTGCTGGGTGTCCTTGTGGGGCCCTTTGTTGGTGCAGTGGCCGGGGAAATGGTGGCACGCCGTAGCCTGAGGGCAGCAGGCCGGGCAGGACTAGGGGCGACCCTGGGGCTTGCCCTCGGGGCCGCAGCAAAGCTGGCAGTAGCCTTTTCCATGATAGGTGTTTTTATGGTGGTTCGAATTTGGGGTGCTGGGTAAGAATGGTTTGCTAGGGTAGGGCGCTGATCTCTCAACAGATCTGGGCAAACTTCAATGTCACCGGCATATAAATAGATGAGAAGAAGAACGTTTTGGATCACGGTCAGCTTGGTGGCCTTCCTAACTGTCGGAATTCGGTGTGCTGTGATAGCTGAGGACTTGGAGGCTGTGATTCGTTATCTCTTACGATACGTAAAGAATTCCGAAGTCGTATTTATCAGAAACAACCGAGAGCACACGGCCCATGAGGCGGAAGACCATATGCGGAAGAAATATCAGCATTTCAAAGAGCAGATCAAAACGCCTGAAGATTTTATTCAATTTGCCAGTACGAAGAGCCTGCTGAGCGGCAGACCCTATAGAGTTCGATTGAAAAACGGTAAAACGATGCTCAGTCAAAAGTGGCTGGAAATCGTGTTGGAGGAATACCGAAAGAAAAATAGTGGCTGATGATGGCTAGTGACAAGTTGAACTAATAGGAGCAAGATATGTCCACGCAAGATAAGTGCTGCACGATTGTCCCTTACTTCAATGTTTCGGCTGGTAACCTCGAAGCGTTTAAACGACTGTGTGAGCAATTCGTAAAGAAGACCAGTGAGGAGACGCAATGTCTTAACTACGGATTTAGTTTTGACGGCAATCAGGTTCATTGCCGAGAAGGGTATAAAGATGCTGATGGTCCGTTGGCCCACCTGGAAAACGTAGGACCTCGCTTGAGGAGCAGCTGAAAATTGCTGAAATTACCCGGCTGGAGATCCACGGGCCGGAGGAGGAATTGGCGAAGTTACGTGGGCCTCTATCCAAACTAGGGCCGCAATATTTCATCTTGGCATTGGGTTTCCGTCGGTAAGAAACCTTGTCAAAAAGGATTTAGCGGGCATGCAACCTATTGCAGCGGTCATTATATGAGGTAAGATACCCTATACCCTTTTTTTCTGCCTTGCAAAATAGAAAAAAATGAGGGAGAAGGGTGAAAGTTAACGTTCACTGTCAAACGTTTCCAGTTGCGAAGGAGGAACGATGTCGTACGATTTAATAATCAAAAATGGAAAGATCATTGACGGTTCCGGAATACCGGGTTTTCGCGGTGACGTGGCCATTCGTGGCGGGCGTATCGTCGGGATCGGGCGAGTAAGTGGCGAAGCAAGACGGGTTTTGGATGCAGACGGTCTGGTGGTCGCTCCTGGTATCATTGATAACCACACCCACTATGATGCCCAGGTTACTTGGGACCCCCTTTGCACCTTCTCCTGCTACCACGGAGTGACAACGGTTGTCACCGGGAACTGCTCGCTAGGCCTAGCTCCAGCCCATAAGGAAGACCGGGAAACCCTGGCCAGCATCCTTTCCCATGTGGAGGCGATCCCCCTGGAGGCAATCCGGGCCGGCGTGACTTGGGATTGGGAGACCTTTCCCCAGTACCTTGATGCCCTAGACCGACGGCTGGGCATCAACGTTGCCTGTCTCATCGGGCATTCCGCGGTGCGCCGCTACGTAATGGGTGAAGCCTCCCAGGATCGCGAAGCCACGGATGGTGAGGTGGCGGCCATGAGGGAGATCGTCCGTGAGGGGATTGAGGCAGGAGCCGTGGGAATCTCCTTCGAGCGTAACCTCCGCCATTTCGACTGGAACGGCCGGCTTGCCCCCTGTAACCTTGCCTCCGATGCTGAGATCTTGGCCATGACAGGCGTGCTGGACGACGTCGGATGCGGTGTCATCCAGATTGGCGGGGATAGGAAGCTGGGGGTAAAGATAACCAAGGCCAGCGGGCGCCCGGTTTTCTACGGCAACATTACTCAGCAGGCAGTGGCCCCTGATCTCTGGCGCGAGCGCCTGACGGAAGCTGAGAACTTGATGCGGGAGGGACATCGCGCCTACCAATTTGTGATGCCGCGGCCAGGCGACTTGCGATATACCATGAAGACTGCCCAACACTTCGATGCCATGCCCGCCTGGAAGTCGGTGATGCTGCTCCCACTGGAGGAACGCAAACAGGCCTTCCGGGACCGGGAGGTTCGCGCGAAGCTTCACCTGGAGGCCGTGGAGACGCCCCGTGATGTCACTGTCGGCGGGCAATTCACGCGCCGCTGGGATTTGCAGTTCGTACATCAGCCGGCGTTGGCAAAAAATCAGGTTCTCAAGGGAAAGAGCGTGGCACAGATCGCCGAGGAGCAGGGCAAAGACGTACTGGACGCATTCCTGGATCTGGTCTTGGAAGAGGACCTGGAAACAGAGTTTGAACGGCGCGAGGTCAACAGTGACGAGGCCGCTATGACCGCACTCCTGACCAGCCCGTACACTGTCATCGGGCAGTCGGATAGTGGAGCTCACGTCGTATTTCGGACTGATTACAGCTACTGCACGTACCTGCTGTCCCACTGGGTGCGCGACAGGGGAATCATGTCACTCGAGGATGCGATTCGGAAACTCACTTTTGTCCCTGCCACGCTCTTTGGACTGTTCGATCGAGGGTTGGTGCGTCCCGGTATGGCCGCGGACCTGATGGTGTTCGATCCCGAGACCATTGGCCCGCTCGAGCAGGGGGAGGCGCAGGACCTACCTGGCGGAGCCACCCGACGTGCGCAGCTCGCACGAGGTATCGAGTGGACTGTGGTGAACGGAAGGATTCTCCTGGAAAGGGGCAAGCACACAGGAGATTATCCTGGAATGGTTGCCCGTAGCAATGGCCCTACTCAATCCATTGCCGCGGCCTGAAGCAGCAATACAAATGGCAAAAGTGATCTACTGCAACAAAGTGAATCCGAGTTCCAATTGTAATCACGTCGTCCGTGGTCAGACGGAGGAGGAAATACTTGAACAGGCCAAGGTCCATGCTAAAGAGCATGGTTTAGAGCTCACCCCGCAGTTACTAGAGATGGTCAAAGGTTTCATAGAGGATGCATGAGCACCGTCTTAGACAAGGGGGTCGAGGCTAGATAAACACCCCCGACCCCTTTACTCCCTTCTTTGGGAGTTGATAAACGCATCATCCAAGCCAGCTATCCACTGGCCCGGCCAGCTAACAAGAGTTTACAGAGGTCGGCGCTGACGCATCGCCGCTGAGTCGCAACCTTATCCGCCTTCGCAGAAGACCATGGGCGTAAGCCCATGGATGAATGCGTTGGTCGGACCCTCCGAAGCTCGAAGAGCGAAGGAGGGTGCTTCGGCGGATTCCGCCGAAGAAAGGATACACGGGTGTAAACCCGTGGAGGCTTCATTCGGTTAAGAGATTGGAACAATCAAGACCACCGTCTATGCCCGCCACTAGGATAGTCGCACGTACGAGGTCGAATTTTGGCGAAAGAGAAAGAAAGGTGCAGAGATGAGCAAGCCCCAGGGAAGAATTCGTAAGCAGATGGACCAACACGATTTGGTAAGGCATCTCTATAGCAGGAGGGTACAATGGGGAACCGAAAATATGCTTTACCGAAAGGATCATCCCATGGCGTGGAGGAAAGTGGCAGGGAACTACCAAAACTGGGAGGTCAACACCTCTGAGATTTTGCCTTCAGACTTTGAGTCTCCCTTTGGAGAACCGGTGAAGCTGTTTTACAACGAGGACATGGTGGTGGGCCTTTCTCGCCGCAGGGAATCGATGCCATATTTTTTTCGTAATTGCGTTGCCGATGAGCTGCATCTGGTGAACCGTGGGGAGATGACCTATGAGACGGATTTCGGAACTATCACGGTGGGGGAGAGGGAGTTTCTTCTGATCCCGAAGGGGGTGACCTATCGGACGTTGCTTCGGGACCCGCAGGAAACCTTGCGAATTATTTATGAATCGGGACCTGAGGTTTTCGTTGTACCCACTGAGATGGTGGACCACATCTATGGCAAGGGAAGGCCGGCACTTAAGCCTGAGAGTCTTCAGCGGCCTGAGATTTTGGGTGGTGCAATCCCCGAAGGAGAGTTTGAGGTTCGGGTAAAATATGGAGGAGCCTTTTCAGACTTCCTGGGGGAGGTGAGTTCCATCTTTTATGACTTTTATCCCTTGGATGCGAAATTCATCGACGGAGAGGTGCCGGTATTTAAGTTCTCCTTAGACGACGTAGAGAAGCTCGGGACGACTCCCGTGGCATTTTTAGGGGGCAGCTACCTGGACAACAGGAAGAATCGAGCATGGACCATGCACATCACCGGCGGCGGTGCGGGTAGCGCACCAGTCCACAGGAATCCTGATAGTGATGAGCTCCGGTACATTCCCTCTGGGCCAAATATGGGCAATTTTCTCTTTACGCCTCAAGGGGTGGATCATGGCGCAGGCCGTGGATACACGAGAAAAGAAAGGAACCGTGCCGCCGGTCCTTACGATTTTGGCGATACCATTTCTGCCTATACGGGAAAACCCCTCAAAGGAACAGCTACGGCCCATAGGTTAGCAAGACCATATCTAGCCTGACGTCTCATACTGGAGGAATACGGAAAGATGCCAAGTGGCAGGAAGGAGAATAGCTATGCCCACAGAAGGTGAAATCGAAATCGTGACCATCTTAGGAACCACCCGACCTGGGAACTTCACCGCAAAAGCGCTGGCGCTGGTGGTGGATGAACTGCGACAACAGACTAGGGTGAATGTAACCGAGATTGATCCTCGGGGTATGCAACTGTTGTTTCCTGGTGAGCCGGGCGAGTCGAGGGATTCACCATTACTCCAGAGCGCGGTTCAAAAAGCCACGGGTGTGGTCCTGGCGACGCCCGAGTACCACGGCAGTTTTGCTGCCATGATGAAATTAATAATTGAGAACCTTGGCTTTCCTTCGATCCTGGCGGGGAAGCCTGTTGCCCTGTTGGGCGTTGCCGCGGGACAAATTGGTGCCATCAAATCCCTGGAGCAACTCCGCAGTGTGTGCTCCCATATCGGAGCGATCGTGCTGCCTGGACCGGTGTCCGTTGCGGAGGTGCACGGGCTGTTCGACGAGTCCGGACGCTGTTTGGAAGAAAGGATCGAAAAGCGAATCCGAGGGTTGGCCACCAATCTTCTGGAATACATTCACGATCACATTTGCCCGAGGGTTGCTCTTGAACAGATGGTGCGTTCAGAGGTCGCGAGCCCCATCTGAATCACCCTCAATAAGATTCGGAATTGCACATTAGCTGATCGGATCTAACGATTGGAGTACATCTATGGCATGGACCTATTTGGTCATTGCGGGGTTGTTTGAATGTGCCTGGGCCGTGGGGCTTAGATTCACTGCGGGATTCACCAGGTTTTGGCCGTCCCTGTTCACCATCCTATCCATGGTTGTTAGTTTTTGGCTTCTGTCCCTGGCAATGAGGTCCATTCCCATTGGCCCGGCCTACGCGATTTGGACCGGGATTGGTGCGGTGGGTGTTGCGGTATTGGGTATGGCGATTTTTGGTGAATCCAGGGACCTCATGAGAGTGATCTGCTTACTCATGATTGTGTTCGGCATCGTTGGTCTCAAACTGGTGTATTAACATAGTTATTGGGCGAAGCTAGCGTGACGTAGTATGATGGCTCTTCAATGAATGAGTGTCGAATCGGAAAGGTGGACTCAATGCAAAGTTCGGCCGCAGTGAGACGTATCGCTGCGCGCCTGCTGTTCATCGCGGCGTTGGTT
>SMUX01090326.1_pt1 | contig 12960 bp, 12 predicted proteins | sample 2456431 | NCBI WGS metagenome assembly SMUX01 (sample SAMN11095930, study PRJNA526329) | marine sediment metagenome | biome: Marine sediment; feature: Surficial sediment; material: Deep marine sediment; isolation source: Hadal surficial sediment | place: Pacific Ocean | collected 2014-11 | depth... | reverse complement strand
TCACCCGCGGCACCAGCCGCTCGGATGCCTGCGCCAGGGTCGACACGCGGTTCCATTTCATGATCGGCAAAGTGATCACGCGGACAAGTCCGGCAACCGCTAATGCACATTTTCTGCTCATCGTGATGGAATCCTTTGTGGCAATGAAAATCTTGTCGGCGCGCGCCCTCAGGCCTCTCGTGCGCCTTTGCGCTTGAAACGCCGGTCGAGGGAATGCCTTAGGCCTTGGGCGCCATCCTGAGCCGCCGTCAGCCGCCGCCGATCTGGCGGAGATACTGTGTGCTCGGGGGCAGGTACCGGCCCTTGATCGCGCGCAAGTCCTCGTATAGCGCCTCGAGGCGGGGATCGAGGCGGAACCCCGCCGAGGTATTCGCGTCAGCCTCTGACTTGACCAGGCGGGCGCGGGCTTCGGCCAGTCCCGCGTAATCCATCCCGGTCATCTCCGAAAGCGCCTCCATCCACCCCGTCTCGCCGGGATCGATGATTTCCTCGAAGCTGACGGCGCAGCCGCCGAAGGTGTAGATCCCGATCAGGGCGTTGCGGTATGTCATCTCGATGCGATCAGCGATGTTGGGATAGGTCGTTCGCTGGAGCAGCATCTTGGACCGCGCCAGCGCCCCCGATTGGCGGCGCTCGCGATGATGCGGGGGCTGTATCCGAGCTTGAAGGCGTAAGGCGCCATATAGGCGGAGGATTTGTGATAAGGCGCCTTCTCGAGAAGCCGCCCGACCTTCCGCTTGGCCCGGCTGCGATAGCCCCGGGCGATGAGGTCGAGGCCCGGGTAACGGGTGCTCAAGGCGGTCAGCGCCTCGGCCTTTTCGAGGATTTCGGTCGTCGGGACCAGGTCCGGGTGCTCGTTGGAGCCGCTCGAGGGGTTCCAATCCTCGGCCACCGGCAGGCCGAAATCCGCTCCAGCCATACCGAGGATCGAGGCAAGCAGGGTCGTGCCCGAGCGGCCGTCGGATACGATCAGGTATCTGATGCGGGAATCGGCGGTACTGGCGGTCATGGCGGAAACATCTAGCTAAAGCGTAATCCGATTGGCTCGACCCCTCCCGCTGTCATGGAAGGCAGGCCGCAAGCATTCGAAAAGATTGTTACCTTTTGACCTCGGGGCTGACAAGGGCGGCGTGGTGTTTGTCCTTTTCACTCCCTTCGCTATTATTCCGTTCCCCCGTAAGCGGCCTTTCCGGCGTACCTCATCGAAAGGGATTTATATGTGCGGCGTCGTCGGCGTTCTCGATCCCGGTTTCGGCCGGAGCGGCGGGCCCGAGGCGATCACCGGCCTGATCGGCGCCATGGCCGACACGCTCGTCCACCGGGGGCCCGACGACAAGGGGGTGTGGGTCGATGCCGACGCCGGCGTCGCCCTTGGCTTCCGCCGCCTCGCGATCCTCGATCTGAGCGCCCAGGGCCGCCAGCCGATGACTTCGGCCTCCGGGCGTTACGTCATTGTTTTCAATGGAGAAATCTACAACCATGGGGAACTGCGCCAGCGCCTGGAGGGTGATGGTGCGCGCCGCTGGCGCGGGCACTCAGATACCGAGATCCTGTTGGCATATATCGACCGCCATGGGGTCGAGGAGACGCTCGGTCAACTGAACGGGATGTTCGCCATCGGGCTCTGGGACCGGGAGCGGCGCGAGCTATGGCTGGCGCGCGACCGCATGGGCGAGAAGCCCCTGTATTACGGCGAATGCAGGGGCGTCTTCTTCTTTTCCTCCGAGCTCAAGGCCCTGCGCCGCCATCCGGCGTTCGACCCTGAACTCGATGGCGAGGCGGTGGCGCTCTTCCTGCGCCACGCCTTCATCCCGTCGCCCCATTCGATCTATCGGGGCATCTCGAAGCTCTCCCCCGGTCACGTCCTCAGAATCCCGATCGACGAATGGTCGGCGTCGCCAAGGCCCTATTGGCATGCCGCCGATGTCGCCGAGGCCCAGGCGGCGGCGCCCTTCGCGGGGACAGAGGCCGAGGCTATGGAGCGGCTCGGGGAACTGACCGAGGACGCGGTAAAACTGCGCTCGGTCGCGGACGTGCCCCTCGGCGCCTTTCTGTCGGGCGGTATCGACAGCTCCACGGTGGTCGCGGCGATGACGCGGACGCAGGCGCCGGGCAATGTGCGCACATTCTCGGTCGGGTTCGAAGATCCCAGATATGATGAATCGCCCCATGCCGAGGCCGTCGCCCGCCATCTCCGGACCGATCATACGACCCTGATGATGAGCGAGGACGACTGCCTGGAGGTGGTGCTGAAACTTCCCCAGATGTTCGATGAGCCCTTCGCCGATCCCTCCGGCATTCCGACGGCCGTGCTTTGCCGCCTGACGGCGGGCCACGTCACCGTCAGCATGTCGGGAGACGGCGGGGACGAGCTTTTCGGCGGCTATGCCCGCTACCTCCGGGCCGCCAGGGCATGGTCGAAGGTGGCCGGCACGCCCCAACCGTTGCGCGCGCTCGCGCGAAGCTTGGTCGCAATGACCGCGGGGAAGCACACCCGCCCCTTGCGGCGTCTACGCAAGCTGGCGGAAGGTTTTAGTCACGCCGATCCTTATTCGCTCTATCTCGATTATATCGGCTGGTGGCGGACCGCGGACGGCGTCGCCGCGGCCCCGGTTTCGCCGGCGACGCCTGTCCATCTGCCGGCGCCGACCGTGTCCCGGTCGCTCGCGCGCGACTTCATGTTTGCGGACACCCGGCTCTATCTCCCCGACAACCTCATGGTCAAGGTCGATCGCGCCTCGATGGCGGTCGGCCTCGAATCCCGCGCGCCCTTCCTCGATCACCGATTGGTCGAATTCGTCTGGTCGCTGCCCGACGCCATGATCGTCGAGCGGCCGAACAAGGGCCTCCTTCGCGACGTGCTTTGCCGTTCGGTGCCCCGCGATATCGTCGATCGCCCCAAACAGGGGTTTGAACCGCCGATCGCCGGTTGGCTGCGGGGGGCCTTGCGGGACTGGGCCGACGGGCTGCTCGCCGAAAAGAGGCTATCGGACGATGGTTTGGTGAATCCGGCTGTTGTGCGGGCGAGGTGGCGGGATCACGCGACCGGCAGGCGCGACTGGACCTATTCGCTTTGGACCGTGCTCATGCTCGAGGCCTGGCTCGACAGCGTCCGGGCCTGAACGGACGGTTTTAAAACCGTCTTTTCCCATTTCCCCGCCACCGGGACCGCGGAGGATATATCACAGAGGTCAGGGATCGGATGCCGGAGAAGATAAAAGTGTCCTCTGTCGTCCGGCATCTCGATACGGGGCTTCGTGATCTCCGCCTGCCTTCGCCGAAGCGAAGCTCCGGCTTCGCGCAGGCAGGTGGTTCGGAGCCAGCCGTGCCGAAGCCGACGGACAAAGCCGCGAACCCGATCATCGGCGCTGGACCCGTCGTCTTTGACACCCTGTGCGGATACGCCTTGGAGTGCCTGCGGCGCCCGAGGCATCGGGGAATTTGGCGCTTCTTAGGGCCTCTGCTATAGCTAACGCCCGCACCCAGGGGGTGCCGTCGCCGGCCTTCGAGATCGCCGGCGCCTCCACGAGCCGAAGGCACGAGGAAAACCATGAGCTGGGCGAAAATCGCCGTTCTCATCGCCGCCATGGCGCTCGGCGGTTTCCTGTTTCGCTACGGCAGCGTCGATCCCTGCGAATGGTTGCGCCATGACATGACCGCCAAGACCGGCCTGCCGCGCATCATGGTCGATGCCGCGGTGCAGGTTAGGCTCAGGGGCGAGATGACGGCGGGCAACTGTTTCGGCGAATGGCTCCGTTTCCACACGAACGGCGAAAAGTAACCGCCGGCGGCCAAAGCCCCGAGGTCCTCAGGCGCCCGGCTTCAATCCCGATTTCCCCACGTGGCCCGATTTTCCCACCTGGCGCGACGTTATAGCTGTTAGCCGGCCGTTAGAGCACTATCCGGCCCAAGCTGAATGTCGTTGGCGAAAAAGTGTTGACATCATAGAATAAAGGTGTATATACACTCTTATGATGACCACTGAGCGAATCACCAAGCACCTGTCGGCCACGGATGTGGCGGCCTGCACCTGCGCCAACCTGCGCAAGGCGGCGCGGGTGGTGACCCAGGCTTACGACGCCGCCTTGCAGCCTGCCGGCCTCAAGGCGACGCAGTTCACCCTGCTGGCGACGCTCGCAGAGCGCGGCGATGCACCACTCACCCGGCTTGCCGACGCCCTGGTCATGGATCGCACGACCTTGACGCGGAACCTCAAGCCTCTCATACGCAAAGGGTTGATCCGCATCGAGCATGAGGAGGATCAGCGCGTCCGCAAGATCAGCCTGACCGAGGCCGGCAGGCGCGTTTTCGAAGACGCACGCCGGCAGTGGGAGCAAGCGCAGTCGCGGATCGTCGAGGGCCTCGGGCAGGCGCGGTGGTCCGGTTTCCTGGAGGATCTCATGGCGATGGTCGCCGTGGTCCGGGACCGTTAGCCCCTTTTTTTGAGTAGAAACGTGCATATGCACATAGATATGGAGGTAAAGATCATGAACACGCACCAAAAAACCCCCGTCTGGGGCGGAGCGCACAAGGCCGGTCTTGCCGGCCTGCTCCTCGTACAGTTCGCGGCGGCCTATGTCATCGGCACCGGGCACCTTTTGACGAACGACCAGCAGAGTCTGATGTTGCCGATCGCCGTCACGGCGTTCATCCCCGTCGCTCTCTTCCTGGCGGCCTATGCGTCCTCGGCGCGCTTCCGCCGTTTTGTCCTCGCCCAGGACATGCGGACCCTGACCATGATGCAGCATTGGCGGGTTATCGGTTTCGCCTTCCTGGCACTCTATGCGTTCGGCGCCTTGCCGGGTCTGTTTGCCTGGCCGGCCGGGCTGGGTGACGTGGCGATCGGTCTTGCGGCCGTGGTCATCGTCGCGCGCATGGACGGCGACCCGGACTATGCGAGGTCGCCGGGCTTCAAGCGGTTCCATCTCCTCGGCCTGCTCGATTTCGCCGTCGCGATCTTGACGGCCGGTCTCTCGGCGGGCGCGTTTCCCGGCCTGATCCCGAACGGCGTCACCAGCGCGCCGATGGATGTGTGGCCGCTCAATGTCTTCCCGAGCTTCCTCGTGCCGGCCTTCATCATCCTGCACCTGACCGTGCTGCTGAAGGTCCGCGACCTTCGCCGCGCCGCCGATGAGCCCGCCGAAGGGGCGCTTCGCGCCGCCTGACTCCGTTCAAGGCCTGTTGGCCAAGTCCGGCTGGCCAAGTCCGGCTGGCAGGGGTCGCCTGTTCTACCCGCGATCCCTGCCGGGGCGCCGCAAACAACCGCTTTTTGAGGAGACCCTCCGATGACCGACACGGTCGACGCCACGATCAACGCCCGGACCCGATCCGCCACACCCGGCCTCTGGTCGCATCTCGGCGCCGCGATCCTTCGCCGGGCCGCGGTCATCGCGCTTGGTCTCGGCACCATCTTGACGCTTGCCAATCAGGCCGAAGCGATCTTCGGCGCCGGCAAGCTCCAGCTCCTCCCCCTGGTTCTCGTCTATGTGACCCCTTTCGTCGTGGTCACGGTGTCCCAGCTGCTCGGCATCCAACGGGCGATCCTGGACGCCCGGCGAGAGGGGCGGAACAACCCCACCGACGAGCCGTTTGCGTTAACGGCATTGACGCACGGCATCCCGTCGAGGGCGCTCCGCCTGGGTCTGCTCGTCGGCAGCCTCAATGCGTCGCTGGTGACAACGGTCGCTTTTCTTGGAAGCGGCAATCTCGGCGCAGTCTCCTCGGCGCTTCTGGGCCAGGCCTTCAGCCTGCCCGTGCTCTTCGGCGTGCTCTCCCAGGCGATCGCCTACCGGCGCGCCTCCCGGCGTTTGCAAACCCAAATCGTGAAAGCGGACGGACAATGAACGCAATATCGAATTTTCACAGGAAGTATGGGCCCTTGTGACCGGTGCGTCTTCTGGCATCGGCTCCGAGTTTGCCAGGCCTATCGCCCAGCGACGGCTCAATGTCGAGATGACGGCGGGCAACGGTTTCGGCGAATGGCTCCGCTTCCACAAGGACGGCGAAAAGGTACCGCCGGAGGCCTTCGGAGGCGCCCCGACCGGGCGCCAGCCGTGGCGCCGAAGCCGGGCCCATGAGGCCGGCCGCGGCCGCGGCTCGCCGGACTTTCGGAGACGTGGTTGCGGGGATTGGTATCGGTCCGCCTTCGCCCCCACCTTCGCCGAGGCTTCGGCGGACAAGAAGGCTTCGGCGGACACTCCTACGCCTAAACGCCTTCGCCTGTCAGGCCACTTCGTGGCCTGCCACCCGAAGCCGAAGGCGTAGGGTGGTGGGCCCGGCAGGACTCGAACCTGCGACAACGCCGTTATGAGCGGCGCGTTCTGACCAGCTGAACTACGGGCCCCAGGGACCGGCCGTTCCGGGGTTAGACCCTTCCCGGGCGAAATTAGCCCATCGGGCGTCGACGTCAAGGGCAAGGGACCGGGCGCCCGGACCGCCGGCGCCTTGGCGGCGGCCTCAGGTATCGAGGAAGCTCCTGAGCAGCCTCGAGCGCGAGGGATGCTTGAGCTTCCTCAGCGCCTTGGCCTCGATCTGGCGTATGCGTTCGCGGGTGACCGAGAACTGCTGGCCGACCTCCTCGAGGGTGTGATCGGTGTTCATGCCGATGCCGAAGCGCATGCGCAGCACCCGCTCCTCTCTCGGGGTCAGGGACGCCAGCACCCGGGTCGTGGTCTCGCGCAGGTTGGATTGGATGGCGGCATCGAGCGGCAGGACCGCGTTCTTGTCCTCGATGAAGTCGCCGAGATGGCTGTCTTCCTCGTCGCCGATCGGGGTCTCGAGGCTGATCGGCTCCTTGGCGATCTTGAGCACCTTGCGCACCTTCTCCAGCGGCATGCCGAGGCGCACGGCCAGTTCCTCCGGCGTCGGCTCGCGCCCGAACTCGTGCAGCATCTGGCGCGAGGTGCGCACCAGCTTGTTGATGGTCTCGATCATGTGCACCGGGATGCGGATGGTGCGGGCCTGATCGGCGATGGAGCGGGTGATGGCCTGGCGGATCCACCAGGTGGCGTAGGTCGAGAACTTGTAGCCGCGGCGGTACTCGAACTTGTCGACCGCCTTCATCAGGCCGATATTGCCTTCCTGGATGAGATCGAGGAACTGCAGACCGCGGTTGGTGTATTTCTTGGCGATCGAGATCACCAGGCGCAGATTGGCCTCGACCATCTCCTTCTTGGCCCGGCCCGCCTCGCGCTCGCCGCGCTGCACGGTGTTGACGATGCGCCGGAACTCGTCGACGTCGAGGCCCGAAGCGGCGGCGATCTCGGCGATGACCTTGCGGATCTCCTTGACCTCGTCGCGGTGCCTGGTGGCGAAGTTGCGCCAGTTCTTGTCCTTGAGCCTGGCCAGCCGGCGCAGCCAGTTGGGGTCGAGTTCCCTGCCCCGGTACTTTTCGATGAAGGCCTCGCGCTTGACCCGGCTCTTTTTGGCCAGTCTCAAAAGCTTGCCCTCGTGAGTGATCAGGCGGCGGTTCAGCCCGTAGAGCTCGTCGACCAGCTGTTCGATGCGCTTGTTGTTGAGATGGACGTCTTCCATCAGCTCGATGAGCTCGCGCTTGAGCTTCTCGTATCTTCGCTCCGAGGCGGGCTTGGCCGCCTGGCCGCGCCGGGTCGCGGTCAGGCGTTGCTCCTGCAACCTGTGGAGCTTCTTGTAGGTCTTGGCGATGGCGTCGAAGGTCTCGAGCACCTGGGGCTTCAGCATCGCTTCCATGGCCGCCAGCGAAATGACGTTGTCCTCTTCGTCCTCATCCTCCTCGGCGTCCCGCCCGTTTTGGGCGCCGGTCTTGACGGTCGGGGCGCCTGCGTTGCCGTCGGCCTTGCCATCGGCCTTGCCATCGGCCTTGCCGTCGCCCGGCGCCGTCTCGGAAGCCTTGACCGCCGGGGGCGAAACGCTACCGGCCTTGCCGTCGCCCGGCGTCGTCCCGGAAGCCTTGACCGCCGGGGGCGAATCGCTACCGGCCTTGCCGTCGCCCGGCGCCGTCCCGGACGCCTTGCCGTCGCCCGGCGTCGTCTCGGAAGCCTTGCCGTCGCCCGGCGTCGTCCCGGAAGCCTTGACCGCCGGGGGCGAATCGCTACCGGCCTCGCCATTGGCGCCGCCGGGGGCGTTCGACGCGCCATGGCCGCCTTCCTTGCCCTCGCTCTCGGGAGTGCCGCCATAGGTGGCGTCGAGATCGATGATGTCGCGCAGCAGAATCCGGTCCTCGCGAAGAGCGTCACGCCAATCGATGATGGCGCGCAAGGTCATCGGACTTTCACAGATGGCGCCGATCATGCGCTCGCGACCGGCCTCGATGCGCTTGGCGATGGCGATCTCGCCCTCGCGCGAGAGCAGCTCGACATTGCCCATCTCGCGCAGATACATACGCACCGGGTCGTCGGTCCGGCCGTACTCCTCGGTCTCGTCCGCCTTGGCGGGAGCGGGAGTTCGGGCCTCCGACGAACCTTCCTGCGCCGAGGAGTCTTCGGACTCCTCGTTTTCCACCACATTGATGCCCATTTCCGAGAGCATCGCCATGGTGTCCTCGATCTGTTCGGAGGAAAACTTATCCTGGGGCAGGGCGGCGTTCAACTCGTCATAGGTGATGTAGCCCCGTTCCTTGCCCCGCGCCACCATCTTCTTGATCGTGGCGCCCATGGCATCGATGACCGGACCTTCCGGTGCCTCCCGTTGCGTCTCTTCACTCTCGGCAGTCTTGGTTTTCTTCGTCGCCATAAAAACCTTCCACGCCCAATTTATGGCCGACCGCGCGGCCCATTGCCCAAATTCAGGTGCGGCGCAGGCCCCTCACCGGCCCGCCGGATCACAAGCCTTGCGGACGGCCCGAGGCCACCCCATACCCTTCGATCTCCGCCTCATCGCCCTCGCCCTCATCGATCATCCTTTTGAGGGCCTCGAAACGGGCCCAACCCTCCTCGGTCATGCTCCGGCCCAGCGCCTCCTCGGCCGCCTTCAGCTCCGCCATCAAGGCATAAAGGCGCTGATGGCGCGCCAAAAGGTGCCGCCATCCCAAAAGGGCGTCCTCGGGGGCGGCGTCGGGATTCGAGAACCAATCAAGATTTGAGAACCAATCGAGAACATCAGCGCCGGGGCCAGCCAACCGGTCGACGGTATGCGAAAACCCTCGTTGTGTCAGATGGAGTCTCAGCGCCTCAACGTCAAGGCCGGGGTCGACGGCCGAGACCTCCAGGATCGCCTGGCGAAGGCTGTCGAGTTCGGGGTCCTCGATCGCCATGGCGGCGAAATCCTCGGCGATTTCGCCGATGAGTCCCGGGTGATTGAGCACCGTGGCGACCAATACCGTCTCTCGGTGACCGGCCTGGCCCTCGGCGCCCTGGCCCAATCGATCGGCGCCACCGATGCCGGCGCCGGAGCGCAGCCCCCGGCGGGCGCCACGGCGGCGCCTCAGCGCCGGCTGGTAGTCACTGAACGCCTCCCACAGCCGCGAGCGGAAATAGCGCCGGTAATAGTTCTGCACCGTGCGGTCGGCGATCTGGCTCGCCCGGTCGTCGAGCCTCCTGTCGATCGATGCCCGGCGTTCCGGCGTGTCCACCGGCTTGCCGGCGGTCTCCATCCGCCACAGCACCTCGGCCAGGGGCTTGGCGCCGTCCAACATCTCGGCGAACGCCTTCGGCCCGCGTTTGACGATCAGGCTGTCCGGGTCCTCGCCCTTGGGCAGGTTGACGAATTTGAGCGATTGTCCGGGCTGCAACAGCGGGAGCGCGCGTTCCGCCGCCCGCGCCTGGGCGCGCATGCCGGCGGCATCGCCATCGAAGCAGAGCACCGGTTCGGCGACGATGCGCCACAGCTCCCGGATCTGGAATTCGGTCAAGGCCGTTCCCAGCGGCCCGACCGCGGCAAAGCCGGCGCGGTTAAGCGCGATGACATCCATATAGCCCTCGGCGACGGCAAGCGCGCCCGTCTCGCGCGCGCTTTTCAGCGCGTTGGCAAGGCCGTAAAGCACGCGGCCCTTGTGAAACAGCGGCGTCTCCGGCGAATTGAGGTATTTCGGCTGGCCCTCGCCAAGCAGCCTGCCGCCGAAAGCGATCGGCCGGCCCCGCCGGTCGGTGATCGGAAAGATGACGCGGCCCCGGAAGCGGTCGTAGGACGCGCGCCCGTCTTCGGGCACCACCAGGAGGCCGGCCGTGATCATCAGGGATTCGGAATAATCCCCCGCTTTCAAGCCCTCCTTCAGCGCCTGGCGGGCGTCGGGGGCGTAACCCAGGCGGAAGCGCGCGATGGTTTCGTCGTCGATCCCCCGGTCATGCAGATAGCCAAGCGCCTCCTTACCGGCGGCGGCCCGCAATTGCTTCTCGAACCAGGACGAGGCCGCTTCGGTGACGGTGTAAATGGAGACCTGTTCCTTGGCGCGGGCCCGCTCTTCCGGCGAGGTCACGGGGATCGGCAGACCGGCGTCGGCGGCCAGGCGCTCCACCGCTTCCGGGAAGGAGAGGTTATCGAAGCGCATGACGAAGCCGATGACATCGCCATGGGCCCCGCAGCCGAAGCAGTGGAAGAACCCCTTTTCCTCGCTGACCGTGAAGGACGGGGTCTTTTCGTTGTGGAACGGACAGACGGCGACGTGTTCGCGGCCCCGCTTGGTCAGGCGGACCTTGCGCCCGATCACCTCGGCGAGCGAATGCCGGGCGCGAATCTCATCCAAGAAATCAGGGCTGAAGCCCATGCACGCGGTTCCCGATCCTCGTCACTTCGTCATCCGCCTCTCGCACTCTCTCTCCCGGGAGCGAGAGGGGCGCTGGCAATCCCCGAAGGCCAGATGGCCCGATAAGGACATTGCCGGGGTCAGTAACCGCGGGCAGGCGCGGCGCCGTCCCCGGCGAGAAGCCCCTAGATGCCATCCAGGCGCCTAGACGCCACCCAAACGTTGTTTCACGATCGTGCTGACCTTGGAGAAATCCATCCTGCCGGCATAGCTCTGCTTAAGCGCCGCCATGGTACGGCCCATGTCCTTGATGTTGGCGGCGCCCAGCTCGTCGATCACCGCCGAGATCGCATCGGTCGTCTCCTTCTCGTCCAGCCGTTTCGGCAGGAACCTTTCGATGATCTCGATCTCCTCGGCTTCTTCCTTGGCGAGGTCCAGGCGCCCGCCTTGCTTGTAGAATTCGATGCTCTCGTGACGCTGCTCGATCATTTTCTGCAACATCCCGAGGATCTCATCGTCGGAGATTTCATCGTCCCCGCCCTTGCCGCGGGCGGCGATGTCGCGGTCCTTCATCGCGGCCAGTATCAGGCGTAGCGTCGACGTCGCCCGCTGAGCTTTCGCCTTCATCGAGGATTTCAGCGCCTCGCTGATTTGGACACGCAGCATAAAGAGGTCACTCGATCTATTCGGAATGGCCCGACGTTACAAGAATTCGGGCCAAATGGCAAATCCTAGATAATTCCTAACTTATTGAAATGACAGCGACTTTGATAATTTTATAACACTTGACGGCGGCACGGTATTTGCTTATCAAAGCGACGGCTTGCCTGCCCGCCCCCCCATTTGCGAGCCTTTCGGCGGGTTGGCGGGTCTGTCGGGGGTCCATCATCCGAGATCGGCGTGGCGCTCGCGTGTGTCCCGGCTGGGCCCCGAAACCGATTTCTAGGAACCGCCACTCATGCCGAAGGTCGGATCCAAATCCCGGCGGGAGCGCGCGAAGGCGCCGCCGGAAGGCGTTAACGCCGCCATCGTCCTGGCCGACGGCATGGCGTTCTGGGGCCAAGGCATCGGCGCCACCGGCGTCGCCGTCGGCGAGGTCTGTTTCAATACCTCGATCACAGGCTATCAGGAAATTCTCACCGACCCCTCCTATGCCGGTCAGATCATCACCTTCACCTTTCCCCATATCGGCAATGTCGGCACCAACGCCGAGGACATCGAGACCACGACCCCGGCGGCGCGGGGCCTTATTTTACGCGCCCCCATCACCGAGCCCTCCAACTGGCGGGCGACCCAGCATTTGGATAAGTGGCTCAAGTCCCAGGGCCTCGTCGGCATCGCCGGGGTGGACACCAGGGCGCTGACCCGGCGCATCCGTGACCTCGGCGCGCCCAACGGGGCTCTCTGTCACGCGGCCAGCGGCGGCGGCAGGTCAGACGCCCTCGATACCGCCAGGCTGAAGGCCGAGGCCGCCGCCTGGCCCGGGCTCGAGGGCATGGATTTGGCGAAGGACGTGACCTGCCGTCAGACCTACCATTGGGACCAAACGCGCTGGTCCTGGGGCGCCGGCTACGGCACCCTGACGAACCCCCGTCATCACGTGGTCGCCGTCGATTACGGCGCCAAGCGCAACATCCTGAGATGCCTGGCGGCCTTGGGGTGTGCCGTCACCGTGGTGCCGGCGACGGCGAGCGCCGAGGACATCCTCGGCCATAAACCCGACGGCGTCTTCCTGTCCAACGGACCGGGCGATCCGGCGGCGACCGGCGCTTACGCCGTGCCGGTGATAGCGGCACTGTTGGGCGCCGGGATACCGATCTTCGGCATCTGCCTCGGCCACCAAATCCTCGCCATCGCCCTTGGCGCCAGGACCAGGAAAATGGAGATCGGGCACAGGGGCGCCAACCACCCGGTCAAGGACTTGGCCACCGGCAAGGTCGAGATCACCAGCCACAACCATGGCTTCGTGGTGATCGCCGAAAGCCTGCCCGATGGCGTGGTCGCGACCCATAAGTCGTTGTTCGACGGCTCGCTCGAGGGCCTGAAGGTCACCGGCAAGCCGGTGTTCTCGGTCCAGTACCACCCCGAAGCCTCGCCCGGTCCCGAGGACAGCCACTACCTGTTCGAACGCTTCGTCGAGTTGATGGAAACCACGACCAAGGAACGCACGACAGCCTGACGGCGCCTAGCCCATCTCTGTGGTTCAAAGCTAACCCATGCCCAAACGCACGGACATCGAATCGATCCTCATCATCGGCGCCGGGCCGATCGTCATCGGCCAGGCGTGCGAGTTCGACTATTCG
>SMUX01120220.1_pt1 | contig 12968 bp, 9 predicted proteins | sample 2456431 | NCBI WGS metagenome assembly SMUX01 (sample SAMN11095930, study PRJNA526329) | marine sediment metagenome | biome: Marine sediment; feature: Surficial sediment; material: Deep marine sediment; isolation source: Hadal surficial sediment | place: Pacific Ocean | collected 2014-11 | depth 0-1... | reverse complement strand
TTCATGCTGGCTTTCGTCGCGGCGATCGCACGCGGCCGCTACGGCATCGCAACCTTCCTCAGCGCGATCGTTCCTATGATCCTAGTCCTTGAAACGGAGTGGCTGTGGTCACCGGTGAGTGGTCTGCTTCCCCTGGAAGAGGACAACATTGTGGGGGTGTTCCCAGGTCATGTACAAGGCCCGACGCTGGTATTGTGCGCTCATTACGATACAGCAACCCAATTCGGCGATCACATCACCTGGGCCAGATGGATGCCCATCGTTGGGCTCGCTGTGGCACTGGCGTTGGCGCTCTCGTTGTCCGGCCTTTGGCAACGCCGTTGGGGACGGGAGCTACCTCGCATGCTCAGGCTTTCAGTGGCGGGATTCGTCCTGGTTCCGTTCGGAGCTATGGCAGTCTTCTTTTCTGCTGGTCCGCTCGTGCGTACGCCGAGTCCCGGCGCGCTTGACAATGGGGGCTCGGTGGCAGTGCTGCTCCGGCTCGCGGAACGCCTCACGCTGCGGCCCGCGGATGCTCCGACAACCGTAAAGCTCGTGTTCCTAGCCGCGGAGGAGGAACGCGCGCTCGGGTCCTGGCACTACGCCAACATGCTCCGTGAGAAGCAGTCCGTAGGAGTGATTAACCTCGAGATCGTTGGTGCGAGCGACCAGCTTGCCTATGTTTTGGAGGAGGGCTTTGCGCTGCGCCGGTACCATCCTTCGGATTCCCTCGTCGACTTGGTGAGGAAGACGGCACAGAAGATGTGGGGGCAGCCGCTAGCGGCGAGGCGACTTCCGGGGGCGATGTACACGGACGGGCGTAGCTTCCTCGCGCAAGGCATTGCAGCCGTAACGCTGATGTCCGTGTACGAGGGCGGACCCCGTGGCCTCCACTCGGCCCGGGATAGTCGGGATCGGCTGCTGGTGCCCCAGCTGGAACGAACAGTCGAACTCCTTGCTGCAATCGTAGCGAGTATGGATCGCGATCCCCTAATTCTTCGCACGCGCTGAGGACTGCGCACTGTGGAGCCCTGGACTCAGTGTTCGCCATGGTGGCCATGCGTATCCTCAGCTTCTACGATGAGCTCACCTGTCATGCCCGCCTCCGTGTGGCCAGGGATCGTACAAAGGACGCGATATTCGCCCGGTTGGTCGAGCTGATAGGTCGCTGCAACCGAAGTACCGGCTTGTGCATGCAGATGGATCCAGTCGTACTCGCCATCAGGGGTCTTCACGACAAGGGAGTGTTCAGTCTGCCCGTCGTTCTGCAGTTCGATCCGGGTAGGGATTCCTGCACGCAGCTTGATCGTTGTGGGCTTGAAGTGGAAGTCCGTGGAACGTACGAGGACGCTCGCTCTTGCTCTGGTGCTTACCAAGCCCTGCGGGCCGTTGTTCCCATGAACGTGCCCTTCGCCGTGACCATGGCTACGCTCGCTCGAGTGACCAGCCGCGGGCGGGTGTCCGTGAGGCTCGAGGGACCCTGCCGGGTACTGCGCCTGAAGCAATTGGAGCAGGCCATCTAGCCGCTTGAACTCGCGCCGGGTCCGATCCTGGTCTCCTGCGTCCGCCGCCGCGTGAAGCGTTCCGCCGAGCTTCGTGATCTGGCGTATCAGGGACTCGACACGCTCTCGCTTTTTCGGCTCCAACGAGGTCGAGTGCTGAAGGAGGCTCTTAGCCTCCGTCTCCAGTATCTCCGTCTTCTCGTGGATCGCGTTCAAGCTTCCAGCCTCGATATCGGCCGCGATCCCATCCCTCGTGTGTTTCAGCGAATTCCACACTTGTGCGAGGTCCGCTGCATGGCGATCCTCCTCATGTCCCTCACCGTGCTGCTCGCCATGCGTGTCATGCGAGTCGGCTCCGTGACCCGCATCCGCGTTACCCCTGCTTGCTAGGAGGGACCACGCAAGTGCGAGCACAACTGCTCCCACGGCGATGGATCGATATGCCGTCATGGTTTCGTCTCCTTCATGCTTTTATTCAAAGCGCTGTTTGTGGGACGCGATCGAGCTCATCGATCGGATCCCTTCCGCGCGACTCGATGACCCACTCCGCTGCTCGACGGCCGAAGGCGAAGAAAACAGCGGGCGTCACGGCCATGTCGAGCAGCGTCGAACTCAGCAACCCACCGAGGATGACCACGGCCACCGGATACAGGATCTCCTTGCCCGCTTCTCCGGCTGCCAGAACCAAGGGGATCAGCGCCAGACCCGCTACGAGTGCGGTCATGGTCACGGGTACCAGCCGCTCGAGCGACCCCCGTATGATCATCTGCTCGTCAAAGCGTTCCCCCTCGTGCTGCATGAGGTGCAGATAGTGAGAGATCATCATGATCGTATTGCGAGATGCGATCCCCGCGAGCGTGATCAAGCCGACCAGCGTCGCCACTGAGACCGTGCCGACCATGACCCAGGTCAGTGCCAGCCCACCGATGAAGGCGAGCGGGATATTCAGCAGAATCTGCGCCACGATCATCACACTTTGGAAGTGCGAGTAGAGCAGCAGGAACATCGTCGCGAGCGTGAACACGCTCAGAATTGCGATGAGCCGGGTTGCCTCTTGCTGACTCTGGAACTGACCCTCGAAACTCACGGAATATCCAGGTGGCAGGTTCATTGCCGCGACGGCCGCCTGCATATCGGCAACGGTGGAGCCGAGATCACGCCCAGACACGTTTGCGGACACGACTATGCGCCGCCGCACATTCTCGCGGTTGATGATATTCGGCCCCTTCGCCTCGCGGACGTCGGCGAGCAGCGAGAGCGGCACCTTTTCGCCGGTGGGCGTGTCGACCAGCATGTCGCGAATCGCCGCCACATCACGCCGGGACGCTTCGCCGTAGCGGACGAAAAGATCGAAAGTTCGCTGTCCGTCGAGTATCTGCCCGGCAACCCGTCCGTTGAGAGCCGTCTCCAGCAGCTCGGCGAGCTTGCCCACCCGGATGCCGTAGAGCTGCGCGCGCCCGCGATCGAGCGTGATCTTCACCTGCGGGATCAGGACCTGCTTCTCGATCTGTAGGTCGACCACGCCCGGTACACGCGCGAGCGTGGCTTCGATATCGGCCGCCGTCGCACGCAGGACCCCCAGATTTGCCCCAAAGAGCTTGACGGCCACCTGGGCCCGGACTCCGGAGAGCAGGTGGTCGAGGCGGTGGGAGATGGGCTGGCCCACGTTGATTACGATTCCCGGAATTTGCGCTAGCTTCCCACGGAGGTCTTCAAGGATTTCCTCACGCGAGCGCTCGGACTCCTCGAGATCGACATCGATCTCCGTGTAGTGCACGCCTTCAGCGTGCTCGTCGAGCTCGGCGCGGCCGGTGCGCCGTCCGGTCGAGACGACCTCCGGCACGGTGAGCAGCAGCTTCTCGGCAATGGTCCCGATACGGTTCGACTGCTCGAGGGAAGTGCCGGGTGCCACGAGCACGTTGACGGTCACCGTGCCCTCGTTGAACTCGGGCAGGAACTCCTTTCCCATCATCGGGTAGAGGGCGAAGGAACCCACCACGAGTGCAACCGCGCCGCCGATCACCAGATAGGGATGGCGGAGTGTGTGTGCGAGGATCACACGGCGATCGAACTCCTTTAGCTGGCGCACGAGCCAGCTGTCGGACTCGGTCTCCATTCTCTTCATGCGGGGAAGCAGATAGGAGCAGAGCGCCGGAATTACGGTCAGCGACACCACGAAGGAGACCGCCATGGCCACGATCGTGGCGATCCCGATCGGGGCGAAGAGGCGACCTTCGATCCCGCCCAGGCCGAAGAGCGGCACGAAGACCAGGATGATGAGCAGCGTTGCATACAGGATTGAGTTTCGGACCTCGGCGGAGGCATCCGCGATCACCCTCAAGACGGGCCGCGGAGGGTCGGCATGGCGGTTCTCGCGCAGGCGGCGGAAGACGTTCTCCACATCGACGATGGCATCGTCCACGACCATGCCAATGGCTACGGCGAGCCCACCCAGTGTCATGGTGTTGATCGAGATGCCTGCCCAACTGAAGAATATGGCCGTCGCGACGAACGAGAGCGGGATCGCCGTCAATGTGATGAGTGTCGTGCGGACATTCAGCAGAAACAGGAAGAGCACGATCACCACCATGATCGCGCCGTCCCGGATCGCCTCCTCGACATTGGCGATCGCGGCCTCTATAAAACGCGCTTGCTTGAAGAGGACGTGGAGCTCGACGTCCGCTGGGAGATCCTTTTTTATTTCGGCGAGCGCGGCCTCGATGTTTTCGGTGAGAGAGATGGTATCGACGCCGGGCTGCTTCTGAACGGATACGATCACCGCTGGCGCGCCGTTCACGCCCGCATCCCCGCGCATCACCTGCTTGCCGAAGGTCACCTCGGCTACGTCGCGGAGCCGCACCGGCACCCCGTCACGGTCGGCCACCACCGTGTCCGCGATCTGCGAGAGGGACGCCGTGCGCGCGATGTTCCGGACCAGCGCCTCCCGTTGGCTTCCCTCGAGAAAGCCGCCCGGGGTATTGATCTGGGATTGCTCTGCCGCATCGAACACGTCGTCGAGGCTCACGCCATAGGCGGCCATGCGCTCGGGAATCGCGCGGACCTGGTACTGCTTCACGCCTCCCCCGATGGGGATGACCTGGGCCACGCCGCCGATCGTCAAAAGGCGCTGTCGGACCACCCAGTCTGCGATCGTGCGAAGCTCTACGGGCGGCGTACTGCCATCCTGGCTCGAAATTCCGATCAGCAGGATCTCCCCCATGATCGAGGAGATCGGTCCCATCACCGGGGAGATGTCCTCGGGGAGCTTCTCGGCGGCGAGTTGGAGGCGCTCCTGCACCAGCTGCCGGGCGCGGTAGATGTCTGTTCCCCAGTCGAACTCGACGTACAGGATCGAGAGCCCGATCCCCGAGTTCGAGCGCACCCGGCGTACGCTAGGCGCGCCATTGACCGCGGTCTCCAGCGGCCAGGTGACGAGCATCTCGACTTCCTCCGGAGCGAGGCCGGGGGCTTCCGTGAGGATGGTGACCAAGGGGCGGTTCAGGTCCGGGAACACGTCCACGGGGAGATCGCGGATCACCACGATGCCATAGATGAGGAGCAATGCGGAGGCCGCCACCACGAACATCCGGTTTCGAAGAGAGAACTCGATCAGGCGGTTCAGCATGGCTCAGTGCGCTCCGCTCGCGATGCGAGCACGACCACGCAGCACCCAGGCCGCTGCTCCCAGAGCGAGCACCCCGATGATTCCCAGCGCCCACAGCCACCAGCGTGTTGTATGTGGCGGATGGGCCCCCGTCTCCGCAGTGTCCAGGGTTTCCCGTGAGCCGGGCTCGGCTACCGGGGTCAGGTACTGCAGCGAGTAGTTGCCTTCACTGACGACTTGATCGCCCGGCAGGATGCCCTCCAGAATCTCGATGTAGCGGTCATCGGATAGGCCGGTCACCACCGAGCGTCGGTCAAACAGGTCCGGCTCCCCGTCGCGCTGGACGAAGACAAAGTGGTGTCCAAATTCTCCCAACACGGTTTCTTTGGGCACCGCCAGCGCCAGGTCACTCCGCTCCACCACGAGGCTTAAGGTGGCTCGCATGTTGAGACGGAGCTTTCTGTCGGGATTGGCGATGCGAACGAACACCGGCAGCGACCGACTCCTGGCGTCGAGCGCTCCACCCATGCGGTCGACGATGCCTTCGAAGGCCTCCTCAGGGTAGCTGGGTACGTGCACACGCACTGTCTGACCGACCGTTACCCGACCGATCTGGCCTTCGAAGACGCGGCCCACCGCCAGCACCTCCTGAAGATCCGTAAGCTCGAAGAGGTGTCCGCGCGGCTCGACATCGTCGCCCACGACCACGTGGCGGTGGGTCACCGTGCCATCGATCGGTGCCGTGTAGCGCGCGCGGGGCGGTGGATCACCGACCTGCAAGCTCTCGATTTCCACAAGGGGCTGGCCGCGGTGGACGCGCTCGCCCTCCTTAGCAAAGACCGCCACGACGCGGCCCGGGATCCGGCTTGAGACGGTGGCCGAGCGCTCGGGCTCAGCGTGGATCTCGCCGATCACGGTGAGGGTCCGCTCGATGGGGCGAAGCTCGGCCTCCTCCAGACGCAGCCCCAGGTTCTTGCGTGCCGTCTCGCTGACGAGGACGGGACCCCCTGTTGCACTGCTGGCCTCCGCCCCTCCGGGCGCGTCCGCGTGACCTTCGTGAGCGAACGCTGCAGGCGATAACACGATCCGGGTCGCGGTGAGTGCCGCGAACAAGAAGGACCGTGTGTAGATCATGGCTTCACCCCCGATGAGAAGTCGTGTTTCAGCAAAGGGCTCGCGGCGGCCGCGCTCTCGAGATCGACCTCGGCCTGGCGTAGATCTCCGATCACGCGGGCGTAGCGGAGCGCGACATGCGCATACTGCTGCTCCCCCTGCACCAGTACGCTGACGCCGATGAGGCCCTGGCGGTAGCCCTTCTCGAGCAGTGTGACGTTGCGGGTGGCACCCGGCACGATGCGCTCTCGATACTCCACCACGACCCGTGCGAGCTCCTCAACCCGTCGCACTGCGATCTCGACTTCCGCTTCGACTGTGCGCTCGAGCCCGATGAGCTGAGCGGCGGCCCTGCGCCCGTCCGCGCGCGCCGCTGCAATCCGGCCCTGGTTCCGGTTGAACAGAGGCAACGGTACGCTGATGCCGACCCCTAAAAAGCTATCCCGTTTGGTGCCGATCGGATCGGCGGAGGGCTCGTCCCGGAACACCTGTTTGTCGACTGAGTAGTCGACGTCAATCGTCCAGTCCTCCCATGCCTCCGCCCGGGCCAGCTGTACCTCTGCGCTCGAGCGGTCCCGCTCGAAGCGCAGGCGTTGGAGGTCGGGGCGGCGCCGCAGAGCAGGCTTGATGAGCTGCGTAGCAGGGCGAGGCTCAAACAGGGGGGTCTCCAGATCGCCCAAGACCTCGACAGGGGTCTCAGGTGCGCGGTTCAAGAGTCTGTTCAAGCGCACCGCCTCGGTGTGACGATCGAGCTCGAGCAGGCGGAGATCCTGCTCGAAGCGAGTAAGCTCGATCTCGAGAAGATTCACGTCAGCCTCGGAGACCTCGGCGACGCGCAGGCGCGCCGACGAAGCCCGGGCCAGTCTGCGGGCGGCCGCGATCACACGGTTCTGCTCCGCGACCGCGAGTTCCAGCGTGAGCAGCGTGACCACGGAACGCTGGACATCGCTGATGAGGGTCCGCTCGAACTCACGTACCTCGGTGAGGGCAATCGCGATATCAACGCGAGCCACGTCACGGGCCCGCGCGAGGCGTCCCGCAACGGGAAAACGCTGGGCGAAACCGATGTCCAGCGAGCGCTCGCCCTCGTTCTGGAAGGCGAAGTCGTCCCGCCCGGAGAAGACCAGCTCCGGGTTAGGCCACAATCCCGCCTGCAGCAGACGACCGCGAGCGATCTCGATTACCTCGTAAGCAGCGCGCAAGTCGGGGTTCGCCCGCAACGCTTCTTCGGCGGCTGTGCGGACGCTCAGCGGCTCCTCCGGACTCTCCGCATCGGAGCCCACCGGCAGCACAGCCAGCACGATTACGGTCGAGATCAGACGTCTCCACCGAACAAGCTTCCGTTTCTTAACCCGGCCGGGATCTCCGCCTAACATAATGCTCCCGTTCCCTTTCTCTGTTCAGTCCGCTCGTCTGGAACCACACCGATCCCAGGCGAGGCGGTAGATGCATGCGCCCTTTGCACGGACGCAGAGAAATCAAGCAGGAGATCGAATCAGATCAAAAGAGGCGGGTTCGCACGTAGGTAGGGTGAGTTGAGACAATCCGTAGACAGTGCCCGCTCGGAAACCCCGCTCTGCCGGGGCAGCACCGGCTGAGCGGTCGTGTGAGCCAACAGGATCGCCCCCTGGACCTCACGGGTCCGAAGTGGCTCTGCCCATGCAGCAGAGACATCGGCCGGGGAACAGGAACAAGGGTGGTCCTCCGGCCCCGGTATGGACTCAGAGCTTCCCGGGTGCTCGTGTCCGAAATGGTCGTCACTGTGCCCGGAGTGCGAAGCCGGAGCACTGTTGTCGTGGTGCCCCCCCTCGGTATGCGCGCTCGCCGCCGTTCGGTGAGCAGCGTCGTGGCTGGAGGCATGGGCCTGGTCTGGAGCACACAGGGGGCTGCCGCCGGCCGAGAGGATCAGCGGCCAGATGAGCAGCGGAATAGCTAGGCTTCGTACGATTCTCATGCTACGTCGCATCATTTCGACCACGGGAGGCGAAACATGAGCAGCCAGAGCGCAACAGTCCAGAAGCGCTCTGACCTCCTGGGCTAGGCACCACCCTCGTATCACCTAGTACCTAGGATGTCCAGAGCCTACAAAAAATTCGTACCCAGGGGGTGGAGGCGCGGGCATCGACCCACACGAGCAGTCTTGCTCCTATTCCCCGTGCCACATTTTGTGGATTCCGGCTCCAGCGGTAGATCCAAGCAGTCACCAGCTTGTTGCTCACCGTCTCCGCGCTGAAGCTGCCGTCTAAAGCGGTGCCCTGGGTCGCGCTGCCGTCGCCGGCAAGAACGGTGAGCCTGGTGCTGGCCGTCTCGGGGAGGTTCAAGGGGATCGACTCGATCTGGCTGCAGCCGCGGAATCCACTGGATACCGTGAGCGCGATCTCCGTAGTTGCTGGCAGTTTGTGGCAACAAAATGGCCTGTGCGCCGCTCCGCCCGAACATCTTGACCGGGTTGCGCTTCACCCTCAGAATCGGGTTTGGCGACTGCGAACGGGGAGGGTATGCATGGGCGTCACCTACGCGCGGGAAGACTGAATCGCAACGATTACCATCGACGGACCCGAACCGTGTCAGAGGAGAACGCATGTCAGAACTGATAGGCCTTGATTTCATCGTCGACAAGAGCGCTTGGCACAAGACACGTTTCGTCGAGACGGAGGTATCTACGGACCTCGCACCGGGCCAGGTGCTCTTCCGGGTGGACCGCTTCGCCTTTACGGCCAACAACATCTCCTACGCGATGGCCGGGGACCTGCTGCGCTACTGGTACTTCTTCCCCAAGGAGGAGGGCTGGGGATGCCTCCCGACCATGGGCTTCGGTGATGTCATTGCCTCGACGCACGACGACGTTGCGGTGGGGACGCGATGCTCCGGCTTCTTCCCCATGTCGAGGTACTTGCTGATCGAACCGGCGGCGGCAAATCCGGGCTCCATCGTGGATGGTGTTGCGCACCGTCGGGAGCTGGCACCGGTCTACAACCAGTATCAGCCTGTGGCGAACGACCCGCTCTACTCCGTCGAACATGAAGACGTACTGGCCTTGACGCGAGGCCTCTTCACGACTGCCTTTCTCGCTGAGGACTTCCTTGCCGATAGCGACCTCTACGGCGCGAAATCGGTGCTGATCTCGAGTGCTTCGAGCAAGACCTCCATCGCGCTCGCCTTCGTAGTGGCCCGGCGAGCTCAGGCCAAGGCCGTCGGCCTCACCTCGGTGGCTCACCTGGAGTTCGTCAAGCGCCTGGGATTCTACGACCAGGTATTGACCTACGACGAGATCGGCGCGCTCGCCGATGATCCCGCGGTCTTCGTCGACATGGCGGGCAACACCAAGGTGACCCGCGGGGTGCACGAACAGCTGGGCGCCAATCTCAAGTTCAGCCAGCGCATCGGCGGTACCCACTGGCATGCGGGCGGAGACGATGGCGACATCCCCGGACCCAAACGCGAGTTCTTCTTCGCGCCGGCTCAGATCAAGAAGCGCATCGTCGACTGGGGGCCCCAGGGTTTCCAGGAGCGTCTCGGTGCCTCGCTTCAGGCCTTCATCGAGTCGAGCGCGAAGTGGCTGCGGGTGGAGCGGGGTTACGGACGCGAGCAGGTGGAGCGCGTTTACGGCGCAACACTCGAGGGGAGCGCGAGCCCGGCTCAGGGCAACATCCTTTCGTTGTGGGACGACGAGCGTTCTGCGGCCGGGCGCTGAGGCCTGGTTGGTAGCCCAAGGCCCTACCGGGGCTTCGGGGGATCCGGGAGAGACCAACTACGGCGTACGGGGGCCGTGTAAACTGATCGCCACAGGTATCGATGCGGGATGACGAAGGCGGAGCGTTCAGATCCAATGATGGATCCCAGGAATCTCAAGAAGTGGTTGATCATCATTGCCGTCCTATACCTGGTCTTCCCCCGAGACTTGATACCCGACTTCCTCGGGAGCGGTCTCGGCCTGATCGACGACTTGTTGCTCATCGCACTACTGACCTACTTCTATCGCAACCGTGTGCGGGAATATGCCGCTCGCGCAACCCAGGAGAGCGGAGGACAGGATCAGCGAGAGCGTTCAGGTCGTGCACAAGCGAAGGCGTCCGAAAGTTCGTCTGATCCCCATGAGATCCTGGGCATCGACTCTTCGGCATCCGGAGAAGAGATTCAAGCCGCCTACAAAGCCCGCATGCATGAATACCATCCAGACAAGGTGGCTCACCTGGGTGAGGAGTTGCAAAAGGTCGCTCATCGTAAGGCGGTAGAGATCCAACAGGCGTATGAGCAGCTACGCAAATAAATGGGGTTCGAGGCCCTCGTGGGCCGGGCCGAGCAGAGCTGTTCCGGCCGCTCCCGCCGACGCTCCCCTGCGCGGCCTCTACCTGGGCGGAGACGAGGCGCCCGCCGTGTTGAGCATCCGGGAGCCAAACTGGTATGGTGACAGCCTAAGCTCTGATGACCTCGGACAGTGAGGGGAAGTCGATGACGACATCGCTCCGACAGCTGGTCCAGGAGAACCTCGACCCGGACAACCCAGCACACCGGGACCCGGACTTCATCCAGGAGGTTGTGTGGCCACTGCTCAGGCATGTCGGAACCTACTACTTCCGAATTGAAAGCCGGGGGACGGAGAATCTCCCGAAGCAGGGGGAACCCTTCATCGTGGTCGGCAACCACAGTGGCGGGCCCATCTTGCCGGATGTCTGGCTGACCGCCGCCTACTGGTGGGACGTCTTTGGAATCGAAGTGCCCGCCTACGCCATGGTGCACGATCTCGTCTTCCGCGTTCCAGTCCTGCGCAACATTCTGATCAAAGCGGGAGCGCTACGTGCCTCGCGGAGCAACGCGGCCAAGGTGTTGGAGATGGGTGGTACGGTCCTGGTCTATCCTGGAGGTGCCGAGGAAGCGCAGCGCAGCTTCTGGCGGCGGAACCAGATCGACTTCCGCGGTCGAACCGGATTCATCGAGCTCGCGCTCCAATACGGGGTGCCCATTCTACCGGTCGTCAACGTGGGAGCCCACGAGGTGTATTTCACCTTGTTCTCGAGTCGGCTACTCGCTCAGATCACGGGTCTGACCCGGCTGACCGGCGTGAAGACGTTGCCGCTGAACATCGGATTGCCCTGGGGTGTATGGCTCACCGGGTTCCTACCGTACATCCCCCTGCCGTCCAAGATCGTGTTCGACGTGGGCAAGCCCGTCTATCTGCCGAAGGACCCGGAGCTGGCAAAGAACAGGAGCTTCGTTCGCGAGGTGTATTTCGAGATCACCCGGACCATGCAAAAGATGCTGGATGAGCTCGCTCGTGAGCGCCGCTTCCCAGTCCTGGGCTAGCGCATCATGCCTGGAACCGACTCGATGAGTGCCTCGTCGCGTTCGACACGCCTGCAGTTGCTGCAAGGGATTCCGCTTTTCAGCTGCCTCAGCGAAGCAGAGCGAGAGCGCGTGGCGGAGCTCTCCACCGAGCTCGCGTGTCGCAAGGGCAAGGTGGTTTGCCGCGAAGGTGAGGAGGGAGATAGCTTCTTCGTCATCCTGAGCGGCGACTTCGAAGTGCGGATCGGGCCGGGTCTGGGCCGCGTCGTAAACCGCCTGGGACCTGGGGATTTACTGGGCGAGATGGCGCTCCTGATGGGCGGCCAGCGCTCTGCGACCGTCGTCGCCGCGCGCAGCGGGAGGCTCCTCGTGCTGGACCGTGCGACCTTCGATCGGTACTTCCGGCGGAACCCGAAGGTCCTCGAGCACTTCGCGCGCATACTGAGCCAGCGTCTCGCGGCCACCAGCCACGGTGAAGCTGTTTCCGAGCGAACACTGGCGATCGGCGTCACGGGTAGCCCTGGGCTCAAGGGTAAGACCCTGGTTTCGACCGCCCTGGCCGGTTTCCTTAAGGAGTTCTCGGGGCAGGAGGTCCTGCTCCTGACGACCTCATTAGGCAGGGGGCGCGGGATGGTACCGGCACTGCCTTTGGCCGGCGCCCCTACCCAGGCGTCCATCGACCGGATCCGGGCCGAGCTCAAGCTAGGCGGCGCGGATCCAGCCGTGCTCATGCTGCAGATCGATCCCTCAGGGACAGCGGAGCTCCTCACGCAGGGCCTCTCCGCACTGATGGCCAGGCTCAGTGACTTGTTCTCCTACGTTGTTCTTGACGTTGCCTGCGAGCCGGCGTCGCTCGCTCGGTGCGCCGAAGAGGTTTGCCACATCATCGTGGAGATCGTCGCGCGGTGCGAGCCAGGCGCTGTGCCAGAGAAGGACGCGCACACCCACCGCTATCGCGTGCTGAATCTCTACAACCCGGAATCGTCGCCCATCCCCATCCGTCACTGTGAGCCCTTCGTGCTTTCGCGGGATCGCGAGCTCGAAGGTCGAGACCCGGCCTCGGCTCTCGCCTATCTGCGCGAGGACCCTCGGACCCTCACCTCTGCATCGCTGCGGCGGCTGGCGCGCAAGGTTCTTGGTGGCACGGTAGGCGTGGCCGTCGGCGGCGGTGCGGCGTTCGGCATCGCCCACGTAGGCCTGTTCCAGGTCCTGGAGAAGAACGGCATACCGGTCGACATCGTTGCGGGAACGAGCATGGGCTCGATCGTGGCGCTCGGGTACGCCGCCGGGGTATCGGCGTCAGATATGCGGGAGATCGCGCGCCGGATCGGGAATGTGCGGACCACGCTCTCGGCGCTCGACTTCACCATCACCAAGCCCGGCCTCCTGGCCGGAAACCGCCTGATCGAGATCTTCGGCCCGTTGACCGGCGACACCCAGACCTTCGACCAGCTCATCCTTCCCTGCCAGGTCGTTGCGACAGACAT
>SMUX01059265.1_pt1 | contig 12968 bp, 10 predicted proteins | sample 2456431 | NCBI WGS metagenome assembly SMUX01 (sample SAMN11095930, study PRJNA526329) | marine sediment metagenome | biome: Marine sediment; feature: Surficial sediment; material: Deep marine sediment; isolation source: Hadal surficial sediment | place: Pacific Ocean | collected 2014-11 | depth... | reverse complement strand
ACTCCCGGTCGTCAATCCCTGGATCCGGGTCAGAGGTCAGTAGTCGGTAGTCAGTGGTCTGGAGTCTGCAAGGACGCTTTGCTCTATGCGCTCTGCGCTTTGCTGTTCTCTAGTCGGTAAAAATCTAGGCCTATGGTGAGCGCTGCGACGATTGAAGGTGCGATTCACGTAAGAACTCAGAGGCCACCTCGGCCGGGGATTTTCCAAGCTCGTCCACTGCAAGATTCATTTGCCGCATCCGGTCAGCGTCAATGATTCCCGCCAACCGGCGTAGGGCCTCGGCGACAGAAGGATGTTTGCGGATAAGGTGCGGGCTGACCAAGATGATTGCGTCATAGGGAGGAATCGTGCCACGGTCGTCTTCGAGGACTCGCAGGTTGAGAGCGGCAATACGACCGTCCGTGGAAAATGCGCTGATGACGTCAACGCTTCCGTTAGCGACGGCCTGATACATGAGCGCCGAATCCATGCTCCGTCTGCTGCCAAACTTCAGACCATAGGTTTTTTCGATATCTCGCCACTCTGGACGACCAAAGAACTCATAGTCGCCGCCGATGGAAAGTCTCGGTGCGTATGGTGTCAAATCGCTAATGCGGCGAATTCCCAGCTCCCTGGCCTGCTGCTCCCGCATAGCGAGCGCGTATGTGTTCTCGAAACCCAAGGCACTGACCTGGACAATGCCGTACTCATCGGCAAGGTATCGGGCGACTGTGCTCAGCACTTCATCTCGATTGGTGGGTAATTTGTCCCGTTTCATGATCGTTGCCCAAATGGTTCCCGAGTAGTCGACGTATACGTCGAGATATCCAGAGCGCAGGGCGTCAAACGCCACCGTGGAGCCCAGTGACTGCATGACGGAGATTTCAAGCTGGGTGGCTTCCCTAATGGTTTGCGCCATTATCTCGCTGAGGATGTATTGCTCGGTAAATGTCTTTGCCCCGATGGTGATCCGGTCACGACTCGGCGACAGCAGTCTGGGCACGATGGACGCCCCTGCAAACAGGAAAAGCAGTCCGAAAACACCCAGCACGGCTGCGCCGAGGGTACGATTACGGTTCTTTACTGCCACCTGCAGGGCGCACACCAATCCGTCCAGGGTCAGCGCCAGGATCGACGCTGCCACACACCCCACCATGACCGCAGTAAAATTACGAGTTTGTAATCCCGTGAAGATGTAATTGCCTAGACTCGTTGCGCCGACGGGTGTTGCCAGTGTGGCGATTCCGACGGTCCACACTGTGGACGTGCGAATACCGGCGACAATCACTGGCATAGCCACAGGCAACTCGACGCGGCGCAACTGTTGTGCGGGTGTCATGCCCACGCCGCGTGCGGCCTCAATGAGGGCGGGATCCACGGATTGGAGCCCGGCAACAGTGTTACGAAGAATCGGTAGTATACTATAAAGCGTGAGACCGATGATGGCGGGCAGGTAGCCGATGCTTTGGAGATTGAGTGCGGCCAGCACCGGCACCATGATCGCCAGCAGGGCCAGGCTCGGCACGGTCTGTATGACGCTCGCGCTACCCATGATCGGCAGCTCGATCCAGCGTAACCTCGTGGCAAAGACGCCAAGGGGTACGCTGATGGAGGTTCCGAGCAATAGGGCCACCATCGTGAGCTGGAGATGACCCGTGAGGTATCCCGGCAACAATGACAGCTGCTCGGTCACTTCGAACCCTCGGCCATCAACTCGTCCACGAGACGAGCCTGTCGCTTAGGGGTTCCCATCATCTGCTGCACATACTCGTTGGCAGGCTCCGCCATGAGCTGATGGGGTGTCCCGACCTGGACCAATCGTCCATTGCGCATGACGGCAATCCGGTCTCCCAGGATCAACGCTTCCACCATGTCATGGGTCACAAAGATTCCAGTGAGGTGATGCTCTCGACGGATTCTCGAAAAGGATTGCTGAAGTCGGTCACGCGTCAAAGGATCGAGGGCGCCAAAGGGCTCATCGAGAAGCATCACTTTGGGCGTCGCCGCAAGGGCACGCGCAACTCCCACGCGCTGTTGCTGACCGCCAGAGAGTTCCGACGGATATCGTCCTCGCATGGTAGCCGGTTCCAGCTCCACCATCGCAAGGAGCTGGTCCACTCGCTTCTCTATGGCGCTTGGTTCCCATTCCAATAGTGACGGGGTGATGCCGATATTCTCAGCAACCGTCATATGAGGGAAAAGCCCGACCTTTTGAAAGACATACCCAACCCGGCGACGCAAGAGGTGCGCGGGCACTTCACGGACGTCCTGTCCATCCAGTCGAATCACCCCAGAGGTGGCGTCGATCAAACGGTTAATCATTTTCAGAGTCGTGGTTTTCCCTGACCCTGAGTCTCCCAGTAGGACCAGAAGCTCTCCTTCGGAAACAGCGAGTGAAATGTTATCGACTACGACCGTTTCTCCATACTGCTTGGTGACGTTATGTAACTCAATCATTTGGAGAAGCGTAAAGAGGATTGCTGCTGTGATTGTGACGCCTGGCGATTAAACCATGGTGAGTCGGGAGCCTGAGTCCAGGGAGCGTCGGGTCTTTCCGGCGTTCGAGTGAGCTTCCAGGATGCTTCCTTCGTGGGGTTCACGAGATTGGCGTTACGGATTCTATCCCACCTGCAATACAGCCACTAGGCTGTGGCCACAACCGCTCATGGTTGTAGATCTCGCCGTTGCACACTAGTGCCAGGTCACCGTTTTCGTTGGATAAGGGTTGTTTACCTCTCGCAATGTCGATAATCGACAAGCGTCTGTGAGCCAGAACCGTCGACCCAGTATGGAGGAGTCCAAAATCATCAGGCCCCCGGTGCTGGAGGCGGTTCGCTACCTCATCGATGGTCTTGGCCACCGAACTCGATTGGCGACCCACATATGTCGTTATGCCACACATTAGAGATTCAGGACTCTGATAGAATCAGACCATTTCCCCCTTTGGATTCGTTTAAAAATTTAATGGATAGGAAGTCGAATTTTTTAACCCCACACCCATAGCATTTTCGTCTGACCTATGTCCATCCCTTAGTGCGATTTCTGGGGTCTGTTCGATTAAGGGGTCTTATACAAAGCCTGACCAGAGATAACAAGCAAAAAAATAAATCTGCTATTTCACTGGAATCATTGCGTTTATCCGGATTACCGAGGAAGTTTATATAGGAAATATCAATGAGAAAAAGGTCGGTACGAATTCTTTTTACCAGTTAACCAGCTAGGAATTGTGTGAAGAGGTTTTGGTGATTATTGGGAAGGTGTTGGTGGACCTAAAATGCTTAATTTTTTAGGTCAGATTTGATTGCAGCGATGAAAGTATGCCTTCGGTAAGCATTGTGCGTTACGTAGCTAACCTGCAAGGATGCTAAAACCTAGCAACTACTTGACAAAATTTTGCAAGGTATGTTCTAAGGTCTTGGTTCACCTCCGGTGGGTACTGCCCTTTGGGCGGCGCTTCATTGGGAGCCCGTGCGCAGGGAGTTTAGCCCTTTCATGGATCAATTCCGGGAAGGAAACAAAGTTTTTTCGATCTGAACCTCGTGCGGTAATTGCGGCAATTTAATGGAAATTAAACATTGGACAGGAGGGAGATCTGATGGGTAAGGCCTATTATGCCGATCTTCGTGCGTTCCTCGAGGATTTGGAAGGCCGGGGTAAGCTTTATCGCTGGCAACGCAAAGTGAACAAAGATACGGAGCTTATGCCTCTGATGCGACTCCAATATCGTGGTCTTCCTGACGAGGCGCGCCGGGCTTTCCTATATGAAAACGTGACCGATTCTAAGGGACGCTCCTATGACATAAAGGTTCTTACTGGTGTGTACGGTTCTTCCCGTCAGATCATGGCCCTCGGGATGGGGTGCGAGAATCCCCAGGATATCCACGACAAGTGGCACAATGCCTTGGCACGACCTTTGAACCCGGTGACGCTGAGTTACGGAGCGGTGCAGGAGGAAATTCACCAGGGGACAGATCTGGAAAAATTTGGCCTAGAGCGGCTTCCAGCCCCAGTTGAAGAGCCTGGCTTCAGTGGGGGCGTTCGTGTTACGGCCCCTTTTATTACCCGGGACTTAGATTCCGGAAACCGCAACGTCGGTATGTACAGCGGGCATTTTTCTGGTGCAGATCGTCTTGTTGCGGGGATTGCACGTATTCACGATGCCATGCTTTACCATTATCCTACCGCCGTACGTCAGGGCAAACCTTTACCCGTAGCCATTGTCCTAGGGGCACTTCCCGATATCAATTATGTTGCCGCAGCCAATTTGCCCCAGGGCGTAGATGAGCTGGCAGTTGCCGGAGGCCTTAGAGGAAGGCCGGTCGAGATGGTGGCCTGTAAAACAATCCCTCTCGAGGTGCCGGCAGAGGCAGAGATCGTCATTGAAGGGGAAATGTCCCCTGGAAACATGGAACAAATGAATCCATTCAGCGATTACCCCGGCTATGTGATGGCCGAAAGATACTCAAGGCCCGTGATTAATGTTAAGGCCATTACCCATCGAAGGAATGCCCTGTTAACCGCAATCTTGGTTGGATTGCCACCGAGCGAAGCAAATGGAATTTCACGCACATGCCGGGAGATGATGCTTTTCGATTATCTGAGGCACGGCTGTAATATCACCGAGGTGACGGAGGTGTGCTGCCCGGAGATGGGAGGGGGTTGGAACTGGTGGGTGGTTCAAATTCGCAAGACTCATCCCAGCAAACCTTGGCAAGTACTTCAAGCAGCTTCATCAATGGGCTTCACTAACAAGGTGATCATAGTGGTGGATGAGGATATCGATCCCAAGAATTCCGATATGGTCATGTGGGCGATGAGCTTCGCCATGCAACCTCATCGAGACACACGGGTGATCATGTCTCGCTCGCCGCTGTTGGATCCCTCTGCCTATTCGCTGATGACAAAGCCCGAGGACCGTACCTTCCCGCCACCGGAGGGTTGTTCCGGGATCCTGATTGATGCGACCCGAAAAGGGGCTTACCCGGCCGTCGGTTTACCCAAGCGGAAATTCATGGAGGGAGCGCTGCAGATATGGCAAGAGGAAGGCCTACCACCCCTTGCGCTGAAAACCCCCTGGTATGGATATTCACTAGGGTCCTGGACCGCTGAGGATGAAGAGGTGGCTGATGGGGTGACTCGAGGGGAATATCCTGCGGTGGGTAAGAAATCAGCTCCCCGCAAAAAATGATATCATCCCAATATCGTAGCTGGATGGAATGCAGAGTCATCTTTCGATTGTTCCGTTGGAACCCGATAAAGGCTGTCGTTGAATTGCGTCTTGGTATGAAATAGATTGGTGGAGGGTAAGAAGTCCCTAAGAGGACTGTGACAATGGAGCCTAAAGGTATCATATTCACGCCTGGTAGGGTGCAGGCGATCAAGCAGTCGCCATTTCTAGATAAAAAGCGCGGAGAAGAGACAAAGGCGAAGCGCCACCCGCAAACCCGTCGCTTTATGTTCATGAGGGCCGAGCATGATCAACGTGGCCTTTATGACGGCCCGGTGAACCCAGAAAAACTGGAAACCAAAGACTGGGAGGGAGTGACGCGCTTCGTCAAGGAAAGCGCCAGAAAAATGGGCGTCGATCTTGTGGGCATTGCACCCGTGGATCGATTTGATTTTGTCCAAGGGACCGAGCCTCCCCAAGGTCACGACCGCGGGATCTCATTTGCCATTCACATGGACTTTGACGAGATGAAGCGGCTGGGCCCTTTATCCCAGATGGAAGTTCACAGGGTTTACTACAGGCTTTCGGATGTTTCGGTGCGGTTGGCGCAATTCATTCGCTCCTTTGGTTACCATGCCGTGGGCTATCCGAATGAGGGATCCGCTCTCTTTATACCCATCGCCTGGAAGGCCGGATTGGGTGAACTGGGTCGCCATGGTTCCTTGATCACCAAGGAATATGGCTCCAGCGTGCGACTCGGTGTGGTGACAACTGAGATGCCGCTCGTTGCCACGTCAGCGCCTGCGAATTATGGTTTTGATGATCTGTGCCTGCGCTGCAATGCTTGCACAAATTTCTGTCCCGGAGACTCCATTGTCCCTAAGAAACAAGAGGTCTTTGGTACCGTTCGCTGGCACGTGGATACCCCTACTTGCCGTCCCTATTTTGAGGACTACGAAGGCTGCAAGGTTTGTCTCACGGTATGCCCCGTGAACGCTCAAACAGAATCTGCTCCTCAGTATAAGAGTCTCATGAAAGGGCTCATGCACCGCAAAATTCCCATCCGACAACTCATTGATGAGTGGAGGGAAGAAGGATTTAAGGAAGCCGAGAAGTTTGGTGAAGGGTGGAATGACCGGTGAACATCGGTCTCTCTAATGCTTGACTGTCTTGAAGGTGTTACCCGTAGGTGCGAACACACATGAATGCAGAGGCGTTGGGCTGCATCATGCAGGCCGAGTAACAAAGCCAATCACGGCTTTTGCTTTTGGTTCTCGCTTGCCCCGCTTTACCTCTTAAGGTTGAGCAACCAATGGTAATTAACATGATGAAGAGGATAAAAATAGCTAATTTCTTATTTTAAAGCCCCGACAAAGCTTCCTTTATCTTCTGAGACATCTGTCTTCCCCTCCAGTGGGAATCAGTTCATCCAATCTGATCCACAAGTTCTTTAACATTTTTTTTGACCTGGTCATATACCACACGTGCCGCCTCGGGCGTCATACCCACAGCGTTGGGGATGTCCCAGAATGTAACCTTTTCGCTCTCTAGCAAATATTTTGGCCAACTGTCTTTTGACGTGATGACGACGACTCTATCAGAATTTTCAACCATCTGTGGGGTAAGTTGCTTCCTTGTATTTTCAGATACGTTGACACCCTCCTCCTCCATGTAGGCGATCACGGACTGACCTCCTGTGGCGTGCCTGACCATTCTAGTAGCTGGATTCCTTTCGGTTAATAAATTGTCGACCCTCGTACCTGCACTTTCCGCTTGGTGTTGTGAGACCTTATTGAATAATGCCTCGGCAACCTGGCTCCGTCCCGCATTGGCGTAACAGACAAATAGGATTTTCATGTTAAAAATACTGGGGAACTCAATTGGCTATGACTGCAATACATCGATGAGGATCGAAGGAGAGATGAATCTTTTGTCCTAGTTGGACCTCGAGGGGAGGATTGATCCTCACCTTCATAACAATCCCTGTCTCCGTTTCTACCTCACATTGAGTGCAGTCACCGAGATAGACCAATTGCTTAACCTGCCCGTTCCAGACGTTGTGTCGGTTTTTGGATGAGGGGGCTTCTGAATGAATACGGATATCCTCAGGACGGATGGACACCACAACTCGTGATTGCGGTGAGGATTCTTGAGGGATGAGGCAATAAATACGTCCTTCCTGGGTATCCACTGAGTACAGATCGTCTTTCTTAATTCCGTGGACTGTCCCTGGAACCATATTAGTGGACCCTACGAAGCTCACGGTAAAGGGGTCCACTGGCCGTTCGTAAATCTCTTTGGGTGTTCCCAGTTGAATAATCTTTCCAGCCTGCATGACCGCGATCTTATCCGACATGGCGAGAGCCTCGCTCTGATCATGGGTCACGTATAGGGTCGTAAGGGCTAGCGAACTCTGCAGTCGACGCAGTTCCACCCGCATGCCCTCGCGGAGCTTTGCATCAAGATTGGAAAGAGGCTCATCCAAAAGAAGGAGCTTGGGTTGCCCCACCAGCGCCCGAGCCAGGGCTACTCTCTGCTGCTGCCCGCCGCTCAGACGGGTTGCCGGTCTGTCTTCAAGGCCATCCATGTGGACCAGGGATAAGGCCCAGTCGACTCTTTCCTTCACCACCTGTCTTGGTTGCTTTCGCAGACCCACTCTCAAGGGAAAAGCGACGTTTTGGAACACGTTCATATGAGGCCATATGGCGTACGACTGAAAGACCATTCCGATTTCCCGTTCTTCGGGCATGGTCGTGATCCGTTGGGTCGAGGAAAAAACCGGTCTATCCCCGATCCAGATCTCTCCTTCAGCAGGCACTTCCAGGCCGGCGATGCAACGCAACGTGGTTGTCTTACCGCAGCCACTGGGGCCCAGGAGGGTGAAAAACTGCCCTTGGGGAATTTCCAGGTGGATTTGGTCCACAGCCGCAAGCTTTCCCTCTTCAACGACAAATGTCTTGGATAAATTTTCTACTTTTAGCAAGGGCTAGGTCGCCTCCCGTTGAGCATTATTGGCTGAAGGCCTTAGCGATGTATCGTCTTCCGGCAAAGGTGAACAAGGCAATGGCCACCATAAGGACGACTCCAAGGGCAGCGGCCAGAGGAAAGAACTGGTCCTCGTTCCAGTAATGCCAGAGCATCACCGACAACGTCCTGTTGTCATCGCTGGCCAACATGAGGGGAATAGAAAAGGCCCTCACCGCATGGGCCGCAACCCAGATCCAGGTGGCAGCCAAGGCTGGTAGAATCAGAGGAACCGTAATCCTAACCAATACTAAGAATCGATTGGCCCCAGAGATGCGACCCGCCTCTTCCAACTCCTTGTGAACCTGGGTGATGGCGGCGTTCATTGTCCTGGTGCCAAAGGCGACATATTGGGTGATCATCGCCATAATGACGATCCAGATAGTTCCGTAGATACCGAGATACCGGAAGGGTGGCTGGAGGTAGAGAAAGATGAAGGCCAGGGCGATGATAATCCCCGGGACCGAATGGGACAAAAAGGTAAGGCCGTCAAGCCAATACCGTCCGCGAATCTGGGTGCGAACAATGATCCAGGAAACGAAGAAGGCCAAGAAAACGGTTATCGTAGCCGTTGCTATAGTGATCAGGAGCGTGTTCCACGTGGCCCGCAGGATTCCCTCTTCCTCCAATAACATCCAATAGTGGGTCAAAGTCATCTGTTGCAGCTGATCCCAGGTCGGAGGCCTATAATTGGGGATGAGTGAGACCCAGATAAGTATGGCCAGGGGCATAATCACGGCAAACAAGAAGTATACGAAAAAGAGGCTCAGGGCTGGATAGCGCCACTTTCCCAGGGGGATCACGTGAGGCCGATAGCCTTTTCCAGTGATGGTTGCAAAGCGATCCGAGCGGTAAAGGACTGCCCGCTGGTAGAAGTAGACTAAAACGAGGGCGATGAGGAAATAGCTCACCCCAAAGGCAGCACCCAGTCCGTAGCTCGGGACCACACGTGTGGAGAAGTAAATCATCGTGCTGTAAACATAAATTCGGGCGGGCATTCCCACCACCAGGGGGGCCTCAAAGGACTCCATGGAAGACATAAAAGAATAGAGGAATGCGGCTAGGATGGCCGGGAGGAGCACAGGAAGAGTCACCTTCAGAAGGACTTCGTGAATCCTTGCCCCGGCCGTGCGAGCCGCCTCCTCTAACGCAGGGTCCATCATCCGAAAGGCCCCGACAATGATGAGAAACACGGTCGTTACGCCGCGGAGACCGTCGAGATAAATCATCCCCCCCATGGAGTAGATATTGATTGGGCCAGTGGTTAGTTCCACGCCGAATAAGTCGAGAAAATTTCTCAACCAGATATTCAAGACGCCAATTCTCGGGGACACGAGCAGCACCCAGGCGATGGAAAAGAGGAGCCCCGGCATGGCCATGGGAATGAGGAGTAAAGACCACGCTAGATTTCTCAGGGGCATGTCAGTTCTTTCCGTTAACCATGCAAACAGGATTGCGAGGGTAACAGTAATCACCGTACCCGTGCCGGCGAAAACGAAGGTGTTTAAGATCATCTCGTAAGTCAGCGGGTTGCTGAAACCGACAATGTAGTTCTCCAGTGTGAAGGGTCCAGGGACAGCGGGATGACCCGTTCGAAAACTGTTCAGGATCATCTGGCCAATGGGGAAGATGATGAGCCAGAGAAGAACGAGGACGATGAAGATAAAAAACAGGTTGGGTCCGAGGACCTGCCTGAAACGTCCACCACGCCAGAAGAACGCGTGTGTGGATATGTTTGCCATCTGAATTAACCCAAGGCTTCGTTATGAAGTGTTAGGAGACCCGGCATCCCTACCTGACCACAGGGAAACCCATGGCCGTAAGGATCTCCTTAAGAATATCGTTCGAACGTGACTGATATTCCCAGGAGGCCTCGACAACTTTCTTGCCCTTGATCAATTTCTCGGCCGAGGTCCCTGGTATGGCCGGATTGCCGGTCCATTGAACCTCGTCTAGGAGTTTCTGGCCCTCATCGGATACGGACCAAAGAATCCAAAGTAGACCTGCGTTGGGGTTTTTGGTCTTTCGAGGGACAAAAATGAGATCACCGGCTGTGATGATCACAGGATCAGCAGCGGTAAAACCTATATTTTTCGAACCCCAAGCAATCTGGCGCCGAATGCCAGACCAACGTGCACCACATATAATGTGATGGGCTCCGGCACTCAATTTAAGGACGGCCTCTGAACGGCTCATAACAATAATGGGTTTATTGGCGACTAGCTTTCGTGCATAGTCCAGGGTCTTCTCGCGGCCCCAGGCGTTATCCTGATACAGCACCTCGAGGTGGCGGGGGCGGTCGTCCGTGGCAAATTTGCCGGCCCACTTCGGATTGATGCAGTCTTCCCAGCTAAGCTTTTGCGCATCCTCTTTTGAAACCAGGTCTGTGTTGTAACCCATTCCAAATACCTGCGTCCGATAGGAGACACCCACTCCTGTGGGATGGATAATCGTGGAGCGTGCACCGAGCTTTTTCCAATTCGCCTTCTGGAAAATATTTGCCTTGATTCCAGGCTCAACCTGGGTGTTGCTTAGGGTGGCCACATCGTAACTAATCATGCCGCCGACCAACTCGGAAAAAACTCTCTCCCTCTGTCTCGAGCCACCTATTCTCTTATATTTAACCTTGATAAAAGGGTATTTCTTTTGAAAGGCCTCTATCAGCCTAGTGCCCATAATGAGCCCACGCCTTTTCTTTCTCACGCTAATGCTTACCCTGACCTCGCCCTCCTTTTTTGCCCCTGCAATGATCTGATCCATAGTCTGAGCATAGCCATTCCAAGAAGTTGCCATTCCCACCGCTACGGTTATCACGGCAAACAGTATCCACCTTGCCAGATTTCGAGCTTTTATCGGTTTACATGAGATCATAACAACCTCCTAAAGAGTGACATCCAGATGTTTCAGTCTGGTCCTAAACTGCAATGCGTATGCATATATCAGGGCTAGGGCCGTGTCAACCCTTGGGATCGTCGTAGATTCTATCCCAGCAGGCAATTGAAGAGCTATGGAATTGATCTCAGCACCCTCTCCGTAGTGTAAATCTCAACAAACAGCGACTCCGCATTCTCAGCCTTTTAGCAGAAAGGCGTCATATAAAAAGCGGCGTGAAGAATATCCCCACGCCGCTTTAGACTTGAACGCACTGCGTTTAGCAGGATCCTAAGAAACGGGTTATAAGGGGGAGACCATCGAATTAATCACGGCCCGTGGCGAGGTCTGTGCCAGGTGTGACCCTTGGAATATTTCTGATCGTCAACGCGGTATCGGCTCCCCAGGGATTGCCGAAAATGATTTTACGTTTCTCCAACATCTCATAGACCGAGACCGTATCGCTGGCAAACAGGGTATGCACGAGCAGCAGGAGTCGGATCCGCGATCACTCTGGCAGACTGCACCATTGAGCTAGCAGCTTTCCATAGCCTCGAATGTCGTATCTCAGACCAAGTTTGGAAAGCATGAACCACAGCATGGCTGGGTTACTAGCCACGACCGTGGTATCTAACTCCTTTTCGATTCTGTCCAGTACTTTTATCGGATCCAGGACTGCCCCTTGAAAGTAGATGGCCTCTACATTATCACCCTGGCCAAAGAGCGTCTTAGTCAAGCTGTAGACTTCGTCCGGACTGAGCCGACTGGCTTCGGTCCTGTGGCGAAACTCCTGTGGAGCAGTGGCGTCGATTTCTGCCTTGGCTAAATAAGTGCAGATCATTTCATTGAGAGCTTTATCAAAAGGAGTCATCAAGAGGACCTTTTTGAACTGAAAGGCCTTGAGGGCATTAACGCAGGCGTTCAGCGCCGTAGTGACCGGGATATTAAGTGTGGCTGTCAGGTCCGTTAGTAGTCCCGGATTGAGAAGCTCCTTTGGCGCTCCACTGACCATCAACCCATCCCACCTGTTGTTTTTCACAAGGTCGTTGATTCTCGCGATGACAATTTCCTTCTTCCCCTGCTGTTCGTAGAGCGATTCTCCAGGGAATCCTAAGCCTTTGAAATCGACCTCGATATCTTCGGGGATGAAAGCTTTGAAGCCGTTGTAGTGAGGGCTAGACGGTGATCCCGAACTGACGAATCCTATTCTTGCCCGGGTAGTTTTTTCCAAATCAATAATCTTTCCTTCTTATTTGACACTTGCTATCTGGCGAATAAAGCCAGCTGGAAGCTCATGTCGGGGTCGGCCAAGGCACAACTGTTTGCCATGAAGCGAGGCCGGAGAATACCTAGGGAACCCCTGGCGGCTTCTTATTCTTTTCGTAATAGTTGGCGGTGAACTCGGGTTTGCGCCGCTCGGTGAAGGCGGCTGATCCTTCATCGTAGTCTTTGCTCTGGCGCAGGTGAGCGTAGTACTCGCGGTGCACCTTGAACCCTTCTTCCCAGCCCTGAATCTCGTACAACAGTTTGTAGATGTAATCCTTGGTGTGCGCAGCGATGAGCCTCCCGTTCCGATTGATGGTTGTGCATAGTTCCATGCAGTCATCAAGCAGCTTGTCGGGTTCGCAGATCTTTTGCACCAGCCCGAGCCGAAAAGCCGTCTCAGCGTCCACCATCTGGCCGGTGAAGGCAAACCAGAAGGCCCAACCCGAGGGTAGGGTAGTCACGTAGGATGGCCAGGCGGCCAGATGGGACCAACGGACCTCAGAACAACCGAACTTCGCCTGCGGCACACAATACCGAATGTCGCAGTTCAGCGCGAGGCTAAAACCACCACCGACGGCAAAGCCGTTGATTGCGGCGATAACCGGCTTGTTCATCTCCAGGTCGTGGAGATTTGAGTAGGTTCGATTTCCAAAGCGTGGTT
>SMUX01197943.1_pt1 | contig 12972 bp, 12 predicted proteins | sample 2456431 | NCBI WGS metagenome assembly SMUX01 (sample SAMN11095930, study PRJNA526329) | marine sediment metagenome | biome: Marine sediment; feature: Surficial sediment; material: Deep marine sediment; isolation source: Hadal surficial sediment | place: Pacific Ocean | collected 2014-11 | depth... | reverse complement strand
TTATGCGATGTGGGCACGGAAGACCGTGAAAGCCCTCACAGTTCGTCACGATGAATCAGGAATCACTTATCCTGCGTTCTTCGTAACGAAAACGGGCATCGCCGATCATGACGATATCGCCGTGGCGGAGGATATGCTCGGTAACCTTCTTGGAATTAACGAGAACGCCGTTTTTGCTACCCCAGTCAACGATTCGCGTCGTCTCTGCTTCAGTCTGAATAATTGCATGACGACGACTGACGCAGGCTGCCTTTATCTGGATGTCATTGTCTTTGGTCCGGCCGATCGTCAGTCGGTCCTTGAACAACGGAAATCGCAACACCTGATCTTCTACCGTGCCGATCAGTACACGGGTGATTCGGCCAGTACTCGCGGGCTGGTCGTCTTCGTCATTTCTGAAACTGTGCTTCGACATACGTTCGTCAATGTCGTAAATAACATCCTCAATTTCGTTACAGGTCACCGTCTGCTCTGTCTTCTTGGCAAGCTCCGTGAGCAATATTGAAATCGCTTCGCTCTTTGTCGTCAGTTTCTGCTTGTAACTCTCGGTCGCCCGAGTAAGTTTCCTGATTTTCTTCCCCAATTTCTCGACACGATCCGTTGACTGTTCTTCCGCGTCGAACAGCATGCGCTCGAGCTCTTCCTTGAAGCCGTGAGCATCAATGAGGTCCGAAGCAAGCTGACTGTTCATGTCCTCGGTTTCGACGACCGTGTCCTGCGCCTCGCCGAGATCGAAACGTAGCAAGCGAATTTCTTCCTGGTGCTGCCTCTCAATACTGTCGAGCCTGGACTGCAACTCTTCGACTTGTGTCGTCGTCAGCGTCAGCTCATCTCCAAGCTGAGTGTTTTTTCCGGTCATTTTTCCCAGCGATGACGACAAGCAGTCCATTTCGCGCTCAGAAATTGATTTGGATTTGATCAGGTCTTGCATTTGCCGGCGGATAGTGTCCGCGTACTTTTCGGAGCGATCGAGGCGCAGTTTTAAATCGTCCACCTGGAATCTATTGTCTGCTCCAGCAAGGATTGAAACAGTAGAGTCAGAATCACTTCCGGCGGCATCGATCGAGGGCCGCTTTTTTTCGTAGCAAGATGACAACTCGCGGTAATCCTGGTCGCGCTGCCGAATCTCAGATTTCAGCGATTTAATTTTGCGATCGCGCTTCTTGATTGCCTTATTTTTCCGCGCAACGGTGTCATGTCTGGATCGTAATTCGTTGTTGAGCTGCCTGGTCTGAGTTTCGCGTGCGCCGATTTCGGCTTCGAGTCCCACCCATTTGGCGTGCAGTTGCTGCATATCGTATTGCAGCCGGCTAATGGTTTTCTTGTGAGATCGCAGCGCCGACTTCAGCTCAGATACGGATTCGCATGGCTGGATTTTTCGGTCATCGCCGGAATTCGCGTCGAAAGTATTCGCGTCCGCCTCAACGCTGCCTTGTTCGAACATTGGCAGTTCGAGTGCAATGGTCGGTTGATCCTCACTGGGAACTAACTCATTGATATTATTGTTGTCATTAGCCATGCCTCCATACTAGCATGCCGCTCAGCCGGCCCCGCCGGGCGGTCGGTTTTTTCTCGCGTGTTACGTCAAACCGTGCTCAATCGCACGGGACTGTGCGACCTGTCGCCCAGTTGCGCATGGCAGAGATGTTTTCGCTCATGACGACAGACAGCGGAGCCGTTCGTTCTACTTCTGCCAACAAATGCGATGTTGTCAACGACTGCTGCTTTGCGTAAGCCGCGTACAGGGATGCGACTACCGCCTGCTCGATTTCTGCGCCGGAGAATCCGTCCATCGCAGCTGCAAGTTCGTTAATGTCGAAGTTGCCTAGTGGTTGATCGCGGCGGCTGAGGTGAATGGCAAGTATCGTTGCGCGGACCTTGGCAGACGGCAGGTCAACGAAAAAAATCTCGTCGAATCGACCTTTGCGAACCAGTTCCGGTGGCAACGCACTCAAATCATTCGCTGTAGCGACGACGAACACATGGCTTTTCCTTTCAGCCAGCCACGTGAGAAATGTGCCGAGGACGCGTTGTGTCGTCCCGGTTTCACCGCCGCGTCCCGCAATGCCTTTCTCAATCTCGTCAATCCACAGCACGCACGGTGACATAACATCTACGGTCTTCAGGGATTCTCTGAGCTTGCGTTCGGTTTCGCCGTGATACTTGTCGTAGATGGTGCCGAAGTCGAGGCGCAGCAATGGTACGCCAAAGATCGTGGCAGTTGCTTTTGCGGCCAGGCTCTTGCCGCAGCCTTGAATCCCCAACAGCAATAAGCCTTTTGGCGTATCCAGATGCGATGCGTTCTCGTCGCCCCGAAAAGCCGGTCGACGTTGCGATAGCCAGGCCTTGAGGTGAGACAGACCGCCGACGTCGCTAAATGTTGCCGTGTCATACTCGAACTGCAATGCTCCGCCACGATTTAGAAGTTCGTACTTGGCTTGCATCACATGAGGAAGATCGCTCTTGGTGATTGCGCCATCAACGGATATTGCATTTCGCGCAAGCCGGCCGGTGTCAGCGTAAGACAGCCCCGCGAGATTCTTTATGAGCAGTTTGTGTGCTTTCGGATCGATCTGCACTTTGCTGCCGGGGTTTTTGTGAGCGTACTCGTCTACGGCCTTCTGGACGATACGGCTTCTTTCGCGCTCGCTCGGCAGAGCCATATTAAAGCGCGCGCAATAGACTTCCAGTTCGCGCGGGACAGTTACCTTGTGACTGATCAAAATAATTTGCCGTTCGATTTCGCGAAACTGGATGCAAATGTCCTTGAGCAGACGCACGTGCACTGGATCATCCAGGAAAGGGTGGAAATCCAACAATACATAGATGCCCGGTTTCGCGACTGCACGGATGTGCTTGAGTACGTCGCTGGGTTCCGAATTTAGCAACTGCGGTTCCAGCGAGATATCCAGTCGCTGTAGCCCATCAGTGATGGACCAGCGAAACAGGGGCATGTAGCTTGTTGTAGAGCGCCGCAGCGCGATCGACTGCAGCAGTTGGAGCATTCGAGCCTCGTCCTGAGATTCGATGATGACGATCGGCGTACGCGAGCGCAGGATCAGTTCGAGATCGTGATTGTCGTCCATTGTGACTTCACGCCCCGGCGGGTGGCGCGAAACTTCGGCAACCGGGCAGATTGTCTGTATGCAGCGAGTCAGAAGGCCCGTCAAGAATTTCTGACGCTAGCTCTCGCAATATCCGCAGTGTGATCTTCGTACCCGTGCCGGACATGCGAGCAACCAGTTCATCCAGACTGGATGCGCCTTTCGATTTGTTGCGAATCTCTTTGTCCAGAGTACGAAACGTGATGACAGCAAGAGCAGTCGTCGCACCCGTGGAGTCTGCCGCACAAAGCGACGCAGCTTCTCTCGCCCACGCTGTTTGTTTTTCAAGAGCCCGATTGTACCTGCGTGTCGTTATTGCGCCGCCTCGCTGCAGCAATTCGAGACTGTAGTATTCGGCAAGACCTTCAACAATCCAGTCGAACCCTTCATCCGCCATTAAGTCGAAAGCAACATGAACCACCTCGTGCACCAATGTGCTCGTTGCGTTTTCGCTGATAAGAGGGCGCTCAGAGTGGATGAAGATAGAGCCCGGTGCGGATAATCCCCCGCGCCACATAGGGTCACCGGCGCTAACGATAGTTAGCCGCCGGATTGGAGTCGGTACCACAGCGTTCAGCTCGGGCAGCGTCCAGTTGAGTAGCGCGAGCATATCCATGCGCCGTACTGTTTCGCCTTGTGGCGCCGCAATCGCAATGCGGGTGCCTGCGATAGTCTCCCGGCGAATACCAAGATCGCCCATCACGATCCAACCGCGTGGTTGATCAAATCGCCGCGCCGGATTAGTGACTTTGATTCGAGTGTTGATTGTCGAATACTCGGAAACGGCGGACCAGTCGCCCGGTAACTCGAACGTCATGGTCGTCTTGCTGATGGCTCCTTTCAAGGTTCGTGTTCGTGCCCTGGGGATGATGTCCTCCGCGCGAAAAATGCCCCATTTTTCATTGAGCCACGCATCGTAACCGTTGTTGCCACGTCGGTGAGATGGCCGGACCCGCCAGCGCAAGCTGCCGCCCTTTCTTCCGGGCTGCCAGGTCACACCGTTGTCGCGAATATCCAACCATCCATCGGCCGTGAAATCCGAACTCCCGGTGCGACCTAGCTCGAACGATACTTCCCGAAGCTGGCCGCGTGTTTGCTCCACGGCCATCTCGACGGCAACGGATCCATCGCTCGAATCCGGAGTAATTGTGTAGTGGACCGAGTAGCTTGACGTTGTCTTGCCCGTGTCGGTTTCAGAAGCCGGGGCTCCACACGCCGCGCAAGCGAACAGGCAGGTCAGTAATGTCGATCCTGAGATGCAGTTCATACAGAATTTGGGCCTTATGGCGTATGGTTTTGGAGTGTGCCGCTCAGAGTGACTAGGATGATAACGCAGCCAGCCCGTAAAATTTACAGTTTTACCTTAACAATCACACTGTTGGGTTTGATTTCGGCGTGTTCATCGCAACCCGTGGAAAGGGCCGTTAATCGAACCGCCAGGATACCGGTGGTGCATTCAACCAGCATCGGAGAAAGAGCCGCTGCGGTAGCACTGCAGCAAGTGGGCGTGCCGTATCGTTACGGCGGATCGACGACGAGCGGTTTCGACTGTAGCGGGCTGGTGCAATACTCGTATCGGCGGGCTGGCAAGACGGTACCGCGGACAACCGGTCAGCTCTGGTCATCAACCTCGACCGTAAAGCGCAACGAACTGCAGGCCGGCGACCTGTTGTTCTTCAGCATTGACGGCAAGATGTCCCACGTCGGCATGTATTTGGGAGGACAGCGGTTTGTACATGCACCGTCGACCGGACGAAAGGTGACGGTAGCGAGTCTTGATTCGCCGTTTTATTCGAGAGCCCTGGTTCGGGCCGGACGGCCGAAGTGAAAAGTGCGGTGTCTAGGTAGCGTCGTCGCCGACGATAAACAGCTTGAGTTGCTTAGCCAGTCCACTGCAAGCTTTTGACTGAGTTCGCGCGATCAGCGGTATTGGAATGACGAGAGCGGGAAGAAACGATGTGCCGCTATAGTCAACCGTTACCGTACCCACCGCTGCTGAATCGCCGAGGTCCCAGATCGATGCCTCGTAGTCGGCCGCATCCGTCCACCATGCGAAGCCAAAACAGCCACCACCACCGGGACCTGCCGCGCAGGAAAGACTGCCGCCCTGAGTAACCCGTGAGGTGTCGCCGTCGAGCCAGACGATGTACCGGACACCCATGTCCCTGACCGCTTCCGGTACGCCCGGGCGTTCCATGAGTTGTGCGAGGCCTTTCGTGTCAGCCGGCGCGGTTCGAGGTTCAAACCATGGAAACAGGTTGTCGACGAACTGCTGGTTGGGGACGACATTGAGAGCGCCGGACCCACGTCCAAGCGCTTTTTCGATGCAGCGGATGTAATCCGTTTCCGTTTCATTTCCCTGGTGATAGCTTTTCGCCATGACCACGACCGTTTCGCCTTCCAGAAGGCCAGTCGGTTGTTCGCGAGCGTCCTCAATAACTGCGGTCACGCATCCGCTGATCGCGACAACCAGGATCATGGTCAGGGCATTACTCACTGTCATTGTCGATGCCTCCAATGGCGAAAATGCCAACAGGGCCAATGCCACCATCGGCGGATGCATTATCTGCCACAACCGGTGATTCCAGCTGGCTGATATCTATCGGGCCATCGGCCAGGGCGCTGATTTTGGTCGCCTTGTTCATGTGCAGAAGAATAAGGGCCGCCGCGTCGCGCATTGCAAGTTCGGCTGCTCGCTGCAATGCCTTGGAGCCGCCGAGGCCTTCCTTCTGGCTCTTGCCGTAGGCACTGACTGTCCAGGTAGATGCGCTGTTGCCAGCACTGTCATATATCTGCATTCGATAGCGAATCCATACGGCAAATGCCTCCGTCTTGCTCTGGTTAGGGACCGAAAATTCGAAGCCCTCAATCACAGGTTCTATCAGTGCATCGAACGTGTAGTCCATGGCGTCGTCGTCAGGCCCCAACACGATGACTTTGTCGAACATGAAGCCGAATAATTGCTTAAAGAATGTAGCATTCGCCGCGCCAAGGTCAATCGTCCAGGTCTCTCGTCCCAGCACGTTTTCTTCGTGAACGAAGTGGTTGAACTCGTCCGGTATACGAAGTGCGACATCCAGAGGCAGCTTGTCAATGTGTGGTTTGGGTAACGTTGGTTCTGCAACCTTTACATTGGATGCACATCCTGCCGAAAAAAGAGCAATGAGGAGGGCGACGCTACTCAGGTGTCTTGTTGCGATCAAGTGTTCGGAATCCGCGCAGATGATGAGGAGTGACTGCTATATCAGAACACCTCCGGGCCGCATAGTTCCTCGGAGTTGCCCTGATCGCAGGCTTGAGCCACTTTAGTTCGGCCTAACATCGAGTGCAAATGAAAATCGGGTTCAAGATGGCCGCAACTATGAGTATAAAGGCCTGATTCACAGCACTGGTTTGCAAACCGGGTTTTATCGATAGCCAGGTCCAAGATTCTCGTCTTCCAGCATGTTCCGTATGCGCCGCTGGGCACACTCGATCCTTTACTAAAGGAGGCGGGGCTTCGTATCCGCTACGTCAATTTCGGCCGCCAACCCGAATCCCGGCCAAGTCTTGATGGTTACGAAGCGCTGATCATACTCGGTGGCCCGATGAACTCTGACGAGATCAGTACCCACCCCAATCTGCTGACAGAAATCGAAATTGTCCGCGACGCCGCCGGTTGCCGTCACGTTAATCAGAAATCGCGCCATTCAAGCGGTGCTTCCTGCATCAACGCGACCTGTTCGCGCAACGCGAGTACGTGATCGTCCCAATAACGAGGGCTATCAAACCACGGAAACGCCACCTTAAATGCAGGATCTTCCCAGCGGCGCGCGAGCCACGCGGCGTAGTGCATGATGCGTAAACTGCGCAATGCTTCTATCAGGTGCAGCTCGCGCGCATCGAATTGTCGAAATGATTGATAGCCTTCCAGCAGAGCTTTGAGCTGTGGCGTCTGTTCAGCCCGGTCGCCGGAAAGAAACATCCAGAGGTCCTGCACGGCTGGACCATGTCGGCAGTCGTCGAGATCGACGATGTGCAATCGGTCTTCGTTAACGAGCACATTGCCGGGATGAAAGTCACCGTGAAGTCGAATTTCCCGGGTGCTGCTCGCGCGTTCGTAACAGGCTTCGACACCATCCAGCACCAGCTCAGCAATGCTTGCGTACGCGTCGCGGTTGTCGAGCGGTATGAAGTCGTTGTCGAGCAAGTAGTCAATTGATTCGACGCCGTAGCTGTCAATGTCGATTCGAGGCCTATGGGCGAACGAAGACAATTCGCCTTCGAGGTGAATCCTGGCGACCAGGCGGCCTAATTGTGTCAGCAACTCATAGTTGTCGAGATCCGGCGCGCGTCCGCCGCGGCAGGGATAAACCGCAAGGCGATAATGTCCAGAGTGCTTCAGAGTGCTGCCGTCAATGTCGAGTGGCGCTACAACAGGTACATCCTGCCTGGCAATATCGATGGAGAAATCATGCTCTTCGAGTATCGATTCATCACTCCAGCGGCCGGGCCGGTAGAATTTGGCGATGACTGGTTCGTCGCTTTCAATGCCGATTTGATAAACACGATTCTCGTAACTGTTCAGGGCCAGGAATCGGCCGTCACAGTCGAAGCCCATGTTGGCAAGCGTCGCGACGATATCCTCAGGTTGCAGGTCGGCAAAAGCCAATGTCTCTGCATCGTCAGTCACGATGCTTTCTTTCGAAACGCTCGTCTGCGGTCAACTTCAGTCAACAACTTCTTTCGCAGCCGTAAGTTTTTGGGTGTCACTTCCAGGAGTTCGTCGTCGTCGAGAAACTCCAGCGATTGCTCAAGCGAGTAACGCAGCGGTGGCGTGAGTATCAAATTTTCGTCGGTACCGGCAGCTCGAATATTGGTTAGCTGTTTTGCCTTTGTGGGATTCACAATCAGGTCGTTTTGGCGTTTGTGGATGCCAATGATCATTCCTTCGTACACGGGAGTGCCATGTCCAAGGAATAACTTGCCACGCTCCTGCAGGTTGAATAGTGCATAGGCGAGTGCTTTGCCGTTCACCATCGAAACGAGCGTGCCGTTGGTTCGTTGTGCGATTGATCCGGCTATACGCGGCGCATAATTGTCGAAGATATGGTAAAGCAATCCGGTGCCAGACGTCGCGGTCAAGTACTCGGTACGGAAACCGATCAGGCCGCGCGTGGGAATCTTGTAGTCAAGGCGCATGCGGCCCTTGCCATCGGGCTGCATGTTTTGCAGCTCACCTTTTCGGTCAGCCAGTCGCGTCATTACAGCGCCCTGATAAGCCTCGTCAAAATCGACCGTCAGTTGCTCCCACGGCTCATGCTCGACGCCGTCGACATCGTGCATGATGACCTCAGGGCGAGACACGGCCAGTTCAAAGCCTTCGCGACGCATCGTTTCGACGAGCACCGACAAATGCAGTTCACCGCGGCCAGAAACCCTGAATTTATCCGGGTCGCTTGTATTGTCGACGCGCAGTGCGACGTTGTGCTGAAGTTCCTGCTCCAGCCGCTCACGAATCTGACGGCTGGTCAGGAATTTTCCGTCCTGTCCCGCGAATGGCGATTTGTTGACCTGGAAGGTCATGTTGACCGTGGGTTCATCAATGCGCAGCGACGGCAATGCTTCTTCGTGGTCGCGATCACACAGGGTATCGGATATACGCAATTTCTCGATGCCACTAAAGACAACGATGTTGCCTGCCGCTGCGGACTCCACGCGTTGCCGTTTGAGTCCGTCGAAGCCGAAAATCTCGAGGACTTTTCCTCTTCGAGATGCAGAGTCCGGAGCGACGATGCTGACCAGCGCATTCGCTTTTAGTGTACCGCGACTGATGCGACCAATACCCAGTACGCCAACATACGTGTCGTAATCCAGGCTCGAAACTTGCAGTTGCAGCGGACCTTCGGGGTCGACATCGGGGTGCGGTACATGCTTGATGATCGCCTCGAAAAGCGGCTTCATGTCGCCATCGCGTACGACTGGATCTTCGCTTGAGTAGCCGTTCAGTGCTGACGCGTAGATAATCGGAAAGTCGAGCTGCTCTTCTGTTGCTCCGAGCCGGTCGAATAAATCGAAAGTCTGGTTGATTACCCAATCGGGTCGAGCACCGTCTCGATCAATTTTATTGACCACGACGATCGGGAGCAGGCCCTGGGCAAATGCTTTTTCGGTGACAAAACGCGTTTGCGGCATGGGTCCCTCAACGGCGTCGACCAACAACAAGACGCTGTCCACCATCGACAAGATGCGCTCGACTTCACCGCCGAAATCGGCGTGACCCGGCGTATCGACAATATTGATTAGATAGCCATTCCATTTGACCGCTGTATTCTTCGCCAGAATGGTGATGCCACGCTCGCGTTCGAGATCGCTGGAGTCCATAACACGATCCGGCACAGCGGCACGCGGTCCGAGCGTGCCGGATTGCTGCAGCATCTGGTCCACCAAAGTGGTTTTGCCATGATCGACATGCGCGATAATCGCGATATTTCGTAGCTTGGATAGATGCGGCATCGGGTGTAGCTCTGGAAACAGGCGGCGGATTATAGTGACCCGATACGAGAATTGATATGGCACACTGCGAACCATGCGAAAACGACTATTGGCAATGACTTCAGCCACGCTCATGGCGGCGATTCTGGCTTCCTGCAGCCGAGGCGGCGCGAACTTTGACGCTGCTGCTTATCATCAGGAGGTCATGGACTGGCGTGAGCACCGGCGCGAGCTGCTCATGGAACCGACCGGCTATTTGAATCAAATTGGCTTGTATTGGCTTGAGTCCGGGACCTACAGCTTTGGAACGGCTGCGACGAACGACGTTGTGTTTGATGGCAACGGTGCACCGAATATAGGTGTTTTCACTGTAAGCACGGACGGCGTGTCGATGACCGTGCAGCCCGGTGTTGATGTGCGAAGTGACGACCAACCAGTCGAAGAGATCGTAATCGCCGCGGATACCGCGGAACTGCCGGTGATGATCACGCATGCAACACTTGCCTGGACGATTGTGGAGCGGGAAGGGCGTTACGCTGTTCGGTTGCGGGACTTCGAACTTCCATTCGTTGCCAGTTTCGGACCGCTTCCCTACTTCGAAGTTGACCCGGCATTTCGAGTGCAGGCGACATTGCGGCGTTATGCGGAGCCAATTATCGCAAATGGCCAGACGGTCATTGAAGGACTTGAATACCACCCGGTGTCACCCGGGATCGTGGAATTCGAAATTGACGGCCAGCTCTTCGAGCTCGAAGCCTACACGGTCGGCGAACGGCTCTTTTATGTCTTCGGCGATAAGACGAATCGTGATGCAACCTATGGAGCCGGCCGGTTTCTGTATTCAGAAACACCGGGCGAGGATGGGTTGACGATTCTGGATTTTAATAAATCTTACAGCCCGCCATGTGCTTTTAACGACTTCTCAACCTGCCCGGTGGCATCACCGAGGAATCGGCTGCCCATCAGGATCGAGGCAGGCGAATTGTTCGATCCGGACCTGGCGTACTCGGCCGCGCACTAGTCACGCAGTTCAAAGCTTAGCCCGGCGTTGTTACGCAGTCGCCCGATAAGCGGCTTGGCCATCACGGCGGCTGGAGTCCAAACGCCGCCTCCCGAGTCGAGTTCATCCTTGGCCAGGCAGACGGCACACTCGCTTAACATTTTGCTGGTTGAACCATAGCCAGGATCCTGATCGCCGGTAATCCGTCCCCGCATCGTCGTGCCATCAGGCAATACGCCTATTTGAATCAGATTGAAGAAGCCTTGTTTTTGCAATTCGCGATCCGGTCCCTCGCCCGGTTTCGCCAATACGAATCGCTGTAACAGGTTTCGTGAGGGGGTGAATGATGCCAGGAAGACCAGCGCTCCGAGCGCTGCAACCATGATTGTGCCCTTGAGCCAGCCCAGAAGTCCGTGCCCGGTTAGTACCGATTCGTCGTATCTAAAATTTCGCCCATACGGATATCCCACAAGAGCATGGCTGCGACGGACGACTTTGGTATTCACGCCCGCCATTATGAACGGTGCGGTCCAGGACTTCGCGTCTTCGCGATATACGACGTTCTGCTGGTCACGAGTATCGGGTCCGTCCCGCTCACCTTCGGGGTTCAGGCTGTAGGGATGTATCAATGTGCGGGCGATGGTGCGGTCTTTGCGGCTTTCTTTGATCAGGTTCATCATGCTAGCCAGCGTGCCGCCGCTTGCTGTTCCTTTGGTCGCTTTTACAAACAGGCTGATTGATTCGCAATAGGTACCCGTTTTCTTATGGGCTGCGTCTTGCAGGAACCAGACCCCGATATCCATCGGCACCGAATCGAACCCGCAACAGTGCACGATTCGTGCGCCGGTCTTTGCCGCGTTGTCCTGATGCAGGTCTATCATCTTGCGGATCCAGTGAACTTCGCCAGCGAGGTCACAATAATGCGTTCCTTCCTTGACGCAGGCAGCCACAAGATCGGAACCATACAACGCGTACGGGCCGACGGTGGTGAGCACGACACGGGTTCGGGATGCGAGAGATTGCAAGGCGACATTGTCGAAGCTGTCGGCGACAATTATTTCGAGACCGGCAGCGTCAACTCCCAACTCGTCACGCACCTGTTGTAACTTCATTTCGCTACGTCCGGCGATTGCCCAGCGCAGCCGGTCTCCCAATCCGTATTGTCGAAGCAAGTACTCGGCGACAAGCTTCCCTGTGAAACCGGTCGCGCCGTGGACGATTACATCGAATGCTCGTTCGTTATGTGTTTCTATGGTCAAAACCCTTTCTCCATTAATGCCACTTCCTTTTTGCCACCGTCAATTTCCTGCGAGGCGACCTGACGAAAACCGAGTCGTTCGTGGAAATGCATCGAGCCGTCATTTGGCGGGCGAATATTTACTTCGCACGTCATAAACGATGCTCCGGATTGCGATCGTGCGAAATCCTCGTAGAGTGCTTCTGCGACACCCCGGCGTCGTGCCCATTCCGCTACGACCACACGATCGACATAGGCAAAATCTTCGTAGTTATCGCAAAACCACCGATAGTTCGGGCTTTGATAGTCAATACCGGGGCGCAATCCGATCATGAACCCCGCCAATCGCTCGTCGATCTTCACGATGCGGACGAAGGCAGCATAATCAACAAACCACTGCAAGTCTTCACGACTGATTCGGTTGACGTGGGGTATTGATGCTTCGTTGAGAGCCAGTACATCGTCGTAGACGTCTTGTTCAATTGGCGAGATTTGCATGGACACAGTGTATTGCTATGTTATGGTATCGCCAAGACGGCAAGCGGCTAGACACCGAGTCACCGCGTTCACAAAGACCGTCAGCATTCGCTACCTTACTCGTCTTCGACACGAAAATGATGTCCGCAACCGCTGGTTGCGGAATTGTTCGTATGTGAACGGCAACACTGTTAGACGGCGTCACATGCGTAGAATTTCGCCAGTTAGTTTTTTTTGGACTTGTAGCCATGATCAAGATTGTCAGTCGAGCAATAACGGCATCTGCCGTCTCTCTGTTTTTAGTCTCCGCCGCCAGTGCCGCATCCGGTAATTCTGTGGATCTGCTCCGGTATATTCCAGCCGATACCCCGTACGTGTTTGCCTTAACAACACCGTTGCCATCGAAGTTGGCCGACAAGCTCGAGCCGACAGTCGATGAATTACTGCAAGCCTATCAACGCATTTTGCGTCATGCGATGGCAGAGCAACTTGTGAAAATGTCCTCTGAAGAGGACGCTGCGGATGACGCCGAGCAATTTCGAGGAGTCGCTGAAGAAGTCCTGAGTTTGATGAGCCTTGAAGGAATTCGCGGCGCCGGAATTGGACGCGATTCGGCGTTTGCCTTGTATGGAAACGGTCTGCTGCCGGTACTGCGAATCGAATTGACCGACCCGGACCTG
>SMUX01077470.1_pt1 | contig 12982 bp, 8 predicted proteins | sample 2456431 | NCBI WGS metagenome assembly SMUX01 (sample SAMN11095930, study PRJNA526329) | marine sediment metagenome | biome: Marine sediment; feature: Surficial sediment; material: Deep marine sediment; isolation source: Hadal surficial sediment | place: Pacific Ocean | collected 2014-11 | depth 0-1... | reverse complement strand
TTTTTTCAATTGGCCCCTTTTATTGAATACGCGTACCGGGTAAAACATGGTGTCCTCCCTTCTTGCCCCGATGCGGAAATTGGGAACAAGCTCGGTTGATAAAATAGGACGGTTTTGGATCCTCCCGAATTCGGGATTGCTCCCGACGATTTGGAACCAGTATAGGAAGATAAAATTAAAGTAAGGTTAATCGAAAATTAAAAAATTTTAATCCTGTGGGAAGCGGCTTTGGAGGCATAAAGCGATAAACATCTTATATTTGCGTCCAAGGAGGAAATCCTGTGAAAGGGCGGAAAATGGAGTTTAGTGGGTCCCACTCCAGGGGAGAATGTCCCAGGGCGGGCATTATCCCGGGAAGAATTCATTTTTTTTTAAAACCTGACCACGGTTTTTGAATCTAATTTCTTGAATAAAGGAGAAGTCGTGGACCAAATTTGGATGAAAGACTCGTTTTTAGGCATCCCGGGAAGGCTGATCCTGGCGGAACCTCTGCAATTAAAGGAATCTCTGCAGATTCGCGATGGCGTGGGTATGCCCAATACCCGCCTGGTTCCAAAGCCTGCCTATACTCCGGTTAAGATCAAAACCTCGGCCTTAGGGTTTCTCTGGATCTGTCGTAATTAGATGAACTGCGGGTAAATGGTGCCCGCAGACCCCCCTCTTTCTCGTATTTCTATCCTAACTAATTGATATTAAAGGTTAAAAATATAACGCATTTTTTTGTTTCTTATTTTCGCTTTTTTTTCTCTATGTAGGATTTTTTGAAAGGAGGAACCCATGGTAATGGATTCAATCAATACCGTGTCTGAGGAAATCAGCCCGGAGGTGGAACTGCTGAATCAGACCTGTCTGGACCTGGTGGTGGAAATCGAGACGCTTAAAAAAGAAAACGCCCGGTTGAAACAAAAGGTGAGACGGAGAAAAGAATCGGATAGGAAATAGGGCAAATACCGGTAAGCGGAAAGGCTTCAGAATTGCCCGTTGTTGGGATTTTTGGCCTGCTTGAAGGGAAGGGTGACGGTGAAGGTGGTGCCTTCGCCCGGCCGGCTGTGGACGTCAATTTTCCCCTGATGGTTTTTGATGATACCCAACGAGGCCAGCAAGCCCAAGCCCGGTCGGTGAAGGGCAGATTTGGTGGTATAAAAGGGATCAAAGATCCGGTCCAGGTCTTTTTCCGGGATACCGCAACCGTTATCTTTGATATGGATTTTTACGTGCGATCCATCCTGTTCGGTGGAGATGGTGATTTTGCCTTCATCATGGGTGAAAGATTCCTCGGCATTTTTGATGATATTGTGGATCGCCTGGCGAATCTGCTGGGTGACCCCGTCAATGGGGGGAATTTCGGTCGCGTATTCTTTTTCCAGAGTAATGGTACGGTGGTTGAGGGTGTCCATGTTGCTCTGCAGGATTTCGTCGATGACCTGATGGACATCCAGCGGTTCCAGGTCTTCGGGCGCCGGAGGCTGATAATTTTTGAGTTTGCCGATCAACTCCCCGACCCGGCGGCACTCATTCATGGCGACGGTAACCAGCCCTTTATGAATATCCTCCATACGCGCCTTTTCCTTGACCTGTTCCAGAATATTTTCTATCCCCTGAATAGGATTTTTGACCAGGTCCACCATGGAAGCGGAAATATGCTCCACCGCATTTAGTTTTTCCTCCCGCAATGCAATTCGTTGCTCTTCTTTTTCCAGGGTGATTTGATCAATGTAACCCCCTTGGGTTTCTACGTATCTTTCAAATTCATCCCGAGCCTCTTTTAATTTTTCCTCGAGCTCCATTTGTTCGGAGATACTGGAAATAATTTTCATTTCATAATCGACGTTTTTCAACCTGAAAGAGCTGGTGGTGACGTTTGCCGGGAAGAGGGTGCCGTCTTTTCTCATTTGGTAGAGCTGAGAAGTTTTATGAATGGAGCCCAGGCCTGATGCCGATGAGTGGCTGTTGTCGCTGGACAGGTCTTCATCGGCAATGAGGTCCTTAAAGTTTACATTCATGAACTCTTGCGGTTCGTAGCCGTAAAGAAGGGGGGCGGCGGGATTGCATTCCATAATCCGCTTGGTGTTGCCGTCAATGATGAGGACGGCATTGGATTCCGCATCCATGAATCGGTTGTATTTCTCCTGGCTTTCCACCAGTTGAATTTCCGCTTCCTTCCGCTTGCGAATATCCCGAGCGATTTGATCATAGCGCTTCGCCTTTTCCTTGGCCTCTTCGATGAGGTGGTTCCTTTCCTCGATATCCGTTATCAATTGCTTGTTGGCGATCTCCAAACTTTCCAATTCCCGCTGGGTGTTCTCGAGTTGATCGGCGTTGGCGTTGAATTCCACCTGGAGGCTTCGAAGTTCTTCCAATTCCCGCTGGGTGTCCTCGAGTTGATTGGCGCTGGCGTTGAATTCCCCCTGGAGGGTTTGCAGTTCTTCCAATTCCGCTTCCAGAACCTGGTTGGCCGCCTGAAGAGATTCGGTCTCGGCCCCCTGATCGCTGATGGATTCCTGCAGAACGCTTAACTGTTTTTCCAATTTGGTTTTGGCGGACTGTTCTTTTTCAAAACTTTTCCGAAGAGTCGAGATTTCCAGGTCCTTATCGGAAATTTTTTCCTGGAAGTCTTCAATTTCCGACGCGGTCAAGCCTCCGACCTGGGATTTCAGCTGAGAGCGCAAACTGGCCAGTTCGGTTTCTTTTTTCTGAAGCGCATTGCGCATCACTTCATTTTCTTTCTGAATCTCATCGGGGCCGGTTTTGCCGGGGGTTCCGGGAACACCGGCCTTGCTTTCATTCGAGGACTTTTCTTTTGCGCCCGCGCCGGCCTCGGCAAGCAGTTTTTCCAGTTGCAGGGACTTTTCCCCTAACTGCCGCTCGATGGCATCCCGGCTGGTCCGCAGGTCCGCTTCCGCCTGTTTTCGTTCCTTCAGTTCTGCCAATAATTTGGAGTGGCTTTGCTCCATCTCATTGACTTTTTCTTGAAGCTCTTTTTCGAAAGCCGCTTTAGCCGCTTTCAATTCCTTTTTAAGGGAGGGTGCGATTTCCTTGGTGGGCTTTTGGGACGGTTTGGGTCCCTCTAAGGATAGTTCAGGGACTTCCAGTTCGAGCTGAGGTTCCATGGAGATTCCGGTTTCGGCCGCCATCTGCGGTTCTGTGGAAGTCGAGGGACTCATGAGGCTGGAGATCAACCGGCCCATCACTTGGACCACGTTGATTTCGTCCTGATCCCAGGTCCGTTCTTTTTGGTTCGATTCAAATCCTATATAGCCTACGACAGAATCGTTTTGAATGATGGGAGCATTGATTAAGGATTTGATTCCCTGGGAAACGTAAACCTCCATTTCCGAAGAGGCTTCTTCCGGCATATCTGTTATTTTCGGGAGATGAATGACCCCTTTTTCCTGCATTTGTTTTTTGAACCACGGGAAATTTTCCAGAGAAATTTCATCATCCGGATCGGGTTCCAGCAAGGGTTCGCCGGAAACCCACAGGTGAGTGTTGACCATATGGGTTCCGTCCTGGGTGAAATTGAAAATGTAACCCTGATCCACATTGGTCATTTCCCCGAACAATTGAAGCGCTTTTTTGATTCGTGTGTTGACTTCCTCGGGGGTGTTCAATTCCTGCGGCGTTAAGCTTATGAGGGTGTTTTCCAAATCGAACCAGAACTTAAACCGGGCCCGGGCGTTGGCGCTTTTGATGGCTTCACTGTGGTATTTCTTTTTATTGAAATTTAGATCGGCCGTCAACTTTTTGATTTGAGGTTCAAATTTTCCCTTGATATGCGAAAGCTCGTTTCTCAAGCGCATGGATTCCGAAATATCCTGTCCGGAATTGATGGTCCCATAGACTTTGTCTCTTTCGTCCTTCAGAGGGGAGCATTGCCAGTCGATCATCTTTTCCGTGCCGCCCTTGGTTTTGACGGGGGCGCTGAAGCGGAGGAGATTTTGACTTTTATCATTGATAAATTTTTTGTACTGGTTTTTTACCGCGTCCCGGCTTTTCTCCGGGACCAACAGGGAAATCCAGTCATGACCCAACAACTCTTCCTCCTTGTAACCCAGAAGGCTTGCCGTCTTGTCATTTATTTGCATGATGCTGTTGGAGGTATCAATGACCAGAATGATCGAATTATCCACCGTGAAAAAGACCTTGGAAAGAGTCTGCTCGCCATGCAGGGCGGTTTCCATGGATTTCATTTCGTCCACGGCGTTCTTCATGCTTTGAAAGGGGAGGACCAGAGATAAACAAACAATGGAAAGGCACGATACAATAAAGGCCCAGCGATCCAGATCGTTTTTATGGACTTCAATTTCCAAATAATCGACGAGAATGATCGTTTCCAGCCAGAATTCCCACAAGACAAGAAACCCTAGGCTGAGCAGGAGGGTCAGGCCCGCCAGATATCCTGTGTTGCCTTTAAGTTTCATTGATTAGATCCTTTGTGGGTAGGAGTGTTACGGCCGTTGTTTTTCCCGGGACAATGTGCGTCATAAGTTGGTTACGGGTCCGGACTGTAAAGCACTTGCCTGCGGCTGAATGAAGTTGATCCTTTCAACCCCAAATATGTTTGAACGATTCACACACCTGCCGTAAGGGATTTGTTCTTGAAAAACGGGTCCCAGCAGACGGTAAATCACCCTATTTAAAATGCGATTCGATGTAAAAAGTATAGACAATAACACCTTGAAAAGCAAACCTTTAGGCCCGTTTAATTAAATGCCCTGAAGTTCCCCTGCATCCGGGTGTCAATGTATATCAGCGGACTTTCCATCTAACGTGTGGAACGGACCACATGGGCCTACAAACTCAAAAATAACCCGTTTAGATAAAGTTTATAAGGGATCAAACGCCGTTGGTAAAGGGATAAAGCCTTGTTTTTTATTCGTCTTGAATTTTAATGGGACAGGCTTTAACCTAAAATTACTACCCTATTGTAAATGTATTCCTAATTGCCGCCATCATGCCGCTTATTAAAAACAAGAAAATTGATCCTTCAGACAAACCGGAACCACCCCGGTCAGTAGATAAAGCGGAATCCTACCGGCTGGCTACTCCGGAGCGTTCGCTCCCCCGCCAAACGTCTTCGGTTCTTAACGAAAAGCAATTGCGAAAAAAGACCGGTGGAAGAAGAGTATCCGACCGCCTCAAGGCTCTTTTAGCGAAGGTGGTTTCCGTAGTTTCGTCAGATAGTATTAATGAGGCCTTTTTTAATTTGACCGATGATATCAAGGAGTTTTTCGAATGCCAAACTCTGGTTATTTATTCGGTAAATCCTCAGAAGACCCAGCTTTTTTCCAGGAACCACATTTCCGATGAAATTGTTGAAAAACGCCTTGATATTTCAAAATCCAATCTGCCCGGATATGTATTTCAAACCGGAACCGCCTTGAACATTAAAAATGTTTATGACCGTAAGGAACTGGCCCAGTATCCGGAATTGGCGCATGACGCCTCCTGGGACAAAAAAATCGGCATTAAAACCGTTTCCGTTCTTGTGGTTCCCATATTTAATGATTCCAAACCCATCGGTGTGCTGGAGATTATCAATAAACAGGATGCCACCCCGTTTTCGGATCAGCTTTTGAAACTGGCGGAAGATCTTGCGAAATCCCTTGGGAACGCTTTGGACAAACTGGAGAACGAAGAACATAAGGAGAAGCTTCAAGCCATCGGGCTAGCCATTCAGGAAGCCACCGTCATGGAGGATATTTTATTTGAGACCACCCAACCGATCATGGAGCTATTCGACGCGGATGCGGTTAATATTTTTGCGGTGGATAAAAGGCAAAACGAAATTTACTCCAAAACCAAAACCCCGCAAGGAGTTCGCGAGAGAAACGTTCCCATTGGTCCGGGAAGTATCATCGGGTGGGTGGCGCTGGAACGCAGGATGGTCAATTTAGACAATGTGAAATCTTCGGAATCGCTCGCCAAATACCACCCGGACCTGAGATATGATCCCACCTGGGACGAGGCCATGGGAGTCGAAACCAAATCCATGTTGTGTTGCCCCATGATCCATGAAAATAAACTTATGGGGGTTCTTCAGGTCATCAATACCCGGGTGGCCGAGCCCTTCGGGCCCAATCATGAGAAGCACATCATTTCCGTAGCCCAGATGCTGGCGATTGCCTTTCATAACAACACCCGGTTTGTGAAAGCCCGGCCTCATAAATTCAGCTATCTGATCAACAATGGAATTCTGACTCCGGAGGAGCTGGAATCCTGCATGATCAAAGCCCGAAAATCCAGCATGGATCTGGAAACATTGCTGTTGAACGAGCAGGGAGTCAAGCGGGCCGACTTCGGCAAATCGCTGGAAAATTATTATGGCATTCCCTATTTTGGTTATAGCGACACGACCCTTCTGCCCCAGAGATACTTTGACGGTTTGAATAAAAATTACCTGATGAAAAATCATTGGGTGCCTATTCAGAGCGATGACAAACTCGTCGTGGTCTTGATCGACGATCCCTCCAAAATGGACAAGGTCCGAAACATCAAGATGACCTTTCCCAGAAGGGAAATCCAATTCAAGGTCGGCTTGAAGGCCGATATTAGGGATTACCTGTTGGGGACGCCTGCGGAGGACGACGACCATGAGGAGGAAGTCCATCATTCCGATACGGAAAATGTGTCCGCCCTTCTGGAATCGTTGATCAGCGAACAAGATGCGACCATTGTCGAAGATGAGGATGAGGAAGAAAGCGCCATTTCGGAGAGGGACAGCTCTATCGTCCGACTGGTCAATAAAATTATTATCGATGCCTATGACAAGGGAGTTTCCGATATCCATGTCGAACCCGGGGTGGGCAAGGAAGAAATGCTGATCCGGTATCGAAAAGAAGGAGAGTGCGAAGTCGCCCAGAAAATTCCCCATAACTACATGCGGGCTTTTATTTCCCGCATCAAGATCATGTCCAAGCTGGATATCGCCGAACGGCGAATGCCGCAGGACGGCAAGATCAAAATGAAGTACGGTAAAAAGGAAATCGAACTGCGCGTTGCCACCCTTCCCACCGTCGGGGGCAACGAGGATGTGGTCATGCGTATCCTGGCGACCAGCAAACCCCTGCCGCTGGATCAAATGAACTTCCTGGAACGCAATGAAAAGTTGATGATAGCCAGCATCACCAAACCCTACGGACTGATCCTGGCTGTGGGTCCGACCGGTTCCGGTAAAACAACCACCCTTCACTCGGCGTTGGGATACATCAATACGCCCAAAAAGAAAATCTGGACGGCCGAAGATCCGGTGGAAATCACCCAGCGGGGTCTTCGTCAGATGCAGATGCACAACAAGATCGGCCTGGACTTCGCCCGTGCCATGCGTTCCTTCCTGCGAGGCGATCCCGACGTGATCATGGTGGGTGAAATGCGCGATGTGGAAACCTGCTCCATCGGTTTGGAGGCCTCCCTGACCGGACATCTGGTATTCAGCACCCTGCATACCAACTCCGCTCCGGAGACGATCACCCGATTGGTCGATATGGGTATGAACCCCATCAATTTTGCCGACGCCCTGATTCTGATCGCCGCCCAGCGCCTGGTCAAAACCCTGTGCAAACGTTGTAAGAAAGACCATCACCCGACGCGGGAAGAATTCGACATACTGGTCGAAGAGTACGGCGCCACCGAATTTCTGAAACTGGGAATTGAATATAAGGACGACCTGATGTTGAAAGGACCCGTGGGCTGTGATGCATGTGGCCAGACGGGATATGCCGGGCGTATGGGTCTGCATGAATTGCTCGAGGGGACTGGGGAGGTCAAGCGGTTGATCATGAAGGGAGCCTTAATGGAGGAAATTAAGGAGCAGGCGATCCGGGACGGCATGACGACGTTGAAACAGGACGGCATACAGAAAATTTTTAAGGGATACTGCGATTACAAACAAGTGGCGGCAGTCTGCGTGGTATGAGCATATTGATTTAAAAGGATCGGCAAAATGAAAAATATCAAATGGGATGAGATCAGAGCTGGAATGGTATTGGCCCGCGATGTGAAGGGACGCTTCGGGAGGGGACTTCTGTTGGCAGGAAATGTGGTGACGGAAAAGCACCTGAAAATTTTCAAATCGTGGGGAATCACCGAAATTATCGTAGAAAAAAATCAGGTGGACTCTGCAGAGGGATTGAATGAACAGGCTGAAGCTCCCGCCCACTACGACCGGATTGAAAGGAGGATGAAGGAGCTCTTCAAGTTTAATGATATCAAACACCCGGCGGTACGGGAATTGTTTCAAATATCTTTGAATCGCAACCTTAACCTCCATCCCCCGCAGGAGCCATAATATGTTTACCAGTGCGGAAGAATTAATCGAACACTCCAGCCCCATGGTAAGCCTGCCGGAAGTGTTCTATAGAGTGAATGAAGCCGTTGAGGATCCCGAGTGTTCGTTCGCCGAGATTGCCCATATCATCGGCCAGGATTCCGCTTTGTCCGTCCGCCTTTTAAAAATCGTCAACAGCCCTTTCTACGGATTCGATCAGGAAATTGAGACCATCACCCATGCCATAACCATCATCGGAATGGCCCAGCTGAGGGATCTGGTTTTAGCGACCGTCGTTCTCAATAAATTCAGAGGGCTGTCCGGCCAAGAAATGGATATGAAGGGATTTTGGTTGCATAACATCGCCTGTGGGTTGATGGCGCGCGTCATGGCGACCTTTTGTCATGAAAAAAGGGTGGAGCGTTATTACGTGCTGGGGCTGATCCATGACATCGGACGGTTGCTCATGTTTCTGGTCATTCCCGAGCAAATGAACCAAGCCCTTCAAAAAGCCAAGCTGGAGGAAAGGCTTTTGCATGAGGTTGAAAAGGAAATGTTTGGATTTGATCACTCGCAGGTCGGATGTTTATTGATTCGATCCTGGAAGCTTCCGGACCTGTTTCAATCGGCGGTTCAACATTGTCACGATTCGATGGTTGATGCTGACCTGCCCATGGAAACCGCCATTCTTCATATCTCTGATATTGTCGTTCATGCTCTCGAGTTTGGAACCACTGGCGAACATTTTGTCCCGCCGCTGAATTCGATGGCCTGGAATAGAATTGAATTATCCTCGAGTATGATTCCACTGATGATCAAGCAATTGGACCGGGAAATGGAAGAGGCTTTGAAGATTTTCAATTAAGGTGATGAAACATGGTTGAAAAGTCTCAATTTAAGAACCCGGAGCAAAAAAAGACCGCCCGCATTGAATACCTGGAAAATCTTGCCAAGTGGCATCTTTACAGTCTTGAAATGCTGGCTTCTCTGGGAGAATTGCATCACTCGGCGAGTCAGAACGGCAGTCCCGATAAAATCTTTCAGATAGCCAACGAACATTTGCTGAAAATCATTGAGTTTGATGCGGTGGCCTTTTATCTGGTCGATGAGCCGGATGCGGATTTTATCCTTAAATATGGCAGTCCCGAGGATACCCAGCCAAGCCTCCAAAAAGAAGTGAACCGCCGGATCGATGACGGATCCTTTGCGTGGGCGGTGAATCAGAATCGGCCGGTTATGGTCAAATCCACCGATGGGAATCAAAACTTGATCCTGCATGTTTTGTCCACCAAAAGAAGAGTTCGTGGAATGTTTGCCGGCCTGATCCAAGCCGCCGCACCTCGTTTAGAAGAAACGATACAGTACACGCTTTCCATCATTTTGCAGAACACCGCCAATGCCCTGGAAAGCATGGCGCTTTATAATCTCTTTCAAGAGACCAATGCCCACCTGGAAAGCAAGATTCGTGAGCGCACCACGAACCTCGAGGACCATATGGTAAAAATGAAGGAGGAGATCGCTCACAGGAAACTTGCTGAAGAATCGCTTTGGGTGGCGCGCCAGGAAGTGGAATCCGCTTTGAAGGCCAAAACCGACCTCCTCACTCAGTTCAACTATGAATTAAAAACTCCCATTAATTCAATTCTGGATTATGGAGAGATGATTCGATCCGAAATAGAAAAATTGGGGGAAACTAGCTTGCTCGAGAGTTTTAAGAACATGCAAACCACCGGAAGGCATCTATTGAAACTGATCCAAGGGATGCAGAGTTCCGCACAAACCAACTGGCAAGCCCTAGGCCCGCAAGCGCAGACGTTCAAGGTAAAGGAAGTTCTCGAAGGTATTTTGGTCACGTTGTTTCCCATGGCCCGGAAAAATAACAATAAAATGAAATTGAAACAGGGTCCGGATTTGGGATCGATGGTTTCCGATGAATTACGGGTGAGGCAGATTTTATTGAATATCATTGTAAATGCCTGCGAGTTTACAGAAAATGGGAAAATCCTGATTGAAACCATGGTTGAAAATGTGGCCGGCGAAGAATGGATCTGTTTCAGGATATCGGACACCGGGGCCGGAATGGATCCTGAGAAAGCTCGAAACTTGTTTCGGGAGGGGAGTGCTATCCAACCTCAGTCCATCCCATTCGGCGGAACGGGAATGGGGCTTCCTTTCAGTAAACGCCTGTGCGCTATGTTGGGGGGCAACATCCAGGTGAAAAGTGAGGTGAATAAAGGATCGGTTTTTTCGGTTCGCCTTCCAAGGGATATACAAAGCTTCATCGCCAAACAGAGGAGGAATCCGATCACGCCTGAGGTCAAGACACCGACGTCGACCTATCAGGTATTACCGGGTTCCATTGAAGAGGAGGATCCTTCTTTAAAGATTTCAGGTTCGGCAGAGGTGGATGCGGATGAGTCGTTGAAAAAGAAAGAAATATGTGTGGTGGATGAAAACTTCGACAACAGCAACATTCTTTGCCACATCTTAAAAGGGCAGGGCTGGTCGGCCCGACCCCTGGAATTATCAAAATCGACCCTGGACAAACTGGATAGGGAAATTCCCGATATGATCATCATCTGTCTGGGTGTTGCAGGAGACCAGGGTCTCCAACTGATTTCCGAACTGGGGAAGCGAGAGTCTATGAAATCCATTCCTATATTGATTTTTTCGGCCAGGGAATTGGGTGACGATGAAAAAAGCCTGCTTGAGGGGCGGGTACAGGGAATGATGCATAGAGGAAATTGCACGCGACAGGAATTGATTGATCAAATTAAAAGTTTGTTAAGAAACAAATCTTCGAAATGAAGTTCATTCCCAGTCCTGAAAAAATCTGAAGTAATTTCAGGACACCTGTTATGTCCCCACTGAATAAAGTTGAAACGTTAAATTGGATACAACTCAAGTAAAAACTAAGCACAAGATTCTGGTGGTTGATGATGAGAAAAAAGTTCTGATTGTCGCCCGCAAGATTCTACGGTCCGCCGGATACGATGTGGAAGTCTGCCTGGGGCCTGAAGAGGCGGTTGAAATTGTGGCCAACCGGGGCCCGGTGGCGGTTTTATTTACCGATGACCGGATGCCCGGCATGCGCGGCACCGAATTGTTGGAACAGGTCAAGCGCCTTTCGCCTTCTACCGTGCGGGTGTTGACCACCGCTTATTACGACCAGCAACTTATCGAGGCCATCGTCAACAAGGGCGAAGCCTTTCGCTTTGTTAAAAAGCCGATCGATTTCAACAAGGTTCTCAAGGTCATTCGGGAATGTGTGGAACAATATGAACTCAATAAAAAATCGGAGGATTTTCAGAATTCCATAAAAAACCTGACCCAAGCAAACCAGATACTGACCCGGGACTCGGAAGGGCTGACCCAAAGTATTCGCAGTCTGAAAAAAAAGATTGTCCTGGTGACGGTCGTGGCTGTACTGATCTTCACCGCCGCCGTGGGCTTTAGCCTGTTCAGCGAGTTTCAACGCCAGGAGCGCCTCAAGGAAACCAGCGTCACTTTCGGGGATTGGATGGTCTACGATAATGGTACCGCCTTGGACTCGGTGAATCGCCGGATGTGGATGACCCAGGACTTCCGGATCATCGAACGCAGGTATCCCGCCCGCTGGGAAGAGGCCCGGGACTGGGCCCAGTTGATGAATGCCAAACGTTTTGGAGGATACCGCGACTGGCGGGTGCCGACCATCGAAGAGTATAAAATGACCTTCGATCCCGATTTGACGCGGTTGGCTTTCGATAAAAACAAGGATTACCCCGTCGGTTATCCCAAGGCTTTTCAAGACGGCGGGGGATACGGGTTTTGGTCGAACGAGGAAATGGGCGACCATTCGGCGAAATATTTCTTCTTTGCCGGAGGTTATGATAAAACCGAATTCAAGGAATACCATAGCCCGACCATGAGCGTTCGCCTCGTTCGAACCGTCAAATAAGCTTCTCGTTGGGTTTAAGGTGCTTCCGAATTAAGAACGTCAGATGCCCTCCTTCCACCATTTCCTTGACCCTGGAAACCGCCTCGGGTTTAAAATCGTTCTTCAGGAACAGCTTTCCATTCGCCTCCAGGGGTAATGGGGTCCGGTTTCCCTTCATCCACTGGTGAACGATTTGTATCGTCAGGTCGACTCCGAGGATCAGAGATTTTCCCATAAGAGTCTGCTCCGTATCCTGTTCCTCCAGGGCAATGGTTTCCTGGGCCAGAATTTCACCGGTGTCGATTCCGGCATTGATCCTCATAACAGTGGCTCCCAGGCAATCCAGGCGCTCGTCATGAATGGGCCAGAAGTTGCAGGAAGACCCCCGGTACTGCCCCGAGATGCCAACATGCAGGTTTAAAGTTCGATCGGGGAAGCGCTCCAAAACAGAAGGGCCGATCAGGCTGGTGCCGAAAAGAATGATGAGGTTCGGATGTTGAGCCTGGATGGATATTAAGGTGTCCGCGGAGTTGATGCCTCCTTCGGGAACTCGGATCACCCGCGGTTTGTTTTTGAGAGGCCAGGTTTCAGAATCCGCAAAGGTTTGTGTCTCGTATTCACCCCGCCGGGTGAAAAACCAGTCCCAGGCGGCTTGGTCCTTCGGCGAGCTCGGTTCGATTTCCGGATAAGACAGGGTTTCGATGAACACGCAGGTGATAGGAAATTCGCGGTTCAATCGGTTGATAAAATAACGGTGCCTCAAATCCGGCCCGGTCATCAGCACAAGGTTCGGTGAC
>SMUX01166628.1_pt1 | contig 12995 bp, 9 predicted proteins | sample 2456431 | NCBI WGS metagenome assembly SMUX01 (sample SAMN11095930, study PRJNA526329) | marine sediment metagenome | biome: Marine sediment; feature: Surficial sediment; material: Deep marine sediment; isolation source: Hadal surficial sediment | place: Pacific Ocean | collected 2014-11 | depth 0-1... | reverse complement strand
TTCAAGAACGTTTGGTTGGACTCCCGGTATTGGGTTCTATGGAGAGTATCAGGTGACTTTTGTTGCCAGAGATGACAAAGGTGGCTTAGATTCCGAAACCATTACTATAACTGTTCTTAACAGTAATAATCCGCCGGTAATCAATTCTTTTATACCCACGGAATCGGTTGTCCAATTCAATTTTGGACAAATAATCAATTTTGCCGTCAATGTGTCGGATCAGGATGGCGACGATATAGATTACCTTTGGCTGCTTTTTACGGACTTAAATTCAAATGGTACGCTGGTTTCAACCTCATCTGATTATGAATTCATTACCAGTCCTTTCAGTCCTGGAACTTACATCGTTAGAGTAGAAGTTACCGACAAGCGGGATATCGTGGCTATGGAGTGGAGAATTGACCTCGTGACCTCAATCGACCTCGCTAGTTTTGATGCCCGGTTTGGCGGTTTTGATGGCGTAGAGATTTCATGGACTACCAGCAGGGAAATCGACAACCTGGGTTTTGATATTCTCCGGAGCCGTTTCGAAGACGGGACCTATACAAAAATAACCAATGAGTTGGTGCCTGCAGATTCCGAAGGTAAATATCTGTTTACGGACCAAGACATTCAGGTCGGTATACGATACTACTACAAACTTGAAGATGTCAATCTGAATGGTGTTCGAACCGAACACGGGCCGATTTCGGTTGAAGTCACCGCACCGGAGTCGTTTGAATTGAGCCAGAATTATCCGAATCCTTTTAACCCGGAGACAAAGATTCGTTATCAGTTGCCGAACTCCGGTAAGGTTATGGTTATAATCTTTGATATTCTCGGCCGCGAGGTTAAGTCTCTTGTGAATGAAAAGTTAGAAGCCGGATTCCACGAAATCACCTGGAACGGCAGAAACAATTCAGGTAGAAGAGTGAGCTCAGGTGTGTACTACTACCAAATTCGTTCCGGAGAATTCAAAGAAACCAAGAAAATGATTTTGATGAAATAAATCCAATTTTTTTCTCTCAGCTAGTTTTGAGGCTTGGTCGAATGTCAACATTCGACCAAGCCTTTTTTATTCTGCTACCTTCCCGAAAGAGATAACTTGCCAGATAGATTAGAGGTTAATTCCTGCTTTTCCATACCCACGTAAGTTCTTTATTTGAATGATTTATGAATTTTTCTAATTGTTTGAGTTCCCAAAAATTAACTTGACTTTATACGAATTTTGTTATATTTTGCCTTCGGCTAAAACGGCATTTCACCGTTTGTTGATTCTCCTTACTCATTTTTGTTTAAAATTTAAAAATTTATTAGGTTAAGTTTGTCCGGTCGAGCATTGCAAATTCGAGTAAAGTTGTGATGGAGTACGAAATAAGAAAAGGGCAGTTATGAAGAAAATAATTTTGCTGTTGGCCATATTTTTTTTGCTCGTTTCGTTTGCCTCTGCCTATGCGTTGGAATCTGAAGACGGCGAAGGGGGAGGCCTTGGTGCTAACCTGCCTCTTTGGAGTATCATTCCCTTTGTCGGTATATTGTTGTCGATCGCAGTTTTTCCACTTGTTGCTGAGGAATTCTGGCACCATCACTTTGGAAAAGTAGCCGCATTTTGGAGCTTATTGTTTGCAATTCCTTTTGTTGCCGTGTACCGGGGTGAAGCCGTTCATGAAATCCTGCATGTTTATTTTTTAGAGTACATTCCATTCATTATATTACTTTGGGCTCTTTATACGATTGCCGGTGGCATTTTTGTTAAGGGGGCGCCTGTAGGTGTTCCGCTGAACAATCTAATTGTCTTGGTGATTGGAACCGCTTTGGCGTCATGGATTGGGACCACAGGTGCGGCGATGGTTCTCATCCGCCCTTATATTTTGATGAATAAATTCCGCAAATCAAAAATCCATCTAATCGTCTTCTTTATTTTCCTCGTTGCTAATATCGGCGGCTCTTTAACTCCGTTGGGTGATCCGCCCCTGTTCCTCGGTTTTTTGCAAGGGGTTGATTTTTTCTGGACATTCAAACTGTTTCCCGCTATGATTTTTCTGTCAGGTTGCCTGTTCGCTATCTTCTATATTTGGGATACTTACATGTTCCGCAAAGAAGGATGGCATGAGAAGATGCACTTGAAAGACGTTGATTTTGATATCGAACACGACAAGACAGATCACATGGTGATAGAAATTGAAGAAGAGGTAGAGGTTGAAAATCCGCACACCCATAAAATGAAGACTCATAAATATAAAATGGATATAAAGGGACTGTTTAATGTCCTCTTCCTTTTAGGCGTGATTGGCGGAGTATTGTTCAGTGGTAAATTTCATTTGGGCGAAGTCACGGTTTTCGGCATCCACATGGAATGGCAAAACATGGCTCGTGATCTCTTTTTAATTTCAATGGGCCTGCTATCATTAAAAATTACACCTAAGCCCTATCGCGAGGGCAATAAATTCACCTGGTTCCCGATTCAGGAAGTCGCCAAGCTGTTTGCAGGAATTTTTATCACGATTATCCCGGCGCTTGCTATGTTAAAAGCAGGACAGGCGGGCCAGCTAAATTTTATTATCAACGCAGTAAAGGAGCCCGTCCATTATTTCTGGATAACCGGCACTCTGTCAAGTTTTCTGGACAATGCGCCTACTTATTTAGTCTTCTTTAATACGGCCCTTGGACAATTCGGCCAAACTGTTGACTGGCTGATGACCGAGGGTTCAATTTATTTGTTGGGAATTAGTTGCGGAGCGGTATTTTTCGGAGCCAACACTTATATTGGCAACGCACCTAATTTTATGGTCAAATCGATTGCGGAAGAATCGAAAATAAAAATGCCGAGCTTTTTCGGCTACATGCTTTATTCAGTCATAATTTTGGTGCCGTTATTTGCTCTGACGGCCTGGATCTTTTTCTAAGCTGCATTATTATAAAATTTTACCACAGAGGCACTAAGCCTGTCCTGAGCGTGCTGAAGGGACACAGAGAATAAAAGATTTATAACGAGAGTGTGTTCAAAACAAAGTTTTGGAAATCGAAATTGATTACGCTGACAAATGTTCAATATCTCCAATATAATCAAACCTCTGTGCCTTTGAGGCTCTGTGGTTCATTGAATTATTCAAGCTAAATGATTCCAATTTTATTCTTTTTTTTTGCTGCAGTAGCCATCGCTTCAGGGATTATGATGATTGTTCATCGTAACCCCATTTACTGTGCCTTGTTTCTGATTTTAACACTTTTTGCAGTCGCCGGTCTTTATGTTTTATTGAATGCACCGTTCATTGCAGCGGTGCATATCATTGTTTATGCCGGCGCAATTATGGTTTTGTTTTTGTTTGTGATCATGCTTCTCGATTTAAAAAGCGAGACTTCACGGCAGCGTCCCGGCGGACTACCGCGAATTTTGAGTATTATAATGTCAGGCGTCTTGCTCGCCGAGTTGGTTTTGTTTTTACGATCCGGGACTGAAAACCTGCCTTTGGTTGAAGGGGATTTGAAAATTGGCAGCACTAAAGAAATTGGCAATTTGCTTTTTACCGAATACCTTTTTCCATTTGAAATCACCTCTGTTTTGCTGCTTTCCTCGATCATTGGTTCAGTTATACTCGCAAGATTAAAGCTAAAATAATGGAAATACCGATTTCATATTATTTGCTCCTTAGCGGAATACTTTTCACCATCGGCGTTGTGGGGGTTCTGACCAGGCGCAATGCAATTGTTGTTTTCATGTCCATCGAATTGATGCTTAATGCGGTGAATTTAACCCTGGTGGCATTTTCAAAACAGTTCAATTCATTAGACGGTCAGGTTTTTGTTTTTTTTGTAATGGTCGTTGCGGCTGCTGAAGTCGCAGTTGGTCTTGCTTTGATCGTTGCAATTTTTCGGCTCAAGCACACTGTGTCCATTGACAAAATAAATATCATGAAATGGTAGGTTTTTTGAAATGGAAGTTAGACGATCGGGAATAGAAGATAGAAAGAGAACATAAGACTAGGGTGAAAAAATGCTATTCTCAATTTTATATCCTCTATTCTCTACTCTCCAATTCTCATTCGACTTTAAATTCTAATTACAACCATAAAGCCACAAATATTAATCATCAAGAATGATCGACTACGTCTGGCTGATTCCTTTATTCCCGCTTATTGGATTCTTAATTAACGGGCTTTTTGGCTCTCGTTTCAAAGAGAACCATATCGGCACCATTGCATCTGCTGCGATTGGACTCTCCTTCATTGTATCCGTAACTATTTTTTTTCAAGTCCTGCAACTTCCGGCTTCTGAACGCAGCATAAGCAGAATAATTTATACCTGGATTCAAACCGGTGATTTTCAGGTCAATATTGGTTTCCTGATCGACCCGCTTTCACTGGTGATGCTTTTAGTAGTAACCGGAGTCGGCTTTTTAATCCATGTTTACTCCATCGGGTACATGCACGGAGATCGGAGTTTCGCCCGCTACTTCGCTTATCTAAATCTCTTTACATTCTCAATGCTGCTTTTGGTCTTAGCCGACAATTTTCTCCTGCTCTTTGTCGGCTGGGAAGGTGTCGGACTTTGTTCCTATTTGCTCATCGGGTTCTGGTTTGAAAATAATGACTACGCCGATGCTGGTAGAAAAGCTTTTGTAGTGAACAGAATCGGCGATTTCGGTTTCCTGCTGGGAATGTTCTTAATCTTCCAGCATTTTGGTTCATTGAATTTCAATGCTGTATTTAGCCAAGCGCCTGAAGTACTAACAACCGGTCTTGCAACTGCGATTTGTTTGCTGCTTTTTCTCGGAGCTACCGGGAAGTCCGCCCAGATTCCACTTTACGTGTGGCTGCCAGATGCGATGGCAGGTCCGACCCCGGTTTCAGCTTTGATTCACGCCGCCACAATGGTCACCGCCGGTGTTTACATGGTGGCTCGCTGCCATGTTTTGTTTTTAAGCTCACCCTTTGTTCTAAATTTAGTTGCCATTATTGGTATTTGCACAGCTTTTTTAGCCGCGACCATTGCTTTGGTGAGTAACGATATCAAGAAAGTTCTGGCTTATTCGACGATTAGTCAATTAGGCTATATGTTTTTAGCGTGCGGAGTCGGAGCGTTTGGAGCAGCTATTTTCCATGTCAGCACGCATGCATATTTTAAAGCGCTCTTGTTTTTGAGTGCCGGCAGTGTCATGCACGCTTTGGGTAATGAAACGGATATGACTAAAATGGGGGGGTTAAGAAAGAAGCTGCCGATTACTTACCGGTTTTTTTTAATCGGAGCCCTGGCTTTAGCCGGGGTACCGCTGTTCTCAGGTTTTTTCTCAAAGGATGAAATCCTTTGGAAAGCTGCGAGCAGTCCTTTTGGCGGGTTCTGGCTTTGGTTTGCTGGCGCAGCAGTAGCCGGTCTAACCGCCTTTTACACGTTCCGGCTGATTTTCATGACCTTCCATGGTCGATCGCGAGTTTCTAAGGAAGTTGCCACGCATATTCATGAATCCCCGAAAATCATGACCGTCCCACTTGGGATTTTAGCGGTTTTGGCTATTGTCGGGGGTACATCGGAATCCCGCATATTTTTAACAAATTCGAACATTTCCTTGAGCCGGTGTTTACTCGGTATGTCCACGGTGAAATCCTCGAAAGCACTCACGACCTTCCAAGTTTAGAATTGGGCTTTATGGGCATTTCGATCTTGATTGCATTTCTGGGGATCGGAATTGCTTACATTTTTTATGTCGCCAGACCCAACCTGGCAGATGAGGTTGCGGGAAAGGCTCGCGGGGTCTACCTGTTTTTTTCCAGCAAGTGGTACGTTGATGAGGTCTATGATACAATAATCGTTCGCCCAATTAAATTGATTTCAGATTTGGTTTTGTGGCGTTGGCTAGACATAAAAGTTATCGATGGATTTGTAAATCAAATTGCGCACGTTATCGGCAAAGGGAGTGATATTTTACGGCGGGTTGAAACCGGTGTCATTCAGAATTATGCGTTGTCGATAGTTTTTGGAGCGGTGGTTTTAATCGGTTATTTTTTATTGAGATAATAATTACGAAATGGATTTTCCAATACTCACACTCTTAACGTTCTCACCTGTTTTAGCGACTGCGATCCTGCTTTTTATTAAGAATGACCAGGAGGTAGTGCTCAAAAATGTGGCTTTTCTTTCCAGTTTAGCCATTTTTTTATTGTCACTACCTTTATATTTCTCTTTTGAAAATAAAGCTGGAATGCAGTTCGTGGAATCTTACTCATGGATTCCCGCATTCGGAGTAAACTACCACGTGGCCATCGACGGTATCAGTCTGTTTATGGTGCTGCTGACGACCTTCTTAACACCGATTGTCATCCTGGCTTCGTGGAATGCAGTATCAAAAAACCTAAAAGGATATTTGGTTTCGATGTTACTTTTAGAAACCGGCATTCTTGGCGTGTTTGTTTCGATGGACTTGTTCTTGTTCTATGTTTTCTGGGAAGTTATGCTCATCCCGATGTATTTTCTTATTGGAATTTGGGGCGGTGAAAATCGCATTTATGCCGCAATCAAGTTTTTTCTCTATACAATTACCGGAAGCCTGCTCATGTTGGTTGCAATTCTCGTTCTGTATTTTTATCACGGCGGCTTGACGGGCGAGTACACATTTAATATTCTTAAAATCCAGCAGATACACATTCCTCTTGGCTACCAGACCTGGCTGTTTTTAGGCTTTGGATTAAGCTTCGCAATTAAAGTCCCGCTGTTCCCATTTCATACCTGGCTCCCGGATGCCCACGTTGAAGCGCCCACCGGCGGCAGTGTCATTTTGGCGGGTGTACTTTTAAAAATGGGGATTTACGGATTTCTGCGATTCTGCTTTCCGTTATTTCCCTCCGCAATCGAACAATTTACGCCACTGATTTTCATTCTCGCAGTCATTGGCATTATCTACGGCGCTTTGGTTGCGATGGTGCAGCCGGATTTGAAGAAGTTGGTTGCATACTCCAGCGTTAGCCACCTCGGGTTTGTCATGCTCGGCATCTTCGCCTTAAATAATCAAGGCGTGCAGGGCGGCTTGATCCAAATGGTCAACCATGGCTTGTCAACCGGTGCTTTGTTTTTAATTGTCGGGATGCTTTACGAACGGAGACACACTCGGCTCATCGCTGATTTTGGCGGTTTGGCCAAACAGCTTCCAGTTTTTACTACATTTTTTATGATTATAACCTTGTCTTCCATCGGCTTGCCCGGTCTGAATGGCTTTGTAGGCGAATACTTGATTTTGCTGGGGATTTTTTTAAATAATAAAGTTTATGCGGTGATTGCAGCAACGGGTGTGATCCTGGCAGCTGTCTACATGCTGCAGATGTTCCAGCGCACCATGTTTGGTAAATTAGACAAAAAAGAAAACCAAAACCTGAGAGATCTTTCGAAAAGAGAGATTGCAGTATTGCTTCCCATTCTGGCTTTCATCATATTTATCGGGGTTTATCCCAACGCCTTTTTAAAAAAAATGGAGCCCACGGTTGAGGCTTTGATCCAAACTGTCAAGGATAAGCAAATAGTTTCTTTGAACCCTGAAAAGGATTTAGCTTTTAAAAACATTTTGAATGATGAAGAGAATAAATAAGTTCAATTATGTCTTTTAATCTTTTCGCAATTTCACCAATTATCGCCTTAGCCCTCACGGGATTTCTCGTGATAGGTCTGAGCCTCGTTTTTGCCAGGATTAGCAAGAGTATGCTCTTAATCATATCTTTGTTGGGTCTGGCAGCGAGTGCTTATTTTTCTCTAAGCCTTTGGAATGAAAACGCCCTGGCGTTTGGGGGCATGGTTCGCGCTGATAATTTCTCTTTGGTATTCAATGTTATTTTTCTGATTGGCGCTGCACTCAGCATGATGCTCGCGTTTAGTCAGCATGAAGGCGGATATTTATTATATGCCGAGTTCTTTGCCATTACAGCATTTGCGACCGTTGGCATGATGCTCATGGTTGCAAGCAGTAATTTGCTGGTTATCTTCCTTGGCCTCGAAACTTTATCGATCTCGCTTTACATTCTTGTGGGCATTAAAAGGACCGAAGAGAAGTCCCTTGAAGCCGCTTTCAAATATTTCCTGCTCGGCGCTTTTGCCAGCGGATTTTTACTCTATGGCATTGCTTTTATTTATGGTTCTACCGGGAGTCTTGATTTGCAGGAAGTCGCTAATTTTATTTTAGGAGCTTCCATTAAAGATAATCCATTGATGATTTTGGGAGGCCTTTTGATCATAGTCGGGCTTGGTTTTAAAGTAGCGATGTTCCCGTTCCACATGTGGGCCCCGGATGTTTATCAAGGTGCGCCAACGCCAATCACCGCCTTTATGTCGACCGGCTCAAAAGCGGCCGGTTTTGCGGCGATGCTTCGTGTGCTGTTTTCCACAACGGACGGGACCGTTTCGGATTGGGTTACGGTTCTTTGGGTGATTTCCGTACTTACAATGTTTTTTGGCAACATAGTGGCGCTTGTGCAAAAAAATATCAAAAGAATGTTGGCCTACTCATCAATTGCGCATGCGGGTTACATCTTGATTGGCATCGTCTCCTGGAATCAAGCGGGCGCTTCAAGCGTGGTTTTTTACTTGCTGTCTTACACTTTTATGAATATCGGTGCGTTTGGGGTTATTGCATTTTTAAGTACGAAAGAGAAGGAATTTATCGAACTCGAAGATTTCAAAGGTTTGGGCTTTCAAAAACCGGTTATTGCAATTGTTATGGCAATATTTATGTTTTCACTTGCCGGCCTGCCGCCTACGGCCGGATTTATCGGCAAGTTTTATCTCTTTTCGGCCGCGGTAAAAGCCGGTCAAATTCCACTGGTTATATTGGGTGTCGTCAATTCGATGATTTCCGTGTACTATTATTTAGGCGTCGTGGTGGCTATGTTTATGAAACAATCCGACCAAAAATGGCCTGCGACAGGACTCATATCTGCTGTTTCACTGAGCTTACTGCTCGCGACCGCAGGTACTTTGGGTTTAGGGCTGTTCCCCTCGTATTGGATCGAGATATTTCAGAAGATCGTTGTCTCGATGATTTAACCGGTGGAAAAATCGATTATTTGATTGACGAAGGGGGTTTTAAACTCCTTTTCATGTTTTAAAAATGATTTTTTTGGGAGATGAATAAGTAATGAATCTTAGTTATAAAAATATTTTAGAAGATATCAAAAGCGACAACAAGTCCGGAGCTTCTGTGATCGCCCAGAAAACGGTCGATTGCCTGGAAGCCTTAACAAAAGAAAAATCAGATGTGCCGGCAAATAAATTGATTGCTGAAGTTGAGCGGGTCGCTGGCGAAATATTGAAAGCACAGGTCGGGATGGCCCAATTAACTAACTTATTTAACTCCATTTTTGTCACAATCGAAAAAGATACTTCGGGCGACTCATTGGTCTTGTCGAGAAAAATCTCTGGTGAGGCAAAACGTTTTGACGAATTTTCCAGGAACGCGGTTTCAAAGGTTGCTGAATTCGGCGCTGAGCTGATTTCTCAGGATGCGTTTGTACTCGTTCACAGTAATAGCCGCACTATTTTTGAAATCATTAAAAAAGCACACGAGGAAGGAAAATCCTTTCAAGTCATCCAATCGGAATCACGACCCATCTGCGAAGGCCGGGCCGCTGCCGGAGAATTATCGAAGTTAGGGATACAATCAATTTATCTATTCGATGCAGCGATTGGGCGCGGCATTGAGCGGGCAGATGTTGTCCTTCTGGGGGCAGACAGTTTGTCCGAGAATTCCTTGGTCAACAAAACCGGCACCAAGGCTATCTGTTTGTTGGCAAAGGAGGCGGTAGTGCCGTGCTATGCCGCCTGCGAATCCAGTAAATTTATTCCGCAAAAACTCAGCCCTAAAAAGGAGCAATCCCGCGACCCAAATGAAGTTTGGGAAGACCCACCCCCTGAAACCACGATTGAAAATTACTACTTTGATTCGGTGCCTTTAGATCTTTTCACGGGTATCATTACCGAAGAAGGAGTTTTGACACCGTCTGATGCCGGTGGCAAAATTAGTTCAAAGAAAGTAAACTCAAAGTTAAGAGATCTGCTTAAATAGGGACAGTTGAAAAGAGTTTTAATGTAAAGTATTTGTTTCTAGAGCCAATGATGGTTTGACGCGTTGGTGTCAGATGTGGTAAAGTTGTTTTGGTCGGTTGTTCGGCCCTTCTTTTTACTTAAATAAATTCAAAAACATCTTGCATGTGGCACGCTTTTTATCTACATTACTGCGCTAAACTCAATATTGGCGTAAATAAAATTAAGAATTTAGGTTAGTTCAAAAGAAACACAAAATCCTCTGCGGATTTTCTTATATTGAAGCAATGTTCCAGGATTTAACTGAAAAATTTGAAAGCGTTTTTAAGAACCTTCGTGGCCACGGTAAATTAACCGAGAAAAACATTGCGGACACCATGCGGGAAATCCGTCGGGTTTTGCTTGAGGCAGATGTAAATTTCAAGGTTGCAAAGAACTTTGTTACAAGTGTACAGGAAAGAGCATTGGGCCACGAAGTCCTCAAAAGTGTCACCCCGGCTCAACAGGTTATCAAAATTTTGCATGCTGAGTTGACCACTTTGATGGGTGGGTCAGAGGTGGGCATCGAGACCGCCAGCGCTCCCCCAACGGTAATTATGTTGGTGGGGTTGCAGGGTTCCGGGAAAACAACTTTAGCTGGTAAGTTGGCCAAGCACCTCAAAAATAGAGGTCGCAATCCATTGTTGGTGGCGGCCGATCTTCAACGCCCCGCTGCTGTGGAACAATTGCGGATCCTCGCCGAACAGGTTGGAGTTAATGTGCTCGCCGAATTAGACAGCACACCTGTGAAAATCTGTTCACAGGGGCTAGAACAGGCTCGGAGAGCATCAAATGACACCGTGATTTTTGATACTGCCGGTCGATTGCATATTGACGAGGCTTTGATGAAGGAACTTTCCGAAATCAAAAAAAGGACTCAGCCTCATGAAATATTTTTTGTGGCTGACGGCATGACCGGTCAAGATGCGGTAAATGCTGCGCAAGAATTCGTACGGCGCCTGGATTTCACCGGAATTGTTCTGACTAAATTGGATGGTGATGCCCGTGGCGGTGCAGCATTGTCAATTCGAGCCGTTACTGGAAAGCCGATCAAATTTATCAGCACCGGCGAGAAACTCGACACGTTAGAAAAATTTTATCCTGACCGGATGGCCTCTCGAATCCTTGGGATGGGAGATGTCGTGTCGCTGGTAGAACGAGCCCAGCACGCCGTTGACGAAGAAAAAGCAAGAAAAATAGAAAAGAAACTCCGCCGCCAGGAGTTTAGTCTTGAAGATTTTTACGATCAGCTTCAACAGATCAAAAATATGGGACCCATCGAAGAGCTCATGCAGATGATTCCCGGCATGGGTGGGAAAGCCATGAAAGGTTTAACAGTTGACGAACATGCTTTAGTTCGCATCGAAGCGATCATCAATTCAATGACTCCGGCGGAGAGAAGACGACCTACTATGATTGACGGTAGCCGCAGAAAGCGCGTTGCAAGAGGAAGCGGAACCAATGTTCAGGAAGTCAATAAGCTTTTGAAGCAATTTCAAATGATGCAAAAAATGGTTAAAAGAATGAGTAAATTCGGCATGAAGGGCTTGCCGATGGGATTCTAAAGATTATTTAGGAAGACTTAAACATTTTAAAAGGAGGTCTGGTTTGTCAGTAAGGTTACGTTTGCGAAGAATGGGCAAGAAAAAACAACCGTTCTACAGAATAGTTGTGATTGATTCCAGAGCTGCACGTGATGGCAGGTATATCGAGAAATTAGGAACATATAACCCGCTTACTCAGCCGATGGACATCGAGCTTGAAGAGGATAGAGCATTATATTGGCTGGGCCAAGGGGCAATCCCAAGTTTTACCGTAAAAAGTTTTCTGAGAAAGAAGGGCGTTTTGCTTAAATGGCACCTTCTGAAAAGAGGTGCTGATGAAGCGACCATTGAAGAAGAGCTGAAAAAGTGGGGAGTTCTACAGCTCGAAAAAGAGAAGCGCATGGAAGCGTTAAAGGAACAGAAAAAGCGTGAAAAGAAAGCTAACAAAGCCGAAGAAACGAAAGCTGAAGCTGAACCTGAAGTAAAAGCGAAAGCTGAAGTTAAAGCGGAAGAGGCTGAAGCGAAAACCACACCCGAAGCGGAAGCTAAAGCTGAAGTAGAAACCGAAACCCCTCAGGCTGAGGTCAAGTCCACTGAGGAATCAGCAAAAGAAGCGGACGCAAAGCCCGAAGCCAAACCTGGACCGGAAGAAGCAAAAGCTGAGGCTGAAGTCAAACCGGCCGAAGAAGAAAAAACCGAAGACGCGAAGTCCGGAGAAGAAGCAAAGCCAGAAGCTGAAGTTAAAGCTAAAGCTGAAGAAGTTGAAGTTGAGACTGAAACTGAGGCTGAAACTAAAACCACACCCGAAGCGGAAGCTAAACCTGAGGTAGAAACCGCAGCGGCTGAAGCTGCAGTCGAATTGGTAACAGAAGATAAGAAGAAAGACGAGCAAGAAGAAAAAAAAGCCGAAACAAAGACCAAAACAAAAAAGGCAGAAGAGAAACCTGCTGAGGAATCAGATGTAAAAGAAGATAGTAAAGAGAAAAAAGCGAAAGCATCTGAAACGTCAGAAGCAGGCACCGAAGGCGATAAGAAGGCAGCCAAAAAAACTGAGACGAAAGAAAGCAAGGACGAAGAAAAATAACCGAAATTCAAGTAAAATTGAGGGTCTAAGCGCCAAAGTTAAAATAAAGAACAAGCCGAACTCTGGGTTGAATGTCGAATAATAAGTCTAGTGAAAAAGAATTTAATTATCTATGAAGGCGCCGATGGTTATTCAAATGGAGGTGATTTATGAAAGAGTTCCTTGAATTCATCATTAAGCACTTAGTCGATAACCCTGATGAAGTACATGTTAACGAGAACGACGGAGAGCGCACAATTGTCTTTGGATTGCGGGGCAGTCAGGAGGATATGGGTAAAGTGATTGGACGAAGAGGGCAGACGGCTAAATCTTTAAGGACACTTTTAGCAGCA
>SMUX01016127.1_pt1 | contig 12996 bp, 10 predicted proteins | sample 2456431 | NCBI WGS metagenome assembly SMUX01 (sample SAMN11095930, study PRJNA526329) | marine sediment metagenome | biome: Marine sediment; feature: Surficial sediment; material: Deep marine sediment; isolation source: Hadal surficial sediment | place: Pacific Ocean | collected 2014-11 | depth... | reverse complement strand
TCGACGGCGATGTGGCGCGCCGTCGGGCGCAGATACTGGCCGATGGTGAGGAAATCGACGTCCATGGCGCGGAGATCGTCCATCACCTCGTGCACTTCCGCCGTTTCCTCGCCGAGCCCCGCCATCAGGCCCGACTTGGTGAACATGGCGGGATCGAGCTGCTTGACCCGGCCAAGGAGGCTCAGCGAGTGGTCATAGCGCGCGCCGGGACGCACCGGGCGATAGAGCCTCGGCACGGTCTCGAGGTTATGGTTGAAGACATCGGGGCCGGCCTCGACCACGGTCTCGACGGCGCCGTCTTTCCTCAGGAAATCGGGGGTCAGCACCTCGATCGTGGTCCCGGGCGAGGTGTCGCGGATGCGCGTGATGCAGCGGGCGAACTGGGCGGCGCCGCCGTCATCCAGGTCGTCGCGGTCGACCGAGGTGATGACGACATGGCCGAGGCCCAACTCCGCCACCGCCTCGGCCAGATGGTCCGGCTCATGCGGATCGAGGAGATCGGGCCGGCCCGTGGCGACGTTGCAGAAAGAGCAGGCCCGGGTGCAGACGCTGCCCAATATCATCACCGTCGCGTGTCCCTGCGCCCAGCATTCGCCGATATTGGGGCAGGCCGCTTCCTCGCAGACGGTGTTGAGGCCGAGACGGCGCATCAACAATCTGGTGTCGTGATAGGCCGCCGAAGTCGGCGCCTTGACCCTAAGCCATCGGGGCTTCGGCGACCCCCCCGGCGGACGGCGAATGTCGAGCACCTCACTCATTCGAACTCTGTTCCTTTGCCATCATCCCGCCTTGGAGCCCTAGAAATGGATAACCCGGCCATAGGCGTCAAGGACCGATTCATGGATGGTCTCGGACAGGGTCGGGTGGGGAAAGATGGTTGCCATCAACTCGGCCTCGGTGGTCTCCAGCGTTCTGGCGATGGCGAAGCCGTGGATCAACTCGGTCACCTCGGCGCCGATCATATGGGCGCCGAGCAGGGCGCCTGTCTTGGCGTCGAACAGGGTCTTGACCAGACCCTCGGGCTCGCCAAGGGCGATCGCCTTGCCGTTGCCGGCATAGGGAAAGCGGCCGATCTTGACCTCGATGCCCTTCTCCTTCGCCGCCTTCTCGGTCAGGCCGATGCTCGCCACCTGGGGCCGGCAGTAGGTGCAGGCGGGCACGTCACCGGCGTTAAGGGGATGGACGTCGTCGAGCCCGGCGATGCGCTCGACGCACATCACCCCTTCGTGGCTCGCCTTATGGGCCAGCCACGGCGGCCCCACCAGATCGCCGATGGCGTAGACCCCCGGCTCGCCGGTCTCGCACCACTGGTCGATGACGACATGGCTGTCCTCGACCTTGACCCTGGTGTTCTCGAGGCCGAGGTCCTCGAAATTGCCGACGATGCCGACGGCGAGGATCACCCGCTCCACCGTGATGTCCCGGGACTTGCCGCCGAGATCCACCGTCGCCTTGACGTTGTTCCTGGTGGTTTTCAGGTCCGTCACCTTGGCCGAGAGGTGGATGGTGATGCCCTGTTTTTCGAAGGCCTTGTGGGCGAAGGCGGAGATTTCCTCGTCCTCCACCGGCAGCACGCGGTCCAGCGCCTCGACCACCGTCACCTCGGTGCCGAGGTCGTGATAGAAGCTCGCGAACTCCATGCCGATGGCGCCCGAGCCGACGACAAGGAGCGACTCCGGCAGGGTCTTCGGCACCATCGCCTCCATGTAGGTCCAGATTCGTTTGCCGTCGGGATCGAGCCCAGGCAGCGTGCGCGCGCGGGCGCCGGTGGCGAGGATGACGTGCTTGGCCGCGAGATCGGCCACGGCCTTGCCGTCCTTCTCGACCTTCAGCTTGCGCTTGCCGCCGGCGGCAGGACCGTCGAGGCGGCCGGAGCCGTCGAACACCGTCACCTTGTTCTTCTTCAAGAGATAGCCGACGCCTTTCGACAGCCGATCGGCGGCGGCGCGCGAGCGTGCAACCATCTTCTTGATATCGACGGAAACACCCTCGACGCTCAGCCCGAACTCGTCGGCGCGGCCGATGAGATGGTGAAGCTCGGACGCGCGCAGCAACGCCTTGGTCGGTATGCAGCCCCAGTTGAGGCACACCCCGCCGAGATGCTCGCGCTCCACCACCGCCGTCTTCAGACCGAGCTGGGCGGCGCGGATCGCCGCGACATAGCCTCCCGGGCCGCCGCCGACGAGGATCAAATCGAAGGAAGTGTCGGCCACCCCGCCCTCCTACAACACCAGCCGCACGGGGTGTTCGATCAGCGTCTTGAACGCGGCCATGAAGCGGGCGCCGATGACGCCGTCGACCACCCGGTGATCGCACGATAGGGTGGCGCTCATCATCGTCGCGATGGCGAGATCGCCGTCGATCACCACCGGGCGCTGCTCGCCGGCGCCGACGGCGAGGATACAGGCCTGGGGCGAATTGATGATGGCGGTGAATTCCCGCACCCCGAACATACCGAGGTTGGAGAGGGTGAAGGTGCCGCCCCGATACTCCTCGGGCGCCAGCTCGTTGCCCCGCGCCCGCGCCGCCAGGTCCTTCATCTCGCGCGATATGACCGCCACCCCCTTCTTGTCGGCGGCCCGGACGATCGGCGTGATCAGGCCGCCGTCGAACGCCACGGCGACGGCGACATCGGCGGCGTCATATTGGATCACCCCTTCGTCGCTCCAGGCGGTGTTGGCCTCCGGCACCTTCAAAAGCGCTAACGCGGCGGCGCGGATGAGGAAATCGTTGACCGAGACCGTGTAGTCTTCGCCCATCTGTTTGAGCTCCTTGCGGATCTTTAGAAGCTCATCGATGTCGCAATCGACGGTGACATAGAAATGGGGCGCGGTATTCATCGACTCGGCCATGCGCCGGGCGATCACCTTGCGCATGGCGGTGTGGGGAACGACAGTCGGGGCCGCGGGGGCGAATGTCGCCCCGGCGCCGGCCAGGATGCCGCCACCTCCAGGCACGGCGCTTACGCCGCCGCCGGCGAGCGCCGCCTCGACATCGGCCTTGACGATCCGTCCACGGGGGCCGGTGCCGGCGATGAGGGTGAGATCGACGCCGGCGTCCCTGGCCATACGCCGGGCCAGGGGTGACGCCGGGACACGTCCAGCTGGCGCCGCCGCCGGGGCGAGGGCAGGGGCAGGTGGCACCACGCTCAGCGCCGGGCGGGGCCTTCCCACCGCCCGCGCCGCCTGACGCGCCGTCTGGGCGGCAGGCGCCGAAACCGCCGGCGCGGCTTGCGCCGCCACCGGTTGCGCGGGCGCCGCCGCGGGTTTACCGGCGGCGGGCTTGACCGGCGCCTTGGCCTCCTTCGCCGAGGCTTTCGCCGCCGCCGCCGGGGCTTCGGCCTCGGAAGCCTTGGCCTCGGGCGCCTCGATGCCCTTGAGGGCTTCGGCGAGATCGGACTCCGTTTCGCCGTCTTCGAGCAAGAGCGCGATTACCCGATTGACCTTGACCCCTTCGGTGCCGTCGGCGACCAGGATCCGGCCGAGCTTGCCGTCGTCGGCCGCCTCGAGCTCCATGGTCGCCTTGTCGGTCTCGATCTCGGCGATGACCTCGCCGGCGCGGACCTCGTCGCCCTCCCGCTTGAGCCACTTGGTGAGATTGCCTTCGCTCATCGTCGGCGAGAGCGCGGGCATGAGTATCTGGATCGGCATCTCTGTATTTCCCCTTGGGAGACCGGCCGCGACGAAAGCCCCTGCCACCGCTAAGCGCGGTAACAGACCTCCTTGACGGCGGTGACGATGTCGTCGGACCGCGGCAGGGCGAGCGCTTCGAGATTGGCGGCATAAGGAATCGGCACGTCCGCAGAGGTCACCCGCGCCAGCGGCGCATCGAGTTGGTCGAAGGCGTATTCCATGACCGTCGCCGCGATCTCCGATGCGATACCGGCGTAGGGCCAGCCTTCCTCGACGGCGACCAGCCGGTGGGTCTTTCGCACCGAAGCGATGATGGTGGTGATGTCGAGAGGCCTGAGCGTCCTGAGGTCGATGACCTCGGCATCGATCCCTTCCGCCGCCAGAGTTTCGGCGGCGCCAAGCGCATGCTCGACCATCAGCGAAAAGGCGGTAATGGTGACGTCGGTTCCCTGGCGCAACACCCGTGCCTGGCCGATGGGAACGAGGAAGTCCGGATCATCGGGGACCTCGAACTTGCGCCCGTAGAGCATTTCGTTTTCCAGGAACACCACCGGGTTGGGATCGCGGATCGCCGACTTCAGGAGGCCCTTGGCGTCGTCGGCGGCGTAGGGCGCGATGACCTTGAAACCCGGTACATGGGCGAACCAGCTGGCGAAACACTGGGAGTGCTGCGCCCCGACACGGGAGGCGGCGCCGTTGGGGCCGCGGAAGACGATGGGACATTGCATCTGCCCGCCCGACATGTAGCGGGTCTTGGCCGCCGAATTGACCATCTGGTCCATGGCCTGCATGGCGAAGTTGAAGGTCATGAACTCGACGATCGGGCGCAGCCCCGAAAAGGCGGCGCCGACACCAAGGCCGGTGAAGCCCTGCTCGGTTATCGGCGTGTCGATGACGCGCCTGGCGCCGAACTCCTCCAGCAGTCCCTGGCTCACCTTGTAGGCGCCCTGGTACTCGGCCACTTCCTCGCCGATCAGCAATACGCTGTCGTCGCGGCGCATCTCCTCGGCCATGGCGTCCCGAAGCGCCTCGCGCACGGTGAGCGTGACGGTGTTCTCGTAAGTCCTTCCTTTGACCGGCGGTGCCGCCTCGGCGGCCGCCGGTTCGGGCATGACGGCGGCGGCAACGGCTCCGGCAACTTCCGCTGCCGCCGGCGCGACGGGCGCGACAGCGGGCGCCTCGGGCCGGGATGGCTGGAATGTCTCGAGCGCGGCCCGGTCCTCGCCTTCGGCGAGAAGCACGGCGATGGGCTGGTTTACCGGCACCGCGTCGGCGCCCTCGGGCACGATGATCCTGCCAAGGACACCGTCATCGACCGCCTCGATTTCCATGGTCGCCTTGTCGGTCTCGACCTCGGCGATGACGTCGCCGGCGCGGACCTCATCGCCTTCACGTTTCAGCCATTTGGCGAGGACCCCTTCCGTCATGGTGGGGGAAAGGGCCGGCATGAGAACTTCTATCGGCAACTCAGGACCTCCGGGACGTCAACCGCGGGGCAATCGGGCAACGACGCGCGCATGACCCCAGGGAATGGTTGCAAGGCCGTCGGATGTGTCACCCCTTTATGAAGGTTAAGTACTAGGCCTCGACCAGCACGTCGGTATAAAGCTCCGACGCATCGGGTTCAGGATCGTTGGTGGCATACTCGACCGCCTCGGTAACGATTTTCTTCACCCCCCTATCGATATCGCGCAACCGCGCTTCCTCGGCGTAACCGCCGTCGATGATCAGTTTGCCCAGGCTGTCGATAGCATCGTGCTCGGCCCGCACCTTGTTGATCTCGTCCCGCGTCCGGTAACGCGCCGGGTCGGACATCGAATGGCCCCGGTAGCGGTAGGTCTCCATCTGCAGGATGTAGGGGCCCTTGCCGGCGCGGCAATGGGTCACCGCGATGTCGCCGGCGGCCTTGACCGCGAGCACGTCCATGCCGTCCACCCTCCTGCCGGGTATGCCGAACGGCTCGCCGCGGAGATAAAAGTCGGAATTGGCGGTGGCCCGGTCGACCGAGGTACCCATGCCGTACTGATTGTTCTCGATTATGTAGACCACCGGCAGCTTCCACAGCGCCGCCATATTGAAGGCCTCATAAACCTGCCCCTGGTTGGCGGCGCCGTCGCCGTAATAGGTCAGCGACACGTTGTCGGTGCCGCGATAGCGATGCGCGAAGGCCAATCCGGTGCCAAGCGGCACCGTGGCGCCGACGATGCCGTGGCCGCCGTAGAAATTGTCCTTGGCGCTGAAAAGATGCATCGAGCCGCCCTTGCCGCGGGAATAACCGCTCGCCCGTCCCATCAGCTCGGCCATGATGCGGCGCGGGTCCAGGCCGCTGGCAAGCGCGTGGCCGTGGTCCCGGTAGGCGGTAATCATCGTATCGGCTGGCGTGATCGCCGCCTGCATGCCGACGACCACCGCTTCCTCGCCGATATAGAGGTGGCAAAATCCGGCGATCAGCCCCATGCCGTACAACTGCCCCGCTTTCTCCTCGAAGCGACGAATCAGCAACATGCGGCGGTAATAGGTGAGAAGTTCCTCGGCCGACGCCTTGATCTTTTTCGATCTCGGCGCCTTGGTCCTGCGCTTGGCCTCGGACCGGTTGCGGCCGGCGTTTGCCTTAGCAGCCTTTTCTTTGGGGGCGGTCTTTTCCTCGGGAGGTGCCGTGATAGCGTCCATTGCAGGCCCCTATCCAGTGAGCGGCGGGCCGGCGTCATGAAACATGAAACGCCGGGCGAGTCGGCGGGACAATACACCCCATCATCAAAAAAACGAAAGTCCAAATAAACCTTATATTGCAAATGATTATAAAAAGTTAACTAAATTTCCGTTAATAAGGGGTATTTAGGGGCCGTTTGAGGCAATATTCGCAAAGCGGGAGGGGAAAAAAAGACAGAAAATGGCGTTGTCCGCTGATTTCGCAAGAAGGCCCGGCGTGGGGCCAGGATTGCCTGGAATTACAATTCTATCGCAACGGCTTATACCGGCGGGCCCATGACTGGACTCGCCAATTTTCCTCAAGCGCCGGGCGCGGGCGTCCGCCCGCTTGGCTTCCCTCGCTTCGCTGCGGGCGCGCATTCGCGCTTGCCAGCGAGCCGATGAAGGTCTTCATCGGCTCGCTGGTACGGATGAGCGATGGGCGCAAGGCGGCCCGCGGGGTGCTCTTGCCGACCGATGACGGACCCCGGCCGCGACGGGCCGCGTTCGTTCAATCCGGCAAAAAGTGGTGATTTATAGAAGCGGGACCTAACGCCGCGTAGCGCGGGGGATCGCGTAAATCACGACATCGTTGGGGTGCGCCAGGCCAAGCACGGCGCGGACCCGTTCCGAGAGCATGTCGGGATCGAGATTGTCCGGCCGGAGCAAAGAGGCGCGCCGCTCCAAGACTCCCCATTCGGCGGAGACGCTATCAAGGGTCTCCCTCGCCTCCTGAACCTGCTGGGTCAGTTTGAGCCAGGCGAAGATTCCCCGGTCCCCCTGAACGGCGTGATAGGCGAAATAGCTGAAGACGCAGGCGCCCAACACCGGACCGGCAATGTGGCGCGCGCGCTTGCGGACTTCGCTCAGCAGCATCATGGGCGCGATGGAATAACAGGTGATTCGGCGGCGTCAACAGAAAAAATGCAGCTGAATCCGAAATCTATACGGCACTGTTGCAATCCTGACTCAGGCCCGCCGGCCCCTCACCCGGCGGCGGGAACGATCACGAGCCCGAGGGAAGGACCGTCTTGGCGGCATAGCGCGCGGCGGGGCCAAGCATCTCCTCGATGCGGATCAGCCGGTTATATTTGGCCAGGCGGTCGGTGCGCGACAGCGAGCCGGTCTTGATCTGACCGCAGTTCGTGGCCACCGCGAGATCGGCGATGGTGGTGTCCTCGGTCTCGCCCGAGCGGTGCGATATGACGGCGCGGTAGGCGGACTTGTGCGCCAGTTCCACCGTCTCCAGGGTCTCCGTCAGGGTGCCGATCTGGTTCAGCTTGATGAGGATGGCGTTGGCGACGCCCTCCTTCACGCCGCGCGCCAGACGCTCGGGATTGGTGACGAACAGGTCGTCGCCGACGAGCTGGACCCTGGCGCCGAGTTCAGCCGTCAGCCCGGCCCATCCCTGCCAGTCATCCTCCGCCAGGCCGTCCTCGATGGAGACGATCGGGTAACGAATGATGAGCTCGGCGTAATAGGCGGTCATGCCGGCGGCGTCCAGGGTCTTGCCCTCGCCGGCCAGGTTGTAGCTCCCCTCATCGTAGAACTCGCTCGCCGCGGCATCGAGCGCCAGCACGATGTCCTCGCCAGGAACATAGCCCGCACCCTCGATAGCCTTGGTGATGAAGCCGAGCGCCTCCTCGGCGCCGGCGAGGTCGGGCGCGAACCCTCCTTCATCGCCGACATTGGTGTTGAGGCCCGCGTCCTTCAGTTGGCCGCGAAGGGCGTGGAACACCTCCGTCCCCATGCGCACCGCATCCGCCAGACTCCCGGCCGCGACCGGCATGATCATGAATTCCTGGATGTCGATGGAATTGTCGGCATGGACGCCGCCGTTGATGATGTTCATCTGCGGCACCGGCAGGGTCCTGGCATGGGTGCCGCCGACATAGGCGTAAAGGGGAAGCCCCGCCTCCTCCGCCGCCGCCTTCGCCACCGCGAGGCTGACGCCGAGGATGGCGTTGGCGCCAAGGCGTCCCTTGTTGGCGGTGCCGTCGAGCTCGACCATGATCGAATCGATCATCACCTGGTCTTCGGCATCGAGGCCCGAGAGGGCATCGAAAATCTCGCCCTCGACGGCGCCGACGGCGACGAGCACGCCCTTGCCGCCATAGCGCTGATCGTCGCCGTCGCGCAGTTCGACCGCCTCATGCGCCCCGGTGGAAGCGCCCGACGGCACCGAGGCGCGGCCGAGGGCGCCCGATTCCAGCACCACGTCGACCTCGACCGTCGGATTGCCCCGTGAATCGAGTATCTCGCGGGCATGGATATCGGTAATGGCTGTCATCGAGTCGCCTTGAACTCAGTGAATTCCGGACTTCGCCAGGGCGTCGAACTCCATCAGGGTCGAGATCAGGGCCGGCATGTCCGCAAGCGGTATCATGTTGGGGCCGTCGGAAGGCGCCCGGTCGGGATCCTCATGGGTTTCCATGAACACGGCCGCGACGCCGACGGCGACGGCGGCGCGGGCCAGCACCGGCGCGTATTTGCGCTCGCCGCCGCTGGCCGTGCCTTGGCCGCCCGGCTGCTGGACCGAGTGGGTGGCGTCGAACACCACCGGGTAGCCGGTTTCGGCGAGGACGGGCAAGGACCGCATGTCGGAGACCAGGGTGTTGTAGCCGAAGCTGGCGCCGCGTTCGCACAGCAACACCTTGTCGTTGCCGGCGGCCTTGACCTTGGCGGCGACGTTTTTCATCTCCCAGGGCGCCAGGAACTGGCCCTTCTTGATATGGATGACGCGGCCGGTCTTTGCCGCCGCCACCAGAAGGTCGGTCTGACGGCACAGGAAGGCGGGAATCTGCAGGACGTCCACGACTTCGGCCACCACCGCGCACTGTTCGACGCTGTGCACGTCGGTCAATACCGGACAGCCGACGACCTCGCGCACCTCGGCCAGGATCGGCAGCCCCTTGTCGAGGCCGACGCCCCGGGGGCTTTCGCCCGACGTGCGGTTGGCCTTGTCGAACGAGGTCTTGTAGATCAGCCCGATACCGAGCTTGGCCGTGGTCTCGGCCAAGGCGCTCGCCATCTCCAACGCGTGCGACCGGCTCTCGAGCAGGCACGGGCCGGCGATCAGCGCCAGCGGCAGATCGTTGCCGAGTATAACCTCGCCGACACTGACGTGGCGGGGCTTGCTTTGCGGCTTCGGCCGCGGCTCGTTCATCGCCCGCTATCCATGGATCACACCAGACGCGACTGGTTGACGGCCGCCTCGATGAAGGAAGAGAAAAGCGGATGGGGATCGAAGGGCTTGGAGCGTAGCTCGGGGTGGAACTGCACGCCGATGAACCAGGGATGGTCCCGGAGTTCCACGATCTCGGGCAACTCCTTGTCCGGTGACAGGCCGGAAAACATGAGGCCCGCCGATTCCAGGTCTTCCTGGTAATTGATGTTCACCTCATAGCGGTGGCGGTGGCGCTCGCTGATCACCGGGGTATCGTAAATACCGGCCACCCGGCTGTCCGGCGCCAGGTGACATTCATAGGCGCCAAGACGCATGGTGCCGCCGAGGTTGTCTTCGGCGTTGCGCCGTTCCAGCTCGTCGCCGCGCATCCATTCGGTGAGCAACCCGACCACCGGTTTTTCGGTGGCGCCGAATTCCGTCGACCCGGCGCCACTGATGCCGGCGAGATTGCGCGCCACCTCGATCACCGCCATCTGCATGCCGAAACATATGCCGAAATAGGGCACCTTGTGCTCGCGGGCGAACTTGACCGCCGCGATCTTGCCCTCGGTGCCGCGTTCCCCGAACCCACCGGGCACCAGGATGCCGTTGACGTCGTCCAGTTTCTGCACGGCGCCCTCGGTCTCGAAGATCTCCGCTTCGATCCAGTCGAGATTGACGCGCACGTTGTTGCTGATGCCGCCATGGACCAGCGCTTCGGACAGCGATTTATAGGAATCCTGGAGATGGGTGTACTTGCCGACGACGCCGATCTTGACCTCGCCTTCCGGCGAGCGGACGCGTTCCACGATTTCGATCCAGCGGGAGAGGTCCGGCTGGCGCCCCTGGTCCAGCCCGAAATGGCGGCAGACCAGTTCGTCGAAGCCATGCTCATGGTAGCTGATCGGGACCTGGTAGATGGTATCGACGTCCAGGGCCTGGATCACCGCCTCTTCGCGAACGTTGCAGAACTGGGCGATCTTGCGCCGCTCGGCATAGGGGATTTCCCGGTCGGAGCGGCACAAGAGTCCGTCGGGCTGGATACCGACGGATAACAGTTCCTTCACCGAATGCTGCGTCGGCTTGGTCTTGAGCTCGCCGGCGGTGGCGATGTAGGGCACCAGGGTCAGGTGCACGTACATGGCGCGTTCGCGCCCCACCTCGTTGCCCATCTGGCGGATGGCCTCGAGGAACGGCAGGCTTTCGATGTCGCCGACGGTGCCGCCGATCTCGCACAACAGGAAATCCGCGTCCTCGCAATCCGCCGTAATGAACTCCTTGATGGCGTCGGTGACGTGGGGGATGACCTGCACCGTGGCGCCGAGATAGTCCCCGTGCCTCTCCCGCGCAATTACCGTCGAATAGATGCGGCCGGCGGTGACGTTGTCGCTCTGGCGCGACGCCACGCCGGTGAAGCGTTCGTAATGGCCGAGGTCGAGGTCGGTTTCGGCGCCGTCGTCGGTGACATAGACCTCGCCGTGCTGAAACGGGCTCATGGTCCCCGGATCGACGTTGAGATAGGGATCGAGCTTGCGCAAACGGACCTTGAAGCCGCGGGCCTGCAAGAGCGCCCCCAAGGCCGCGGAAGCCAGTCCCTTGCCAAGCGAGGAAACGACGCCGCCGGTGATAAAGATGAACCGGGTCATCGGCTTTTAGGATACATCATCAGGGCCGCCCGGACCAAGGGAAAGCAGGGCCATCCCGACGCCACCATCCGGCGTTCGCGCGGTGCCCCATCAGCGGGCCAGCGGGACGCTGGGCGTCTGCGGCTGGGACGGGCCCGGCTTGACCGGCGCCTCCTGGGCCGGGGTCCCTGCTCCGCCTTCATCCAGGATCGACCGGGGTTGGCGTTCGGCGCTGGCGAGAATCGCCAGCAACAGACTCATGCCTACGAACAGCGCCGCGATTACCGCCGTCATCCGGGTCAGGAAATTGGCCGTACCACGGCTCGTCATCATGCCGCCGCCGCCGCCGATGCCCAGCGCCCCGCCCTCGCTACGCTGGAGCAAGACCGTGACCACCAGGGCCAAGGCGAGACAAAGATGGATAACAAGTAGGATCGTCGTCATGACCGATACAACAAAGCGCCACTCACACAAGCGGCCGGGCCCGATGCCGGCCGGAAAATTTCACACGACCTTTTACTCGCTTCCCGGCGAATCCGCTAGGAACAACTTCGGGCAATGGTCCAAAAATCGTCGGCATGGAGCGATGCGCCGCCGACCAGCGCCCCGTTGACCTCCTCCAGCGCGAGGATTTCCGCCGCGTTGGCGGCATTGACCGAGCCGCCGTAGAGAATCCGCATCACCCCGCCCTCGGCCGAGGCGCCGCCGAGTATTCCACGTATATGGGCGTGCACCGCGGCGATTTCATCCAAACTCGGCGTCAGCCCGGTGCCGATCGCCCATATCGGCTCATAGGCGACCACCACCTCGGCGGCGGCGGGGCCCTTGGGCAGCGAGCCCGCCAATTGCCTCTCGAGCACGCCGAGGGTCTCACCGGCGCCATACTGGGCCTCGGTCTCGCCGATGCAGATGATGGCGCAGAGGCCGGCACCGAGCGCCGCCTCCGCCTTGGCGCGCACCAGCGCGTCGGTCTCCGAATGGCCGGCGCGGCGCTCTGAATGGCCGACGATGGCGTGACTCGCGCCCGCGTCCTTCAGCATCTCGGCGCTGATATCACCGGTGTGGGCGCCCTCGGCGTTGGCATGGCAGTCCTGGCCGCCGACGGCGATGGGGCTTTGGCCAAGGGCCTCGGCCACCCGCCACAACAGGGTCGCCGGCGGGCAGACGAGAAGATCGCAGGCCGGCGCTTCCTCCCCTTTCGCCGAAGCGGCGCGGCGGGCGAGATCGGCGGCAAGGGCGAGGCCATCGCCGCCGAGGCCGTTCATCTTCCAGTTGCCGGCGACCAGAGGCCGGGGGGAATCGGTCATGGTTTCCGCTCTTTACCGCTCATGGGCATCATCCCTGGCGGCTCGTCTGGGCCCTAAGCTAAGACTGGTGCGGCGCCAAGCCGCGCCTGTTTATCACAGGACCCGACCGAATGCCATCGCCAAGCCGGGCCAGGGTTTCGGGACCATTTCCCGGTTGCGGCGCGCCATCGGCGCTCTTATGATGCCGCGCCGCCCGAAGCCATGGCCGAGGAGGCCTTTGGGTGGGTATTGGACGAGTTGGCGGGACCGTTTGAATCATGCTCCAAGCCCTTCGCAAACAGACCGGCTCCTGGATCGTCAAGATCCTGCTCGGGCTTCTGATCCTCAGCTTCGCCGTCTGGGGCATCAACGATATCTTCCTGGGTGAACGCGACCCGGTGGTGGCGGAGGTCGGCGGCGTCAAGATCACCAGTTCGGAGCTCAACCGCGAATTCCGCCGCGAGCTCGCCCGCGTCTCCCCCATGTTCGGCGGCCGTCTCGATCGCGAACAGGCGAAGCAGCTGGGTCTTCTCGACGGCGCCCTCGACGGGCTCATCGACCGGGTGCTGTTCTCCCTCGGGACGCGGGACCTCGGGGTC
>SMUX01196227.1_pt1 | contig 13013 bp, 11 predicted proteins | sample 2456431 | NCBI WGS metagenome assembly SMUX01 (sample SAMN11095930, study PRJNA526329) | marine sediment metagenome | biome: Marine sediment; feature: Surficial sediment; material: Deep marine sediment; isolation source: Hadal surficial sediment | place: Pacific Ocean | collected 2014-11 | depth... | reverse complement strand
TATGAACACCCGGGCGCCAACGCCCCGCGCACTACCATGAATCGCAGAGATCCCTTCGGGCTGACCGCCGAGATCAAGTTCAGTCTAAAGCGCTGCCCCGTTACCCTGACAACGGGAGTCTTTCCCCTGAGAGCCCAAGTCGCCCCGCTATGGAAATCCGAGCGAACTCCAGACTCATCCTCAAAAAATATTTCGGCACCTTCGCGTTTAGCCATTGCCCGAATTCGCGGATACTCGCTTTTGAGCCATCGCTCTACCAATGACGAATTCTGCTGGTAGGCACGAAAGAGCGGCTTCTGGCAGGTAAGTCCTAACTGAGCCAGCAGTCTTCCAATGGAAGTTAGGCTTAACCGGATCTTGAACTTTCGATAGATAACGACCCTGATTTGGGAACGCGTCCACAGAGCGAAAGGAAGTTTCAATTGAAGCGGGTTCTTCATGGTTACCGTGTTGTAAATCCACCGAATCTGCCTGCCTGAAAGCCGTTTCGCCCGACCCGTACCCTTCCTGGCTCGAAGGGCATCCCAGCCGCCGGTGCGGTACGTGGCCAACCATACGAATACCCGATTCGTATATAGGCCCATCTCGCGAGCGACCGCAGTCGGGGCTTGTCCTCCTTGGACTGCCTTTACCGCTTTGAATCTTATTTCAAAATTGTGAACTGATTAGTAAGCCATTGAAATGATGGTACAGCATTTAATTAAAACCACGCTGGTAATCGTGATAGGCTGACCACCCTACTCAATAGTTAGGAGGCACTGACATGCACCAGCACACCAGAATTTTTACAATTCTTTTTTGCATAGCTATCATTGCGTACTCGCACATTGGGTATAGCGACGAGGACGTATGGGCAAAGTTAAAACGGGGTGGGCACGTTGTCTTGATGCGTCATGTCACGACCGAGGTGGGTGACCCGGTCGCATTTGATGTCAATGATTGTAGTGTGCAGCGAAATCTTTCACCTTTTGGGCGAGAAGAGGCAGAGATCATTGGCCAAGCGTTTCGCGCTCGATCCATTCCGGTCGCTAAGGTATTATCAAGTCATTACTGTCGTTGCGAGGAGACCGCAGAACTCGCATTTGGTCGAGTAACCACCTGGCAGCCATTGGATACGCTATCTGCGCCTGGCAAGGACATACGTGCCCTAACCGAAGTTGTCGCGAAGCGTATTGGTGCTTATGCTGGTAATGGTAACTTAATCATGGTTACACACAGGCGTAATATCCTTTGGCTAACGCACGAGACTAATGAACCGGGTGGGTTTTTAGTCTTGAAGCCCGATCATAAAGGTGGTTTCGACATAGTTGAGTATCTCATACCTGATGAGCTCGAGACAAATTGAGATAGGTGCGCCTAAAAAGAAATTCCACCCGACCTTCTTCGTCGGCGGGTGAATTGCAGCGTTAGGTTCCCACCACAGAATTAACTCTGAAGCGAGAGCGAGGTCGATCCCACCTGAGCTTATGATTGATCCTATTCCACCTCAACCCGCAATTAAACGACGCTTTAATTGAGTCCTGAGTAGCTCCTTGACACGAGACCACCCTCAGCAATAAAGGGGCCGTATGATTGCTGGATGGTCCTTTGTGCCTGGAAAGCCCGTAGTCCGTGGCTACGGCTCCAGCCCGTTATTTCGTGAAGACTGCCTGGAGCGAATCCGTCAACTCCAGCTTGAAGTGCAGGCTGACATGCGGGAGCTGGCACGAATGAACAAGGAACACGCTGCTACTGAGGAACGGCGTAGGGAAATGAAGAGACACCAGGGCTGGATCGACTAGCACACCTTAGTTGATTCCAGCAAAGAAAACGGCGGCCCGATGTGGAACTGCTGCAGGATTAGAACCCATGGTATCTTGCAGCTAGAGATGGGTGTTCCCCACGGCTTGGGATACTGTGTTCTTTAGATTAACAGGGAATCCCGTAACGTTATCTCAACATTGTCCCTAATCTGCGACCTTGATTTCGGTTCACCGTTGACCTCGCAAGTCTGCTTAATGGCATCCCCGCTTGATTGCCCAAACACGGCTTCTTCTGTTTTGGTGACTGCTAAGGCCAACTCTCGGGATACCGGCGGGTCCGTCGAATCATTGATGCTTGCATAGAAGCGAGGGACAAGGGTTTTTAGCCCTTGATACGGAACCAGCCTACGGCGCATAAAGTTGATAATGTTTTTTGTGCCGTACGCGCAAAGTTGATATGCGTCATTATAGGTGGATATTGCCCAGTTGAGGGACCTGGGCATTGAACTCTTGCGCCTTACCAGAACTGTTGAGGTTTCAAAGTTGACCAATATAGCACCGTTCTCACAGAATATCCGAACATAGAAAGTCTGTGGACCTATGACAAGCGACTGGACGACGCTAGCAGTACATTGCTTTCCCTCGAGCATAATACTGAGATGGTCCATAATGCCGTATGACTTGGCGCTCACCATGACTCGCTCGGGCATACCAATAAAATACAACACCAAGTAGAGTAGATGGGTGATATTATTGCGAAGTACGCCCCCGGGCAACTCGAAGCTCCAATGTAGCCTGCCCTCGCCCGCGATTTGGGTATCCAACTTCCCACTCCAATGGCTCTCAACGTGGACTACACGACCCAACAGGCCAGAGTTTATGATAGACAGCGCATGCTGAAAACCAGGATGAAAAAGCTGTTGAAAGTCAGGGCATATCAGGACGGGCTTTGTCATTGCGCGACTATACAATTCTTCAGCTTCATGAGCGTTCAAGGTAATGGGCTTTTCGATAAACACATGTATGCCGCGATTAATTGCATCCATAGCATCAACATAATGATATGCTGGTGGAGTCGATATGTGAATCACATCAAGGGTAGTTGAGTCCAACAAACTGTCAAGGGAACCATGGACATTGCTCACGCCGTATGGCGCTTTGAAGCGCCGCGCAGTTACTTCATTCGTATCCACCAATCCGACAACTCGCGCATTTTTTGTCTCATTAATGAAACGGATGTGGCGTTGAGCAACACGCCCGCAACCTACGATGCCTACCCGCAGAAAGCTTTGCTCATGTTTCCTGCTCTTAAAGGAACGAAGTCCAAGCGATTTTTTATCTTTCTCTCTCCTACGATGAAAGAACGTTTTCATAAATTTATAAGACCGTGCTTTTGAGGCTCAGCCACCGAGGACCCAAGAGTTTTCCTAACAGCCATTTTGAGAAACAAAAACGCCAGCACACCCTTGCGAAGCATCGCAAACAGTAGCTGGCTTGAATACTCCATGTTTCCCCCTCCGAGGCGTTAATTATTAACGCTTGAGTTCTTTGTCAGCCAAGTCGCAATCATCCTCTTCTTAAATCGCCATTGATTGCCCACCTTAAAGCCTGGAAGCTGTCTCCCTGCTAATAACCGGTAGACGGTACACCTGTCGACGTTAAGGTATTCGGCGACTTGTTCAAGGGTTAATAATGATTCAGCCATTTCCCTGGTCCTTCATGGGTCACGCTAGCTTTAAAAACAAAAAAAGTTATCACTCCCCAGCGTTAAAATCGGCAGATTGACTGGGGAGGAACAGTTTCCCGTCCCTTTGCTTAGGCGTTAGAACTTACTGTAAACCTTAATCACGCTGGGGAGGCTCCTGAGTGTCGCCTACGGGGAAGTTCTTTGGCAGCTCTCACCCACTAGCCCAAACTAGCCCAAACTAGCCCATGGGATATGCAAATGTCATGCCTCGGTTTTTCTATCGGAAGACTCTGAAAGGTTATTGATTTTAAGGGCTTCTTTGGAAGGCAAAACTGACAAAACATTTGCAGCTCATGCAAAAGCTACAATATGCACAGGTAAGCAACAAATTTTGTAGACGGCGCTCCCAGTCAGAAGCGATGAGGACAGAGGAACGAGAGAACCCATTTAACTCCGAGACGCAATTAAACGACGCTATAAGTGAGGGGGTTATTACCACAGAGCGCAAACGGAATACAAGATACCAGACCTGACCCTGGACAGACCGGACAGAGGAAGATCGTCGTCTCCCACCGTTTCTACTCAAGGTATGGAAAGTTGATATTTCGTCAATTTCCCTTTCAAGTGGAAGAGCCCTATGGGAAACGATTCTGAACAGAGTTCTGTCATAGCGAAACCAAATTGTCCATGCTGGCGAGAAGGCGTCAGATAAAGATGCACTTCTTGCTATGGAATGCGCGAGGGAGCTTCTAAAGATTGTTGTTCATAAGATTGCTCTGGACCTAGGTTTCACTCTGGCGCGAACCTGGAAGTGGTGTGAAATCCATGGCATCCGCGTACAAAAATCGGGAAAGGCTGAGTCATGGCATTCATTCACCCCAAAATCGCCATTCGGTCCTAAGGGAAAGAAATTATAAAGAACAAGACAGCACCGGGGCCTCACGATTCTCTCCAATGATATTACCCTTGCTCTACTCTCATTGGTTCAGATCAGTTCAATCAACGTCAGTATCAAGACTGGCGGAGAACATCATGAGAGGAGAGAGGGAAGAGAGGAGGGCTGCTGGCAGCTAAGAAAAGATGATGGACACTTTGAACAGTGGAAGTGGCGAGGCAAAGATGGTAGAAGTAAGCAAGTGCTTGAAATCGTTGGTGCGAAAGGGGGGAATCGAACCCCCACGGGTGTTACCCCACAGGATCCTGAATCCTGCGCGTCTACCAAGTTCCGCCACTTTCGCACCGTAGGCAGAAACACTCCTATCTTAACTCGGGCATGCACCATGTCAAGCTGACATTTCGAATTTGCCGGTTCCGTAAACAAAGATGGGAAAAATATTACTGATCGGGCCCAATAGGATTCTAAACCAAGCCGTTAGTTTGTATCTCTTTCCTCAACATGATGTTCAGGTAAAGTCCAACCTAGAGGAAATAGATCCTAAGGCACTCCAAGAGTACGACCTCCTCATTGTTGACGCTCCCACTGGTGCTGACGGTAAATCAGGCACGGCGCTGCCCCGATCCATTCAAAAGCTGAAGACGCCGACCCTTTGGCTAGAGGGGGATGGATCGACTCCTCCTGCTAAGAGGGAAGGGCTTTTGAGCCTGAAGATGCCAATCGAACGGGAGGCCTTCCAAAAGGCCTTGGACGCCCTGCTTTGTTCTGACAAGCCAGGTAAAGAGCAACGTGGCTTCCAAGGGAGTGGGGACGCCGGTGGTCAGACTCCTGAAAAGAGGGGTGGCAGAAGGGGAGCAAAGTCCCCGCAGGGGGATACCCAGTTCATCGACCTGGTGGATATCGTGGAGGAAGAGACAGGGCACACGCGCAGCTAAGAACAACTGAAATGAGCTCCATGCATGCCGAAACAATTGGCTAAGGCCTATTCCCATAATGAGGTAGAAGGACGATGGTACACTCCGTGGGTTGAGGGAAATCTGTTCAGTCCGTCGCAGGGGTCCAACCACGCCTTTTCCATGGTCATTCCGCCTCCCAATGTGACGGGGTCTCTCCACATGGGCCACGCCCTCAACACTACGCTTCAGGATATACTCTGCCGCTACAAGAGAATGGATGGCTACCGTGTCCTTTGGGTTCCCGGCACGGATCACGCCGGAATCGCAACCCAGAACGTTGTGGAACGTCAACTGGCAGACCAAGGTTTGAGCCGCTTCGAACTCGGCAGGGAAAAATTCGTTGAGCGGGTTTGGGCATGGCGTGCGGAAACCGGAAGCACGATCTTAAACCAACTCAAGGCGTTGGGGGTATCCTGCGATTGGAGTCGGGAGCGCTTCACCATGGACGAGGGGCTCTCCCGGGCCGTGCGGGAGGCCTTTGTTCGCCTCTGGAAGGATGGACTCCTTTATCGGGCCGAGCGGCTCATCAATTGGTGCCCCCGTTGCAAGACGGCCCTGGCCGATATTGAGGTGGTTCACGAAGAGTCCGATGGGCACCTGTGGTACATTCGCTATCCCTTGCAGGATCAGCCGGCAGAAGGCCTGGTGGTGGCAACAACAAGGCCTGAGACGATGCTCGGGGACACGGCGGTAGCCGTCCACCCTGAGGACAAACGCTATCTGCAATTTATTGGCCGAACGGTTTCCCTTCCCATCGTTGGCCGCCCCATTCCAGTCATCTCCGATCCGTTTGTGGATCCGCAGTTTGGCACCGGGGCACTCAAAATCACCCCTGGTCATGACTTTAATGATTTCGAGATGGGGGAACGACAGGGTTTAGGGATCATCGGCATCTTTGACGACGAGGCTAAAATCAATCCAGCGGCCTTCAAGGATGAAAATTCCAAGGGATGGTTGGAGAACTACGCCCATAAGGATCGGTCCGAGGCGAGGCGGTTGGTTGTGGAGGAATTAACAGAAAAGGGGCTTTTGGTCAAAGTCGAACCCTATCGGAATGCCATCGGTCATTGTTACCGCTGCCATACGGTCATTGAACCCTACTCGACGCCTCAGTGGTTTGTGAAGATAAAACCCTTGGCCGAGCCCGCCATCCAGGCGGTTCGCGAAGGGAGGATCAAGATCGTTCCTGAGGGTTGGGCCAATTCTTATTTTGCCTGGATGGAGAATATAAAAGACTGGTGTATCTCCCGCCAAATTTGGTGGGGGCATCAGATCCCGGCCTGGTACTGCAAGAATTGTGAGAAGACAAACGCGCCGGATCAAGGCGACGGTGCCACCACAGACCGTTTTGAGCTGGGCCCCGAGTCGAGCCCCATCGTACAGCTCGAAGCTCCTAAGTCCTGTCCCAAGTGCCGTGGCAGGGAATTCTTCCAGGATCCCGACGTCCTCGACACCTGGTTTTCATCGGCCCTTTGGCCCTTCTCCACCCTAGGCTGGCCAAAGAAAACTAAAGATCTCAAAACCTTCTATCCAACCACGGTCCTTGTCACCGGTTTCGATATCCTCTTTTTCTGGGTGGCCCGCATGATCATGATGGGTCTGAAGTTTATGGGGGACATTCCGTTTCGCGATGTTTACATTCATGCCCTCGTGCGGGATATGGAAGGTCAAAAGATGTCGAAGTCGAAGGGCAATGTTATTGATCCACTCGAGATCATGGGTCGGTACGGGACCGATGCCTTCCGCTTCACCCTGGCATCCCTCGCTGCCATGGGGCGTGATATCAAGTTGGCGGAGGAGAGAATCGCCGGCTATCAGAATTTTGTCAATAAACTATGGAACGCCTCGCGCTTTGCCTTGATGAATATCAGCGATGAAATCCAGACCAACGGGAAGTCATCCAGTGAGATGCTGAAGGGCAAAGAACTCAACTTGGCGGACCAGTGGATTCTTTCCCGTTTGGCCGCCACCATTAATGAGGCGAGGAAGGCCATAGACTCCTACCGCTTCAATGAATATGCCCATTGTCTTTACCAGTTCACCTGGCATGAGTTTTGTGACTGGTATATCGAGATGAGCAAGCTTTCACTCAACGGCCGACTCAAGGATGATCCGTTGAAGACACAAACAGTTTTAGTCATTGTGCTCAGAGAGGTGCTTCTTTTGCTCCATCCTGTGATGCCGTTTGTCACCGAAGAGATCTGGCAGGGTTTGACTCTTGAGACTGGGAAGTCCACCTCCCACGGTCGTAAAAAAGATCCAGCTCGGAATACCATTATGGTTCAACCCTACCCCAAGGCGGAAGCCAGTTGGATCCAGCCAGAAGTCGAAAGAAAAGTGGAGTTTTTAATGGAAATCATTCGATCCATAAGAAATCTCCGCACTGAAATGAACTGTCCACCCTCCAAAGAGGTCAAGATCATTTTTTCCGGGGGAGAGCAGGATCTTAACTTCCTCCGTCCTCAGGAACCCTACCTCCATGCCCTTGCCCGCGTAGGTGCGGTGGAGTATCGAACTCCGGGGCAAGGACCGCAAAAGGCGGCCATGGCGATTGTTGGAACCACGGAGATCTACCTTCCCTTTTCCGACCTGGTCAATCTGGATGAGGAAGAGGCCCGGCTCGCCAAAGAGGTCGGTAAGGTGGAATCGGAGTTAGCCCGAACTCAAGGTAAACTGAACAATCAACAGTTCCGTACCAAGGCCAAGCAAGAGGTCGTTGAGAAAGAGGAGAGAAAAGCCGAAGAATGGGAGGAAAAGATTCGAACCCTTACTCGAAGCCTCAAAAGAATCCAAGAACTGCGAAGCCAAGGGGGTTCCTAATCTATGGACGTACTTATCACTCCTCAGATCGAGCAGCTCCTCAAGACTGCACTAGAGGAAGACATTGGGCCCGGGGATATAACAACCCTGAATACCGTCCCTCCAGAGCTCAGGTCGAAGGGGTTGTTTCGTGCCAAGCAGGACTGCGTCGTAGCAGGGGGGATTCTCCTGCAGAAGATATTTTCCTTGCTTGACTCGGATGTTCATGTTCGAATTCTTCGTCACGATGGGGACCGGGTGAGCCGTGGGACCGTTGTGGCCGAAGCAGAAGGCGTCACAAGGGCGCTCCTCACGGCAGAAAGGACGGTCCTCAATTTCCTTCAGCGTCTTTCAGGGACCGCTACTCTTACTCGCCGTTATGTGGATGCGGTGGAGGGCTTTCCCTGCAAAATTATAGACACGCGCAAAACAACTCCAGGGCTTCGAGCCTTGGAAAAATACGCAGTGCGGATGGGCGGTGGGACCAATCACCGTTTCGGGCTCTACGACGCGGCCTTGATCAAGGACAACCATATCGTTGCCTCAGGGTCGATTTCCCAGGCAATAGAGAAGGTCCGTGGTCATGCCCCATTTATGGCGCGGATTGAAGTGGAATGTTCCGACCTCAAACAGATTCAAGAGGCCCTGGACGCATCTGTGGATGTCATTATGCTTGACAATATGAGGACCAAGGAAATGGCCGAGGCGGTAAAGCTGATCAACAAAAGGGCATGGGTGGAGGCATCGGGAGGGATCAATATGGACGTGGTGCGAGAGGTAGCCGGCACCGGGGTGGATTATATTTCCGTGGGTGCTTTGACCCATTCCGCACCGGCAGCAGACTTCAATATGAAGATTGAACCCGATAGACCACGACCGTAACCTTTCATGAAGATTAGTAAAAAAAATGTCATCACTCATCAGCCTCTTTCCCCAGATGAAATTCAGGGGGCCATTTCTACTGAACGCCTCGGCAAAAAAATTCACTGGTTTGAGACACTGCCCTCAACCAATATGCGGGCCCAGGAGTTAGCACGGCATGGCGCCGCCGAGGGGGAAATTGTTCTTGCCGAAGGACAAACACAGGGCAAGGGAAGGGCAGGGAGGAGCTGGGTTTCCCCGCCGTATCTCAATCTTTACCTCTCTTTGATCTTGCGACCAACGCTTCCGCCAAGCTGTACCCCTCAGATCACTTTGATGTCCGGTGTCGCCTTAGCCGACACCATTCACTCCTTCCTACCCTCTCCCCCGGAAATTAAGTGGCCGAATGATATTCTCGTGGGAGGGAAAAAGATCGCCGGTATCCTAACCGAGTCCTGCTGTGAGGCCGATAGGGTCGTCTTTGTGGTGGTGGGGATTGGGGTCAACCTGAATTTTCCCAGAGAGCTCATGCCCAAGGCGATCCAGAACCAGGCGACTTCTTTTCTCATATTGACCCAAAAACCAGTGGATCGGGGCACCTTCACCTCCCGATTGATTCAGGACCTCGATCGGTGCTATGGAATCCTGGAAGGGAAAGGGTTCCCCTTAATCGCCAAGCGGTGGGAAAGCTATTTCAGACTGCGCGGGAAGAGGGTGAGGGTGGATATGCCGGATGGTTCCGTCCGGGGCAAGGCGATGGGAATCGATACGGATGGGGCATTGATCCTGGAGGGGGAGGGGGGTCATCGAGAGAGGATCGTTGCAGGGGACGTCATCCCCATCCATTCATAGGACCATGCTGCTAGCTATTGATGTAGGTAACAGCCATATCGTATTGGGTGTCTATGATGGGAGAAAACTACTCACCCACTGGCGCCTCCTAACTCAAGCAGAGCGAACGGCAGATGAGTACGGTGCCTTAATTTCACATCTTTCCTCCGCTCGAGGGATCACCTCCAAACAGATCCATGCCATCATTCTTTCCTGTGTCGTGCCGCCCGTGCTGGGTCCAATGCAGGAACTTGGGCGCAACTTTTTCGGTGTTAGCCCTCTGGTGGTCGGACCTGGAGTCAAAACGGGCATGCCGGTCCTCTACGATACCCCGCGGGATGTAGGCACGGATCGAATCGTTAATGGGGTGGCAGCCTATGAAAAATATCACGATGCGTGTATCGTCATCGATTTTGGCACCGCCACCACCTTTGACTTTATCTCCAAAAAAGGAGAATACCTCGGGGGCGCCATCGCACCAGGTTTGCTGATTTCCACTGAGGCCCTTTTCCAAAGGGCATCGAAACTTCCGCGGGTAGAGATTGCCAAACCCAAGGAAGTCGTCGGAAAAAATACGGTGCACTCCATTCAATCAGGCATATTTTATGGGTACGTGGCCATGGTGGACGGTATCGTTGAGCGGATTCAAAAGGAAATTCGGGCTCGCGCTAGGGTGATCGCCACTGGTGGTTTGGCGCCACTCATTGCCGCTGAAGCCACTGTAATCGAAGAGGTGGATGAATTTCTCACCCTGGAGGGTTTGAGAATTATTTACGAAAGAAATGCTGTTCAAGAAGTGAAGAGAGGGGCACAACAATAAAAAGGCGGAGTTATGGCTGCAATAGAAGTCGATAAGCTACGTAATGTTGGTATCCTTGGACATGGTGGGTCAGGAAAAACGTCACTGGGGGAGGCTTTACTCTTTGCCGGTGGCGCCACCCAACGTCTTGGCAAGGTGGATGATGGATCGTCGGTATTTGATTACGAGCCGGAGGAGACCAAACGGCATATTTCCATCTCCGTCGCGTTTCATTCCTTGAAATGGAAGAAGTCGAGTCTCAGTTTGGTGGATACGCCGGGTAATTCGACCTTCCTGCCGGATACCATGCATTGTATGCGGGCCTTTAGTGGCGCGGTGTTCCTATTGAATCCATCGGCTGGTCTCCGAGTGGAGGCCGAGCGCCTATGGGCTCAGGCCAACGAGCGCAATATCCAGCGACTCTTCTTTGTGAGCAAGATGGATCGAGAGGACGCCAACGCCACTGAGCATGTGGAGGAAATACTGAACGGGCTTGAGGCCAAAGGGGTCCATCTTCAGATGCCCATTGGCTTTGGGGAGAAATTCAAGGGCGTTGTGGACCTTCTCACCATGAAGGCCTTCCATTTTGAAGGGGATAGCGGAAAAGCCACTCAAGGGGAAATTCCAGAGGAACTGAAAAAACCGGCCCAGGATATGCGTGTTCGTCTCATGGAGGGCGTCGCTGAGACTGACGATGCCATGCTGGAGAAATATTTGGAAGGTCAGGAACTCAGCCCCGAGGAGATCAAGCAAGGGATACGCAAAGGCGTTCTCGAGGGTAAGCTTTTACCGATCCTCTACGGATCGGCGACACGCCAGTTTGGTATCCCGCAGCTTTTAGATGCCATTGTGGATTATCTCCCCTCCCCTCTGGAGGAAGGGGAGGTTCAAGGGACAAACCCCATCACAAAAGAGGAGGAGAAGCGATCCTTTGATTCGAGTGCCCCCTTTTCGGCTTTTGTGTTCAAGACTGTTATTGATCCTTTCGCCGGCAGGTTATCCATCATGCGTGTGGTCTCCGGAAAGATTACCTCAGACATGGGGGCGTATAACTCCAACAAACAGAGTAAGGAAAAGATCGGCCACCTGCTGAAGCTCGAAGGGAAAAAACAGGAGTCTGTGAGCGAGGCCTGGGCGGGGGAAATCGTTGCCGCGGCGAAACTCAAAAATGTTTCCTCTGGGGACACCCTTTGTGACGAGAGGGCACCCATCCAGTTCCCCGCCTTAGCCCAGTTTACGCCAACCATCTCCTTTGCCTTGGAGCCGAAATCCAGGGCTGACGAGGATAAAGTCGCACCGGGGCTACATCGCATCATGGAGGAGGATCCTGGAGTTCAGATGCATCGGGATCAGCAGACCCGGGAATTCATTCTTTCAGGCATGGGGCAGATCCATATCGAGGTCATTGTCGAAAAACTCAAGCGGAAGTATGGCGCAGAAGTGGAGCTCAAGTCCCCCAAGGTACCTTACCTAGAAACCATCAAGGCAGCTGCCAGTGCGCAGGGCAAGTACAAGAAACAATCAGGGGGAAGGGGACAATTCGGTGATACTTGGCTCAAGATTGAGCCCCAGCAAAGGGGAAAGGGTTTTGAGTTCGTAAACAACATTGTGGGTGGGGCCATCCCGAAAAATTATATTCCATCAGTGGAAAGAGGGATCAGGGAGGCAATGGCGGTTGGGTATATTGCCCGCTACCCCATGGTGGATATCCGCGCTACGCTCTATGATGGCTCTTACCACGAAGTAGACTCATCGGATATGGCCTTCAAGATCGCAGGCTCCATGGGATTTAAAAACGCGCTGGAAAAGGCCAAACCGATCCTTCTCGAACCGGTCATGTCGGTGGAGGTAACCGTGCCCGAGGATTGCATGGGAGATGCCATAGGGGACCTCAACAGTCGACGGGGACGAGTCCTTGGGGTGGAAGCCAGGGGGCACAATCAAGTTATCAAGGCCACAGTTCCCATGTCAGAAATTCTCCGGTACGCCCCCGACCTGACCTCCATGACCAGCGGTCGTGGGGAGTTTCAGATGACACTTGCACGTTATGATGAATTGCCAGCCCACCTGAGCGAGAAGGTTATCAAGGAGAGCAAGGTCGCAGCGCAGGGAGAAAGCAAAGATAAAGATTGAGGACTGGTGGCAGACCATAGCCCCTTGAACTTTTATGGAAGAGAGTTTTGGAAATTTTCAAGCGTCACTGCTCTACTGCAACAAATGTCGTCGTGCCATGCCCGTACGGGAACGCCTTCTTTTAATTCTGCCGGACGGGGAGCTTTACGATTACACCTGTCAGGGCTGCGGGAGCTCCGTTGGCTCGAAAACTGACAAGGTCGCTGCAAACCAACCCAGCACAGGTCCCCTGGTCCGGTCATCCTAAGGAGCGAGTCCCAGGGTTCCTAACGGGTGCATTTGAATTTTTTTGATTGAGCCTACCAGCAGC
>SMUX01296015.1_pt1 | contig 13021 bp, 9 predicted proteins | sample 2456431 | NCBI WGS metagenome assembly SMUX01 (sample SAMN11095930, study PRJNA526329) | marine sediment metagenome | biome: Marine sediment; feature: Surficial sediment; material: Deep marine sediment; isolation source: Hadal surficial sediment | place: Pacific Ocean | collected 2014-11 | depth 0-1... | reverse complement strand
TTATTTTGTTCAGGTTGGTAGGTATCTTCGATGAGCGTAAAATGAAGTTTGTTTGTGTAGAAGTCTATAGCCTTGTCATAGTCTTCAACGATCAATGCTATATGCGCAATTGGTTGTTTCATGCACTGCTGCTCCGGGCGCTGCGATAGCTATGATCCATCAGCCGATTCCAGCGTTTTAAGGAGTTTGCGGTAGACTAAATCGATGTCGCCATTCTTAAGCAAAAAAACCAGTGGGCATCCACGTCGAAGAACCAGGCGTCTCTTGTGTGGATTTGCAATTCTTATGCTCGTCCTGCAAATCGAGGGTTGTTATTACTTGCAGGCTGCGCGTGGTCATATGGAACTCATGAACAAGCGCCGACCTGTCGATGAAGTTATTCAGGATGCTGATTCATCCGATGCGCTCAAAGATCGGCTTGTGCTCGTCAAAGAGGTGCGCGATTTTTCGATACGCGAACTTCAACTTCCCGACAACGATAGTTATCGGACTTACGCAGACCTCGAGCGTGATTATGTTGTTTGGAACGTTTTCGCCGCCCCGGAATTTTCTTTGCAGGCGAAGACATGGTGCTATCCGGTTGCCGGTTGTGTCGGCTATCGTGGCTATTTCTCCAAAGAGGATGCCGAGCGCCAGGCGGAGAAGCTAAGGCGCGACGAGTTTGACGTCGTCGTCGGCGGTGTCAGCGCATATTCCACACTTGGCCGATTCTCGGACCCGGTGCTCAACACCATGATGCACTGGACCGATCTCGATTTAGTAGCGGTACTTTTTCATGAACTCGCCCATCAACAGCTCTACGTGAAGGACAATTCCGAGTTCAATGAGTCCTTTGCCTCTGCCGTTGAGGAAATCGGTATCGAGCGCTGGCTGTCGAGCCGCGGCGAGACAGATCGCCTGCAAGAGTACAGGAGCAGCCGTGAGTTCCGGCAGCAGTTAATTCAGCACGTTCAGACTGCCCGGGCCAAACTGACCGAGTTATACGAAAGCGGGGCCGACGAAGATCGAAAACGAGAACGCAAGCAGGCAATTCTGACTGAACTGGGAGAGGCAGCGGCTCGGGAAGTCGATCGAAGCGGCCGCCGCAGCCCGGGCTGGCTCCGATCTCCACTCAACAATGCAACTCTGATTCCGTTGTCGCTGTATCAGGGCCGGCTTGAGGAATTTCGTGAATTGCTGGCGCAGTGCGAGGGCGACTTACGCTGTTTCTACGTGCGCGCTGAGACGCTTGCAGAACAGACATAAAAGGGGACGTACCCCATTAATTGTCAAAAAAGGAGGAAAAGGGGTACGCCCCCTTTTATTAGCGGATCTGCAGCATCAATTGCCGGTCGCCGCGCTGTACCAGCAGGAACAGGATGCGACTGCCCCGGGCAATGGTGCGCAGCTCAGCCAGGTCTGCAACTGATCGACGATTGACAGCAATAATCGTGTCGCCCGATCGCAAACCACGCTGGGCTGCAGGGCTACCAGGCTCGACTTCCGTCACGTTGACGCCGGAAATACTGCTTGTCGAGCTCGTTGCGAACTGCGCTCCATCGAGTCCCGGATGAATTTCAGTGCCGGTGGTGCGCGATACGGACTGCTGACCGAGCGTTGCAGTAACCTGGCGGGATTTTCCGTCGCGAACAAACTCGATGTTTACCTGTTCACCAGATCCTTTGAGGCCGATAGCGTTTGCCAACTCGCGGCTGTCGTCGATCTTCTTTTCGTCCACCTTGACAATAATGTCGTCGACCCGTAAGCCGGCCTGCTCGGCTGCCGAGCCAGGCTCGATATTAGAGACCAATGCCCCGCTGTTGACTTCGGCGCCCAGAGCCTTGGCACCTTCTTCATCGATTGTGGTAATGGTCACACCTAGCAAACCACGGCGAACCTCGCCGAACTCGAGGATCTGTCGCATGATCGAGCGGGCAATCTCTGACGGCACCGCAAAACCGATGCCGACATTGCCGCCCGAGCGGCTGATGATGGCCGAGTTGATGCCGACCAGCTCGCCCTTCATATTGACGAGAGCGCCCCCCGAATTGCCTGGATTAATCGAGGCATCGGTCTGGATAAAGTCTTCGTAGCCTGTGCGGCTTATTCCTGTTCGGCCAAGTGCGCTGACGATACCGGAAGTCACGGTATGGCCGAGTCCAAACGGATTGCCGATGGCGATGACAAAGTCTCCGACTTCGACCTCATCGGATTCGCCGATGGGCAATTCCACGAGGTTTTTAGGGTCCACTTTGATGACGGCGATATCGGTCGCGGCATCGGATCCGATCACTTCGGCTTCGAGAGAATCTTCATTGATCAGGGAAATCAGAATCCTGTCGGCATTTTCGACGACATGGTGATTCGTAAGTATGTAGCCATTCTCGGCATCAACGATGACGCCGGAGCCAGCACTGGCAACTTCGCGTTCGTCCGGAATGCCGAAAAACCGACGAAACGTGTCGTCACCGAATGGAGATCGTGTCGTAACCGTTTGGCTGACACGGATATTGACGACGGCAGGCGAGACCTTCTTCACCAGCGGGGCGAGGCTTGGCACGGGCTGGCCGCCGACCTGGTCGGGCAACGCCGCGGAGCCGATGGCCACCAGAGATAAGAGGGCGGCGGCCCAAAGAAGTCTGATTTTCGTGCTCATGGATCAGGATTCCTCGATCGATCAATGCAAGCAAGGACCGATACTACTGTTCGACGGCTGAATCACCGCTGAACGTGCATGATATCCGCTTTAACGGAGGACAACGAGAGTTGCCGAAAAGTTCCGGCGGGATTCTCAATACCGCCGTGGCGCGTTCTTGATGAGATGCGCCACGGCGGAGAAGCGTCGCAAGACGATATCCCGCGGGTCCGATCAGGCGGCTTCGACGGTGATGCGTCTGGCCTGGATCTCGGGGTGCTTCGGTATCGTGACCTCGAGAATGCCGTTGCTGCTCTTTGCAACGATGCTGTCGGCGTCAGCAGCCTCCGGCAATGTGAACCGGCGGTAAAACCTGCCGCTGATTCTTTCCACTCTCTTGAGGCCGTCAGTCTCATCGCTGGTCTCGCTGTGCCGCTCACCGGACACGCTAAGGACGCCTGCGTCCATGCTGACTTCAATGTTGGCGGGATCGACGCCGGGCACGTCGGCCGTGAGGACAAACTTGTCTTTTCTCTCAACGATATCAACGGCCGGTACCCAGTCGGCTACCGTGTTGTTTTCTTCGTTCAGTGTTGTTCGATAGCCCGAATAAGCCGACAGTTCACGGTGCATGAGGTCAAAAATTGACCAGGGTTCGTATCTGCGTATGTTCATATTTAACTCCTAAAATACAAGCGCATCTTCTGTGTGTAAGGCCCTGAAAAGGCCCCGAGAAAATGCATTGTTGTCGCCTGAAATAGGGTCGCGAATCAGTATTTCAAGGCGTAAATTGCAGCGAAATGAGACCCAATTTGGGCGTCAAAAGCGCGCTTTGTATTTCACTTAATGCCACTAGATATAGTGAAAAAAAAATTTCACAAAAGTGTCATTTTTTTCACTAATGTTTTAAAGCACTTATTTCAGTAGTTGGTATAAAGTATTGAAAAATAACGTTTAATGACCTAGAGAAAAAATCCGACGAAGCCTTGACAGTAGCCCCGAGCAGGCATAATCTTGCTCCCTCGCAAGCACAACATCTTGTGCCTGCCATAACGAAGTTAGAGGCCATATTTGGCACTCGCCGCTTAAAAAATTGAAAGTGGTGAGCTGGTAACTATTCGCTGTAAAAAGCGCTGGATAGATGGGTACAAAATAATCTTTTGGGGTCTCCTTAGGGAGTTCAGGGGAGTTGAGACCAAATGAAGTCTGCGGTTCATGTCGACGCTAATTCTGTAGCCGATATCACATTTCAGCCCGCGTCGCTGGACATCTGGAAGTCAAAATATCGCCTGATGACGAAAGATGGAACCATCTTAGATGAGACAATAGATGGCACCTTCAAGCGTGTCGCGCGCGCGCTTGCCGAAGTCGAGGAAGAGTCGCTTCGGGAGAAATGTTTCGAAGAATTTCTCTGGGCATTGCGAAGCGGCGCTGTCCCGGCAGGACGAATCATCTCGAACGCCGGCGCTCAGGTGCACAAACCAGCGACCTCGACGATCAATTGCACTGTATCGGGTACGGTTGCCGATTCGATGGACAATATACTGAACAAGGTCCATGAGGCCGGGCTGACGCTGAAGGCCGGTTGCGGCATCGGCTACGAGTTTTCGACACTGAGGCCCAAAGGCGCATACGTTACAGGTGCTGGTGCATACACCTCGGGTCCGCTGTCATTCATGGATATCTACGACAAGATGTGTTTTACGGTATCGTCAGCCGGGGGGCGGCGCGGTGCGCAGATGGGCACGTTCGATGTCGGACATCCGGATGTCATTGAATTCATACGCGCAAAACGCGAAAACGGCCGCTTGCGGCAGTTTAACTTGTCGCTCCTTATTACCGAGGAGTTCATGCACGCGGTACAGAATGACGATGAATGGAAGCTCGCTTTTCCGGTAACGCCGAAAGAAGTCGAGCAGGATGGACTCGACGTACAGGACGAAAAGCAGTTCGTCTGGCGGGAGTGGCCGGGGCCGGACGAGTATGTACGTAACCCGGATGGCCGGGTAGCCTGCAAGGTCTATCGCAGCATACCGGCGCGCCGCGTGTGGGATGTCATCATGGCATCGACCTATGATTTCGCTGAGCCTGGCTTCGTGTTGATCGACAAGGTCAACGAAATGAACAACAACTGGTTTGTCGAAAACATTCGGGCGACGAATCCATGCGGTGAACAGCCACTTCCACCGTACGGCTCCTGTCTTCTCGGTTCAGTCAATCTCACCAGGTTCGTGTTGGAACCATTCACGGAGCAAGCCAGATTCGACTGGGAAGAGTTCAAAAAGGTCGTCAAGGTCTTCACACGAATGCTCGATAACGTTGTCGAGATAAACGGTCTGCCGCTACCGTTACAGCGCAATGAAATCAGCCGCAAGCGCCGCCATGGCATGGGTTTTCTGGGACTCGGTTCGGCGATCACGATGCAGCGCATGCGATACGGCAGCAAGGAATCCGTGAGCTTCACCGAGGAAGTCGCGAGGCAACTGGCGCTCGCTGGGTGGGAGGCCGGGCTCGAGCTGGCAAAAGAAAAAGGTCCGGCGCCGATCATGGATGAGGAGTTCGAGATAACGAGAGAAATGCTCGCCAAGCGCCCGCAATTGGCGGAGGACGGCTACAGGCTTGGCGACAAGGTGCCCGGCCGTATTCTGCACAGCCGCTACAGCCACTACATGCAGAAGCTCGCCCAGGAAGCGCCGCAGCTGGTTGAAGACCTTGCCCAAATTGGTGCACGGTTCACCCACCACAGCTCGATTGCCCCAACCGGCACGATCTCACTGTCATTGGCAAATAACGCGAGTAACGGCATCGAGCCGAGTTTCGCGCACCACTACTTCAGAAATGTAATCCGCCAGGGCAAGAAAACGAAGGAAAGAGTCGACGTGTTCTCCTTCGAACTTTTGGCATATCGCGGCCTGGTGAATCCTCAGGCAATGCCGAAGGGTTCTGAGACAGAAGGCAAGGAGGATGCCGAACTGCCGGATTACTTCATAACGGCGGAGGACATTACGCCGACTGCGCATGTCGATATTCAAGCGGCGGCCCAGAAGTGGATTGATTCTTCAATTTCCAAGACGGCGAACGTTCCTACCAAGTATCCGTATGAAGATTTCAAAAATATTTACCTCTACGCCTATGAAAAGGGTCTGAAGGGCTGCACGACATTCCGCTTCAACCCTGAGGCATTCCAGGGTGTGTTGGTTAAAGAGAAAGATCTGAAAAACACTGTTTATTCGTTCACGCTAGAAGACGGTTCGGAGGTCGAATTCAGGGGCGACGAAGAAATTGAATACGACGGCGAAGTACATACCGCCGCCAATTTGTATGATGCGTTGAAAGAAGGTTACTACGGTAAATTTTGAGATGAGCACGAAAAAAATCGAAAAAAAAATAGTTGGGTATGCTGTAAAGAACTCCGAAGACGAAGCCTCGGCCACGCAAAGACCTGAGTTTAAAAGGGAGCAATCCAATTCCGGTGGCGCAGAAATCATCCGCATGCACGAGAAGCTCGAACGTCCGGAGATGCTCATCGGCTCGACCTACAAAGTAAAAACGCCGGTGTCAGATCATGCGATGTATGTAACGATCAACGACATCGTTTTGAATGAAGGTACGGAATACGAAAAACGCCGCCCCTTCGAGGTCTTCATCAATTCAAAGAACCTCGATCATTACCAGTGGATAGTTGCACTGACGCGCATTATGTCTGCCGTCTTTCGCAAAGGTGGCGATGTAACATTTCTTGTGGATGAGCTGAAGGCGGTGTTCGATCCGCGCGGCGGCTACTGGAAGCCTGGTGGCACGTTCATGCCATCGATCATCGCCGAGCTGGGCTACGTCGTTGAAAAGCACCTGATCTCGATCGGTCTTCTGGCCAAGCCGGAACTCGACGAAGGTCAGAAAAAGATGATCGCGGAAAAAAGGGCAGAGTTCGAGGCCAGAGCAAAGCAGCAGGATGCTTTTTCCAAGGGTGACTACCCGGAAGGTGCGCAGCTCTGCTTGAAGTGCAGTACGGCAGCTATCGTTGTGATGGACGGCTGCAGGACTTGCCTGAGTTGCGGTGACTCTCAGTGCGGATGAGGGGTTAGTGTCCTGTCCCGCAGGTAACTTACCGAACTCGGCAGGTCTGTTCGCGACTGGCGGCGTTGCGGCTCCTCGCCATAGCGGTGCTATCACTCGTCGCCACGTCTTGCCAGCCACGAAAAACTGTAGTCGACTTAGTCAATTTATTGTCGGGACAGGACACTAGCCCGGACTATTCATGAGTGCACTCGCGCCCTTGCTTGATCCTTGCCCGCACACGAAATTTTCCTCCGGAGCGGAATACCAGTGTGTATTCCCGAGGGAGGAAAATTTCGTGTGCGGACAATGCTCTGCGCAATTATCGCGCCGATTCATGAATAGTCCGGGCTAGCGTCCGGGCTAGCTTTTCAAAGTTGCCCGTCAGGCCGGCTCCAACAGCTGATGCGATTCGCTTACGTTCTTCTTAGCTATCTGTTATCACCGCTTTACGCGCTGTACTGGATTTTTCGCGGCCTGGTCAATCGAGCGTACTGGGACAGGCTGGGCCAACGGCTCGGCTTCGGGTATCCCATGTTGTCCCAGGGCAGCATCTGGATTCATGCGGTGTCGGTTGGTGAAGTACAGGCAACGGTTCCCTTGGTACGGGTTCTGCAAGACCGCTTCCCGAACCGGAAATTGCTCATTACGACGGTTACGCCGACCGGTGCCGCGAGAGTATCCAGCCTGTACGGCGATCGCGTAACCCATTGCTATATTCCATTCGAGTTGCTGTTTGCCGTTCGAAATTTTTTCGATTCCATCAAACCTGACCTCGCCCTGATCATGGAGACGGAAATCTGGCCGAATCTCTACGATGCTTGCGGAAGCAGGGAGGTTCCTCTGATTCTTGTTAGTGCCCGCATTTCGCCTCAGTCGGTGAATCGCTATCGCCGTTTCCTGCCACTATTTCGCGAGACTTTGTCTCACGGCATCGTCATCGCAGCCCAAAGCGAGTCTGACGCAGAACGCTTCCGGTCGCTCGGTGCGGCGCCGGAGCGAACGTGGGTCACCGGCAACATCAAGTTCGATTTCGAGATGCCAGAAGATCTCCAATCGCGCGGTGAAGCGTTTCGAAAGCAATATTTCGGCGAACGGCCCGTGTGGGTCGCTGCAAGCACTCATGACAAAGAAGAAGATCAGGTGCTCTCGGCACACCGGCAGCTGCTCGAGGAGATACCGAACGCGCTGCTGATACTTGTACCCAGACATCCGGAACGATTCGGATCAGTCAAGTCACTGCTTAGGAAAAAAGAAATAGAATTCATATCACGTACCGACGAAAGCATATGTCCCAGCGACATAGCAGTGTTTCTTGGCGATACGATGGGTGAGTTGCCGATGTTTTATGCCGCAAGCGATATTGCGTTTGTCGGTGGCACACTCGTTCCAATCGGTGGGCACAACCTCCTCGAGCCTGCCGCCCTCGGATTGCCAGTCATTACCGGTCCCCATCTCTTCAATATGCAGGATATTGCGAATATGTTCAGTGAGTTGGGTGCGTTCGTCCAGGTTCGAGACGCAGCGGAGCTAGCTGTTGCGCTCAAGAAGCTATTTCGCGACAGCAATGAAGCAGAGAAGATGGCTAGCAAAGGCCGCAAGATTCTGGCGGAGAACAGGGGTGCGCTTCAGCGGCTCCTCGATCTGATGGAGCCGCTGATCACCAAGGTCCAGAAGGATTAGGAAATGGCGTCCGGCTAGCTGGACTTCTCCTTTTCCTCTTCGGCAATCGCTTGCTCCGGAGGGATTCTTTCCTGCAGCCAGCGGTCGATCTGTTCCAGGTCCTGAATCTGTAGCATGCCAGCGGCCTGTTTTAACAACAGAACATTGCCGATATACACGTAGCGGCTTTGATAGTAGTTCGTAATCGCAATATACAATGTACGCTGTGAGTTCAAAACATCGACGATCGTGCGGGTACCGACATCAAAGCCCGCCTGCGTTGCCTCGAGGGCGGTCCTGCTCGACGCAACGGCCTGGTCCAGAGCTTTGACTCGACTGATTTCGGATAACACACCGAGGTATGCATCACGTGTTGCCCGCTCTGTTTCGCGAGTCACGCGCTGCAGCTGCTCGCGAGACGCGCGGTGCAAGTAAACTGCCTCACGAACCCGTGACGAAGTGCGACCACCCGCAAATATCGGGAACGTCACTTGCAGGGATATTGAATCGTTTCTGAAATCGCTATCCGCAGGGAACAGGCCACTATTGTCTACATTTCGGTCAGCAGTGCTATCCGTGCTACTTGTGTTAGCGACAAGATCTATCGATGGATAATGGCCGGTCCGCCGAAAAGAAATTTCATGTCGCGCAATTTGTTCATCGAAACGGCTTGAAACAAGCGCCAGGTTTTGGCCCATTGCCAAATCGATCCAACTTTGTTCGTCGGCGGGGTTTGGATTCGGCAATGGGAAATTCTCTCCCGGCGCCGAAAGCGACGAGACGTATTCTCCGGTTATTTCTCTGAGAAAATTCCGCGCCGTCGCTAGCTCCCGCTTGGCTTGTATTTCCGATGCAACGGAGCTGTCATATGCTGCCTGGGATTCCTGCACGTCGGTGATCGCAATGAGGCCGACGGCGAAACGCTGTTTCGCCTGCTCGAGTTGCCTGGCGATAGCGAGGCGATCAGCGTGGATCGAAGTCAGCCGGTCTTCCGCACCGAGGACCTCGAAGTAGCGCGTAGCGACACGAACGATCAAGTCCTGCTGTGCTGCTTCCCGGTCGGCCTCGGCTTTGGCCACCACCTTGCCAGCTTGTTTGAGGCCGACAATCTGGTCCCATCGGAACAGCGTCTGCCTTATCTCGACATTCCAACGGGTCGTTTCGGAATCTGATTCGATAGACGCTGGCCGGAATCGTGGTGGTACAAGGGTGGTATCAAACACAAGGTTTGAGCCGTTTCCGCTGTTGGACTCCCACGAGCCGCTCGCATTGATCTGCGGAAACAGCGCAGCTCGCGCCTGTGGCTGTGCTTCAAGTGCCGCCAGTCGGCGCGCTTCGGCCTCGTGAATCCGGGGGTCGCTTTGCAATGCCTGCTGATAGACCTCGAGCAATGAGGTTGCGTTCGACAGCACCGGTGTAGCGAGCGCAGTGAGAGCCAGCACTAAGCATTTGAGTCTTATTACTTTATTCATCTTCTCGGGTTCCAGTTAGATTGGCAAAATCGGCCTGAATTCAGGTGTTATGGTCAACTATATCACTATATCAGTCAAAATGTGTCGGGGCGCAAAATCAGTAGCGGGGAATCGAATCATCGATGTCCAGCGACCATGCGTCGATGCCGCCCACAATATTGGCGACGCGATCAAACCCGCTCTGCGCCAGAAAATTTGCGACCTGCGCACTGCGGCCGCCCGAATGGCAAAGTACCGCAATAGGCTGGCGTGAATCGAGCTCTGCAACGCGAGCCCGTATCTCGGCCATCGGAATGTCCGTCGTTTGATCGATCCGGGCAATGTTGATTTCCCATGCTTCTCGGACGTCAAGCAAAGCCCAAAGTTCTCCGGAATTCCGTCGACGAACGAACTCGTCTGGTGTTAGGTCCTCGATCATTTGCAGGTTTCTCCATCTAGTGATCCATCAATAGTGCCCTGCTGAACCACTAAGATGCCGCAGAATAGCAAGTGGTTTCAGGCTGTCCGGGTCTTAATCCCAAGAACCACGGTCAAAACGAAAAGGCCGACGGGGAGGGTGCGTTCACCAATGGTCGTACAACCGTCTCAAACAGGCTCTTCGTCGTCCAGTCGTTTTCGCCAATTCGAGTCACAATGCGTGCGTCCATCACCGGCGAATCGCCGACGATGACAAACAGTCGTCCACCAGGCTTCATGGCATCTAAAAATCGTGTATCGAACACGGGCAATGAGCCGGTTACTGCGATTGCATCGAATTGATCCTTTGGTAATTCCGTCGTCGCATCCATACATAGGAGTTCAATATTCACTATTCCCGCGTCTGCGAGATTAGATGCCGCCGTAGCGATAAAGTCGCTGAATATATCGACACTGCTTACCGCCGCCGACAGCCTTGCGAGGCAGGCTGTCAAGAATCCTGTCCCGGTACCGATCTCGAGGACATTGTGCCCGGATTTGAGTTCCAGCGCCTGAAGCAGGCGACCTTCAACGAGCGGTTTCATCATCGCCTGACCATGTGGCAACGGAATCTCCGTGTCGGCAAAGGCAAGATTTTCGTATCCGGCCGGAGTAAATTGCTCGCGCCGCAGCTCCGAAATTACCCGCAGAACTTCAGGGTCCGATACATTCCACGTCCGCACCTGCTGCTGCACCATTTGTCGCCTGGCTAAATCGGTATTCATCGCTCTGTTTTATCCTAAATGATTGATTTTTTTGTCTTTTATGGTGCCAATCCGTTACCGCCAACAAGCTGTCCGTTCCGCCAGCCCATCACGGATGTCGAATTATGGTGAATCGGAGTAAGGCGCCGTCATAGCTGGGATATCCTTAGCTGTGCACATGATCGATGCTCAAAATCACCTCGAATCTCCCGCGACGGAGATGCGTTGCGAGCGTCTAATAATAACAAATGATTGTTTCACGGCATCATTTGACCGCATGTCGGAAAACTGATGCAAGACTTCCACAGCGACATCCTGGAAGCCGATCGACTAAAGTACATTGCGGGACATGGAACCTGTGCCGCATCGAGTGATGCATGTCACTGGAAATCATAATTCTTACGCAGATAGTTATTTTGCTTCTGGCGATGGTCGGAGGCGTGGTCGTATGGCGTAGCAAACGGCGGCTTGCCCGGCGACTGTCAGCGCTGAACGAGGAACTGATCGCGGCATCGGCGGATGCATCTGTCGGCCGGCGCCTGCCAGTCTCCGGAAACGGCGACGTTGATCAACTCGCTCACACGATCAATCTCCTGTTCGATGCACTCGGTGAGCGTGATGAGAAAATTCAGGACAAGGACCGATTGTTTACAGACTTTACCCGGACTTTGCCCGAAATCGTGCTCGTACACGACGAACGAATATTGCTCGCCAACGACAGCGCCGCAGGATTGATCGGACTCAGTCCGGACCAACTGGAGGGCAGGGATGTCGCGGATCTGGTCAAACCGGCATACCGGGCGCTGTTTCGGAAAACGATGGCCAAGAGGCTGGCCGGTGAGAAGGTCCCGGAGCGACTCGAGATTCAATTGATCGACGGCAACGAGCAGGGCTTGTGGGTCGAGGCACAGAGTTCTTCTATCGAGTTCCGGGGCAATCCCGCCATTCTGACAGTCGCCCGGGACGTCAGTCATCGAAAGAGCCTCGAGGTATCGTTGAGCCGAAGCAAGAGGCAGGCGCAGTACACGCTGGAGTCTATATCCGAGGGCGTCATCACGACCGACAACCAGGGCCGAATCGATTACATGAATCGCGCCGCCGAGGCAATGACGGGCGCGGATAGGGACGAGGCATCGGGCCACAAATTGGGGGAGATCTTTTCCCTTGTGGACGAAGCCGACCGGCGCCCTTTGGGCGACCCGGTCGAGCGTAGTCTCGCGATGCGCCAGCGCGTGAACATGGGTCGTCGCGCGCTGCTCGTCAGCCGTGATGGTGAGCTCGAGCACTCGATCGAGATTACCGCTTCGCCGATCAGGGGACCGGGTAACAGCATATCCGGCACAGTCGTCGTCTTTCATGACGTCAGCGAGATTCGCGGCCTGACCAAGCAGATGAGCTATCAGGCCACTCATGATCCTCTCACCGGTCTGATCAACCGGAGAGAGTTCGAACGGCGGCTTTCCGAGGCAATGGACTCCGCCCGCGCAGAGGAAGGCGTTCACATACTCTGTTATACGGACCTCGACCGTTTCAAAGCGGTCAATGACAGTTGCGGGCACCTGGCTGGCGACAACATGCTGCGCGAAGTCGCGACCCTGATCAAAGACCAGGTTCGTGACTCGGACTATGTCGGCCGGCTCGGTGGCGACGAATTCGGAACACTCCTGATCGGCTGCCCGATAGACAAAGCGAGACAAATTGCTGCAGATATTTGTAACGCGGTCGCAGACTACCGATTCGTATGGAAGGACAAGATTTTCAACATTGGTATTTCTATCGGTCTTGTCCAGATCAGTCATATGAGCGGCAGCTTGCAGGACATCCTCAGCGCCGCCGACTCCGCTTGCTATGTCGCGAAGCAGCGCGGACGTGGCCAGATCCATATTTATTCGGCACGGGACGAAGCCATCGCACGCGAACGCGGTGACATTCAATGGCTTCGTCAACTGCAGACGGCTCTGCACGGAGATGGCTTCCAACTGGCATTGCAGTCGATCATCGCTACCGGCAGCGGTGAGGAATCGGGTCCGGCAGTCGAAGTTCTGATTCGCATGTCC
>SMUX01117152.1_pt1 | contig 13030 bp, 15 predicted proteins | sample 2456431 | NCBI WGS metagenome assembly SMUX01 (sample SAMN11095930, study PRJNA526329) | marine sediment metagenome | biome: Marine sediment; feature: Surficial sediment; material: Deep marine sediment; isolation source: Hadal surficial sediment | place: Pacific Ocean | collected 2014-11 | depth... | reverse complement strand
CATAATCATTTCATTGATAGCAGAGAACCAGATGTACAAAGTACAACCCCCTGGTTTACCAGAAGCTCTCGTAAAACCATCTGCAATTTGTGTAGCACACCTTGTTCGTGGCTTGCTAACACATGAGTAATATCATCTAAATACTTGGTCATCACGTCATAGACTCTAAGCACATAAGCTCCAGGAAGTCCAAAGATATATCTATTCCCTCGTGTTTAAGAGTCTCTAAAAACATTTTAGCACCAAGCATTTTGGCCATTTAAGGTAAAATCTCCTAAAGTAAAATATAATTTTTATACTACTTTTTAAGTTCTTTTATTTTGTTCTGCATCTTATCCTTTAGAGATAATTTCAGTTTTTTGAACTGTTTTATTTCTAGTTCATCTTCTATCGATAAGATTTCTTTTTTTTCAAGGACAGCTACTTTTTCATCCAACTGTCTGTGTTCAGAAAATAAGTTTCTAAATTCATCATCCTCTTCTAATAATTTTTGTACCAGTTTATCTTCTTTTGCCATAAGATCACCTCTTATCTAATAATTCAGCATCTGCCTGCCTTATATATTTGGGTACAAGTGTATTAACTTCATCCCTTTTTGCCTTCTTAAAGTTATCAATACCCAAAATTGCGCAGCTCGATGCACGTCCGTAACACAAGTGCTCAGGTGCAAAAAGCACAAGACCGTTTATTCTATCTACAAAAGTTGATTTATACAAATATAATCCATCACCTATTAGCACTGTTTTTTCATCAATAGTACTGCATAAATAATCGATACTCACAATTTGATCTTCACTCATTCTTTCTAACTCGCCGGTATTGTACCTAAACAGTGCAGAATAAAGCTCCCCTTTTCTAGCATCTATTAAACTGCATATAAGATGTGGTGAGATTATGGAATTAAAAGCAACGCACTGCAGAGTTGATATTCCTATAAGGGGAATATCCAAAGAATACGCAAGCCCTTTGGCAATAGAAATACCTATGCGAAGGGAGGTGTAAGACCCGGGTCCGCTTGTTACAGCAATTCCTTCCAGGTCAGCTTTATCAAGCTCAACCGTGCTCAGTAAATTGGTTATTGAAGGAACAATTTTTGTTGAATGTTTTCTGCCGGTGTTAAAAAACAGCTCGCCCAAGACTTTTCTATCTTGTACTACAGCTACACTACCGCACGTAGAAGACGTTTCTATTCCAAGAACTATCATAAAGCAATGACCACAACTAAACTTCTAAAATCAAATTATTTATTGAGTCTGTATGGGCTCATCCACTCTACCCAGAGAAGCGGCACCAGAAGTAATACCCTTAATCCTAAGATCAAGATCGTCTTTGTTTGTAGCCTGTCTCATTGCCTCTTCATAGGTAATAAGCTTTTGCCTGTAAAGATTATATATACACTGGTCAAAAGTTTGCATCCCGTAATGCAGATGACCCTCTTCAATAGCCCGCCTTATCTCACTTGTTTTTGTTGCATCAGCTATACAGTCTCTAATTCTCGAAGTTGCAAGTAATACCTCTACGGCCGGGACCCTGCCCTTTCCGTCAGACTGTGGCATAAGTCTCTGTGATATAATTGCTTTAAGTACCTGTGAAAGCTGATATCTGATCTGATTTTGCTGGCTTGCAGGAAATACTGCCAGTATACGGTTAATTGTTTCCTGAGCATCCAATGTGTGCAAAGTAGTGAATACCAAGTGACCGGTTTCTGCAGCAGCCGTGGCAATTTCAATCGATTCCAAGTCACGCATCTCACCAATGAGAATAACATCCGGATCTTCACGAAGAGCTGCTCTCATTGCATTAGAATACGATAAGGTATCAATACCAACCTCTCTCTGGTTGATATAACTATTCTTATCTTTATGAGTAAATTCCAACGGGTCTTCGATGGAAATGATATGCAATGATCTTTTAGTATTAATGTTATCAATCATAGCTGCAAGTGTGGTAGACTTTCCACTACCGGTAGTGCCTGTAACAATCACAAGCCCCCTGTCTTCCATGCTTATTTTGTCTAGAATAAGAGGGAGATTTAAATCATCAAAATTTAAAATGCTATAAGGGATAGCCCTTATCGCCATAGATGTATCACCCCTTTGCTGAAAAACATTGATCCTAAAACGTGATACATCAGCAATATTATAAGCAAGGTCAATATCAAATGTTCTTTCAAACCTTTCTATCTGGTTTTTATTCATTACCGATGAATAGAGACTCTTCATAAATTCAGCATTGATTACAGGTGCGTCTTTCATGAAATGTAGTTTTCCGTTTACTCTAAACACAGGAACACTGTCAGTTTTTAAATGAATATCTGAAGCCCCAACTTTTAGCGCAGCCTTGAGTAAATCATCTATCTTTAAAGAAGCCATTTAATCTTCCTCCCTGGTGTCTGGCCTTTTCGGCAAACCACTTTTCTCATATATTTCTAAAATTAACTTTTCCATAATTTCACTATTTTCAATCAGGAAGTTCCTTGCATTTTCCCTTCCCTGACCGAGACGCTCTCCATCATAAGAAAACCATGTGCCGCTTTTTTCTACAACTTCAAGTTTAACACCAATATCAACAAGTTCACCGGCATAAGATATTCCCTCTCCAAAAAGAATATCAAACTCTGCATTTTTAAAAGGTGGGGCAACTTTATTTTTAACTACTTTAACCCTTACCCTGTTGCCAGTAATATTATCTCCATCTTTTATTGAACCAATTCTTCTGATTTCAAGCCTAATGGTAGAATAAAACTTAAGCGCATTTCCACCAGTAGTGGTTTCTGGATTCATATAAGATGGAACACCTATTTTCATTCTAATTTGATTTATAAAAAGAACTATTGTTTTAGAACGACTTACCGTTGCTGTGATTTTTCTGAGAGCTTGTGACATTAGTCTGGCCTGAACACCTACATGTGCGTCACCCATTTCACCCTCTATTTCAACCCTGGGAGTAAGGGCGGCAACGGAATCAAGCACTATTACATCAATTGCCCCGCTTCTAACAAGAGTGTCAACAATTTCTAATGCCTGTTCTCCAAAATCAGGCTGTGAAATCAATAAATCTTCAATATTCACCCCTAACCGCGAAGCATAATGAGGGTCTAAGGCATGTTCGGCATCAATAAAAGCAGCTACTCCACCACTTTTTTGTGCTTCAGCGATGACATGTAGCGCAATCGTAGTTTTCCCCGAGGCTTCAGGTCCATAAACCTCTGCTATTCTACCCCTAGGGAGCCCTCCTACCCCTAAAGATATATCCAATCCGAGAGAACCGGTTGAGACCACAGATATCTCTGGAAAAACAGCATCTGAACCAAGACGCATTATAGAACCCTTCCCAAACTGTTTCTCTATTGAAGAAATAGCCATCTCTATAGTCTTTTCTCTATCTTCCAATGTTTTTGTAGTTTGTGTTTCTTGCATATTTACTCCCTATAAACTCTTAATTATACATAATTTAATAGAAATCTCCTAATCATATCAAGACACTGCGTAGAAGTGATTAGTTTTATCTGCTGCCTCATTCCATGATAACTGAACTTATCAGAAATGATATCACCTTTTTTAGATATTAGTGAAATATAAACCGTGCCCACTGGTTTTTCAGTACTACCCCCTCCAGGCCCTGCTATTCCTGTTATACCTACCCCTATATCAGATCCGGATAAATCCAATATACCTTTTGCAATAGCCCCCGCTACTTCTGTGCTGACTGCGCCGTGCTTTTCTATTAAGGAAGAACTTACTCCCAGATCGTTTATTTTGGAATCATTACTATAACAAACAACCGCTCTGTTAAAGTACTCAGAACTGCCTGCTACGTTAGTAATTCTATGAGAAACTAAACCTCCTGTGCATGACTCGGCCAAAGAAATACTCATGCCTTTTTCTAAAAGCAGATTTCCCACTACTTCTTCCATTGTATTTTCTGATTCTGAAAATATATAATCTCCTATCTCCGACTTAATATTTTTAATAAAACCACTGATTTTTCTCTTGCTTTGTTGGCTAGAAGCCCCCTCAGCAGTAATTCTTAAATGAACTTCAGGAAAATGTGCTCTATAACCCAAATAAACCCCGCTTTTATTTAAATCCTGAATCTTTAGAGCAACTTCTGATTCTTTTAGTCCAAATGTTTTAATTAAAACACACTGCGTTTTTGATCTATCTTTAAATCTGGTGAACAAATCGGTTAAAACAAATTCCTGCATCATAGGCTTAAATTCTTTAGGAACTCCCGGCAGAAAATAATATACAGTACCCTTGTAGTCATAGTAAAACCCGGGTGCAGTACCTATTTTATTATTAATTATTTTGCTGCTGGCAGGTAAAATTGCAGGTTTTTTATTTATCTTCAGCAGCTCCCTTTTCCTTTCTGAAAACCTCTCCTTAATCATATTCAAAGCATCCGGATTTTCTGCCATATCAACACCGAAAAAACTTGCGGCAGCCCCTGCAGTCAGATCATCTTCAGTCGGCCCCAAACCACCTGTAACTATAACTATATCTGCTCTTTTCCCGGCATTTTCAAAAACCTCTACTATATCCCTGCTATAATCTCCAACCGTAGTGTGAAACTTCACAACAAATCCGTTATCGGCAAGTACTCCGGATACCCAGTGGAAATTAGTATCCAGAGTAATACCGCTTAAAAGTTCGTTTCCCGTAGTTATAATCTCGATCTTCATACAAGTTTAATAAACTCTTATAATTATTTGCATAAGTATATTTGCATATATGCCTGCCAAAACGTCATCCAGCACTATTCCATACCCATCTCTCAATTTTTCTATATTTCTAATTGGATATGGCTTTAAAATATCTAAAATCCGGAACAACAAAAAACCTGTTATTACATAACCCCAGCTAAAGGGAATTAAAACCATAGTGAATAAATAACCGCATACTTCATCTATCACTATTTGCCCGGGATCTTTGGAATTATATATTTTAACAGCAAGTGAGGCCATGAAAATAGATAAAGCGGTGAGAATCAATAGAAAAACAATATAGATTGGAAAAGATACAAAAGTTAAGAAAAAAAACAGTAAAATAGCGCCCAGCGTACCAGCAGTTCCAGGTGCAAGCGGAGAGTTGCCCAGAAAAAAAAATGTTACATACAATCTAATTAATAAATCTGTTTTTATAATCGATTCCCTCGTGCTTTAGTAACTGAACCTTATAATTTATACCATAAGAATAACCCCCTATACCAATAGTAGAAACAACTCTGTGACACGGTATAACTATTGGTATGGGATTAGCTCCTACGGCGTTTCCAACAGCACGATAAGAATGCGGTTTTCCAATCTGTTTTGCAATATCTTTATATGTAACAACTTTTCCAAAGGGAATTTTTAGAAGCTGCTTCCAAACACTTTTTTGAAAATCGGTTCCGCTTGTTATATTTAATTTTGAACTAAATTTCTTTAACCTGCCGCCGAAATATGATTTTAATTCATCTGTAACCGGCACAGATTTATTAGCGCTCACTAATTTTAGTTCTGTATTCTTTTTTTTGAAATTTTTGAAGTTCTGAGTCCCAATTATTAGCTTGCATAGGACACCGGATTTGGCAACTGCATAAACATCGCCAAAACTGCTGTTTATTTTTGAGTAAGCAAACATAGTTATTTTAATAAAATCTATAAAGTAATATTATACTCTAAAAAATAGCGGCTATCTTAAAGATAAAGAACTTAAGAATGTAAGCTGCAAAGAAAATATAATTAGCGGCTTAAATATCAAAACTGCAAATCACTGCAAATTTTCATAAAGGCTTTTAAGTACCTCAGAATAGTGAGATTTCTTTAGTTTAACTATAGTCTGTTTTTCAATCTGCCTTATTCTTTCCCTTGTAAGACCGAATTGTTGTCCTATATAATCAAGAGTAAAAGAATCATCGTACCCAATACCATATCTCATTTTAATTACTTCTCTTTCCCTGCTTGTTAGATCAATCAGCGCTTCTTCTATATTTTCTGGTATCGAGATGTTATCGATTTCGGCATCCTGAAAAACCTGGTCATCATCTTTTAGCAGATCTACATAACTTGTAGTTTCACTGTTATAAATATTGGAATCCAGACTAATCACATCGTTTCCTGACCTTATTACACTCTTTATTCCATCTACCGATATCTTAAGTATAGAAGCAATTTGCTCAGCTGTTGGATCCTTTCCATTTTTTTCTTTCAGACCAATAAATGTTTGCCAAATTTTACCGGATTTTTCTAAAAGATATGAAGGTACTTTTACGGTTCTTGTTTGATTAAATATAGCCCTGCTGATTGATTGATTTATCCACCATACGGCATAAGTAGAAAACCTGTAACCTTTGGTATAATCAAACTTTTCAACAGCCCTAATAAGACCAATATTACCCTCCTGGATAAGGTCTAAAAATGAAGCCCCTTTTCCAACAAATTTCTTAGCAATACTTGCAACTAATCTTAAGTTAGAGCTTATAAACCTATTTCTAAGCACAATTTTAAAATTCTTATAAGCATTAGTTATTAGTCTATTTCTAATTGCTTGTTTATATAGAGCTTTACTGCCTTTATTTGACTTTGAACCATTTTTTGAATTATAACACTCACAAACTTTGGAGATTTTCACTCGTCCGGCAGATCCCGAATAAAAAGAAATCTTGTTTTCGCAGTTTTGCATCAGTGCCGATAGAGTAAGTTCCTGGCGAGGTTTGAGTAGCGTTTCCAGACTTACATCTTTAAAATAACCATTTATTAACAGATTATCTTTTTCGTTATATTGATGCTTTAAACCCGTATTTTTCGCATTCAATTTCTGATTTGCTTTTTGAAATTTAAACGAACTGTCAGGGTTTACACCGAGTTCATTGTACTTTTGTTCATTAGTAATTGTGCTGAAGTCGTTTTCATCATACATATACATCCCTCTTTTTGTAGCTTATGTATTTTGATGTTTCTAAACAAATAGAGATGCAAATAGCTGCATATATGATTATAAACTCATATATTAAAAAAAGGTTACATTAAACTTAAGTATAGATAAAGAGCAATTACTGAACTGGCTTACTGGCACTTTGCCCCGAAGCATTATTGAAAATTTCATTCCATTTTTGAAACAGGATTTTCATTGCAGTATTTGCTTTTTCATATTCTGATTTTTTAAGAAGTTCTATAAAAGTACAAACTTCAGCAACGCTTCTTTCATTATCCAGTGTATATATATGAATATAGCTGCAAATATCCCCGTAATTTAGTATTATATGCCCACTGTTGTTGTACCCTTGCAGCAGGTTTATTAACTGCTCTGAGCCATTTATTAAACTATTTAAAATACCAATAATTTCAGACTCTTTAATCTCTGCGGGAATGGCATTTAAAGTTTTTTCAAATAGAGATTTTGAGGATTCAACTCTATTTAAAGCAGTTTGCAGCTTTGTACCATAATATATAGCGTTAAAACCCCAGTGAGAAAAAAGAGTTTTTCTCTCATCCTCTGCAAACAATAAAAACCATTCTACGGGTATTATATTTTCTATATATATAATGTGGTTTTGTAAAGCAGACTGAATAGGTGCGATAAAATAGCTACCATCTTCCTCTTTTAGGAAATAGCAGTCTTTTATCTCTGACTGCTCAACATTAATACGCTCACTTAAAGATTTATGAAAGTTTTCATATTCATTGCCAAACCACACGCCAAAAGGTGAAGGAGGCCCTCCCCAGTAAAGCTCATAGAATTCTATATAACTTTTCCAATAATCACTTTCCGTTCCAAATACTTGCAACGGTTCATATATAATAAGATTACTTGTAGCCATTAATATATATTGTATTTATGATATAATTAACATTAAGAACCTACATTAAGTATAACATCAAACTATCTGAAAAACTTCAATTTATTATTGACCTTGAAACAAAAACAGTTTATACTGGATATTAATTTTAAACAGGAGGACATATACAATGAAATATGTAGCTATCATTTTACTGGCAACTTTACTGTTCACAACTACGTCTTTTGCAAGACCACAACAGATAACAGAATATAACCCTAACGATGCCATAAATCCTTTCAAAATCACCAGTTTAATCATACGCCCCCCAATAGCCATTATAGATATTTTTATAAAAGGTTTCTACTATGTACTTGATTCTGATCCCATCAGAAGACCTTTTAATATTGAATTTGATTCTTCAATTAATATAGACGAAGACTACTAAAAACTACTTAAACCCATTGTAGATAAATAATATTTTTATTTGCAATGGGTTTTTCTTTTTATCCCTCCTTATTTTAATTATACTTTTGTAATTCATAATATATTTTCTATAATTTTCTATAAACTCTTTCATCTTTTTAATCTATAGGATTATATGACTCATAAAAGTATTATTATAGGCAGTGCTCCTACAAGCCCTGGCGTTTATTTGATGAAAAATGCTAAAGGCAGGGTATTGTACGTAGGAAAAGCAAAAAACCTCAAAAAAAGAGTTACTTCATATTTTACCGGCAGTAGCAGCAGTGACAGGTATCAAATCCAGCATCTCTTAAATGACGTCAGTAATATTGAATATATTGTCACACAAAATGAAAGAGATGCCCTGATATTAGAAAATTCGCTGATAAAAAAATATAAACCCAGGTTTAACGTACAGTTTAAAGACGATAAAACCTACTATTCTCTAAAACTGGATATAAATGAAAAATATCCAAGGCTTTTTTTTACAAGAAGAGTCGTAGATGACGGAGCGCTTTATTTTGGACCTTTTACATCGTCAAGCTCACTTAAAAAAACAAAAAAGTTTTTTCATAAGTTGTTTCCACTTAGAGACTGTACTAACTCTAAATTTAAAAGACACTCAAATAGGCCCTGTATAAATTACAACATGAAACTTTGCGCAGGACCTTGTGCCAAAAAAGTATCTGACAATGATTACCTTTCTCTAGCAATGCAGGCAAAGCTTTATTTGAGGGGCAAATTTAAAGAAATTTTAAAGCTTATAGAAAACAGTATGAAAAATGCAGCAGCAGACTTGAGGTTCGAAGAAGCGGCTTTTTACAGAAACCAGTTAAGCTTTCTTAAAATGCATATAGATCAAAAAGGTCTGATTGATTCAAAGACAAAGGATATTGATGTTATAGGTATCTATAGGGAAGGTTATTCCACAAGCATAGTAGTTCTTTATTTCAGAAACGGCTCTATTATGGATAAATCAGATTATTTTTTTGAAAACAGTTTTGGAGACAGTACCCAGATTTTAGAAGAATTTATTTATAGATACTACTTAGGCTCGAAGAGTTATCCAAAGGAAATTTGCATAAATTTAAAGCTTAATAACAGCAATTTCATAAAGCAGTGGCTGAGAGAAAAAAGCGGCAGAGCCATAAATCTTTTCTATCCGGTAAGGGGAAGGAAAGTCGATCTGACCAACCTTGCAAACGAAAACGCCAAAGCCTGTTTTCTAAAAAACTTTCATGACCAAAATAATTTCCAAACGCTTTTAAACAATTTATCTAAAAAGCTCAGTCTAAATAACACTCCCAAAACTATTGAGTGCTATGATATTTCAAATATCCAGGGCACAAACTCCGTGGCATCTTCTATAAGATTTGAAGACGGAAAAGCTTTAAAAAGAAGATACAGAAGATACAAGATTAAAACGATCTCCGGTGCAAATGATTTTGCAATGATAGGTGAAGTAATAAGCCGAAGACTGCAGAGAAAAAGTCAGAAGGGTTGGGACTTGCCCGACCTGTTTTTAATAGACGGAGGGATAGGACAATTAAATTCAGCACTAAGCGCAGCAGCACAGAATGGAAGTACGGAGCAAGTTGATATAGTTGCCATTGCCAAAGCCAGAAATCCGAATGAAACTGATAAAGTATTTATCCCTTATAATTCAAAAGCTCTAACATTTAAGAAAAACTCGAAAGAAATCTTATACCTTATGAAAATACGGGATGAAGCACACAGATTTGCAGTTGATTATCATAAAAAATTGAGAAAAAAGAGTTTTATTAAATCAGCTTTCCAGTCTATTCCAATGGTAGGAGTAAAAAGAAAGAAAATACTTCAGAAAAAATACAGAACCATAAACAATCTAAAAAACGTGTCTGCCCAAGAACTGGCTTCGATAGATGGATTTAATACCAAAGTGGCTGAATCTATAAAAAATTATATAAGTTCTGCTAACTTATAAACATGTCTAAAATTGCTTTTCCAACATGAAGCTTGTTTTCAGCCTGCTGAAAAATTACAGAGTTTTTGTCATGAATAGTTTCATCTGTTATTTCCTGGCCCCTGTGAGCAGGCAGGCAGTGCATAATTAAAGCACCGTTTTTTGCCTTGGAAACCAGATCCTGGTTTAGCTGATAATCCTTAAACATGTCAATCTTCTTATATTTCTGATCTTCTTGCCCCATGCTTACCCAAACATCAGTATATATCACATCAGCACCCCTTACAGCTACAAACGGATCGTGAATTATTTCAATCTTTGGAGCATAAGTCTCAGCAATATTAAGTATATCAGTGTCAGGCCCGTACCCCTTAGGAGTAGAAATTGCAAGTTCAAAACCCAGTATACAAGATGCCCCTATAAGAGAGTTAGCAATATTATTGCCATCACCCACGTAAGCCAGTTTCATCTCGCTGACATTTACGCCATTTTCTTTAAGCGTATAAAGATCGGAGACAATCTGGCATGGATGTTCAAGATCAGTAAGCGCATTTATAATCGGAATTTCTGAATGCTCCGCAAATTCTTCAATCATAGACTGATCGAACGTTCTTATTATGATTCCATTTAAATATGAGGATAAAACTTTTGCGGTATCCTCTATAGATTCCCCTCTGTTTAACTGGAGATCTGTTGAACTCATTAATATTATATTGCCGCCAAGCTCGTTTATCGCAACCTCAAACGATATCCTAGTCCTTGTAGACTGTTTTTCAAAAATAAGCCCTATCGATTTGTTAAGTAAACTGTGCGGATAGTCCTTTTTTATTTTTAAAGACTTCAGTTCTTTAGTAATGCTGAATATAGATTCAAACTCTTCTTTGCTAAGGTCAAATATACTTAGAAAATGTCTAGGCATCTAATACCTCTTTTAGAGAACTTTCGAATATCTTAAGCGCAAAATCAACCTCTTTTTTTGTTGTAATAAGCGGAGGCAGAATTCTAATGTTTTTTTGTTCTGTAATTATTGTTAGAACCCCGTTCTGATATAATTTCTTAACTACCTCACTTGCGCAGTCACTATTTACAAATTCAACGCCTATAATAAAACCCTGCCCTCTTACCTCTTTTATTATTTTGCTATATTTAGACTGCAGTTTTTCTAACTCACTAATAAAATATGTGCCCACTGTTTTTACGTTATCCAGCAAACCATTTTCAATAATTGTTTCAATAACGCTGTATCCAACCTTCATAGCCAAGGGATTGCCACCCATAGTAGAGCCATGAGACCCGGGGGTTAGGTGTTTTGCATATTTGTCTTTTGCAAGCAATGCTCCGCAAGCAAGCCCGCCGCCAAGCGCCTTGGCAAGGGTCATCAAATCCGGCTCAAATCCCAGCTGCTCGTAAGCAAACAAACTCCCTGTTCGTCCAATCCCAACCTGTATCTCATCAAGAATTAACAAGATGTTACTGTCAGTACACAACTTCCTGACTTTTTTTAAATAACCTTTTGGAGGAAATATTACCCCATTTTCACCTTGAATAGGTTCCAAAATCACCGCACACACTTTTTTGTCTGCTGCAAAATTTTGCAAATGTTCTAAATCACCGTACTTTACAAATTTTACCCCTGGAAGCATTGGACTGAAATCAGCCCTATACTTTTTATGCCCTGTGATGCTGAGTGAACCGTAGGACCTTCCATGGAACCCGCCTTTGCAGGATATAATTTTAAATCTGCGCCCATTTGCTTTACCCCATTTCCTTGCCAGTTTTATCGCGGCTTCATTGGCCTCGGCCCCGCTGTTACAAAAAAACACCCTGTCTGCAAAAGAGTTTTCCACTAGCAGCTCTGCAAGACTTCCCTGCTCTTTGGTATAAAAAAGATTTGAGCAATGAACGATCTTTTCTAATTGCTCTACAAATGCTTTTTTAATATTAGGGTGGTTATGCCCCAGGTTTGTTACGGCTATTCCGGTTGTAAAGTCCAGATACTTATTACCCTCAAAATCCCATACCCAGCATCCTTTTCCTTTTTCTAAAGCTATCGGGTACCTGCCATAATTTTTAAAACCGTATCTGTCTAGTTTATCTATTACCTGCTCAGATTTCATATCAGTATTTCAGTTCCAATCCCTTTATCCGTAAAAATTTCAAGAAGAAGTGAGTGTTCTTTGGTTCCATCAATAACATGAACTTTTCTAACCCCTTCATTCAGTGCGTTTATGGCACAAATAACTTTGGGTATCATCCCCTTTGAAATAACATTTTTGTGTATCAGTTTTTTCACGGCGCTTTCATGCAGAGTAGAAATTAGCTCTTTTTTCTTATCTAAAATACCCGTGACGTTTGTAAGAATAATAAATTTTTCGGCATTTAGTGCGCCTGCTACTTTTCCGGCCACATGGTCAGCATTAATGTTGTATGAATTGCCCTTATTATCAAAACCAATTGGCGCTAATACAGGAATATATCCCGAATTGTCCAGAGTATTTATTAATTGTGGATTTATATGTTCCACTTCTCCTACAAGACCTATATCCGAACCTGGCGGAATCTCTATGTCATGGTCCTTGGCATATTTCATTATATTTAGTTTTTTGGCTAAAATCAGTTTGCCTTCTTTACCAGAAACTCCCACAGCACTTCCGCCCAGCAGGTTTATTGCAGTTATAATATCCTGGCTGACTTTTCCTACCAGTACCATTTGAACGACTTCCATAGTTTCTGCGTTAGTTGCTCTAAGTCCTGCAATAAATTCAGATTGCAGTCCGAGTTTGTCTAAGTAACTTCCTATCTGCGGGCCGCCTCCGTGAACAATAACGGGATTCATTCCCACATACTTCATCAAAACTACGT
>SMUX01132658.1_pt1 | contig 13042 bp, 14 predicted proteins | sample 2456431 | NCBI WGS metagenome assembly SMUX01 (sample SAMN11095930, study PRJNA526329) | marine sediment metagenome | biome: Marine sediment; feature: Surficial sediment; material: Deep marine sediment; isolation source: Hadal surficial sediment | place: Pacific Ocean | collected 2014-11 | depth... | reverse complement strand
TCGATGCCGCTCTCAAGCAATATTCGATCACTTCGCGTGCGACTGGGCGCTCGGAAAATTGGCGAACCGTTCGCCGGTTCTCCATTTCGGCATAGAAATCGGCCGCGCGCTGCCTCATTTCTTGCTCCGAATACTCTTGGAAGCCTTGAAGCGGCACGAACTTCGGCTCGTCGCTCATGAGGGCTAGACTCCGGATCTCATTTGGATTTCTCCTTCAGGAGCTTCTCGATTCGATCCATGACGGCATCCGCTACCTTGGATTTCGTCATCAAGGGCAGCTGCTCGGTCTCGCCCTCGGCAATGATCAAAGTGACCCTATTCGTCTCTGTACCGAAGCCAGCGTCAGTGGCGGTAATGTCATTGGCGACAATTAGATCCAGGTTTTTGTCCTTCAACTTACTGGTCGCGTTCTGAATCAGGTCGTCACTTTCGGCCGCAAAGCCAACCACGACGAGCGGACGGTTCTCGGACACCTGTGCCAGGATATCGTCTGTTGGTTCAAGGTTCACTTCTGGCACACCGCCGGCTCGCTTGATTTTTTTCTCGCTCACGGTCTGGGGTCGGAAGTCGGCCACTGCGGCCGCCATGATCAGCGCATCGGAATCCTCCACAGCCGCCAGCACAGCCGATGACATCTCGTCTGCGGTCTGCACCTGTATCCGGACGGCTCCTATCGGCGCGACCTCATGGCTGGGGGCGCTGATCAGGGTCACTTCCGCGCCTCGATCGAGCGCCGCCTGCGCCAGAGCGAAACCTTGCTTTCCTGAGGATCGGTTGGCAAGTACGCGCACCGGATCCAGCGGCTCTTGCGTGCCGCCGGCCGTGACGATGATCTTGCGCTCCGCCAATGGGCCACCTTTTCCCAGCACCAAACGAATACTCCCGATGATCTGCTTCGGTTCCGTCATGCGTCCCAGTCCGATGAGGCCAGATGCCATGCGGCCCTCGACCGGCCCTGCAATAGTGACCCCCCGCTCACGAAGTGTCGCCATATTGGCTTGCGTCGCTGGGTGCTCAAACATCCCGGCGTCCATCGCCGGGGCAACGATCATGGGGCAGGTCGCCGCTAAGGTGGTGATAGTCAGCAATGTGTCGGCCCGGCCATGCACCAGCTTGGCCAGCGTATCTGCGGTAGCAGGAGCAATCACGATAAGTTCCGCCGATTGAGCCAGACCGACATGAAGAATGTGGCCTTCGTCGGACCACAGGTCCGCGTCGACGTAGGCTCGCCTTCCAGTCAAGGCTCGGAAGGTGAGCGCGCCAACAAAGCGCTCCGCGCTTGCGGTGAGGACGCAATCCACGGCTGCTCCGGCCTGGGTCAGCTTGGAAGCCAGATCAGCTGCCTTGAAGGCAGCGATCGAACCGGTCACTCCCAGCAAAATCCTGCGCCCATTTAACAAAGCGATTTCTTTGTCATTCATCGATGTGTACTGTCCCATCGGCTTCTATCTGAATCCGCTGCCCGGTCTCCAGGCGCTCAAATGCCGCCTGGTCGACAGACAGGATCGGGATTCCGCTTCCGTACATCTCCTCCGCCACCACCCCGGCCAGTGCGAAGAAGGATTCCTTGGCGGTGGTGACGATGGCTGCCGGCGCAGTGCCGGCCCTTAAAGCTTCGAGCAGCACGGCGGTGGTTGTGCTGGAGCCGCGGCTGTGGGGTAGCACCAATATGCGTCCTGCGGCATTCTGGCCGGAAAGCGGATGCCGCCGATCGATGATCTCGCCGGTCGCCTGATCGTAGCCTCCCCAGAAGCTGAGCGGCTCTCGGCTGACCAATGCCTCCCCTCGCGCGGTGCCTGCCACGATCGGCCTGGCTTGAATCAATTCTGCCAAATCGAATCCTGCAGAGTGATCTGGCCAAGCACCGCCGATTGGACGCACTCCTCCATGCCGCCATAGGCCACACTGACGTTCAGCAGCCCGGGAGAGTAATAGGCATACTTAGCCGAGTTTGTCATCAGGCTGCCGACCGTTTCAGGGAGCATGGGGGTGGTCAATATGCACGTGTCGAGCGTAATTCGCCCTCCGAACTCCTGTATCGGTTCCAGCAGGCCGGCCCTCTCGGCCAACACCGCCATGGCGCGGCTGGTAGTGATCAGAAACTGGACGCTGGGATGCTTGGAAACGCCATTCAACAGCGGCACCAGAGATTGGAATTCGGCCAGCGAGAAATGAGGGCTTCCGAGCACGACCATATCCAATTCAGTTCCCGGGGCAGTTGTGAGGCTGCTGCGCCCAGCACGAAGTCGATCCATCGAGATCAGAACCCGCTCGTCAGGTTCTCGCCCGTGAAAGGCAGCCTCAAGGGTAGGCGCTTCAGGCGTGACGCCGGGAACATGGAAGAGCGCCACCACCCCGGAGGAGGCGGCTGCAGCACCGAGCGCCTTGAGCTGGTCTTCGGTTGGCTCAATATCGAAACCGGAGATACAGGCCACGCGGTCGCCGGCAATCTCACCCAGCACATAGCCCAGTACCGGATAGAAGGAATCATGGCGCTGCAAATCCGCCGGGATATCTTCAAGCAGTAGATGCAATCTGGCCGCGCGATTCTCCGTCAGGTGCAGGCCAACTTCCGGTACGCGCCCGGTAATTGCGGCACAGATATCGAGCAGATCGGGATACCGTTCTGTCCGTGCGCCGAGCACCGAATTTGCGAAGACAATCGCACTGGATTCGCCCCATGCCACCTGCTCCCCGAACTGGGGTCGCTTTTCAAGCTGATACGGCGCACAGGTCCAGGTCGGCGCGCAGCCCATTCGCACATAGGCTGCCATCTGCTGGCGGGCCTTTTCGGCCCACTTTGCGGGCACTTCCCATTCTTGCCAGCCAGCTTCATCGACACCGCTGACGTTCAGGGTGGTCGGCACCTTGACCTGGGCACCCAGATTGGCCAGTTTCTCGGCAAACTCCAGCGTTGCCTCTCCCATATAGAGGCTGCTATCGACGTGTGCGCCGGTAATATCCATCAGCCGATCTGCACCAACAATTCCTGCCATCCGGCTGATGATGCGCATGGCCATCTGATCCGCTGGGCCATGCGTGCCGTCCAGCATGGCTTGATCCGCATCCGTCAGTCGGAGGGCGGGAGAATTAATATCGACTTTCACGCACCCTCGCCATGTAGCGGTAGGTGTACATGACTCCCGTGGCCACGATCATCAGCACCCACCAGGTCGCGATGATCGGCCCGGCAACTTCCTTCCATCGGCCGCTGTCGATGTAAAAGTACAGGTCATCCTCCGAAGCAACGTAGCGGCCGTTCTCTTCCTTGATGAACTGAACTTCGCGGCGGTAGTCATCCTGATTGAAGTAGAGATAGTGAAAGTAGTCGCCCGTTCTGTCCAGAAGGAAAACGTAGACCAGGCTGGGTCGAGGCTCCATTGCATCGGGTCCGGCTCGAGTTCCTAGGAGCTCACTCATCAAGTCTTCATCGCCATCTCGCAGCGCAGCCTCGAGTTCAAAGGCCACCGAGCTGGGTGACTCGAAGCGCGCGGTGTACTCCTCGGTGAAAAAGCTGTCATCATAGCGAGTAAAGTCTTGCACGAAATTAATTGCGAACAGGACGAGCAGAATGGCGAGCGGCAGCAAGATCAAGCCAATCACAAAAGGCCAATCGATGAGTCGTTTTTCCTTCATTCTTGCTCCTTGTGCGCCGATGCCGGATTCTAATCTGCGGCCTCCGCCACAAGTGCCGTTCGCCCCCGAAAGCGATCGCGGAACACGCCTGCCACCCCCAACAGGACCAGCACACTTCCCGCCAACGTATAAGCTGTGATCGGTTCAGACAAGATAATGGCTCCGAGTATCACTGCCACGAGCGGATTGACGTAGGCATTGGTGGTTGCCACGCTCAACGGAAGCAGGCGGATGGTCTGTACATATGAAGTGAAACCGATGACGGAGCCGAATACGATCAGATAGGCCCACGCGATCCAGGCCTCCGGGATGGGCGATGGAGCCGGCTCCCTAAAGATAAGTGAGAGGGCAAGAAGAGCCATAGCCCCAAAGAGGCTCTGGTAGGCCGAGTTTGAGTAGATCTCAAGCTTCACAGGCCGACGGGCCTGCAGCACGGTACCCGCCGCCCAGCTCACGGCCGCCAACAGGAGCGCAAGAATCGAAACTGCATCACCTTTGACCCCGCTAGTCAGGAAAGGTACGCTCAGGACCCCCACGCCCAGCAGGCCCAACCCAAGTGAAGCAAATAGTAGGAGCGAGGGCGTGCGCCGGTCAAGATAAGCGTTCATCAGACTGACCCAGATCGGCATGGTGGCGATCACCAGGGCGGCCGGTCCGGCATGAATGCGTTGTTCAGACCACGCGACTATCCCATTGGCGCCTGTCCACAGCAAGAGCCCCGAGGCAGCCACGATGAGCAACTCGCCACGAGTTGGCCGCAATCGCTGCTTAGCTATCCAGGCGATGGCGAAAAGGATGGCGCTCGCGATCAGTACGCGCGAGCCAGCCATGATGAAAGGTGGGAATCCTGATCCTTCACGCACCGCTACACGGATGGCCAAAAAGGTGGTCCCCCAAAGCACGTACACGATCCCCAGGTGAACCAATCCCAATCTGTTCATCAGTCGGTGTTCATATCCCAGATCAGCCGCAGTCCATCCAGCGTCAGCCATGGAGCACGAAATTCGATGACATCCGTTTCGGCCGCAATAAGGTCCACCAAACCCCCGGTCCCGATGACCTTAGTATGCTCACCGAGCTCGCGTTTGAAGCGTGCCACCATGCCCTCCACCAGGCCAACGTAGCCATACACCAGGCCGGATTGGATGGCCGCAACGGTATTTCGGCCGATGGCGGCTTCTGGCGCCGCGAGCTCCACGCGCGGTAACTTGGCCGCCCGAGTAAACAGCGATTCTGCCGCCAAATCCATGCCGGGTGCGATCGCGCCTCCCAGGTACTCCCCTTCTTCGGAAATCGCATCAAAGGTTGTGGCGGTGCCGAAATCGACGACGCAAGCCGGCGTACCGTAGAAGTGTCGCACGGCGACCGCATCTGCGACCCGATCTGCACCGAGAGCATTCTTGGGGTCTTCATAGCGGATGCTGAGGCCGGTCTTCACTCCGGCATCGATCACCAGCGGTTCTGTGCCCAGGTAACCCACTGAGGCCTGGACAAAGGTTCCGGTCAGCGGCGGAACTACGGAGGCCAACGCACAGCCCTCGATCTGATCTACGGTGCATCCGGCATGATCTAGAAGCCCGAGCATTTGCAGACCGTACTCATCCGGCATGCGATCATGCACGGTCGCCAGGCGCCAGGCCTGTTTGCGTTCACCGTCTTCGTACAGGCCCAGCGTGATATTTGTGTTTCCAATGTCGATCATCAAGAGCATAGGATCCTCGCTAGTCTCCCACCGTCATATTGTCGATCAAGCGGGTCTTGCCAATGACCACAGCCATGGAAAGCAGAGCCTGCTCGATCGAGCCATCCGACTCTTCGAGCGTCTCGGGATCTGCCACTGAAACGTATTCCGTACGGGCAAGCGGCTCGTCCGCCAGGACTGCCTTCATCTCGGCCCTCATTCTCTTAGCCTCTCGTTCTCCGGAGTTGAACAGCTCCGTCGCGGCAGTGAGTGCACGATGCAGAACCGTCGCCGCCTGCCGCTCCTCCGCAGCGAGGGTTGCATTTCGGCTCGACATTGCCAGGCCGTCCGCCTCACGCACAGTTGGGCAAACGACAATCTCGATTGGGAAGTTGAGATCGTGCGTCATGCGACGAATCACGGCTGCCTGCTGGGCATCTTTCTGCCCGAAGTACGCCCTGTCAGGTTGAAAGCTGTTGAAGAGCTTAACCACCAAGGTGGTCACGCCTCGAAAATGTCCTTCCCGGATCTCGCCTTCCAGATATCGAGTCAGATCTTCGACCTCAACCCAGGTTTGATACTCAGGGCCGTACATTTCATCCGCGGTCGGCGTCCAGACCACATCGGCACCTTCGCTGCTGAGAAGCTCCAGGTCGTGTGCGAGGTTCGTGGGATAAGTTGTTAATTCCTCGGTTGGCCCGAATTGAGCCGGGTTGACAAAGATGCTCACCCCAACGCTCGCACATTCCTGCCGGGCCCGCCGCACCAGGGACAGGTGTCCTTCATGGAGGAATCCCATTGTCGGTACCAGTCCGAATGGGCTGGGCATGGATTCCCTTGCGGCTCGCAGCGCGGCCACGCTCTCCACCGTCTTCATGATTGCTTGCCTGCGGTATCAACCTTGGCCCGCACCAAATCCCACAGCGACCGGTTCACCGGAGTCGGCACACCGAGCCGCTCACCCTCCCGTACAACAGCCCCATTGATCGCATCCACCTCGGTCGGAGCGCCCCTTCGAATGTCCTGAAGCATGGAAGAATCGTTCTCCGCGGTTCTTCTGGCGACTCCCTCCACCTCTTGAGCGGGGTCATCATATGGAAGCTTGATGCCCTGCGCCTCTGCAACCTGGGCCGTTTCCAGCGCGGCCGCATGCATGAGCGACCGTGCATGCGAGCTCTCCAGCAGCTCCCCGTTTCGCACCTCTAATAGGGCGGTCAGTGCATTGATCCCCGTGTTTACTACCAGTTTTCCCCACAGTAAGCTCATCAAATCTGATGCGGCATGGACCTCGAACCCACTCGTCTCCAGCAACTCCACCAGCGGTTCCAGCCGCGTGTGCGGCGCTACATAGGTCGGTCCTGAGCCTCCAGCCCGAATCGTGCCGGGGCCCAGCAACGTAGCGCCGGTCGTGGTAACTCCCAGCGCGGCACGTTCTGGACCGATGGCAGCTTCCAGCACCTCGATGTTGCCCAGGCCATTCTGCAGCGTGAGGGCTACGCCATCCTCAGCCAGGCAATTGCCAAGCATTGTCGCTGCCATTTCGGTCTGCCAGGACTTGACCAGCACCAGCGCGCTGTTTACGCCCAGGCACTCGGATGGATCGTCGGTTGCACTTACTTCGACATCTATCACCTCACCATTTTCTTGCAGCCGAATGCCGCGCTCACGCACCGCATCCAGCCCTTCCGTCCAGGATCCGAGCAGCGTCACATCCGCGTGCGAAGCTAGCCGGCCCCCGAAGAGGCCGGCCATGGCGCCCGTTCCTACGATCAGGATCGACGGTTTATTGCTCACATCAATGGGTCACGAAGGCCCGCTGCCGTTCAGCCACTCGTCCAACCGTACCCAGTCATCATCCGGCATTTCGACCGTGTGCTCTTCAGCTGGGAATTGGCCGGATTCAACGTCGCTTTTGTATTCGGTAATCGCACGCGCCATCTCGCCGTGGAAATCGGCATATTTCTTCACAAAGCGGGGCGTGAATCGATCAAATAAGCCGAGAAGGTCGTAGGTGACCAGCACCTGCCCATCGCAGCCCGCTCCCGCCCCGATGCCGATGGTAGGAATCTCCAAACGCTCGGTAACCAGCTCTCCTAGCCGAGCAGGGATGCTTTCTAGAACGATTGAAAAACACCCGGCCTCTTCCAGGATTTGAGCGTCTTCCAAAAGCCGGATCGCGGCGCCAGAGGTCTTTGCCTGTGGGCCGAAACCGCCCAGTTGGTGAACGGATTGCGGAGTAAGGCCTAGGTGGCCCTGGATAGGAATTCCGGATTCGACGATCGCACGCACTGCGTCCGCGCGTTCCCGACCCCCCTCCAGCTTAACTGCGTCCATGCCAGCTTCCTTTAGAAAACGCCCGGCATTGCGCACCGCCTCTTCCACCGAGGCTTGATAAGACATAAACGGCATGTCGCCGATAAGCAACGCGTATTTGGCTCCACGCGCCACTGCCTTGCAGTGATGAAGCATATCTTCCATCGTCACGGGCAGCGTGTTCTCATACCCGAGCACGACCATGCCGAGCGAATCTCCTACCAGGATCGAATCGATTCCAGCCTGATCTACCGCCGATGCCAGGGCATAGTCATAGGCGGTGAGCATAGTGATTGTTTCACCGCGGGCAGCCTTCTGGCGGAAAGTGCTAGTGGTGATTTTCTTGCGTTCTTTCGGGGGTGCTTCGGTTGACATCGCTATCTCCTCCTTCGAGTGAGACGCCTTGTCGAGCATGGCGCTCGGCAGAAATAAAAACCCGCCCGGGCCTGGGGCGGGACAGCTGCAATCTTCGAATTGTCCTACCGTCTCGGTCGGGGCCCGATCCAAGCGGCGGGAGCATTATACCGTAGCGGGAATGGGATGCGAGTCAACCCTAGGTCCGGTCCTGAGAAGAGCCGAGATCCCCCTTCTTAGGTGCCATCTTGAAGAAAAGTGAGCAACCCCTCGACTACCTTGCGCACGCTCTCGGTTGATGCCGCCAGGTCGCCCGACACGTTCATGCTGTGATCGGCGCTTTCAACTAACGCCAGTTCAAACGCTTTCTTGTCCTGGAGATTTTCAAGCACCTCTGATGAATAGAAACGGTCTGCCGTGCCCACCGCTACGAACGCTGATTGGCGGGTGTCAAGAAAAAGCGGGTCAAAGAAGGGTGTGCCTAGCGCGGGTGTCAGATAGCCGGCCCGAGCCTCAGAAAATTCCGGCTCATTGGCACATAGATGTGCCACCACGGCCGCCCCTAAAGATTTTCCTACTAGCCCTAGGCGCGGATAGTCACGGATGTTCATCGCCGCTTGGGCCGCCGACTTACATTCTGCCAGCAGCACGTCCAGCCCGTCCTCAAAAGGTCCCTTGCCTGCGGTCTGAAAACCGTAGCTAACGGCAAGCGTATCCCAACCCTGATCTCGAAGCAGCTCGCAAGGGTAGTAGAGCAGGGGCCCATCCATGCCATAGTGATTGCCGGGAAAAACAATCAGCAGCCCTGCTGCCGCCTCAGATTGTCGGTAAAACTTATGGATCAACGGCCGGCCATCGGCTGTTTGCAAATCCAGGTTCACTAATTCGTGCATCATTGGTTCGCTGGGACTGAGGCAGCTAGATCGCGTGCCGTATGATTGCGCACCCGAAAGGCGATGTCTCAGAATGTTCGGGATCCACCCCGTTTTGAACCGCCTTGACCGCTTCCTGCAGATAGTTCCTGGTCGGCGTTCGCTGACGGAGGCTTACGTCGTTAAATGCGCCTGAATAGCGAAGCACTCCCCGCTCGTCGATCACAAAGACGTGGGGAGTGGTGACCGCCCCGTAGGCCTCTGCTACGGCGAGATGTTGGTCTCGCAGCAATCGGTCGATTTTATTGCTTGCCGCAACATTTCTGATAAGTTCGTCGTCTTCATTCTCATTCGAGGCGATGCACCAGAAAGATACGCCCTCTCCCCACTCCTTTGCCAAAGTCTCAAACTCCTCATCCGCGCGTTGGGAATGAATGCACTCTGCGGACCAGAAGTTCAGCACCAGAATAGAACCAAGCTCGTCGCGAAGTGAGTGTAGATCGCCTCTGAGATCCACCAGCTCAAAATCTGGAGCGGGGCTGCCGATTCGGGTTAGGGGATCCATTGCGGGAGATAGCCTCCTTCCACCAGGAATTCGCGTGCTTCGCCTTCCCGGTCGATCATCCAGATTTCCGGCATCTCGTTCGGGTCGGCCTTACTCAACCGCATGTACGCCAGCCGAGATGAGTCTGGGTTCCAAACCAGTGATGCGTGGCTGAAATCTGGGTCATCGGTCATCGGCCGCGCCTGCGATCCATCCGCCCTCATGATCCATACCTGGCGACCCGGCGTCCATCGTTCGTCGAGGTACTTGCGTCCAAATGCAATCCACTCACCGTCGGGAGAATATGCCGGGGAGGCATCTTCGACCATCCCCAGGCTCAGATCTTCGATATCCAGCGTGGCTGATTCAATTCGGTAGAGATGGCTGAAGAAATCTAGCTGGTCCCCGCCCTCCAATTCCGAGGCGGCCGGAAAAACGATCTCCGGCAAGATCAAATACTGCCCATCCGGCGACCAGGACCCCAGAAATCCCAATCCATTCGGAACCATATTCAATGACTGCAGCCCGGCAGGTTCGAGAAATGTCACTGCGCTGAGTGAATCGTTATAGAAAGTGAGGATCCCGCCAGGAGACCAGTCCGGCGAATTCGCCACTTGTCCTTCCGGCTGCACGCGTACTGGTTCGCCCTCGGAGGCAAGCTCCAAAAGCCACACCTGTCGTATGCCGGGAATCTGCCTGCCAGAAGCGCTGGTCTCCCAATCGAACTGCTCAAATGCAAGCAAGCTCCCATCCGGTGATAGCGCCGGGCCCTGACACCGACTGGCGACATCGCACTTATACAGCAAGTCATCCGCGCCGGATATCAGATCAATGCTGCGAAGCTCGGAAGTGCCGTCTTCAAACAGGGCGGTGTACACAATGGAAGTGCCATCCGAGCTAAGGGAATAATCAATGACTCCAGCTTCTGTTTCTGTAAGCCGGCTTCGTTTTTGAGTTGTCAGATCCAGCGAATAAATATCAGCAGGTGATCCGGATGGCCAGAGGTACACCAATCTTGGCTCACCAACCTGGAATGACCATTTGAGCGAGTTCAGCACTGGAAGGAAACGAGTGGATCGCGCCCCGGCCTCCAGGCCTACCGAGATTTCCTGCCCAACAGGCCAGCTCTCCAACGGATGGTAGAGCAGTGTGTCGCCTTCCCATTCGATCTCGCCAGGAAGCTCCGGCCTTACGGAAAGCCTGGTTTCAACCGAGATACGATCCATCGGTCGATCAAATTCGATGCGGATGGGTGCGCTGGCTGGAATGTGCTGGGAGGTTGCCTGCGGTCCGAAATCTGTCACTTCGGGAATTGCAAAGAAACCCAACACCACCAGGCCGACCAGGACTCCGAATGCGCCAAGTAGCGCGGCTCGTTGGCCACCAAGCATTTCTGCTTAGGAACCTTTCAGCCGCTGCTTGAGATCTTGCATGATCGGCACCGGTGTCGGATCGGTGCCATAGGTCATGGCCAGGTAGTAGGCAACGTAGTCGCCGAGATGCAGGCTTGTCCATTGGTGGGCCAGCCGTGATTGGCCCTGAGCTTCCAAGATATCGGTGTTAAAGCCCTCGACCATCAGCGTGCTGCGTGTGGCTTCGAGGCGCTTTAGATTGCGCGGGTGATTGAGCGTGGAACGGAGGAACACCACCATCGTTGGGCCGATAAGGGATTCTGGGTGCTGAACGCCCTCGATCATGTTGTGATCGGCCTCGGGCAGTTCCTCAAATTGAGCAACTGCCTTGGGAATCTCCGCGATCTGCGTCCGCCACCGGCGCGCAACCGGGGCCAGGAATTCTGACCCGATGATCGTTGGCCAGCGATCCATAAATTGACCCGCCATACGCTTTGCCAGGTTACCGGCGACCGGGATTTTGGCTCCGATCTCCTCCATTTGGTCGTGCATGGCGAGCACGGTTTCGTCAATATCCTTCGGGTCAAACTCGATAAAACCCGCTCGAGTCAGGGCAGATAGCAGCAATCCAAACGAGAACCCCACCGCCGACCGAGGTTGGCCATCGTGCTCGAAGCGCCACACGGGAGTGCCGGCATTGGTCGCGGCCTCAGCCAGAGTGCCGCCTGTGGTCACGGCCAGCACTGTCGCTCCTCGCTCAAGCGCTCGATCAAAGGCGGAAAGCGTCTCTTCCGTATTCCCGGAGTGGGAGGATGCGATCACCAACGTCCGGCTGTCCGATACGAAGCCGGGAAGATCATAGTTTCTCCAGACAAAGATAGGAACCTTGGCCACTGGCATCGCATACGATGCCAGCAGGTCACCCCCGATGGCCGATCCACCCATCCCTGCCAGCACTACTCGGGATACTTGGTCCACTTCTGGAAGCGGATATTCCTGTCCGAGTTCCCAGGCAGCCTTGAGCTGCTCGGGGAGTTCGTTGATGTAGCTTAGAAAATCTGACGGATCAAGCTTCTCAAAGCGCTCCGGTTCGTCCAGGATCACTCTGCCTCCTCTGCAAGCCGGTAGACCTCACGTCGGGGCCAGCCGGTTTCGGATGCCACCTGGCGTGCCGCCTCGGACCGCCGCATCCCTTCCGAGATTCGCTGTGAAACGACCTCTCGCACACTCGCCTCATCCCACTCTGCCATCAAGTCCCCGCCGCCGATCACCAGGGTGATCTCGCCACGCGGGTCCTCCCGATCAAATTGCTGACGGACTTCCGATATGGAACCACGGACAATCTCTTCGAACTTCTTCGTCAACTCCCGGCAAACCGCGATTTGTCGCTCTGGGCCAAATACTGCTTCGAAATCCTCGAGCGTCTCACGAAGCCGGTGGGGAGCTTCAAACGCCAGCATGGTGCGGGGTTCAGAAGCAAGTTCTTGGACCGCCTTCCGCCGTTGCCCCGCCTTACGAGGTAGCCAGCCAAGGAATACAAATGAATGGGTGGGAAGCCCAGAGGCGACGATGGCCGTCATAGGTGCAGTTGGCCCTGGGATAGGGCTTACTTCGTGACCCGCCGCCGCAGCCGCGCGCACTAATTTGAAACCAGGGTCCGAAATCAAAGGGGTGCCTGCATCCGAAACCAATGCCACCGATCCGGCCGAGAGGTGTTCGAGCATCTTCTTCAGACGAACCGCCTCGTTGTGGTCGTGGTAGCTGAGCAGCGGAGTGTCGATTTCATAGCGGTCGAGCAATTTCCGAGTGTGCCGTGTGTCTTCGGCAGCAATGATGTCCACCTCACCAAGCACGCGTAGTGCCCGAAGCGTAACATCTTCCAGATTGCCGATGGGCGTAGAGACCAGATAGAGCGTTCCCACGCGCGTATTTTAGCAGAGCGGAGGCGTAGCGTTTTCATCGGGAGTTGGTATGGGCAAGCTCGAGCTCATCGCGCCCAACCTGGTGAGAGGGGATTTGGAATGAAGTGCCCACGAAAGAAACAAAGAGCCCGGCTTTTGGCCGGGCTTTTAGTGATAACTGGGTGGGGAACCCGAGCTTATGCGACCAGATCTGGGGGCTCGGTGCCATCCTCCTCGAGTTCCTCGGCTGCTTCCTCTTCGAGTTCCTCGGCTGCTTCCTCCTCGAGTTCCTCGGCTGCTTCCTCCTCGAGTTCCTCGACCGCTTCCTCTTCGAGTTCCTCGACCGCTTCCTCCTCGAGTTCCTCGGCTGCTTCCTCCTCGAGTTCCTC